>Ga0114129_10000125_pt1 | contig 77640 bp, 65 predicted proteins | sample RhiMetdeltSRZDD1_FD_80071 | JGI IMG/M metagenome (GOLD analysis project Ga0114129, IMG submission 80071) | Populus rhizosphere microbial communities from Tennessee, USA - Rhizosphere MetaG P. deltoides SRZDD1 (version 2) (version 2) | ecosystem: Host-associated > Plants > Roots > Rhizosphere >...
GCGCTGGCGCGCCTGAATCGCGCCGCCCGCCGCCGGGCCGCCGGTGAACGCGGGCGCTTCCCACGGGTGCTCGGCCGCGCCCTCACCCGATGAGGCGCAAGGCGGCGCGGCCCCGGGCTCGAGGGACGAGAAGCGGGACGCGCTGGCCGCGCTCTCCGCGCGGCTGAGCCTCGTGGCCGTTTCCGATCTACTGCTCCAGGCCCTGACGCACCCGTCCTATGCGCACGAGCATCCGCCGACCGCGCACAACGAGACGCTCGCCTTCCTGGGGGACGCCGTCCTAGGCCTCGTCGTCGCGGACCTCCTGACCCGGCGGGAGCCCAGCGCCGGACCCGGGACGCTGACGGTCCAACGGGCGGAGATCGTTTCGACGCGGGGCCTGGCCCGCTGGGCGCGGGAGCTGGAAGTCGACGCCTGCCTCCGGCTCGGCCGCGGGGAGGCGCAGTACGGTGGACGGGAGAAGGACTCGGTGCTCGCGAGTGCACTCGAGGCCGTGGTGGCCGCCCTCTACCTCACCGGCGGGCTCGCCGCGGTGTCGCCGCTCGTCGAGCGGCTCATGGAAGTCAGGAACGAGTCCGCCGCGGGCCCGTGACGGCGGGGAGCTCCGAGGCCGCCCGCCCCCCCATGATAGGCTGAGCTCGAGGAACGTCCCGTGCCCTTCTGGTCTCGCCGCCCCCCCGAGGAACCCCCGAGCTGGGATGAGCTATTCCCGCTCGAGGCGCTGCTCCGGAGCCAGCTCGACGACGTCCTCATCGTGCAGGAGCGTCGGCTCCTCGGGCGCTCGCTCGCGTTCGGCGGCCGCCTCCTCGTCGAGCCCGCGGTGGCGGTCGAGCGCCTCCGACCCCGCCTGGCGCGCCACGGGTACACGCCCTTCCTCCGAGAGGATCAGGGCACCGTGTGGGTGCACGCGATCGCTCAGGCCGAAGTGGCCGAGCCGTCCCGCCCGCTGATCCATCTCGGGCTTTTCCTCGCCACGGTCGTCACAACCCTCCTCGCCGGCACGCTGTCCCTGGGCGGGGTCTCCCCGGGCGAGCTGTGGCAGCACCCCGGCCGGATCGCCGTGGGCTTGCCGTTCTCCATGGCGCTGCTCGGGATCCTGGGCGTCCACGAGTTCGGGCACTACACCTTTGGTCGCCTACACGGGATGCCGGTCTCCCTGCCTTACTTCATCCCGGTTCCTCCGCCCTTCTTCTTGGGGACACTCGGGGCGGTGATTCGTCTCCGCGGCGCGATCCGCGACCGCCGGGCGCTGTTCGACATGGCGGTGGCAGGGCCGCTCGCCGGCCTCATGGTCGCGGTGCCGGTCTACGTGCTCGGTCTCAAGCTGTCGTCGGTGGTGCGGATTCCCCAGGAGGCTCCCGGGGGCACCTTCATGCAGTTCGGCGACGCGGTGCTGCCGAAGCTCCTCGAGCGGCTGACGCTGGGGGCCCTGCCGCCCGACTTCGACATCCTCCTGCATCCGGTCGGGGTCGCCGCCTGGTTCGGCTTTTACGTCACCGCGCTGAACCTCATCCCCGCGGGCCAGCTCGATGGCGGCCACATCGTCTACGCCCTATTCGGCGGTCGCCACGCCCTGATCTCGAAGCTCGCCGTTGGCGGCCTCGTGTTGATCGGGCTCGCCTTCGGCAGCATGAACTGGCTCGTGTGGGCAGCCCTCATCGTCGGCCTGATGGGCTTCCGGCACGGCCCGACCATGGATGACATCACGCCGCTGGACGGCCGGCGGCGCGCGCTCGGGCTGTTCGCCCTGATCCTTCTCTTCCTGCTGCTGCCCCCCGTTCCGCTTTCCGTGCGCTGATCCCGCCGCCGGGCGATCTGGCGGCCCTTCGCGCGGCTGCGCTAGGATGGGGGCCACGCCCGCCGGGTTGCCGGCCGGGCAACGATGGGAGGACAAGGCCGTGCGTGTCGCGCTGGTCCAGATGAACAGCCAGGACGAGAAGGCGGAGAACCTCGAGCGCGGCGAGATGCTCATCGCGCAGGCCGCGGCCTGGGGCTCGGACCTGGTGGTGCTGCCGGAGCTCTGGACGTACCTCGGCCCCCGCAAGCGCCACTCCGAGGTGGCGGAGCCAATTCCCGGAGAGACCACCGAGTTCCTCGCCCGACTGGCCGGCCGCTACAGGTTCTGGCTCGTGGGCGGCTCGATCCTCGAGGCCGTCGAAGGGCAGGGGCGCGTCCACAACACGTCGGTGGTTCTCAATCCGGACGGTGAGCTGGTCGCCCGCTACCGGAAGCTCCACCTGTTCGACGTCGAGGTCGAAGGGGCGACCTATCAGGAGTCGGCGACGATGGCGCCGGGCGAGGAGGTGGTCGTTGCCTCGCTCGCCGGCGTGCCGGTCGGCCTCACCGTGTGCTATGACCTTCGCTTCCCGGAGCTGTACCGGCGGCTGGCGGCCTGGGGGGCGCGGCTCATCACGGTGCCCTCCGCCTTCACTATGGAGACTGGCCGCGACCACTGGGAGGTCCTCCTGCGGGCTCGCGCGATCGAGAACCAGGTGTACGTGCTCGCGCCGGCCCAGTGCGGCTCGCATCCCCCCGGGCACGCCTGCTACGGGAACTCGATGATCGTGGACCCGTGGGGCACCGTTGTGGCCCGGGCCGGCTACCGTGAAGGTGTCGTGGTGGCGGACATCGACCTGGGCCACGCGGAGCGGATCCGCAAGTCCTTGCCCGCGCTCGCGCACCGGCGCGGAGAGCTGTTCACCTTCTAGACCGGCCGGCCGCCCCGTCCTCGGACCGGACGGGCGCGTCGGGGACCGAGGGGGCCATGCCCGGCAATCTCGACCTCAGGGAGCTAGAAGACCTCGTCCGGCGGGACGAGATCGATACGGTGCTGACGGTCTTCGCCGACGTCCAGGGTCGCCTGATGGGCAAGCGCGTGGTCGGGCGCCACTTCCTCGGGCACGTCGCCGGCGAAGGAGTCCACGCGTGCGCGTATCTCCTCACCGTCGACGTGGACATGGAGCCCTTGCCCGGGTACAAGTTCGCCTCGTGGGCCACCGGTTACCAGGACATGAAGGCGGTCCCGGATCTCGGGACCCTCCGCCGGATCCCCTGGCTCGAGAAAACGGCGCTCGTCTTCTGCGACCTCTACACGGAGGAGGGCGAGCCGATCGAGGTCAGCCCGCGGCGCATCCTCCAGCGCCAGGTCGCCCGGGCGGCCAAGATCGGGTATCGGGTCATGGTCGCGTCGGAGCTCGAGCTCTACCTCTTCAAGGAGTCGTTTGCCGAGGCACGCTCGAAGCGGTACCACGGGCTGACGCCGGTCTCCCAGTACCTGGAGGATTACCACATCCTCCAGACGACCAAGGAGGAGGGTCTGGTCCGGGCCATCCGCAACGGGATGGAGGGGGCCGCGGTTCCCGTCGAGTTCTCGAAGGGCGAGTGGGGGTGCGGGCAAGAGGAGATCAACCTTCGCTACGCCGAGCCGGTCGAGATGGCGGACCGCCACACGCTCTACAAGCACGGCGTGAAAGAGATCGCCCACGCCCAGGGCAGCTCGATCACGTTCATGGCGAAGTACGACATGGGCGCCGCCGGCTCGTCGTTCCACCTCCACTCGAGCCTGTGGGACCGGACGGGGAAGAAGAGCCTCTTCTACGAGAAGGGCCGGCGGTTCGGGTCGACCCTCTACGGGCACTGGCTGGCCGGGCAGATGGCGATGGCGCGCGAGTTCGCGTACTTCTACGCGCCCTACGTCAACTCCTACAAGCGCTACCAGGCGGGCTCGTTCGCCCCGACCCGGATCGTGGCCGGCTGGGACAACCGGACCTGCGGGTTCCGGCTCTGCGGCGAAGGCTCCGCCTTCCGCGTCGAGAACCGGATTCCGGGCGCCGACGCCAACCCCTACCTCGCCTTCGCCGCGACCATCGCGGCCGGACTCCACGGCATTCAGAAGAAGCTCCCGGCGCCCAAGGTCTACGAGGGCAACGCCTACGAGGATCCGAAGCTCCCGCAGGTCCCGAAGACGCTTCGCGAGGCCGTCGCCGAGCTGGAGCGGTCGCGGGTGGCCCGCGAGGCGCTTGGCGACGAGGTGATCGAACACTACCTCCACACCGCGCGGCTCGAGCAGCAGGCGTTCGACCAGGTGGTGACCGACTGGGAGCTGATGCGGGGCTTCGAGCGCATCTGACGGCCGCCGTCGTCGTCATCATCAACCCGGCCGCCGGGCCCCGGGGGAGCCGGGTCGGGCACCGCCGGCTGACCCTCGTGGAGGACGTGCTCGCCGCGCGCGGCGTCGAGGGGACGGCGCGGATCACCGACGGCCCTGGTCACGCGCTCGAGCTGGCCCGTGCGGCGGTGGCCGCCCGCGTCGCTGTCGTCTGTGCCTGGGGCGGTGACGGGACGGTGAACGAGGTCGTGCGCGCCCTTGCGGGGACCGGCACGGCACTGGGCGTCGTGCCGGCGGGCTCCGGGAACGGCCTCGCGCGAGAGCTCGGTCTTCCGAGGGACCCGGCCGCCGCGCTCGGGGTCGCCCTCGGCCGGCGAGAGCGCGTGATCGACGTCGGAGACGTCGACGGACACCTTTTCGTCAACCTGACGGGCATCGGGCTCGACGCTCACGTTGCCGCGCGCTTCAATGCCAGGGGCTCTCGTCGCCGTGGGCTCTGGCCCTACGTCGTGATCGGCGCGCGCGAGATCCTCCGCTACCGCGCCCGGGAGTATACGATCCGCGTCGGTGCCGAGACGTGGCGGGAGCGAGCTCTCGTCATTGTCTGTGCGAACGCACGCCAGTACGGAGGCGGGGCCGTCGTCTCCCCTACCGCCCGGCCGGACGACGGCCAGCTCGAGCTTGTCGTGGTGACGGCGCGCCCCCCGCTCGTGGCCCTACGCGACGCGCTCCATCTTTTCCGCGGCACGCTCGACCGGGCGCCAGGCGTTCGCACGGCGCGCACGCCGGCGGTGGAGATCGCGGGATCGGAGCCGATCCTCTTCCACGTGGACGGGGAGGTGGTGACGGGGGGGCCGGTCCTGACGGTGCGGATCCGTCCGGCCGTGCTCCGTGTGCGAGTGCCCTGAGGTAGGATGACGGCGTCATTCATCTCGACTGACGGATGGGAGGACGCGTGATGGCGGTGGACGGGGCTGGCCTCGGGCCGAGGCTCGCGGGGAAGGTGGCCTTCATCACCGGGGCCGGCATGGGGATGGGGCGGGAGGCCGCCGTCCTGTTCGCCGAGCACGGCGCCCGGATCGGTGTGGCCGACATCAACAAGGCCGCGGCCGAGGAGACGGCGGCGCTCGTCGAGCACGCGGGCGGCCAGGCCGTCGCCGTGGCGGGGGACGTGGCCGTCGAGGCCGACGTCCAGCGCATGATCGACGAGACGGCGCGTCGGTTCGGCGCGCTGCACGTTCTCTACAACAACGCCGGCGTCCTCTGGAAGGACCGCGATCGCTCGGTGCTCGAGACCGACGACGGCTGGTGGGAGCGGGTCATGGCCGTCAACCTGAAGTCCGTCTTCTGGGTGACCAAGCACGGCATCCCCCACCTCCGGAAGGCCGGCGGCGGATCGATCGTCAACGTGGGCTCAGTGTCGGCCTTGGTCGGCTTCACGCGCGCCCAGGACGCCTACACCTCGGCGAAGGGGGCCCTCATCTCCCTGACCAAATCCCTTGCGATCCAGTTCGCGAAGGACCAGATCCGCTGCAACATCATCCACCCCGGGATCGTGGACACGCCGCTCCAGGCCCCGTACCTGAGCGACGCCATCCGGAAGGAATTCGAGAGCGGCATCCCGCTCGGGCGGATCGCGAAGCCGCGGGAGATCGCGTTCGCTGCGCTCTTTCTCGCCTCGGACGAGTCCTCGTTCATGACCGGCGCCGAGCTGATCGTGGATGGAGGCTTCACCGCGGGGTAGGCCCTTCAGGGGATGAGCGGTGCCGGCGCGCGCCGGGATCCTGTTCGACGTCGGCTACTGTCTGATGGACGAATCGGCGCGGCTGGCGCACGCTCTCGCCTGGCTCGCCGAGGCTCTGGCCGCCGCGGGCGAACCGCTGACGGCGACGGATCTCCACGCGGCCTACCTGGCGGCGTGCCGCCTGCCCGAACCAGGTGAGCCGAGCCTGCTGGTTCAGATGCTCCGGAGTCTCGGGGTACCGGCCGAGACCACAGCGGCGCTTCGCCGGGCGGTGCCATGGGATGCGGTCCCGCTCGAGCCCTATGCCGAGACCGTCCCAGTTCTCCGCGAGCTTCGGGCGGCCGGCTTCCGGCTCGGGGTTCTGGCCAACCAGCCGCGCTCGGCCCGCGCGGACCTCGACCGCGCCGGAATCGTCGCCCTATGTGACGGCGTGTGGCTGTCCGAAGCGATTGGTCTCGCCAAGCCGGACCCCGCCTTCTTCCAGCTGGCGCTCGAAGCGTGGGCGCTGGCGCCCGGTCGCGTCGCGTACGTCGGGGACCGCCCGGACAACGACGTCGCCCCCGCGAGGGCGCTCGGCCTGGCCACGGTGCGTCTCCGCCGCGGACCCCACGCGGACCAGCCGCCGCGGAGTGACGCCGAGCGAGCGGACGTCGAGGCTCAAAACCTCACGGAGGCCACCCGGCACCTCGTCGCGTGGCGCGCCTCGCTCGACGAGGCGTGACGTCCCTGTCGCTCAGCCGGCGAGCCAGCCGCCGTCGACGACGAGCAGGGTGCCCGTGGTGAAGGCGGAGTCGTCCGAGGCGAGGTACAGCGCCGCGCGCGCCACCTCCTCCGGCGTCCCGAAGCGGCCGAGAGGATGCCGGCTCCGCGACCGCTCGCGCGCCGCCTCCGGGTCGGGCTGGCGGGTGAAGGCGCGCTCGAGGAAAGGCGTCTGGATCGCTCCCGACGAGGACGTTGGCCCGTACGCCGTCCGCCGCGTGGTCCAGGGCAACGGTGCGCGTGAAGGCGATGACGGCGCCCTTGGAGGCCGTGTAGGAGACGTTCCCGCCTCCGCCAGCCACGGCCATCTGGGAGCCGACGGTGACGATCGAGCCACGCCGCCGGGCCGTCATGGACGGCAGGACGGCCCGCACCCAGAGGAAGGTTCCCCGGACGTTCACCGCGAAGACTCGCTCTCAGGCCTCGAGCGGCGTTGCCATGGCGGTCCCGCCGAACGATACCGCTGCGCACGTCACGAGGATGTCCACCTGCCTCCAGTCGGCCAGCACGGCGGCCACCGTGCTCGCCGCGGCGCCCTCGTCGGCGACATCGGCTTCGAAAGCCCGGGCGGTTCCACCGACCCCGGCGATCGTGTCCACTAGGCGCCGGACCGAGGCCGCGTCCCGGTCGACGGCCGCGACGCGCGCTCCCTCCCGAGCGAACAGCTCGCTCACGGCGCGCCCGATCCCGGACCCCGCCCCGGTCACGATGGCGACTCGCTCGGCGAGGCGCGTCATCGCGTCAAGCATGATGCAAAGGCCAAGCATTGGCCAGAGGATGCGGAGCGCGAGGGACGGTGTCCGAGGACCCGTCGGCCCGGCGCGGGGCAAGAGCTGCGCCTTCGGCCTTCGTTCGCCGGGCCGTGGCGTCGGGTCGCCTGCATGAGCACGTGGAGGCGGGCGGCTGCCGGCCTCTCAGGCGGGGCGTCTGCCGCGGCGCACCCCCCACGCCATTCGGGGTGATGGGCCAGCCCCCGGCGGGGGTAGCGCACCGCGCGGGGGTGTCCATTGTTCGCTCAGTGCCACTCCAGGCCGCGCACCAGCTCGTCAGCGTCCGGAACGGGCTGCTCCCCCGCGAGCACGGCACTGCAGTAAGGGCAGTGCGTCACCGTCGCGGGGCCGATCGCTAGCGGGGTTCGCACGGCGGCCACGGCGAACCGCTTTCCACATGACGGGCAGACGTACCAGCGTGGGGCGTCCGCCATCGGATCACTCCGGCGCGCCGTCACTCGCGCCGAGGATCGGGCTTTCTCGACCGCGGGGGCTTCATGTCCCACTGCGACGCGTCGAGCCCGAGCGCCCGCACCATCATCCGGCGCTGTCGATCTTCAAGCGCCCACGCCCGGCGCAGGAGCCGCAGCGCTCGACGGGCCACCTGGGCGCTGGCCTTACTGATCCGGCGCGCGTGGACGTCGGCTGCCAGGAGCACGAGCACCCGATCGAGTTCCTGGACGGTCGTAATGCCACCCGGTCGGGCCAAGAGTCCCAGATAGCGCGGTGTGTTCGCCATTCTCCTCACTCTTGGGATCCTCCCCGTCGTCTCGGACCTGGGGGGCCATCTCGAGGGGGACCGTTGCATCCCCGCCCGCATCCTACGCCAGGGCCCGGGAGTTCGCACGAGCGGGTTGCGGACGGACGGCGGATCACACCTGACTCTGGCGCGCTCTGCAATCCCCGCGCTCCATCTGTCCGGCACTTCTGTCTCGCGGTTCCATCGGCTAGAATGTGGTCACTCGGATCCAGATGCCGTCGCCCAACACGTATAGCCGGGAGGAGGACGCGATGCGCCGTAGCAAACTGTCCAGGGTTTGGTCCATGACGCTCGCCCTCGTCGTCGGCGCGGCCCTGGTTGGGCTCGGCGCCGCCGGCGCCGCCGCGAAGACGACGCTCACCGTGTACACGGCGATCGAGGCCGACGACCTGAAGAAGTACGCGGCCCGGTTCAACGAGGACCACCCGGACATCGAGATCAAGTGGATCCGGGACTCCACCGGTGTCGTCACCGCGAAGCTTCTGGCCGAGAAGGCCAACCCGCAGGCGGACGTGATCTGGGGGCTGGCCGCGACGAGTCTCCTCGTGCTGAAGCCGGAGGGGATGCTCTTGCCCTACGCGCCGAAGGGCATCGAGAAGCTCGACCCGCAGTTCCGTGACAAGGAGAACCCGCCGGCCTGGGTCGGGATGGATGCCTGGGTTGCCGCGATCTGCTTCAACACGGCGGAGGCCGCGAAGAAGAGCCTGCCCAAGCCGACCTCGTGGAAGGATCTGACCAAGCCGGTCTACAAGGGTCAGGTCGTGATGCCGAACCCGGCGTCCTCGGGCACCGGGTTCCTCGACGTGTCGAGCTGGCTCCAGCTCTTCGGCGAGGCCGAGGGCTGGAAGTACATGGACGCCCTCCACCAGAACATCGGCGTGTACACGCACTCCGGCTCGAAGCCGTGCACGATGGCAGGGCAGGGGGAGTACCCGATCGGTGTCGCGTTCGAGTTCCGGGCGGCTCGCGTGAAGAAGCAGGGCGCGCCGATCGACATTGTCTTCCCGGAGGAGAAGTCGGGCTGGGACATGGAGGCGACGGCGATCGTCAAGGGGACCAAGAATCTCGAGGCCGCCAGGACGCTCGTGGACTGGTCGGTCAGCGAGAAGGCGATGAAGCTCTACAACGAGGGGTACGCCGTGACGGCGATTCCCTCGATCGCCCAACCGGTCGAGTACCTGCCGACCAGCATGCTCCAGCACATGGCCAAGAACGATCTCCAGTGGGCCGCGACGAACCGCGCCCGCATCCTGGCGGAGTGGGAGAAGCGGTACGGCGCGAAGTCCGAGCCGAAGAAGTAATCGCGACGGGAGCCGCGGGTCCATGAGGGGGCCGGCCGCCGCCGGACGGTCGGCCCCGGGCGTCCTCGGCATCCCCGTGGCTCGGTTGCGATGACCGCCCCGGCTGCCCCGCTCCGGCCCGCCTTTCTCCGCATCCGGGACCTCACCAAGAGGTTCGGGGACTTCACTGCGCTCGACCGGATCTCGCTCGACGTCCACGAGGGCGAGTTCGTCTGCTTTGTCGGCCCGTCGGGCTGCGGGAAGACGACGCTCCTCCGGGCCATCGCGGGGCTGGACCCCCAGACGAGCGGGCACATCGAGCAGGCCGGCCGTGACGTCTCGGTGCTGCCGGCCGCAAAGCGGGACTTCGGGATCGTCTTCCAGTCCTATGCCCTGTTCCCGAACCTCACGGCAGCCAAGAACGTCGCCTATGGCCTCGAGAACTCCCGCCTGCCCAGGGCGCAAATCCAGGCCCGGGTGCGGGAGCTCCTCGAGTTGGTTGGCCTCCCCGACCAGAGCGAAAAGTATCCGGCGCAACTCTCGGGCGGTCAGCAGCAGCGCGTCGCCGTCGCGCGTGCCCTCGCGACCTCCCCGGGCCTGCTCCTCCTGGACGAGCCCCTGTCAGCCCTCGACGCGAAGGTGCGCGTCCACCTCCGGCACGAGATTCGGCAGCTCCAGCGCCGGGTAGGCGTGACGACGATCATGGTCACCCACGACCAGGAGGAGGCCCTGACGGTCGCCGACCGGATCGTGGTGATGAACCACGGCGTGATCGAGCAGGTCGGCACTCCCGTGGAGGTCTACCGCCGCCCCGCCACCGCATTCGTCGCGGACTTCATCGGCGTCATGAACTTCATGCCCGCCGTCGCGGTGCGCCCGGGCGCGGCGAGGGCTGGCGGCCTCGAGCTGGCCTGCGACATCGACGGACACTCCGTCGGCACCGGCCTGACTCTCGCGATCCGTCCCGAGGACATCCGCGTGCAGAGCGTGACGGGCAACGAGGAGAACGCGGTCGCCGTCCGGATCGCGGCGATGGAGTTCCTGGGGTCGTTCTTCCGGGTCGACCTGGCCGGCGACGCCCTGGGTGGCGTGACGCTCCGGGCGGACCTCGCGGTCGACGTGGTCCGCCGGCTGGACCTCGCGGAGGGTCAGACCCTGTCGGTCGTGCTCCCACGGAAGCGGCTCCGCGTCTATCCCGGCCGCCAGGCCAGCCCCTGAGCCCCGCCCACCCCAGGCGGAAAATGGCCCCCCGGGACCGGCCAGAAGCGGTCCTTTACAGGGGCCACCCCCTTCTCGGTAGCATCCTCTCCATGGAGTCCGTGGAGCCGGTCAGCCCGGGTCCGGCCGGGGGTGCCAAGAGAGGGAGTCTGGCGTGACGACGGTAATCCGCACGGTGTGCGCCCATGACTGTCCCGACATGTGCTCGATCCTCGCCCACGTGGAGGACGGACGCCTGGTCCGCGTCGAGGGAGACCCGGACCAGCCGTTCACCGCCGGCTTCGTGTGCGCGAAGGTGCGGCGCGAGCCCGAGCTAGTGCACTCCGTCGACCGCGTGCGAACGCCGCTCCGGCGGACGGGACCGAAGGGCGCCGGGCAGTTCCAGCCGGTGAGCTGGGATGAGGCCCTCGACGAGCTGGCGGGACGCTGGCAGGCCATCCGTCGCGAGGACGGGGCGCTCGCGATCCTCGGGTACTGCTACAGCGCGCACCAGGGGCAGCTCAATCGCTGGCTCCCCATGGCCCTGTTCCACGCCCTCGGGACCAGTCGCCTCCAGGCCGGTACGATCTGTGACACGTGCGCCGACGTCGCGTGGGAGATGACCTGCGGGCCCGTGGGCGGGGCCGACCCGGAGGCCATGGTCCACTCCGACCTGATCGTTTCCTGGAGCGCGGACCTGGTCACGACGGCGGTGCACGCGTGGGCCAAGACGGAGGAGGCGCGGGCGCGGGGCGCGCAGCTGGTCGTGATCGACCCTCGGCGGAGCCGCACCGCCGCCCAGGCCGACTGGCACGTGGCCCCCAGGATCGGCACGGACGCCGCGCTCGCGCTCGGGCTCATGCACGTTCTCGTGCGGGACGGCCTGGCGGACCGCGACTACCTTTCCCGTGAGACGGTCGGTTTCGACCGGCTCGAGCGCGACGTCCTTCCGCGCTTCGCTCCGGACCGGGTCGCTGCGGTGACGGGGTTGCCACCCGCTGACATCGAGCGCCTCGCTCATCTCTACGGCCGGGCACAGGCGCCCTACATCCGGCTCGGCTTCGGGATGTCCCGGAGCTCCCAGGGTGGCCAGGCGGTGCGGGCGGTCGCCTGTCTGCCCGCCGTTGTGGGCGCGTACGCGAAGCCGGGCGGGGGCGCCTTGCTGGCGACCGTGGGCGGGTTCGGCTTCTCTTTCGAGGCGGTGCGGCGACCGTCGGGGCCCGCCGCGACGCGGCTCGTCAACCACTCGCGGCTGGGGCAGGCGCTCCTCGATCTGCGCGATCCGCCGATCCGGGCGCTCTTCGTTTCGGCCAACAACCCGGCCGTGACCTGCCCCGACGCGGCGACCGTGCGCCGGGGGCTCATGCGGGAGGATCTCTTCACGGTCGTCCACGATCCGTTCCTCACCGACACCGCCCGGTACGCCGATCTGGTGCTGCCGGCGACGACGTACCTCGAGACCGAGGACCTCTTCCGAGCCTACGGGGCCTACTATGTGCAGTTCGCCCCGCAGGCGGTGCCGGCCCAGGGCGAGGCGTGGTCCAACCTCAGGCTCGCCCAGGAGCTCGCGCACCGGCTCGGCGTCCGCGACGCGGTGTTCTCGATGGCGACTGAGGAGCTGGTCCGCGCCGCCTTCGTCGGCGCGACCGGGCCTGCCGCGAGCCTCGATCCCGATGCGCTCAGGACCGCCGGCCCGGTCAAGATCGATCCCTATCCGGACGGTCAGCGATTCGGGACGCCGTCCGGGAAGCTCGAGTTCTACTCGCAGACCCTCGCGGCCCAGGGGCTACCACCCATGCCCGACTGGCGCGAGGACGCCGAGGAGACGGCGCTTGGGCGTCGGTGGCCGCTGCGGCTGCTCACGGCGCCGGGATACTTCCAGAGCCACACGGCGTTCACCGGCAACCGCGCGCTCAGGCGTCGCGAAGGTGTGCCGGTGGTCATCCTGCACCCCGCCGACGCTGGGCGGCGTGGCCTCCAGCCGGATGACGCGGTCGAGCTCTTCAACGATCGGGGCACGGTGGGCATGCGTCTCCGGGTCTCCGACGAGGTGGCGCCGGGGGTTGCGCTGGTTCCCGGGCAGCGGCCGGCCGGGGAGGCATTGTCCGGCACCATCAATCTCCTCTGCGGAGACCGGCTGACCGATCTCGGTGAGGGGGCGACCTACCAGAGCACCTTCCTCGACGTGCGGCCCACCGCAAGGACCTGAAAACCACCGGGTCCGAGTCTTCGCGCGGGCCCCGCCCACGGCGTCGGGGGCGGGATGCGCGTGCAGCCTCCGCCGGCCGCGGGGCGGGCCCCATGGTGGTCGTCAGGCGTCTCTATGCGGCCCTCCGGGCGAGCGACCGCCCCGCCTACCGCCGGCTCTGCCACCCCGCCGTCGAATGGCGCTTCATGACAGGTTTCCCGCACGGCGGGACGCGGGTCGGTTATGCGGCGGTCTTTGAGGGCGTGTTCCCTGCCTTGATGCGCGATTTCGACCGCTGGAACCTCGAGGTGGACGAGGTGCTCGACGCCGGGGCCGTCGTGGTGGGACTCGGGCGCTACCGCGGTCGGGCCCGGGCGACGGGCCGCCGGTTCGTGGCGGAGTTCGTCCACGTTTTCCGCGTCCGCGCGGGCCGGATCGTACGGGTCCAGCAGTTCACGGACACGGCGCTCATCGTGCGGGCACTCGGCGATTCGCCGGCCCATGGGGCGCAGGTCGGTCCCGAGCCGTCACCGCCGCCCGCGGCGCAGAGCGTGAGCAAGACCCTCGCGAAATAGCCCGCGATGATGTGAGGGCAGGGGGCCAGCCACAGCGGGCAAGGCGCTCGCCGCGCCGTCACGTTTGGAGTCGGGGCCAGCCTCGGCCATCGAAGACCTGGTAGTTGGCCGACGGCATGGCCAGGAGCAAGGCGAGCAAGAGGAAGCCCGCTCACGCCATCAGGCGACTCGCGGGGGCGCGAAACGGACGCAGCCCGCGTCGCAGAGCCCGGGGCGGTGCACGAGCCGCATCATAGAAGTCTCGCATCTCGCCGACAAGCTGAGACCTCGGGGGGTGAGACCTCGGGGGGTTGAGCAGGGCCCGCGCTTCTGGTAGACCGGAGCGCGCACACGCGCGAGGAGGGCCCATGCGCTGGAAGCGGACGCTGACCGTGGTCGGGGTGCACGCGGAGGGCGAGTACGGCAAGGTCGTCACGGGCGGCATCGTCGACGTCCCTGGCCGGACGATGTTCGACAAGATGCAGTGGCTCGCGCATCGCGAGGACGGGTTGCGGAAGTTTCTCCTGTACGAGCCGCGAGGCGCGGCCGTGCACAGCGCCAACCTGGTCCTGCCCTCCCGCAATCCGAAGGCGGCGCTCGGCTACGTCATCATGGAGTCGACGGAGTATCCGCCGATGTCCGGCTCCAACACGATCTGTACCGTGACGGCGATCCTGGAGACGGGCATCGTCCCGATGCGGGAGCCGGAGACGCGGCTCACGCTCGAGGCCCCGGCCGGGCTGATCGACGTCCAATGCCGGTGTGAGGGGGGCCGGGTCCTCCAGGTGAAGTTCCGCAACGTCCCGGCGTTCGTCCAGCACCTCGACGCGCCCGTCGAGGTCGAGGGGGTCGGGACCGTGACGATGGACGTGGCCTACGGCGGGATGCACTACGCCCTCGTCGACGCCGCGCGGCTCGGGTTCAGGATCACACGGGACGAGGCGCGCGACATCTGCGGCCTGGGCGAGAGGATCCGGGAGGCCGCGCGCGAGCAGCTCCGCGTCGTCCACCCCGAGAATTCGAGAATCCGGGACGTGACGATAACCGAGTTCATGGGACCCCTCCGGCGCAAGGGACGGGGTCTGACCGCCCGGAACACGGTCGTGGTCTCGCCGGGACGGCTCGACCGGTCGCCGTGCGGCACGGGGACATCCGCCCGGCTGGCCGTGATGCACGCCCGCCGGCAGATCCGCAAGGGACAGCCGTTCGACCACGAGTCCGTCATCGGCAGCCACTTCCACGCCGAGATCATCGGCACGACCCGCGTCGGAGGGAAGCCGGCGGTGATCACGACTGTCGCGGGCCGGGGGTGGGTCACCGACATCGGTCAGTACGGCTGCGATCCCGAGGATCCGTTCCCGGAGGGCTACACGCTCTCGGACACTTGGCTCCGGGCGATCTGAGGGCGCCTGATCACGCCCGCCCCCGCGCTTGCGGCGGCGGCGGGCCCCGTCAATCCACGGTGCCGTAGGATCCGAGATGCGCGGCGTAGCGCTCGGCCGACGCCAGACCGAACGGGGTGGGCGGCTGAGCCGGCGGGCGGTCGTGCACCTCGCTGAGCGCGAGGCGGCGCGCCGTCACCCGCTTGCCATAGCACAGGAAATTCTCGAGGGACTGCATTAGGAAGACGAGGAGCGGCAGGATGCCGCGGTAGAGCCGCTCCGCCTCGGCCTCGTCCGCCGGCCGCCCGGCGCGCATCAGCTCGAAGATCCGGACCTGGACGTCGAAGCACTCCGGTGCGGGGATCAGTCCGACGCAGCCCGCGCGAAGATTGTCCGGCAACTCGAGGCCGCCGCGCCCGTTCAGGACCCGGAAAGCACCCTGCGTCTCCTCGATCAGCCGGCGGATCACGAGGGCCGGGCCCTCGCCCTTCAGCAGGCAGACGTTCGGGTGCTGGCGGGAGAGCTCGCGGAGCCCGGCGTTCGAGAGGCTCACGCCGAGATAGCCGGGCGCGTTCTGGACGGCGACGGGCAGCGACACCCGGTCCGCCACCGCGCCGAGGAAGCGCACGTACTCGATCTCCGGCAGCCCGGCCACCGGAGGCGGCTGGAGGATCACCCAGCCCGCCCCCAGCCGCTCCGCCGCCCGTGCCATCTCCGCCTGACCCTCGACGCTCGGCTCGGCCACGGTGACCGCGAGGGGTTTCCGGCCGCCCAAGTCCTCCGCGACCCACTCGAGGAGCTGACGCCGCTCGCGGACGTCGAGCTTGCCCACCTCGGTGGCAAGGCCCATCACGGCGACGCCGTGCGCACGTCCGGCCACGCAAGCATCGAGCTGCCGCCGCATGGCTGAGCGGTCGATGTCACCGGCGGTGTCGAAGAAGGCGTACAGGATGGGCCAGATTCCAGCGATCGTCGACGGGTCCATTGGATGGAGAGCCTCCTGAGGTCGTCAGTGAGCCCGGCCGGCCTGATCACGCTCAGCTCGATTCAGTGGGGCCAGCACGATGAGGAGCGCGCCAATCGCCGTGGCGACCGTGATCCCCAGCCCGAGGTAGAACCTCGGTTGACGGAACCTGAACTCGACCACGTGCTCGCCGGCGGGCACGCACACCATCCGGAAGAGCAAGTTCGCGCGAAGGATGCGCGCGCGTTGCCCGTCGACCGTGGCGGTCCATCCGCGGTAGTAGGTGTCGCTGAGCACGAGCGGGCCGGCCTCGGCGGCTCGCACCCGGAGCACGACGCGGTCCGGATCGTTCACCTCGAACGCGACGGATCCCGGCGCCGTTCCGGTCCGGCTCGGGCAACGGGTCGGCGCCTCCACCAGAACCGCGTCGGTGGGCCAGAGGGTCTGCAGGGCCTTGCGCAGCGCGGGCCGGTTGCCCATGCTGCGGACCTGCGCCGGGAGATAGGCGCGAGGCAGGGGATCCGTGACCTCCCATAGATCATGGCCGATCAGTCGGAAGCGGACCTCCGGGCCTTCCGGTTCCACGGCGGCGCGGGGTGCATGAGGCACGGGCCGACGCTGGAGGTCGGCCTCCGCCACGACCCAGCGCGTGGCCGTCAGGGGGAAGATGTTGTCTCCCCGGGAATCGCCGAGCACCAGGTCGAATTCATTGAGGGACGCCAATGCCAGGGACGAATACAGGGTGCCGACTGGGACCCGATAGACGCCCCAGGCATTCTTGGCGGCCGTGTGGCCGGGGAGCATCACCCGATGCGTTCCCGCGGCACGCGCGAGGACCGCCAGCTCCGACTCGGCAGGCCACCGAATTCCCGGCGCCTCACGGCCCCAAGCGATGTCCCGGGGGAAGCTCAGGACGTCGACGAGCAACGCGACGATCACGACCGTACGGGCCAGCCACGGGACGGTACGGACGTGCCGCGTGGCGGTCAGCGTCACGACGGCGAAGGCTAGGAGGGCGGTGAACAGATCCCAGTACTGGACGAAGTGGCGGGACAGGACGGGCGCGAGCGGGCCGGGGACGCCGGCCAGCCCTAGCCAGATCGCCACCGCCATCGACGTGGCCACGGCGACCCACAGACCGCGTAGCAGGCGGCGCTCAGGCACCGGGTTTTCGGCGCCCGGCGGCCACAGGGCCTCCGCGCCTCGGGCTGCCAGGCCCGCGACGCCGACGGAGTGCAAGAGGAGACCGCGGGCCGGGATGCGGAAGACTCCCGCGCTCGCGAGCGAGGCGAAGGGGGGCACGCCAAGGGCTATGAGCAGGCCCAGAAGGGTCAGCACGGCGAAGGTGCCGGTCCAGCGGCCGCGGGCCCGCAGCAGGGCCCAGAGCGCGAGCACCAGCGGGAGGATCCCCATGTAGCCATGGAGCTCGTCCACCGAGAACCAGCGCGGCGTGTACCGAAACGCGAGAGGGATCAGCAGGGTCAGCAGGTGCCCCGGCGGCAGGGGATCGTGGAGGAGGAAGCTGTCGGCGGGCTCCCAGCGGTCGGATAGCCGGGCGAGGACGGTGGTCGGACCCAGCTGGACGGCGGAGAGCCCGATGCCGATGGCGAACGCGAGCGTCGCCCCCCCAACGACCCGGGCCATGGGCGCCCGCTCGGCCGGGTCCGCGCTGGCCAGACCGGCGAAGAGGAGCACCACGCCGGCTGCGACGCAGCCGAGCCACGTAGCCTGTGGATGTCCGCCCAGGGTGGAGAGCGCCAGCGCGAGCCCGGTGCCGGCGACCGCACGGCCGGTCGGCCGCACGAGCAGGTGGGCGACGCCCAGCAGGAGCCAGGGCACCCAGCTGGCCGACTGCACGATGGTCACGTGGGCCACGTGCGCCCAGAAGAAGCCCGAGAACATGAGGGTCAGGGCTCCGACCATCGCCGCCGCCCAGCCGAGTCCCGTTCGGCCAAGGAACAGGAACATCCCGAGACCCGCGACGACGTAGTGAAGGACGTTCTCGAGCTCGACGGCCCGGTAGCTGAGATCGCCCCACGACACGAGCGAGCCGATGAGGCTCACCGGATAGAACACGGTGGTCTCGATGTCCGCCAGTAGCGGGAATCCAAAGCCGGCGTACGGCGTCCACTGCGGCAGCCGGCCCCCGAACAGCTCCTGCGTCACGTAGCGGCGCCAGGGGTAGGTCTGAGTGGCGAGGTCGCTCGTGATGGCGTGCGTGGGGGACGGGCCGACGACGGGCCAGAAGGAGAAGGCGGCGGCCGTGGCGAGGCCTGCCACCGCCGCGCCGAGCCGAACCACCTGGTGCGAGACTCCGACGGGACGCATGCCGCGGGCGAGGATTGTATCACCGGCCCGGCAACGGTGTCCGTCAGGATGGGCGTGGCCACGTTGCGGCGCGCGCCGCGCCTCGGGTATGGTGGCGCCATGTCCGGAGCCCCACGGGGAGCCGTGCCGTGGCTCACGTGAGCGCCGCGCCGGCCGTCGGCCCCACCGGGGTGACCGCCGCCGCCGTCGTCAAGCAGCAGGTCTCGCGCGATGATCGGCTCATGCGCGCGCTCCTCGTGTTGATCGGCCTCTACCTGATCGTGACCCTGGCGTTGCCGCTCGGGTTCATGCTCGCGAAGAGCTTCCAGGACTCGAAGGGCGCCTTCGTCGGGCTCGCGAACTACGTGCGCTATTTCGCGACTCCGGCGCTCGCCCATTCCATCCACAACAGCCTTTTCGTCGCGCTCTTGAGCACCGGGATCACGGTGCCGCTCGCCTTCCTCTACGCCTACGCGCTGACCCGCAGCTGCCTGCCATTGAAACCCTTGTTCAAGACGGTGGCCCTGATCCCCATCCTCGTCCCGTCGCTGCTTCCCGGGCTGGCCCTGGTCTACCTCTTCGGCAACCAGGGCCTGATCAAGGGGCTCTTGATGGGCCAGTCGATCTACGGGCCTATCGGGATCGTGATGTCGGAGGTCTTCTTCACCTTCCCCCACGCGCTCCTGATCATCGTCACGGCGCTGTCCCTCGCGGACGCCCGGCTGTACGAGGCTGCGGTCGCCCTGCGGGCGAGCCGATCCCGGATCTTCTTCACGGTGACTCTGCCGGGTGCGCGCTACGGTCTGATCAGCGCGACGTTCGTGGTGTTCGTGATGGTCATCACGGACTTCGGGGCCCCCAAGGTCATTGGTGGGCAGTACAACGTCCTCGCCACGGACGTCTACAAGCAAGTGATCGGCCAGCAGAACTTCGAGATGGGCGCCGTGGTCAGCGTGCTCCTTCTGGTGCCCGCGGGCCTGGCATTCCTCGTCGACCGGCTCGTCCAGCGTCGGCAGGTCGCCCTTCTGACCATGCGGGCGGTGCCCTACGCACCCAAACCGAACCCGGCGTTCGACGCCGCCATGCTGGCCTGCTGCGCGATGATCGGTCTCTTCCTGGTGGGGATCATCGCGATCTCGCAGTTCGGCGCTCTCGTGACCTTCTGGCCGTACAACCTCGCGCCCACGCTTCTCCACTACGACTTCGACCGCAAGGGCGGCGGGGGCTGGCAGTCCTACTACAACTCGATCCGCCTCGGGCTCTGCACCGCCGCGGCGGGGACCGTGGTCGTCTTCCTGGGCGCCTATCTCGTGGAGAAGGGGCGGGGGTTTCGCTGGGCCCGCACGGGGTTCCAGTTCCTCGCGATGCTGCCCATGGCCGTCCCGGGCATGGTGCTGGGGCTCGCCTACATCTTCTTCTTCAACGACTTGCGGAACCCGCTCAATGGCCTCTACCGGACGATGGCCATCCTGGTCGTCAACACCGTCGTCCACTTCTACACGGTGGCGCACCTCACGGCGCTGACGACGCTCAAGCAGATGGACCCCGAGTTCGAAACCGTGGCGATGTCCCTGCGGCAGCCCGTGTACCGCACGTTCTGGCGGGTCACCGTGCCGGTCTCCCTGCCGGCCATCCTCGACACGGGGATGTACCTGTTCGTGAACGCCATGGCCACGGTGTCCGGCGTGGTGTTCCTTTACGGACCCCACACCGAGCTGGCCTCGGTCTCGGTCCTGAACATGGACGACACCGGCGAGACGGCGTCGGCGGCGGCGATGGCGATGATGATCTTCTACACGAACGTGGGCGCCCGCGGGATACACGTGGCGCTCGCGCGATGGTTGGAGCGGCGGACCCAGTCGTGGCGACGACGGTGAGACGATCCCCGCTGATGGTTTCGCAGGGCATCGGGATGACCTCAACAACGAGGAGGGGAGCATTGAATACGCGACGAGCGTTACTGGTTGTTGCGACGGGGCTCGTGGCCGGACTTCCGGGCGGAGCGCGGGCGGCGGACTACCCGACGCGCCCCATCGAGATCGTGGTGCCGTACGCTCCGGGCGGCGGCACGGACATCATGGTGCGGCAGATCGTCAAGGTCATCGAGGAGCAGAAGCTGGTGCCGGTCCCCGTGACGGTCAACAACCGCACCGGGGGCAGCGGGGTCGTGGGCAAGTCGTACGCCGTCAACCGGCCGCCCGACGGGTACACGCTGGTTGCGGTCGACGCCGGGAACTGGCAGCAGGAGCTCCAGGGCAACGCGACCTGGAACTACCGGAAGGACTTCACCTACATCGCGCGGATGGTCACCGACGTGAACCTGCTGATCGTCCGCAAGGAGTCGCCAATCAACTCGTTGCCGGAGTTCCTCGCGTCGGCCCGGGCCAAGGGCAAGGGCGGGCTCTCGGTGGGCGGAACCAACGTCGGCCAGGTCGACCACATGGCGAACATCAACTTGAGCAAGGCCACGAAGGTGGAGCTGATCTACGTGCCGTTCAAGAGCGGCGGCGAGGTGATGACGAACCTCCTGGGCGGTCACGTCGAGGCGGCGTGGGCGAATCCGAACGAGTGCATCGGCCAGCTGGAGGCCGGGCAGGTGCGGGCTCTCGCGGTCGCCGACGAGGAGCGGCTCAAGGGGCTGCCGAAGATTGCCACGATGCGGGAGCTCGGCGTGTCGATGGTCAGCAACCAGTGGCGCGCGGTCGGCGGCGCGGGGAACCTGCCGAAGCCCGTCGTCGACTTCTGGGTCAACGTGCTCGACAAGGTGCGAAAGACCGACACCTGGAAGAAGGGCTTCCTCGAGAAGAGTGTCCTCGAGGACGGCTGGCTCATCGGCGACGCGTTCCTCCAGGCAGTCGACCGTGAGATGGAGGGCGACAAGGCCACCTTCGCCGAGCTCGGCATGCTGAAGAAGTGAGTAGTCCCCATTCGCTGGAGGCGGTGGCCCCGCAGCCCGCGTCGCGTGACGCGGGCTGCACGGGCCGGGGCGGTGTTCCGTGATCCTGAGCGGCGGTCGCGCGGTCGGGCTGGGCATGACGCTGCTGGGCCTGGCGGCGCTTGCGCTGGCGAGCCGGATCCGTGAGGGGACGGCGACCGGCGGGCCCGGCACGCGATTCCTTCCGGTCCTGGTCGCCGTGATCGTGGTCGTCCTGGGTGCGGCCCTCGCCCTCCGGCCATCCGCCTCCGAGGGCGCGACCGAGCCGCTCGAGCCGGACGGCGCGCGGCGGGCGATCTGGACGCTGGGGGCCGTCGTCGCGTACGTGCTGGCGTTCGGGCGCCTGGGCTTCGTGCTCGCGACGGTTCCCTTCCTGGCCGTGCTCCTTCTCGCATACGGCGAGAAGCGCTGGCCGGTCGTACTCGGGGTCGCACTCGGGGCGACCGGCGTCACCTACGCGCTCTTTGCCGTATGGCTCGGCGTGCCGCTCCCCCCCGGTCCGCTCGGCCCGTGATGGGCGCCCGCGGGCATCCGTGACCGACCTCTTCCAGCACCTCGCCCTCGGGTTCGGGGTCGCGCTGACCCCGGTGAACCTCCTCTACTGCTTCGTGGGCGTCGTCGTTGGCACGGCCATCGGCGTCCTGCCGGGGATCGGCCCGGTGACGACCGTCGCCATGCTCGTCCCGTTGACCTTCGGGATGAGCCCTACGGCGGCTCTCATCATGCTGGCGGGGATCTACTACGGTTCCCAGTACGGGGGCTCGACCACCGCCATCCTGATCAACACGCCGGGCGAGTCGTCATCGGTGATGACGTGCCTCGACGGATACCAGATGGCCCGCCAGGGCCGGGCGGGGCCGGCGCTCGGCATGGCGGCCATTGGCTCCTTCATCGCCGGCTCGGCCAGCGTCGTGCTCCTCATGCTGCTGGCGCGGCCGCTGGTCCGCGTGGCGCTCGAGTTCGGCCCTGCCGAGTACTTCGCGATCATGCTGCTGGCGCTCCTCACGCTCGGCGGGCTCACCGGAGAGTCGGTGTCGAAGGGCCTTCTCATGGCTGCCTTCGGCCTCCTGCTCGGGACCGTTGGCGGCGACCCCATGACGGGCACCCCGCGGTTCACGTTCGGCGTTCCGAGCCTGCTCGACGGCCTCGAGTTCCTGCCCGTGACGATCGGCCTGTTCGCGGTGGCGGAGGTGCTCACCTCGGCGACGCGCTCGCTCACGCAGGACGTCTACGCCGCGCCGATCCGAGGCTTGCTCCCGAGCCGAGCGGACTGGTGGGCGTGTCGCTGGACGCTCCCGCGGGCGACCCTCATCGGATTCATCGTGGGAGTGCTGCCCGGCGCGGGCGCGACGCTGGCGTCGATCATCGCCTACCTGGTGGAGAAGCGCGTGTCGCGACACCCCGAGCGTTTCGGGACCGGTGTCATCGAAGGCGTGGCCGCTCCAGAGACGGCCAACAACGCCGCGAGCGGCGGGGCGATGGTGCCGCTTCTGACACTCGGCGTGCCCGGTTCGGGGACGACGGCCGTCATGCTCGGCGCGCTGATGCTCTGGGGCTTGAGGCCCGGGCCCCTCCTGTTCGAGAAGAATCCCGACCTCGTGTGGGGCCTCATTGCCAGCATGTACATCGGCAACGTGCTGCTGCTGATCCTGAACCTGCCGTTGATCGGGCTCTGGGTGCGGCTCCTGTTGGTGCCGCCCCGCATCCTGATGCCGCTGATCCTCCTGTTCTGCTTCACGGGCACTTACGCGGTGAGTGCGAACCCGTTCGACCTGTGGGTGATGGTGATCTTCGGGGTTCTCGGCTTCGTGCTTCAGCGTTTCGGCTACCCGGTCGCCCCGATCGTGCTGGGGCTCATCCTGGGGCCGATGCTCGAGACACACTTCCGGCGGGCACTGATCGTCTCCCGGGGGGACTACACCGTCTTCGTCCAGCGTCCCATCGCCGCTGCGCTCCTGGCGATCGCGGCCGTCTACCTCCTCGCGCCGATGGTCGCCTGGGCGTGGCGACGCCGGCGCCTCGTCGCCCCAGCCCAAGGGTAGCGCTCCGCCCCCGTTGAAGGGGCCGCGCCGCCCGGCGGCTCGACCTCCACGCGGCCGCCACGGCGCGCAAAGGCCACGGCGTTTTGTCAGCTGGGCTGCCGGGGGGCGTCATCCGCACGCCGCTCCCTGGGCCTCCATCGCCAGACGCGAACCGCTTCCGGGGCGCAACCGCGCGCAGTGGTGGACGACTTCCGATGACGCGCCGCGCTACTGCCTCCTCATCTCTCCCGGGCACGCCGGTTGCTTGACTGACACGGTCGAGTGGGGAGCGCCTCGGAGGCGCGGACCCCGTGAGCCCTACCTTGTCTGCGGCGTCCCCCCGGGAGGGGCAACGCACGCTGGGTTCAGGGAAGGCAGGCGACATGGCCAAGGTCATGGTCGTGGACGACGCCGTCTCCGACGTCAAGCTGATGGAGTCGATCCTCCGCGCAGCGGGACACCAGGTCGTCTGCTACGGCAACGGCGAGGGCCTGGAGGAGAAGGTCGTCGCCGAGCGACCGGACGTTCTGCTGCTCGACGTCGTGATGCCGAGGCGCAACGGCTACGAGGTCCTCCGGAGCCTCAAGAAGAACGCGGTCACGAAGGGCACACCGGTCGTGCTCGTGTCCTCCAAGAACCAATCGAGCGACGAGGCCTGGGGGCGGCGTCAGGGAGCCGACGACTACCTCGGCAAGCCCTTCACGCCGGAGCAGCTCGTCAACATGGTTCGCCGGTTCGCGCCCTAGCGCGAGAGGGGCGGCCGTGACCATGCCCGGCCCGAGTCCCCACCAACCACTGCGTGCTTGCGTGTTCGCGCTGGCGGGGGTGCAGCTCGCCGCTGATCTCCGACACATCCGCGAGGTCGTCGTCCTCGCAGACCGCACCACCGTCCCCAGAGCGCCAGCCTACGTCCTGGGACTGGCCAACCTGCGGGGCACCGTCGTTCCCATCGTGGACATCTGTCCTGTCTTGGGCTTGCCCCCACACACCGCGAGCGAAGCGCACCGGACCATCGTGCTGGAGGACGCCGGGATCCAGATCGCGGTCCCGACGGACGAGGTGCTGGGCCTTGAGTCTTTCGACGGTGTACTGCCGCCAGGTGAGGCGACCCCGGGGCCATGCCCGCAGCTCGCGGTCGGACTCCTGAGGCGAGGCGACCGGATCGTCGCCACGCTCCTCGACGTGCCGAAGCTGGTGAAGGCGGTCCACACGGGACCACCGAACCGACTCAATGCCTGAGCGCGGCCGCGTGATCCCGCATCGAGCAGGTGTCGGCGCGAACCGAGCCTCGGGGGTCGAGATGCCGGTCCGGAACAGAGGACATTCCCGACGCTTGAGAAGGAGGCACCAGTGAACCGACGAGCATTCCTCGGCATCGTCGCCGGAAGCCTGACCGCAGGCCTCGTCCCCGGGCGCCTCGCCCGGGCACAGTCTCCCGCACCGCCCGGTGGTGCCCCCGGGGTGACTGCCCAGGAGCTCCGGATCGGCATGAGCGCGGCGTTCCGGGGCACAGCCGCCGGCCTCGGGACGGAGTTCTACCGAGGCGCCGAGGCGTACTACCGCGAGGTGAACGCGCGAGGCGGGCTCTTCGGACGCACCATCAAGGTCGTCGCCCTGGACGACGGCTACGAGCCGCTGCCCTGCATCCAGAACACGATCCGGCTCGTGGAGCGGGAGAACGTGCTCTTCCTGTCCAACTACGTGGGTACGCCCACGCTCACCCGGGCCCTGCCCATCATCAAGCAGTACGGCGACGTGATCCTGGTGGGGAACTTCACCGGCGCCCAGCCCCAACGCGAATCACCCTATGCCGACCACGTCTTCAATATCCGTGCCTCGTATCGGCAGGAGATGATGGCGCTGGTCGAGCGCTTCTGGCAGCAGGGCGCCCGGAAGTTCGGCGTCTATTACCAGATCGACGCCTACGGCAGGAGCGGCACCGACGGCGTGGCCCGTGGTCTGGCCAAGGTCGGGACCCGCATCGCCGCGGAGGCCACCTATGCCCGAGGCGCGCGCTTCGAGGACGACATGAGGCCGGCGGTCCGCGCCCTCAGCCAGGCTGGCGTCGATGTCGTCCTCTGCACGGGCGCGTACCAAGGCTGCGGCGCCTTCGTGCGGACCGCGCGGGACGAGAGGTGGACCGTCCCGATCTCCAACGTATCCTTCGTGGGTTCCGATGCGATGCTGGGGCTTCTGATGGCCCACGGCAGGACCGTGGGGCGCGACTACACGCAGGCGCTGATCAACTCCCAGGTCGTTCCGAGCTACGACGAGAATACCCTGCCGGGGGTGGCCGAGTACCGGGCCCTGATGGACAAGCACAACCCTGCCGTGCCCGAGGCGCTACGGGATGACCGCTACGCCGTGCAACGGTACAGCTTCATCAGCCTCGAAGGCTTCGTGAACGCCAAGGTTGTCATAGAGGCCCTGCGTCGCGCTGGCCCCAGCCCCACCCGGGCTGGCCTGCGCCAGGCGCTGGAGTCGATCCGCAACCTCGATCTGGGAATCGGCGCACCACTGAGCTTCACGCCGGAGCGCCATCAGGGCCTTGACGATGTCTACTTCACCCGCGTGGACGGCGGGCGATGGGTATCCATCGCCGACTGGGGCCGCGCGCTCAAGGCGTGAGCCCCCGGAGGGAGAGACCATGAGTACACGGACGAAGGCTCCGACCGACCGTCACGCTGAGCGCCTTCAGGCCAAGCAGACTCCTGTGGCCCGGCGTGTCCGGATGGGCCTGGCCGTGAAGATCAGTGTTTTCCTCGCCGCCATCCTGGTGCCGCTTGCCGGCGTCACGTGGACCCTCTCCGCCCAGGCGCTACGGACGCGCATGACGGAAGAGTTCACTTCGAAGGGCAGCGCCATCGCCCGGAGCCTGGCCAGTTCGGCGGTGGACATGCTCCAGACGCGCGACGCCTCGACGATCCAGTCGATGGTGGACCAGTTCGCGTCCATCAGCGGCGTCGCGTACGTCGTAGTCTACGATCCCAAAGGCGAGCTGATTGCACACACCTTCGCTCCAGTCGTGCCAGCCGGCCTGTTCGATAGAAACGTCGTTCCCGGTGACGCGGCCCAACGGATCCAGGAGTTCAGCTATCCGGATCCGGTCTCGGGGGCGCCGCGGGCTGTCATCGACGTGGGCGTCCCCGTTCTGGCCGGACGACTCGGCACAATCCGGGTAGGGATGAACCGCGGGCTGATCGACACCGCCGCCGCCGGGGCTGGTCGCTCCCTCCTCATGGTGTTCGGCGGCTTCGCGGTGGTCGCGGTCCTGGCCGGCGTCATCTTCGCCCGGCGCATCACCCGGCCTGTCGCCCGCCTAGTGCGGGTGTCCGAACAGGTCGGCCGCGGTGACCTCTCAACCCTGGTACCGGTCGCGTCGAGCGACGAGATCGGGCAGCTCGCCGAGACCTTCAACCAGGCGGTGGTCCGTCTTCGCAGCCAAGTGCAGAGCGAGGCCGAGCGCGACGAGGAGCGGCGCAAGCGCGAGGAGCTCCAGCGGAACATCACGCGCTTCCTGGAAACGGCCACGGAGATCGCCGGCGGCGACCTCACGAAGCGGGGCGAGGTCACCGCCGATGTGCTCGGCAACGTGGTCGACGCGATCAACGTCATGGTCGACGAGATCGAGACCATCATCCGTGACGCGCGCGAGGCAACGGTCCAGGTCGTGGTGAGCGCCGGTGAGATGATCCAGGCCAGCGAACACATGGCTACCGGCGCGCAGGCGCAGTCCCGCGAGGCCCTGAGCGTCTCGGGCGCGGTCGACGAATTGACCCAGTCCGTGCGGCACGTGTCCGAGAGCGCGGACGCGTCCGCGCGCGCGGCCCGGGAGACGCTGGAGGCTGCGCAGAAGGGCGACGGAGCGGTGCGGAACAGCCTCGAGGGCATGCAGCGCATTCGCGGCGAGGTCCAGGCGATCGCGAGGAAGATCAAGAGCCTGGGTGACCGGTCGCTCGAGATCTCGGACATCGTCAACACGATCGAGGACATCGCGTCCCAGACCAACCTTCTCGCACTGAACGCCGCGATCGAGGCGGCGGGAGCGGGTGAGGCTGGCCTTCGCTTCGCCATTGTGGCTGACGAAGTGCGAAAGCTCGCCGAACGCTCGGCGAAGGCAACCAAGGACATTGCCCTGCTCATCCGGAACGTACAGGTCGAGACTCAGGAGGCAATCGTCGTGATGGAGCAAGGCACGCGCGAGGTGGAGAGCGGCTACGGGGTGACCGTGGAGGCGGGGGAGCGCCTGAAGCAGATAGCCGCGATCTCGGAGCGCTCGTCCGAACTGGCCGAGGAGATCTCGACGGCCACGCGGCACCAGGTGCGGGGCGCCGAGGGCGTTGCCGTGGCCATGCAGTCGATCGCGAGCGTCGCCGTCCAGACCGAACAGGGCGTCCTGCAGACGCGGAGGACCGTGGACGAGCTGGTGAAGCTCGCCGACACGCTGCAGGCGAGCCTGGCGCGGTTCAAGCTGACGGCCTGACCGTCGGCCGGCGACGCGCCGGGAAACATCAGGATGGGGGAGGAGTAGGCGAGCGAGACGATGGTGGACCGCGAGCAGGAGTACTTGCGCGGCATCTTCCTCATGGAAGCGTGGGACACCGTCTCGACGGTGGAGGAGGGGTTACCTCGTCTGCTCGAGCCTGCCCCATGGGGCGAGACACTCGCGCCACTCGTGGTCGTGGCGCACCGGCTCAAGGGGGCCGCCGCGCTCCACGGCTTCCCGGGAACGGCCGAGCTGGCGGGGCTCCTCGAGTCCGTGCTCGAGAGTGCGCCTCGGCCGGGGGAGCGCCTGGAGCCGTACGGTCTCGTCGTGGATCTCTTGGCCGCCATCAAGTCCATGCTCGACGGCATCGCCGCCGCCGGCACCGAGGACGGTACGGCCATCGCGGCGTTCCGGATGGGGCATCCGGAGCTCGTCGAGCTCGGCGGGCCGGCCGCCTCCCTGCCGCGGCGTCTGGGCGACACTGTCCTGCGCGATGCGCGGCACTTCTTCGCCGAGCATGGCGACGTTCTCGCCTACTTCGGGCCCGAGGCGGCCGAGCACCTTGAGACGATCACGCATGCGCTCGTCGCCCTGGAGCAGCACGGCCCCGATCCGGCCGAGGCGGAGCTCCCGGCCCTGTTCCGGGCGGTGCACACGCTCAAGGGCGCTGCCTACACCGTCGGCTGCGAAGCGGTCGGCCAGATCGCGCACCAGGTCGAGGACGTCCTGGGCGCCGTCCGCGAGCGTCGACTTCGCTGGTCTCCCGCCGTCCTGGACACGCTGTTCCGGGCGATGGATGCCATCAAGGCGCTGCTCGAGGCTGCCGACGCGCCCGTGGGCGACCCCGGCACGGTAGTTGAAGATGCGATCCAGGCTCTGGCGACCATGTCGCTGGCGCCGGCGTCGGCAGACGAAGCGCCACCGGTCGAGGCCCCCAAGGTGATCGCACCGGCAGCGACGGAGTCGGAGCCGGCGCCGTCGGTTCCGGTGCCGGTCTACGTCGAGCGCGAGGAGGACCGCCCGTCCGGGGCGTCGCGCCAGGGCCGGCCTACTATACGCGTCAACGTCGGGCGGCTCGACGCTCTCATGAACCTGGTCGGCGAGCTCGTCATCGCCCGGAGCCGCCTCGACCGCCGCTTCCGCCAGCTCGAGCGGCTCGACGGCCTTCTCGGCGTGAGCCGCGCCCGCATGGGCCGGGCCGTGCGAGACTTTGAGGGCAAGTACCTCGATCCCCACCTCCGCTTCGCCGACGAGGCCGTCACCGCAGCCCGGCCGGGCGCGCCCGGCCGGGACGGGTTCGCGCCGGTGTCGGAGCTCTTCGCGGAGCTCGAGTTCGACCGCTACGACGACTTCAACATCCTGGCGCGGACCATCGGGGAGCTCTCCGCCGACCTCGGTGAGATTCAGACAGCGCTTGCTGCCACCATCCGGAGCATCGACGAGGACACCCGGCACATACAGCGCCTGACCGCCAGCCTGCGTGGGGAGGTGACCCGAGCGCGGATGGTGCCGGTCGGAAAGCTGTTCGCGCGGTTCCCGCGCCGCGTCCGCGAGCTCGCCGGCTCGAGCGGGCGGGCGGTGCGGCTCGAGATCTCGGGCGAGGCCGTCGAGGTCGACAACGCCGTCATCGAGCAGATCGCGGATCCGCTCCTCCACCTCATTCAGAACGCGGTCGTCCACGGCATCGAGCCCGAGACCGAGCGCCTGGCGCAGGGCAAGCCGCCCGAGGGCCGCATCACCCTGACCGCGTACCAGCGGGGCGGTGCGATGTTCGTGGAGGTGGAAGACGACGGTCAAGGCATCGACGCGGTGGCCGTGCGGGAGCTTGCCGTGCGGCGGGGCATGCTCGCGCCGGATGTGGCGAACCGGCTGGGCGAGCGCGAGGTTCTGAGTCTTCTTTTCCTGTCGGGCTTCAGTACGGCGGCGAGCGTCACGGACGCCGCCGGGCGAGGGGTGGGCCTCGACGTGGTCCGCACCAACATCGCCCGCGTCAACGGTGAGGTCGAGGTGGAGACCAAGCTGGGTGTCGGGACTCGGTTCCGCCTGAGGGTGCCGCTCGCCCTGGCCATTTCCGACGCGCTGCTGGTCCGAGCGGGCGGGGAGACCTTCGCACTGCCGCTGAATGCCGTTCGCCATATCGCGACGCCGCGACCGCGGGACCTTCGCGGCGTCGAGCGGGGCGAGATGGTGCGCGTGGAAGGGCAGCTCCTGGATCTCCACCGCCTAGATCGCGTCCTGGGTCTCGCGGCCGAGGAGACAGCAACGGAGTCCGTGCGGCCGGTGCTGGTCGTCCGGGCGGGCGGGCGGTCGTTTGCGGTCGGGGTCGACGCCATCGTCGGCAAACAGGAGGTCGTCATCAAGCCGATCGGCGGGCTGCTGGCCAGCCTCCCGCCTTACGGGGGCGCCACGGTCACGGGCGAAGGGCACGTCATCCTCGTCGTGGATCCCGCGCGCCTTCTCGCCTTGGCCGAGAGCGGCCTCGGCTGGATGCCCGAGCCGCGGGGGGTGGCCGTGCCTCTAGCATTCCCGGCAGCCCGGCCGCCTGCGGGTACCGCCCACCGAGTCCTGCTGGTCGACGACTCGGTCAGCGTGCGGCGCTTCGTGGCGCTGATGCTCGAGAAGGGCGGATTCGAGGTCCTGACCGCCAACGACGGGGCCGAGGCCCTCGAGCGGCTGATCGACACGACCGTCGACGTCGTGGTCACCGACCTCGAGATGCCCCGGGTCAACGGCTACGAGCTCATCGAGAACCTGAGACGCCGTCCATCGACCCATGCGGTGCCCATCGTCGTTCTCACAACGCGCGCCGGAGAGAAGCACTGGGCCTTGGCCCGCAGGCTGGGGGTGCGGCACTACGTCACCAAGCCGGTGGACGAACAAGCCTTCGTGCGCCTGATCCGCGACGTGACTGCGGCCGCTCCCGAGGTGGAGTCCAGTGGAGCCCTGCGGTGACGATGGCGGAATGAGCCGTGGCGAAGGTCCTGCTGGTTGACGGCGACGCCGAGCGGCGCCGCCTGGTGGCCGAGGCCCTGGGCGCGGCGGGATGCGACGTCACCGAAGCGGCGAGCGCTTCGATCGCGCTGACGACGCTTGAGTGGAACCGTCCGGACGTTGTCGTCAGTCGGGAGGACGTCCCGGAGCTCGACGGCTACGAGCTTTGCAGCATCATCCGGAGTGATCCCAGCACCAAGGCGCTGCCGTTCCTGCTTCTCACCGCGCCGACGGGGCCCCAAGCGGGCGCGGCGGCCCGGGCCGGGGTGGACCTGGTGCTGGGCGGCATGTTCGCCGCCTCGGATGTCGTGAACCGCGTCCAGAGGCTCGCGTCCTCGGGAGGGCATCATGCCTAGGGTGCTGATCGTCGACGACAGCCTCACCGTCCGGAAGGTGGTTGAGCGGATTCTGGAGTCCCGCCAGATGCAGGTGCTCCAGGCGAGCCTCGGGACCGAGGCGATCGAGCGCATCCAGCGTGACGAGCCGGACCTCGTCGTGTGCGACGTGCTTCTGCCGGACAAGGAGGGATACGAGGTCTGTCAGTTCGTCAAGTCGCACCCGCGCCTCGACCGGACACCGGTCCTGTTGATCTCCGGGATCGTGAACCCCGCGGTAGTCGACCGCGCCGCGCGGGTCGGCTCGGCGGGCGTGATGCAAAAGCCGTTTTCGGCGGAGGAGCTGGCCGGGAAGGTGAGCGACCTCCTGGGGCTGACCGCCCCGGCGCCACCCGTGACGTTGCCCGGGAACGGGCTGGCCGCCGCGGCGGCCGTGCTCTCCGCGCCGCGCGTCACGGCTCGGCCGGACGGGATCGTCCAGACCGTGCCGGCCAGGCTGCCCGAGCGCCCCGCTCCGACCCTGGAGGAATGCCTGTCCGGGCTCGCGGCAGCGGAGGGGATCAGCTCGGTCGTGCTGGCGGACCGTGGCGGCCAGCTGATCGGGACGGCGGGGAACGGCAGCGACGCGGCGATACTCGGCGGGCTGACGGCCTGCCTTGCCTCGGCCTCCGACGAGCTCGGCGAGGAGTTGGGGCGCGGAGAGGTCCAGGGATTGATCCTGGAGCACGCGCGCGGGCTCGTATTGGTGACCGCCGTGGGCGAATCCGCCGTGCTCACGATCGTGCTCGACGAGCCGGCGGCGCTCGGGAAGGCCCGGTACTACGTGAAGAAGGCGGTGCCGGACCTCCTGGGAGTCCTCTAGCCATGGCGCATCGGCGCGCTGCTTCACGACGCGGTAGCTGGGACCTCTGGCTCCTGGTGCCAGTCGCCCTGGCGCTGGATGTGGCCGCCGCCCTGGGTCTCGCCGGTCAAACTCTCCCCATGGGCGTGATCGTCCCGGACGCGGTGCTCCTCACGGCGCCGATCCTCGTGTACGGGGCCCTTGTCTTCCTCGTCCTTCCGACCTGGTCCCTGGGGTCACGACTGGCAGCGGTGGCCGCCCTGCTGGGCATTCACGCCGGCTTGGTGGCGCTCCACAGCCTCGTCTACATCGTCCTGTGGTCGATGCCGGCCCCGGCAGCGCTTCGCCTCGCGTACCGCTGGTCACCGCTGATTCCGCTCTTGCAGCTGGTTTGGGTGCCGCTGCTCGCTTCGCCCCTCGCGACCCTGGTCCGCTCACGCCCGCGTCGCGCGGCGGCTCGAAGGATCCCGGTGCCCGTCCCGGTGGAGGTCCCGCTGTCGCGCGCATCGCAGGCAGCAGCCCGCAGAGGCACCTCGCCAGATCGCGAGGTCCAGGTCGACACCGGCAGTCCCGGAGTCGCTCCGGTGGTCGAAGCAGAAGCGGTCCCGGGGGTCGAGCCCGAGCCGGGTCCGAGTGCCTCGGCGCCGGTCGTGCTTCTCCCGACGGTCGGGAAGATCGTCGACGAAGGGAACCTGACCCTGCCGCCCGCACCCACCCCAGGAGGCGAGGCGCCCGCGTCCGTCCCGCGGCCGACCTGGCCCAAGGACATCGTCGAGACGTCCGCCCATGCCGGCCCCGCGGCGCTGCCGAGCGCGGAAGCGGTTGGAGGAGCTCGAGGGGGCGACGAGCCGGCGGCGATCTCGGTGGCGGTGGACCTCACGACCGACGGCGAAGCTGAGGCCGCGGCGTCCCGGGCGCGGGAGGTGGGACGGCCGGAAACCGAGACCGCGGTGGAGGACGAGCCGCGCATCGCGGATGCGGCGCTGGCCATGGAGACTGCCGCACCGCGTGTGCCGGCGACCGAATTCACGCCGCGCGCCATGGAGCCTCCCTTCAACCTGGATCTCGTGACCCGGGCGTTCGAGCCGTATGGCCCGCTCCTGTCGCGGGATCGCCTGGTCGCGGTCGACTGGACGCCCGGTCCGGACGTGGCCATCGTGTGCGTAGCGCCGCGAGACATATCCCGCGACCGCGTCGTCCATCTGGCAGCGCGTCTCGTGCGTGTGCTCGAGGCCACAGAGGTCCGATCGACGCCGGGGCCGATCAGGCGACTGTCGCTCCGGGGCCCCGATGGCGTGGTCGTGCTGACACCCCTCGAGGGCGCCGTCCTGGTCGCCGCCACCCACCGCCGCGGTGCGCTCGCCTTGCTCGAGGTGCTCTCGGCACGCGTCGTGCCCGACGGGGGCGGGTCGGCAGCCGCTGCCCAGGCATCGGATGCCGCCCCGGCGGCGGTCGTGGATACCCCCGTCGCCGGCGCGGTCCGCGTGGAGACACCGGGGGCGATACTCGACGTCCTCGCGCCGGCCGGGATCGCAGTGGCACCCTTCGGCCAGCTTGCGGGCCGGCTCCTGGCAGCGATAGCCGCTGACGGTGGCGGACCAGGCATGTTCGACACGCTGAGTGTCAACCTCGGCACCCACCGCCTCATGGTCCACCCGGTCAAGCCCTTGGCTCGCCCACCCCGCTTCGTCGCCGTGGTCGGTGGCACCGAGCGCCCCGGGCTTCTCGGGCGCCGGGCGGAGCGGGCCGCGCGCGCACTGCGCGCGGCCTCCTGAACCGGGCTCGCCGCGGCTGGCCTCCCGCACGAGCTCGTCCATCGCCGACCGCCGCCGTTCTATGCGCGCATTGACGGCCTGCGCGCGCTTGGGAAGAATGGAGCGGTTGTCCGCGGGCTCACGCGGGCGCGGGGAGGCCGGTGAGAGACGAGGCGCGGGTCGTGATCGTCGGCGGCGGCATCGCCGGCTGCAGCATCGCCTACCACCTGGCGCGAAAGGGGTGGACCGACGTCCTGCTTCTCGACAAGGGCGAGCTCACGAGCGGGTCGACCTGGCATGCCGCCGGGATGGTCACGCACTTCCACACTTCTCCCACGATCATGCGGATGCGGCAGTACTCGATCCGCCTCTACCGAAGCCTCCAGGCGGAGCCCGGCTCGCCCGAGCACTGGCACGAGGTCGGGAGCCTCCGGGTCGCGTCGAGCCGGGACCAGTGGCTCTTCCTCCGGCGGCAGGTGGGGACCGCGCGGGCGCTCGGCCTCGACGTGGACACGATCTCGCCCGCCGAGGCGCTCCAGCTGTTCCCGCTCATGTCCCCCGATGACCTCCACGGGGCCATGTACCTGCCGGGAGACGGGTGGATCGACCCGAGCGGGGCGACGACCGAGCTCGCGCGGCGCGCCCGGGCGCTGGGCGTGGCGGTCGAGACCGGCGTGCGGGTGACGGGCATCGCCCGGTCCGGGGACGGCGCCGTCGCGGCCGTGGTCACGGATCGAGGCCGGGTGCGCGCGGAGGTCGTGATCAACGCGGCCGGGATGTGGGGTCGCCAGGTCGCTGCGATGGTGGGTGTGAGCCTGCCGATCACCCCCCTGGTCCACCAGCACCTGGCCACCAAGCCGATCGCGGGCCACGAGCTGCCGCGGACGACCCCGTGCCTCCGCGACCCGGAGAACCTCGTCTATCTTCGGGAGGAGGTCGGCGGATTCCTGATCGGCGGCTTCGAGCGGGAGCCGGTGGCCTGGTCGGTGGATGGCGTGCCGTGGGACTTCACGCAGCGGCTCCTGCCGTCCGACTGGGAGCTCTTCGGTGAGATCATGGAAGGCGCGATCCGGCGCGTGCCGATCCTCGGCCGCGCGGAGCTGGCCCACCTCACGAACGGGCCCGAGGGCATCACCCCGGACAGCCGGCCGCTGCTGGGGCCGGTGCCCGGCGTGCCCGGGTTCTGGGTCGCGGCGGGCCTCTCGCACACGGGCTTCGGCGCGGGCGCGGCGATCGGCGACATCGTGGCGGAGTGGCTCGTGGAGGGCGAGCCGCCCTACGACGTCGGCGAGACGAACGTGCGGCGCTTCGGCCCGGTCTTCGAAGACCGCGCGTACGCGGCCGAGCGGGCGCGCGAGTCCTACCGCTACTACTACATGCTCCGCTATCCCCACGACGAGAACGAGTCGGTGCGAGAGCGCCGCCTCTCGCCGCTCGACGGGCGGTGCCTAGCGCTCGGCGGGGTGTTCGGCGAGAAGAACGGCTGGGAGCGCGTGCTCTACTTCGAGCCCGGCCAGTCTGGACGGCGCGCGGGCGCGGATCAGCGCGTCTGGGGATGGGGGCGACCCGCTTTCTTCGCCCGGGTCGGCGAGGAGCACCGCGCTGTGCGGGAACGTGCCGGGCTTCTCGACATGACCTCGTTCGGCAAGATCGACGTCCGAGGCCGGGGCGCGCTGGCGTTCCTCCAGCGTCTCTCGGACAACGACGTCGGGAAGCCGCCCGGCAGCGTCGTCTACACGCAGTTCCTCAATCCGCGCGGCGGGATCGAGGCCGATGTCACCGTCATCCGGCTGGCTGACGACCACTTCCGCGTGGTGACGGGCTCGGGCTTCGTCCCGGGCGACCTCGGCTGGGTTCGCATGCACCTGCCGCGGGACGGCACCGTCCAGGTCCGCGAGGTGACCGACGAGTACGCCGTGATCGGGCTGTGGGGTCCGGCCGCGAGGCGCATCCTCGAGGCGGTGACTCCCGACGACGTCTCGAACGCCGCCTTCCCGTACTTGTCGGCGCGCCCGATCCGCGTCGCCGCGGCCGACGTGTGGGCCCAGCGGGTGACCTACGTGGGGGAGCTCGGCTGGGAGCTCTACGTGCCGTCCGGCGACGCGGGCGCCGTGTGGGACGCGCTCCGCGAGGCCGGCCGGCCCGCTGGCCTCCGGCCGACCGGATACAAGGCCCTCGACTCGCTCCGGCTCGAGAAGGGGTACCGGTACTGGAGCGCCGACATCACGCCGGCGGACAACCCGTACGCGGCGGGGCTCGGGTTCTGCGTCCGGCTGGGGAAGGGTGATTTCATCGGGCGCGAGGCGCTGCAGCGGGTCAAGGCCGAGGGCGTTCCGCGCAGGCTTGCGACGGTGACGATCGCCCCCGCGTCGACGATCTATGGCGGCGAGGCGGTGTGGAAGGACGGCCAGCTGCTCGGGCGGCTCCGGAGCGGCGGGTACGGCTACACCGTGGGCCGCAACATCGGACTCGTGTACCTGCCGGTCGACCTGGCCCAGGCCGTTGGCACGCCCCTCGAGGTCGAGGTCTTCGGCGAGCGCGTGGTGGCCGAGGTCGCGCCCGACGTGCTCTACGATCCGCAGGGCTCGCGGATCCGCGCCTGAGCGCGGGACCTTCGCGGCCGGCCCTCAGGCCGGCGCGCGCGCCGGGCCACCGGCCTGGACGCGGGAGAGCAGGATCAGGCCGACGATGAACATCAGGCCGACCGAGAGGATCGCCACCCGCTGGTTCCCGCCGGTGAGGAGAGACGTGATCCCGAAGATCAGCGGACCCATCACGGCGGCCGTCTTGCCGCAGAGCGAGTAGAAGCCGAAGAGCGAGGCCTCCTGGCCCTGCGGGATCAGGCTCGCCATGAAGGTGCGGGCGGCCGCCTGGATGGCCCCGAGTCCCGTCCCCGCGAAGATGGCCACTGCGTAGAACTGGCCCTTCGTAGTCACGAAGTACGCGGCCAGCACGACCAGGCACCACTGCACCAACGTCGTCATCACCACGGCTTTCGGGCCCCAGGTGTCGATCGGCCGCGCCCAGAGCCACGCGCCGGCCAGGGCCGAGAGCTGGACCACGAAGTAGAGGCCGATCACCTCGGCGGTGGTGAAGCCGAGAGTGTGGCCCGCGAACACGGACGAGAAGTACACGACGGTGTTCGTGCCGTCCTCGAAGAAGAGGTAGGCGAGGAGGAACCCGCGAAGGTCGGGAAGCCGCAGGATCCGCCGGAAGGCTTCGCGGGCCTCGGTGAAGCCGATGCGCACCGCGCTGCCGAGAGTGAGGTCGCCGGGGCGATCGGATGGCAGGAAGAGCATGGCCGGCACGGCGAAGAGGCCGAAGAGCGCTGCGGCCGTAAGGAAGGCGCCGCCATACCAACCCTTGAGCGCGAAGGGGAGGGCGGCCCCCAGGGCGAGCGCCGAGCCCGCATAGCCCGTCGCGAACCCGTACGCGGAGAGGCGACCCCGCCACGACTCGTCGGCCAGGTCGGGGAGATACGCGTTGTAGTAGACGATGGCGGCCTCGAAGCCCACCGTTCCGACGACGGCCAGCACGAGGCCCCACACCACGTCCCCCGGACCTACCGTGGCCATTAGAGCTGTTGCCGCCACCGAGAGGTAGGTCAGGAGGGCCAGGAACCGCTTCCGGACCCCGGCATGGTCGGCGATCGCGCCCAGCGGTGGCGAAGCCAGGGCGACGATCACCATGGAGACCGTCACCGAGAGCCCCCACCAGAAGTCGCCCTCGCCGTGCTCGTTGCCCACGACTGAGAGCGCGTAGTACTTGGCGTACACGGTCGCGGGGATCACCGCCACGTAGGCGGAGTTGGCGAAGTCGTAGAGCAGCCACGCGACGATGGTTCGGCGCGGCGAGGGCGTCACGGCTGGTAGGATACGAGCTTGGGCGGGGGAACGGAAGGGATGTCAGGCGCGTCGCCAGTCGAGATCCGCCGGATCGAGGACCGCGAGATTCACGTCACGTGGTCCGACGGGCACCGGAGCGTCTTCCCGAACAAGGCGCTCCGCGAGCGGTGTCCGTGCGCCGGCTGCGTGCACGAGCTGACCGGCCAGCGACTGCTCGACCCGCGCTCCGTCCGTCAGGACATCCGGGCCGAGGAGATCAGCTTGGTGGGCCGGTACGCGATACGCGTGCGCTGGAGCGACGGGCACGCGACCGGGATTTACACGTTTGAGAAGCTCCGGGAGTGGTGCCCCTGTGAAGCGTGCCGGGCTCAGGCCTTGCCGTCCTAGCGATCGCGGTGGTGCCGTCGACCTCGGCGGGATTGCGTGGAAGTCGAGACCTGAACCCGGGGGGCGGGCTCGGGCAACTCCCGGACGGTTGGATCCAGCTCGCGAGCGAGGTCGAGGAGCGCATAGGTGTGACACGCGCGCCCGGCCGCCCGGTACGCACACATGCACATGAGGTACACGTCCCCGGTTCGGGCCTCGGCGATGAGCTGCCCGAGAGCAGCGAGTGCGTCCGGTCGGGCCTTGATCTCGTCGAGATAGCGCTCGCGATAGCCCATCGCTCGGTGGGCCGCCGAGTGCGCCGCGTCCGGCGCCGTTCCGGCACGAACGAGCGCCCGCTTCCGGGCCTGGAACTCCGCCAAGAGCTCGTCGGAGGGGGCGAGGGCCTTGATGCCGCCGGCGCCCGCCCGCATGACGCTCACGCGGCGAGCTCCCGGGGGCAGCGGCGCGAAGCGGGTCGTTCGTCCCAGGCCCACGCGTCGAGTGTGCCACACGAGCCCGCGTTCGTTCGGTTGTTGACACCGTCGCCCCGCCGCCCTACCGTGCAGGGGAGCGTGATCGCCCACGGGAACCGCCCTCATGTCGCGAGCCCGGACCGTGCCGTGGCTTCCCGTGACGGGCCGGACGGCATGACCGGGGTCCCGGGCGGCTCGTGCCTCCATGTCCTGCTGCGACGGCACGTGCCGGCGGACGCGAAGGAGGCGGCTGACCTGGCCGAGATCCTCGCGTTTCTCGCCCGCCACCCCCAGCCCTTCGACCGCGGGATTCTCGAGGGGCACCTCACGGGAAGCGCGGTGGTCGTGTCGGCGGCGGGCGAACGGGTGCTCCTGCTCCACCACCGGAAGCTCCGACGCTGGCTCCAGCCTGGCGGCCACGCGGAGCCCGGGGAGCGGGAAGGCGAAGCGGTCGCCCTCCGGGAGGCGCGCGAGGAGACGGGTATCGAGGGTCTGGCCCTCCACCCGTCGGCTCGGCGACCGCTGGACGTCGACGTGCACCCGATCCCGGCCCGAGGCGTCGAGCCCGCGCACCGGCACCTCGACCTTCGCTACCTGATCGTTGCGCCCCGCGACCCACGCCTCCACCGCCAGGCCGTCGAGGCCCGGGCCCTCCGGTGGTTCACCTGGGAAGAGCTCGCGACGGTCGACCTCGACCCCGGCCTCCGCCGCGCGCTTCGCGCGGCGCTGGCCCTCATGTCGGCCGGCGTGCACGCCCAGGAGGAATCCGACCGGTGATCTACGAGCTACGTAGCTACGAGATCCTTCCGGGCCGCATGCCGGCCATGCACGCCCGCTTCCAGAACCACACGCTCGGGATCTTCCGGAGGCACGGCATCGAGGTCGTCGGATTCTGGGAGGCGATCATCGGCACCTCGAACGTGCTGCACTACGTGCTCCGGTTCGACGACCTCGCGCACCGTGAGCGAGCCTGGGCTGCCTTCCTGGCCGATCCCGAGTGGCACCGTGTCCGCGCGGAATCCGAGCGGGATGGTCCGATCGTGGCGCGGATCAGGAACGAGATCTGGCGCCCTGCGCCGTATTCGCCGATGCTGTGAGGCACACGCGACTCGTGGCGTCCTGGCTCGCCGCCTCGTTGACCGCCGCCATCGGTACCGCCGGTGGCTCGGCGACCGCCTTCCCTGGCACGGAGCCCGGGGAGCTCGTGAGCTTCGTGGGGGAGCCGCGAGATGACCGGACGGCGGCGCGGCTCGAAGGGGTGCTCCTCCGGCCCGAGGGCCCGGGGCCGTTCCCGGCCCTCGTTATGCTTCACGGCTGCACCGGTCTCCGGACGCGGACGGGAGCGATCCAGGCGAAGCTGCGATTCTGGGCTGAGCACTTGCGCGATCTTGGCTACGTGACGCTTCTGGTGGACAGCTTCGCGCCGCGAGGCATCGACGAGGTGTGCACCGGCCGCCACGTTCTCTCGCCGGTGCGCGACCGCGCCGACGACGCGCGGGGCGCCCTGCGCTACCTCCAGAGTCGGCCCGACGTGCGGGTCGACCGCATCGCGCTCCTCGGCTGGTCCAACGGCGCGGCGGCCACACTCAGTGTGGTCTTCGACCGGGGCACCGCCGAGCGGGACTTCCGCGCGGCCGTCGCGTTCTACCCGAACTGCACCCGGAACTACCCTGGCGGGCCGGACTTCCGCGCCTACGCACCGCTCTACGTCCTGGTCGGCGCCCTCGACGATTGGACGCCGGCCGCACCGTGCATCGCGCTCATCGAGCGGGCGCGCGCGATCGGCGCGCCGATCGCGATCAAGGTGTACCCGGGCGCTCACCATAGCTTCGACGCCCCGGCGACGCCCGTCCGGTACCGGCCCGAGGTGAGCAACCACAACAAGCCCGACGGCTGCTACGGTGCGACGGTGGGAACCGATCCGGCTGCCCGGGCCGACGCGATCGCCGAGGTCACCGCGTTTCTCGCCGCCCGGCTCGGCGGACCGCGCGACTAGTGCCGGTTCGACCGGCCTCAGCGTGCCGCCGGTCCTGTTGCCGCGCTTGCCGTCCGCGTCTCGACCACTCCCGCCCGGTGTAGGGACCTCCGGCCCCGGCGCGAGAGGCGGTACCCGGCGACACCCGCAGCCCGCGGGGCGGGTCAGCGGAGGGCGAACGCCTCGGTGGCGAGCCTCGCGATGTGGCGGCCGATGGCGAGCGACGCCGTGGCGGCCGGCGAAGGCGCGTTCAGGACGTGGATCGCGTCCGTCGACCCGGCGATGCGGAAATCGTCGACGAGCGATCCGTCCGCGGTGACGGCCTGGGCGCGGACGCCGGCGCCGCCGGGCGTGATGTCGGCCGGCCCGATGTCGGGCAGCAGCCGCTGGAGGGCTTGCACGAACGCTCCTTTGTTGAGTGACCGGTACATCTCGCAGCTGCCGGTCCGCCAGTATCGTCGAACCATCGACCAGAAGCCCGGGTAGCCGAGGGTGCTCGCCAGCTCCCGCAGATGGACGCGCCCGAACCGGTAACCCTCGCGGGCAAAGGCCAGCACGGCGTTCGGCCCCGCCTCGACCTCGCCGTGGACGGTACGCGTGAAGTGAACGCCGAGGAACGGGAACTCGGGGTCGGGAACCGGGTAGATGAGGCCGTGCACGAGATCGTGCCGCTCCGGCCGGATCATGTAGTACTCGCCCCGGAACGGAATAATCCGGACGCCGGGGCGGGCGCCCGCGAGCCGAGCGACGATGTCGGAGTAGAGCCCAGCGCAGTTGACAAGCCGGCGCGCCTGGATGGGTCCCGATGCCGTTGACAGGTCGAATCCCTCAGCCGTCCGCCGGATCGCGGTGACCCGGGCTCCGGTCCGGATGACCGCGCCCTGGGAGAGCAGCTCCCGCGCGAGCGCCTGGGCGACCTCGCCGTAGTCGACGATCGAGGTGGTCGGCGAGTGGATCGCCCGGATGGCCGCGGCGTGGGGCTCGATCGCGCGGAGGCGGTCCTTGTCGATGAGGGTGAGCCCCTGAACGCCGTTGGCGGTGCCGCGCTCGAAGAGGGCCCGGAGCCGCGGTAGCTCGGCCTCGGAGGTGGCGACGATCACCTTGCCGATCGGGTCGACGCGGATCCCGTGCTCCGCGCAGAACTCCTTCATCAGGCGCGCGCCCTCGACGCAGAGCCGGGCCTTGTGCGAGCCGGGCCGGTAGTAGATCCCCGAGTGGATGACGCCGCTGTTGTGGCCGGTCTGGTGCGCGGCGAGCCTCGCCTCCTTCTCGAGGATCACCAGCCGGAGGCCGGGGTGCTCCGCGAGGAGGGCTCGAGTCGTGGCAAGCCCCACGATGCCCCCGCCGACCACGGCGACGTCGAACCGGTCGCTCACGCGCGCGGTCTCAGCCCGTGGACATCCGTCCTCACACCGCCCTCCCGACAAGGCTCACCACCACAGACCCCACGACAAGGCCCCATAGATACGGCCGGGCCGAATGCGTGTCAAGCGTGCAGCGGCTCTTGACGGCCTTCGCGGCGGGGTTGTACAGTCTCGCCGTCCGACGGAGGAGCAGTGTTTCCACACGTTCCCGATCAGGGATGTCCAGCCCACGACCCTGCGGTTCACGCGAGGCCCGAGGTCGCTCGCGCCCCCTGACGCGAGGGATCCCGGCGACCCCGACTCGACTCCACTCGACCGATCGACGGAGGACCAGCGATGCCTACCAAGCCCAAGTATCGGGTCCAGGGCTCCCTTCTTGAGGCCTGCTCCTGCAACGCCCCGTGCCCGTGCTGGATCGGAGACGACCCCCACGGCGGCGTCTGCGACGCGTTCCTCGCCTACCGCATCGACAAGGGGACCATCGAGCGCGTCGATGTGGGCGGGATCGCCTTCGCACTGGTCGCTCAGATCCCCGGCAACGTGCTGAAGGGCAACTGGAAGATCGTCGTCTACATGAGCAACAAGGCAAAGCCCGCCCAGAAGCAGGCAATCCTCAAGGCGTGGACCGGGAAGCTCGGTGGCCCCCTGGCCGACATCGCCAAGCTCGTGGGCGAGGTCAAGGGCGTCTACGACGTCCCGATCCAGTTCAAGCTCAACAAGGGCAAGGGGACGATCAAGGTCGGCGACAAGGTGGAGGCGGTCATGGCCCCGTACGTCGACGCCAAGGGCAACCCCACGACGCTCAGCAACACGATTTTCACGACGATCCCGGGCTCGCCCGCGTACGTGGCGAAGGCGACCTACCACAAAGTCAACATCCCCGAGCATGGGATGGAGTGGTCCTTCGTGAACCGCAACGCGGTCGAGGGCGCGTTCCGCTTCGCCGCGTAACCCCCCGCCTGCGACGATGGCCACCGCTTTGGGTGTCGAGGATCGCCTGGAGCCGTGGGTCTACGGGAGTGTCCTCGCCGCCCTGGTCGCCGCGGCCTGGGCGGGCCTCGGGCTCGCCGGGGCCGCGGGCGGCGAGATCTGGCTCTCGCACTCGACCCTCGGGGAGTCGGGCGCCCTCTCGACGGCACGACTCCTGGGCTTCCTGGTGGCGTGGACCCTCATGTCGGTCGCGATGATGCTGCCCTCGACCTTTCCGCTCGTCCGGGTGTTCCTCACGATCACGGAGGGATCGGCAGGCCTCCTCGCCCTTCTCTGCGTGGGATACCTCGCGATGTGGGCGCTCTTCGGCGCTGTGGCGCTCCTCGCGGACGCGGGCCTCCATCGGGTCGTCGAGGGGTCGGCGTGGCTCGCGGCTCGGCCGGAGCGCCTGTCGGGTGCCCTCCTTCTCGGGGCCGGCCTCTTCCAGTTCTCTCCCCTCAAGTACTCCTGCCTCCGACAGTGCCGCTCGCCAGTCGGTTTCGTGATCCAGCACTGGCGCGGGGCCTCACGAGCGCTCCGGGCGCTGCGGGTCGGCGTCCTTCACGGGGCGTATTGCGTGGGATGCTGTTGGGCCCTGATGCTCCTGATGTTCGCCGTGGGCGGGGCCCATCTCGGATGGATGCTTTCCCTGGCTGCGGTCATGTTCGTGGAGAAGGCCGTCACGTGGGGCCGCACGGTGACGGTGTGCGTCGGCCTGATCCTTGCGGGCTGGGGGCTCGGGCTCCTGCTCGGGACCCCCGGGGTACCCCGGCCGTTCTGAGGCTCCCGGCCCTGGGGTCCCACGGGGCCGAGGAGCCGTATCGCGGGTGACGATCTTCGTCGAGGGGCGCGGCATTTCGTCACACGCCAGATTGTCAGTCCCAATGGGCAGTTCGACCCTCTCCCTCGAGTCCGGACTCATCTACTCCAGGTCAACCAGGGTCTGACCCGCTCTACTGGAGCCCGCTTCGGGCCTCTCCTGCAGGCACGAGACTTGCCTGTTCCCCGCACGGCGCCCGAGGAGTCCGGGACACGCCGAATCTCTGAGTTGGGAGAGCCTGTGAAGCGACGACTTCCCGGCTGGCCAGTCCGAGCGCTCTGGTCGTGGTCGAGGACGTCGTCCGCGGGGCCCGAGGCCACGGGGGATGCCCGGCGGCCGGAAGGCGGTCTCGCCGGCCGGCGACTCGACCTATTGGGTCGCCTCGCCCTGGCCACGGCACTTTCCGTCGCGGGTCTCACGACGGTCGGCGGCTTTCTTCTCCTCCAGCAGACGGCGGCTCACCGTCGCGCCCTCCTCCTGATGGCCCAGGTGGAGGATCGGATCGGCCAGGCGCACGTCCTCAAGCGCCAGGCGATCCTCGACCCCCGGCGCGGCGCAGAGCTCGCCGCCCGGCTTCAGGAGGTCAGGCAGCAACTCACCCTCGACCTGGACGCGCTGGAGGGTGACGAGCGGCGCGTCGGCGCGTTCGACCGGCTCCTGCGGCTGGACGCCAGCCCGAAAGCGTCAGAGCGGGTGCGCGCCGCCGTGGGGGTTCAGCAGGCGGCGGTGGACGAGGCCTTCGCGCTGCTCCTCGCGGGACGCTTGGACCAGGCGCGGGCCGTCGCCCCGCGGGCTGGGCTCGAAGAGGTGAGCCAAGTCACCGGGGTCGCCGCCGGGGTGTTTGCCGGCACGCTCGAGCGGACTCACCGGGCCCTCGCGACGAGCGTCGCGATCTTCGCGGGACTCGGCAGCGCGGCCGTGGGCTGGCTCGGCTTCCGTGTCCTCCGCCTTGGACGCGCCTACCGTCGACTGGCCAGCGAGGAGCTGGGGCTGCGGGCGAGTGAGGAGCGCTTCCGGGCCCTGGTGCAGCACGCCGCCGACATCATCCTGGTTCTCGAGCCCGATGGCACCGTCCGGCACGTGAGCCCGGCGGTCCACATGGTCCTGGGCTACGAGCCGGACCGGCTGGTCGGGACCCGTGGCTGGGCGCTCGTCCACGAGGGGGACGCGCAGAGCGCCCAGGCCTTCCACGCCGAGCTGCTCGACCAGCGGGGTGGGTCGCGGTCGGTCGAGCTTCGCTGGCAGCACCGCGACGGCTCGTGGCGGTGGCTCGAGGTGAAGGGGACCAATCTTCTCCACCAGGCCGGAGTCCGCGGGATCGTCCTGAACGCTCGGGACATCAGCCGACACAAGTCCCTCGAGGGGCAGCTCGTACAGCGGGCACTTCACGACCAGTTGACCGGTCTGCCGAATCGGATGCTGTTCATGGACCGGCTGGAGCAGGCACTCGAGCGATCCGCGCGCCGGGGAAAGTTTGCAGCGGTCCTCTTCCTCGACCTCGACCGGTTCAAGCTGGTGAACGACAACTTCGGGCACGACCACGGTGATCAGCTCCTGGTCCAGGTCGCCGATCGCCTCCGCGGCTGCCTGCGGCGCGTCGACACCATCGCGCGCATCGGCGGTGACGAGTTCACGATCCTGCTCGAGGACGTCGGCACGGTCGCGGACGCCGCGCTGGTCGCCGAGCGCGTCATCGAGGCGTTCCGGGGATCGTTCCGGATCGAGAACCAGGAGATCTTCGTCGGCGCCAGTATCGGGATTGCCCTCGGCGGGCGTGACCAGGGCAACACTGCGCAGGGACTTCTTCGGAACGCGGACATCGCCATGTACCGCGCAAAGGCCAACGGCCGCGCCTGCTTCGAGGTCTTCAAGTCGAGCATGCGCGAGACGGTGAAGGGTAGGCTCAAGATGGAGACCGAGCTGCGACGCGCGCTCGATCGCGGCGAGCTCCGGCTCCACTACCAGCCGCAGGTGGACCTCCGCACCGCCCGCATCGTGGGCCTGGAAGCCTTGGTGCGATGGGAGCATCCCGAGCGCGGCCTGGTTCCGCCGGGCGCCTTCATCCCGATCGCCGAGGAGACCGGCCTCATCCTCCCGATCGGGCGGTGGGTGCTCGAGACCGCCTGCCGGCAGGCGTCCATCTGGCGGGCCGACTCGGAGATCGGGCTGGACCTCGTCATGGCCGTCAACCTCTCGCCGCGCCAATTCCGCCACCCGCGGCTGGTCCAGGACGTGGGGCAGGTGCTGGCCGAGTCGGGCCTCGACGCCGCCGGGCTCGAGGTCGAGATCACCGAGGGCACCGCGATGGGGGACGCCGACGCCACGGTCAAGACGCTCGAGCACCTGAAGGAGATCGGCATCCGGGTGGCCATCGACGATTTCGGCACGGGCTACTCGAGCCTGGGCTACCTCAAGCGGTTCCCCATCGACGTGCTCAAGGTCGATCGCTCCTTCGTGGCCGGTTTGCCGGCAAATCGCGGGGATGCCGCGATCGTGCGCGCCGTCGTCGGCCTGACCCGTGCGCTCGGCCTCAAGGCGGTGGCCGAGGGGGTCGAGACGGCGGACCAGCTCCTCGAGCTGCGCGTCCTGGGCTGCGACCAGGGGCAGGGGTACCTCTTCGGCCGACCGACGGCGACCGAGGTGGCCGACGTCATGCTCCGCCGGTCCCCGGTGGCGGAGGCCGTACCGGCCTGACCCCCCGCGTCGCGCGAGGCGCGGTGAGCTTCGCCGTCCCCTCCCGTTACTCTTCACCGGTCAGCTCTTCCGGCCCGGCTTTCCGTCGTGGCACATCCGTGGTCGGTCCCAGGCTGGCGCCGCGGCCCCGGCACGCATATCGTGGTGAAGCGCTGGCCCGGCGGCTGGCGGGAGGCGACGCATGGATCTCAGGTACTCGTCCGAGGACCTCCGCTTCCGCGAGGCCACGCGGCGCTGGCTCGAGACGCAAGTTCCCCGCGAGGAGCCGGCGACGCTCGAGGCGCGGCGCGCCTGGCACCGCCAGCTCTACGACGCGGGGTACGTGGGCATGGGGTGGCCCGTCGCGTACGGGGGGCGCGGAGCGACGCCCCTTCAGCAGGCCATCGTGGCGGACGAGATGGCGCGCACCGGCGCCCCGGCGCCGATCAACCCCCTCGGCATCGCCATCGTCGGGCCGACCATCATCGTCCACGGGACCGAGGCGCAGAAGCGACGATACCTACGGAAGATCCTGACGGCCGAGGAGCTCTGGTGCCAGCTCTATTCGGAGCCGAACGCCGGCTCCGACCTCGCGAGCCTCGGAACGCGCGCCGAGGATCGCGGCGATCACTTCGTGGTGAACGGGCAGAAGATCTGGACGAGCGGCGGGCTCGTCGCCGACTGGGGGCTTCTGCTCGCGCGGACCGACACCGCGGTGGCCAAGCACAAGGGCATCTCGTGCTTCCTGATCGCGATGCATCAGCCCGGCGTCGAGGTGCGGCCCCTCCGCCAGATCACGGGGAGTGCGCACTTCTCCGAGGTGTTCATGACCGACGCGCGCGTCGAGAAGACGGACCTCGTGGGCCGGCTCGGGCAAGGCTGGGAGATCGCCCAGACCACGCTCTCCTACGAGCGGGGCGGCAGCTCCCTGGCGCGCGTGACCCGCTACGCCGCCGCGTTCCGCCAGCTGCTCCGGGCCGTGCGGACCCTCCAGCGTGGCGACCGGCCGCTCCTCGAGGACCCGACGGTGCGCGCGAAGCTCGGACGGATCTACGTGGATCTCGAGGTCCAGCGCTACGCCGCGCTGCGGATCCTCTCGGCCCTCGAGAAGGGGGAGTCCCCGGGTCCCGCCGCGTCGATCACCAAGCTCTCCTACAGCGAGTTCGAGAAGCGCTACCACGAGCTCGTGCAGGAGATCCTCGGGCCATGGGGTCAGGTCATGAGCGCCGCTGACGATTTCGCGGAGGTCGACACCTCCTCGGGCGAACCCGGCACGTGGGCGACGGCGTTCCTATGGTCCCGGGCCGGCACGATCTACGCCGGCTCGTCGGAGATCCAGAAGAACATCATCGGCGAACGCGTTCTCGGGCTCCCCAAGGAAGCTCGCGCCGACCGCATGCGATCCTAGGGGGCGGCGTGGACTTCGCGTTCAGCCCGGACCAGCAGCTCCTGCGCAGCACCGCCCGCGCCTTCCTCGACGAGCACGTGACGCCGGCCGTCGTCCGCGCGCTGTGGGACGATCCTCGCGGAGAGCGCGACGACCTCTGGAAGGAGATGGCCCGGCTTGGCTGGCTCGGCCTCGCTCTCCCGGAGGCGCATGGCGGGAGTGCCCTCGGCATGGTGGAGACCGCCATCGTCCTCGAGGAGCTAGGGCGCGTCGTGTGCCCGGGGCCGTACCTCGAGACCGTCGTGGCGGCGCACGGACTCCAGCACGCGGGGAGCCCCGCCCAGCAGGCGCGATGGCTTCCCGCCATCGCCGCCGGGAGCGCGCGAGCCACCGTCGCGCTCCTCGATGCCGAGCTCGACTGGCGCCCGGAGGCGACGGAGACGCGCGCCGAGCGGACCCTTGACGGGGTGCGCCTCACCGGCGTGAAGCAGTGGGTGACGTGGGCCCACGTGGCGGACGTGCTCCTGGTGCCCGCTCGCGGTCCCGAGGGGCTCTCGCTGTTCCTGGTCGAGGCGGGGGCGGAGGGTCTGGACGTCTCGCCGGTGTCGGCCATGGATCCGGGGATGCGGTGGTCCACGGTCCGGCTCGACGGCGTGCGGGTGGGACCCGGCGCCCGGCTCGGCGAGGCAGGCGCCGCGGCCGGCGTCCTCGACGACCTCCTCCGGCGTGGCGCGGTGGGCGCGGCCGGCATGATGCTCGGCGCCGCGCGGCGGTGTCTCGACATGTCCGTCGCCTACGCCAAGGTGCGGGAGCAGTTCGGCCAGCCGATCGGCTCGTTCCAGGCGATCCGCCACCGCTGCGCCGAGATGCTTCTCGAGGTGGAGAACGCCCACGCCGCCACCTACTACGCAGCGTGGGCCCAGGACGCGGACGCCGAGGACGCCACGCTGGCCGCCTCGGTGGCGAAGGCGTACGTGAGCGAGGCGACGCGCAAGGTGTGCGGTGAGGCGATCCAGGTCCACGGTGGGATCGGGTTCACCTGGGAGTTCGACCTCCACCTCTACTTCAAGCGCGCGAAGGCCCTGGAGGCGAGCTGGGGCGACGCCGACTACCACCGTGAGCTCGTCGTCCGCCACGTCACGAGGTGAGCGGGGTCGCCCTGGCTGCCACGTCGCGGGCCTTGGTGCCCCCGGCCTGGGTCTCAAGTGACCGTGTGATGGACCGGCGCGGGTTCGGCCGGGCCGTGGGTAGGTGGACCTCCGAGGCTGCTAGGGCGGCGTCGGCGGTCGTTGCGGAAGTGCTGGTCGGGCGCCCGGCCGACCGGGGGGCTCAGCGCCTGATCGCGGAGGCGAGGACGGCCGGCATCGGGAGCTCGACGACGCCGGCGCGCTGGTAGGAGCTGACGGCCTCCCGGATCTCGGCGCGGATCGCGCCCTGTGCCTCCGGGGTCTGAGCGCGCAGGAGCCCGGCGGTCCGAACCGTGCCCCCCCGCATGATCTCGAACAGGGCGTCGGGGGACCCGAGCCGCCAGACCTGCGGCACCATCACGACCTCCGGTTCCTGGAAGCCCACGCCGAGCAGGCTGCGGCGGGACTCCTTCGGGTCGCTGAAGCGGAAGAAGGGTGGGCCAGGAGGCAGCGGCACGTCGAGGCGACCGTGGCGGTCGATGGCGCGAAGCACGATGCCGAACCCAACCGACTCCTCGGGCTTGGCCCAGACCGTGAAGCCAATCCGCCCGCCCTGGCGAAGCACGCGACGCGCCTCGGCCAGCGCCTGGTCCGGACGACCGAGATGCAAGAGACCGAAGCTCATGACGACGGCGTCGAAGCTCGCGTCGGGAAACGGGAGCGCCTCGGCGTCACCCGCTTGGAACTCGATCGCGGGGTGGTGCCGGCGAGCCTCGGCCAGCATCGCCGCGGAGAAATCGACCCCCACGGCCCTGGCCCCCCGCTGGGCGGCCGCGCCGGCGACGTAGCCGGGCCCGGTCGCGACGTCGAGCACGCGGACGCCGGGGCCCACCCGCGCGGCGTTCAGCAGCGGCCCGATCACCTGGGTCGTCAATGTTCCGAAGGCATCCTGGTACGCCTGGGGGATGCTCTCCCATCCCGCCCGCTCGAAGGCGTGAAACGCGGCGGGATCAGCGGTCTGTGACGCCATGGCGCTCGTCTCCCTGAGGCCCCGGCGCACGGGGAGGGTCGGACGGCGGGGTCGGCACGACCTCGAAGGACGTGCGGAAGTCGATGTCGGGCCGGAGGCTGTGCCAGACGGAGCAGTAGCGCTCGCGCGAGAGCTCGATCGCCCGCTCGACACGGTCGACCGGGACGTCACCGCTCACGACGAAGTGGAGCGCCACCCGCGTGACGTAGCGCGGGGGCTCCGCCCGGCGCTTACTCTCCAGGCGGGCCTGCACCCCATCCGGCACGAACCGTCCCTTCTGCAGGATGTCCACGACGTCCATTGCCATGCACCCCGCCAGGCTCACGGCCAGCGCCTGCACGGGCGAGAGGCCCGCCCGGCGCTCGCTGTCCAGGACGACCGTCACGTCTCCGGCGCGCGCCTCGAAGCGGAGCCCGCCCTGCCAGGTCAGCTCGACGACCTCTCCGAAACGCTGGCCGCTCATTCGGGCCTCACGGGAGGCGATGGTATCATCACCGCGCGCATGAGCAGCCTGGCCCGTGCTTACACGATCGACGACCTCCGCCGCCTTGCCCGACGACGGCTCCCCCGCGCGGTGTTCGACTTCGTCGAGGGTGGAGCCGGCGACGAGCGGACGGTGGCCCGAAACCGCGCGGCCTTCGAGCGACTCCTCTTCCAGCCGCATGTCCTCGTGGACGTCTCGAAGCGCGAGCAGGCGACCGTCGTGCTCGGCGAGCGCGTGAAGACCCCGGTCCTCGTGTCTCCGACCGGCATGGCCGGACTCTGCTGGCCGCGAGGCGAAGTGGTGGCGGCCCGCGCGGCCCACGAGATCGGAACGATTTACACGCTCAGCACTCACTCGAGCTGCTCCATCGAGGAGGTGGCGGCCGGGGCGCCGGGACCGCTCTGGTTTCAGCTGTACGTCTGGCAGAACCGTGAGCTCACGCGCTCGTTTGTCGATCGCGCGCGCGTCGCCGGCTACCGGGCCCTGATGCTGACTGTCGACGTGCCGGTCATCAGCCGGCGCGAGCGGGACCTCCGGAACGGCTTCACCGTTCCGCCCCGCCTGACGGTGCGGAACGTCGCGGACACCCTCCGGCGAGTGGGCTGGATGCGCCGCGTGCTCCTCGGCCCCCGGCTCACCCTGGCCAACCTGGTCGGCGCAACGGGGGCCCCTCGCACGGACATCGTGACCCTGGCGGGTGTGGCCCAGCGGCAGGTCGACCCCTCGATGACCTGGGCGGACCTCGCCTGGTTCCGCTCGCTCTGGTCCGGTCCGCTCCTGCTCAAGGGTGTCCTCACCGCGGCGGACGCCCGGCGCGCGGCCGAGCATGGCGTCGATGGTCTGGTCGTTTCGAACCACGGCGGCCGGCAGCTCGACGGCGCTTCCGCGACGGTGGAGGCCCTCCCGGAGATCGTGGACGCCGTCGGCCACCGGATGGAGGTGCTGCTGGACGGCGGCGTCCGGCGCGGGGCGGACGTCGTCCGGGCTCTCGCGCTCGGTGCGCGGGCCGTGATGGTCGGCCGCCCATACCTCTACGGGCTGGCGGCCGGGGGGCCGGCCGGGGTCCGGCGCGCGCTGGAGATCCTCATGGGCGAGGTCGACCACGCGCTCGCGCTCGTCGGCGTGCCGCGGGTGGGGGACCTCGACCGGACGATCGTCCGCCGCGGCGACGTTCCCTGACACCCCGGGCCTAGACCGTCCGTGCGAGTCGACATCCGGGTGCCGGTCGGGCGCCCCATCCCGGAGGTCGCGGACGTCATCGCACGGTGTGAGGACGCCGGCTTCGACGGGGTCGGCGTCCACGACCATCCCCACAGCGGGCGCGACGCCTACGTGGTCCTGGCGCTGGCCGCCGGGCGGACGCGTCGGATCCGCCTGTACCCGGCGACGTCGAGCCCCGTCGTCCGCCACCCGGTGCTGCTTGCCTCGCTGATCCACAGTCTCGACGAGCTCGCGCCCGGACGGGTCTGCCTCACCGTCGCGCCGGGCTTTCTCTCCGCACGGAGCGTCGGCCGGCGCCGGGCGACCGTGGACGCGATGCGGGAGGCGGTCGTCGGGCTTCGGCGGCTCCTCGCCGGCGAGTCCGTCGCTTTCGGCGACCCGCCGAGCCGGCTGCAGAACCTCGGCCCCTCGCCGCCCCCGGTCTACTTGCTTGCCGCGGGCCCGCGCATGGTGGAGCTGGCCGGCGAGGTGGCCGATGGCACCTTGCTGATGGTCGGCCTTCACCCCGACGCGGTGGCCGCCGCGCGCCGCCACCTCCTCGCGGGCGCCCGCCGGGCGGGGCGCTCGCTGGACGGATTTCACACGGTCTTCATCGTGACCATCGCGCTCGACGACGACGGGGCGGCCGCGCATCGCTGGCCCCGGGAATTGTTCGCGCCCGGACATCCGTGGCTGACCTACCCGAGCGCATCCAACCTCCACTGGCTTCGCCAGGCCGGTCTGCCCATCCCGGATGCGACCCCCGAGGAAATGTCCGATGATCTCGCCGCGCGCATTGCGGATGCCTTCGGCCTCTTCGGGTCGGCGGAGCACTGCGCCGATCGCCTCCTCCGCGCGAGCGAGGAGGCCGGCGTGGAGCACGTGTTCCTCTTTCCGGCGCACACGCTCGCGGGTGGCTACGACATGCCCGAGCGTGAGATCGAGGCCTTCCGCCGCGTGATCCGCCCGCGCCTGGCGAGTTGACGCCGATGCACGGCCCGCCAATCTGCGTGCGGCAGTGTCGGCCAATGAGAGTGCCGGGAGGGTGTGGTCTCTGGATCGAGTGCCGCCCCCGGTGGGCGCGAAACCCTGGTCTCAGGGCAGAGTGCGGAAGCGGTCGGTGGCCTCCACCAGACAGTCGATGGTCCCCGGCTCCATGGCGGAGTGCCCGGCGTCGGGGACGACGTGGAACTCCGCCTCCGGCCAGCGCCGGTGGAGCTCCCAGGCCGAGACCATGGGACACACGACGTCGTAGCGCCCCTGCACGATGACGCCCGGGATGTGCCGGATCCGCTCGACGTCGTCAAGCAGCTGGTCCGGGTGGCGCAGGAACGACCCGTGGGCGAAGTAGTGGCACTCGATCCGCGCGAAGGCCTCCGCGAAGGTGTCGCGGCCGAACCGCTCGATCAGCTTCGGGTCCGGCTGGAGCTTGCTCGTCGAGCCCTCCCAGACGCTCCAGGCGCGCGCGGCACGCGCGCGCACCCCCGGGTCCGGGCTCGTGAGCCGACGGTAGTAGGCCGAGACGAGGTCCCCCCGCTCCTCGAGCGGGATGGGCTCCAGGTATGCCTCCCACGCGTCGGGGAACATGAAGCTCGCGCCCTCCTGATAGAACCACCGGATCTCCTTCGGCCGGACCAGGAAGATGCCGCGGAGCATCAGCGCGCGCACCCGATCCGGATGGGTCTCCGCGTACGCCAGCCCGAGTGCGCTGCCCCACGAGCCCCCGAAGACGACCCAGCGGTCGATCCCGAGCTCCTCGCGGAGGCGCTCCATGTCGGCCACGAGGTGCCAGGTCGTGTTCTCCTCGAGGGAGGAGTAGGGCCGGCTCCTGCCGGCCCCCCGCTGGTCGAAGAGAACGATCCGATACGCGGCCGGGTCGAAGAACCGGCGCTGGAACGCCTCCGTCCCTCCGCCCGGGCCGCCGTGCACGAAGACGATGGGCCGCCCGTCCGGGTTCCCGCTCTGCTCGTAGTAGATCTCGTGGACCGGCGAGACCTTGAGGTGTCCCTGCTGGTACGGCTCGATCTCGGGATAGAGCTCGCGCATGTGAAGGCTAGCGCTCGAGCCGCTTCAGGTACTGGGCGACGAAGTCGTAGTCGACCAGACGGCAGTACGCCTCGATGACGCGGCGGGTGACGGGCCCGGGGACCTTGCCGCCCCCGAGCTCCACCCCGTTGACGCTCCGGACCGGGCAGACGCAGAGGCTGGTCGACGTGAGGAAGGCCTCGTCGGCGTTGTACGCGTCGAAGAGGTCGATGTCCCGCTCGTGGACGGTGAACCCGAGCTCGCGCGCGAGCTCGATCGCGGTCTCCCGGCTGATACCGGGGAGGACGAATTGCTCGCGCGGGGTGTAGATCGCGCCGTCGCGGACGAGGAAGATGTTGCTCCCGATCCCCTCGGCGAGGTTGCCGTTCACGTCGAGCAGGATCGCCCAAGCCTCAGGGTCGCGGGCCTTGGCCTCGAGGTCCCCCAGGACCACGTTGAGGTAGTTGTTCGTCTTCGTCCGGGCGCTGAGGCTGTCTGGCGGCGCGCGCCTCACGGATGGCACGACGACCCGGATGCCGTCCCGGTAGAGCGTCGCCCGCTCCCGCAGCGGGAGCGGGAGGCACTCGACGATCACGGTGGGCCCCGACTGCCCGAAGACCTCGCGGTCCGACGGATCGAGCCCCCGGGTCACGCGCTGAGTCACCCAGTAGTCATCGTCGGGCTCGAGGAGCGGGAGGTTCCGGTGGAGGACCTCCTCGGTGATCCGCCGGAGGTCCTCGAGCCCGATGCCGGGGTCGATGCGGAGATACCGGAGCGAGCGGTAGAGGCGCTCGAGGTGCTCCTTCAGCCGGAAGATGCGGTGCCCGAAGGTCCGCGTCGTGTCGAACACCGCGTCGCCGTACTTGAAGCCGCGGTCGCGGAACGGGACCCGGACGTCTCGCTCCGGAACGATCCGGCCGTTGAAGTACGCGACCCGCTCGCCTCCTGCGTGTGCCATTGCCGATCCTCCTGCCGTGGCATGCCGTGGGCGTGCCGTGAGGTAGGGGCGACGGCTTTCGCCATCGCCCCGGGAGGAGGGTAGCGGAGCGGCGACGGCGGGTCAACGCGGGGGTCGGCGCGGGGGCCGGCTCCTCGCCCATGGTCTTGGCCCCGGGCCGCTGCGGGGTGGCCGCCGCCCGGGCTGTTCGGGGTGGTGTACAGCGTCGCGCCTCGGCGGTGCGGGACGGCGGATCGCGTCGCGCGCGTCACGCTCCGGGCGGGGTGCAGGATGCGGCGACCTGCGGTCCGCCGGGCGACCGAGGCTGGCGAATTCGGCTGGCGGCGCGCTGTCGAACTCGACGGGCGCCCCGGTGTCCGGGTGGCGAAAGCCGAGCCGCGTGGCGTGGAGGCACAGCCGGTGGAGCGGATCACGGCGCACGCCGTGGCGGCTGTCGCCGACAACCGGGTGGCCGAGCTTCGCCAGCTGAACGCGGATCTGGTGGCGCCGGCCCGTGCCGAGCCGGAGCGCCACGCGCGTCACGTCCGTGCGGCGCTCCAGCACGCGGTACCGGGTGATCGCGATGCGCGCCCGCCGGCCCCTCGGCGGAGGCCGGCTCGGATCAGCGGGCCGGACGCGGAGCGAGCGCTCCTCCACGAGGACGTCGCGGAGCGTTCCCTCGTCCGTCGTCACCACGCCCTCGACGATCGCGACGTATCGCCGCTCCGCGTTGCCGGCGGCGAACTGGCCCTGGAGGCGGGCCTGCGCCTCCGGGGTCTTCGCGATGACCAGGAGCCCGGAGGTCTCCCGGTCCAGCCGATGGACGATGAACGGCCGGCGGGGCGGCCGCGCACCCTTGAGGTAGGCCCACACCAAGCGGTAGGCCGTGCGCTCCCGCTCGTGCTCGGTCCCGATCGTGAGGAGCCCCGGCGGCTTCTCGATCACGAGGAGCGCGTCGTCCTCGTGGACCAGGCGGAGCGGCGCGGCGAGGGCGGGTGGCGGCGCCGGGCCAAGCGTGACCCGATCGCCAGGGGCCACGGGCGTGCGCGGATCGCGCACGATCTCGCCGCTCACGCGCACCCGGCCGGCCACGAGCCACGCACGGACGCGCCGGCCCGACGAGTCAGGAAACTCCGCGCGGAGCCGTTCGAGCAGCGTCGTCATGGGGTCAGACTTTGCCTTCTGAACAATTCCGCGGGCGGATTTCGAAATGTTCAGAGTCAAAGCCTGACCCCGAGGGTATCATCGCGCGGACATGGCCGAGACCCGCCCGACCGAGCGCACGCCCTTCTTCGAGTTCCAGGCCCGGAACCGCCGCGCGACGTGGCGTCTCACGCTTGCCTACGCGCTCGTCGTCGGCGGGTGCGGGTTCGTGTCCGCGGTCGGCTTCGTCGTCAACGTGTTCCTCGCCCTGTTCGCCCTCGTCTTCTTTCCCGCCGTCCTCTGCGTCGGACTCGGCGCGCTCGCCCTCCTGAGCCCCGCGACCGCCGGCCTCGCGGGCCCGATCTGGGACGTGGGCCTGGCTCCGCTCGGGGTCGTGGGCCGGCTCCCGAGCCTCCTGCCGGGCGACGGCCAGGCGGTCTGGATGATCGGGCTCTTCCTCCCGCTCGTCTGCTGGCTGACCGTGCGGTCGGTGTGGCTCGCGGCGGGCGTCGGGCACACGCTCCTCGCGATCGGCGCGCGACCCCCGGTCGACGGAGAGCCGGAGGAGCATCAGCTCGTCAACGTGGTCCAGGAGATGGCGATCGCCGCCGGGATCCCCGCGCCCGAAGTGCGCCTCCTCGACGCGAAGGTGGCGAACGCCGCGGCCGTCGGAACCGGGTTGACGGGGAGCTACGTGGTCGTCGGCCGGCGCCTCCTGGACGAGTTCGACCGCGAGGAGACGGAGGGGCTCCTCGCCCACCTGATCGGCTCGATCGGGAATGGCGACCTCCGCGGCGGGGCCCAGATCCACTCGCTGCTCTACGTGCTGGAGCTCCTGATCGTCGTCGTGCTGGCCCCGTTCGCACGCTGGCCCCGCCGGATCGCCTGGCGGTGGTTCACGTTCCCGCTGCTGAGCGCCACCTGGTCGCCCGACGCGCGGGCCGAGCGGGCGCGGGCGCTGATCCAGCTTCTCAGCGAGCACCGCCGGCGCTTCGGCGCGGGGGGCGGCGGGGACGACCCGGTCGCGGGGCTCGGCCGCGAGTACTTCGGTCGGCTCGGGAGTATCCTCGTCCGCGTCTGCCCGCCGCTCCTCGCGCTCCTCGCGTTCGCCGCGGCCGCCACGGGCTTCCTGCTCCTGTTCGCGAGCCTGCCGGTGGGCCTGCTCTGGCGTAGCCGGCGGTACCTCGCCGATGCCACAGCGGTCCAGCTCACGCGAAATCCGAACGGGCTTTATCGGGGCCTCCGCCATCTGGGGGAGGCGGGGGCGGTGATCCCGGGCGGCGAGGCGGTCGCGCACCTCTTCATCGTGGGGCCGAGCGGGGAGCGGGCTCAGCGCGGGACGTTCACGGAGCGCGAGGGCCTCCTGATGGGCATGCACCCCTCGCTCAAGCGGCGCCTCGCGCGCCTCGAGCGGATGGGGGTCAGACTTTGACTTCTCGACAATTCGCCCGCCGGGGGCCCCGCCCGTGCTCGAAAATGTCTGGAAGTCAAAGTCTGACCCCGAAGAGGGGGTGGCCGAGGCGGTCCTCGAGGACGTGGGTGACCGCGGAGAAGTCCTCCGAGCTGGAGCCGCGGCGCTTGCCGTCCGCGTAGGCGGTCAGCGTCTCGCGCAGGATCGGCAGCTTCGCCAGGATCTCTCCCGCCATCTCGGCGGCGAGGGTGACGTCCTTGAGCATGAGCTCGAGGGTGAAGGTCGGATCGTAGTTCCCGTCGACGACCCGCATGACCCGGCGGTCGAAGTAGGTCGAATACGCCATGCCGCCGCCGTTCTTCACGACCTCGTAGTACGTCCGCGGGTCGACACCGACCGCGTCGCATAGTGCGAGCGACTCGGCGACTGCGACTGCGTTCACCGCGCCCAGCGCGTTGTGGAGGAGCTTGATTCGGTTGCCCGTGCCCGGGGGCCCCACGTGCATCGTGAGCCGGCCCATCACGTCGAGGAGCGGGAGGACCACCGCCATCTGCGCCTCGTCGCCGCCGACCATGAAGAAGATCTCGCCCGACTCAGCCTGAGGCGTCGAGCCGAGCATCGGCGTGTCGAGGTGGTGGATCGCGTGGGCCTTCGCGGCGCGGTGGATCTCGAGGGTGACACCCGGACTCACGGTGGAGCAGTCGCACGTCACCAGGCCCGGCCGGCCTCCGGCCAAGAGGCCCGACGGCCCGAGGTAGATCTCCCGGACGATGGCGTCGTTCGGAAGTGCGGTGAACACGACCGTCGCCGCCGCCGCGACCTCGCGAGGCGAGGCATGGGTCACGACCCCTGCCACGCCGGTGACCCGCCGCATCGCCTCCGGGGCGACGTCGTGGGCGTGGACGCGATGGCCGGCCTGGGCGAGGTTACGCGCCATGGGGAACCCCATCCGGCCGAGCCCCACGAATCCGATCTCTCTCTGGGTCATGCTCCCTCCTGGAACGATGTCATCGGAGAGCGAAGTTCAGTCTTCACTTGAGGTGTCGACGACGCCCAGGATCACCCGAAACGCTCGGCCGAGAAGCGTGCCCGTGGGCGTACTAGGGCGCCCTGGGCCGCCACGAGCGGAAGCTCGTCGGCGTCCTCGGCCTCCGCGACGGCGAGAACGTCGTCCAGCGCCGCGACCGCGTGCTCCAAGGCGGCCCGGGGATCCCGGCGGCCGAGGTAGGCACCCAGGAACAGTGCGGCGAACGCGTCGCCGGTGCCCCAGACCCGGACGGCGCGCCGCGGGTGGCGGATGAGCCAGGCCGCGTCGCGTGTGGTCGCGAGCACCGCCAGCTCGCCCGGGGCCTCGGCCGGCCGGAGGCCGGTCGCGACGACGAGGCCCGGCCCGCGGAGGAGGAGAGCCCGCGCGGCAACATGGGCGGCTTCGAGCGTCGAGGGTGCCACTCCTGTGAGAAGCTCCAGCTCGAACGGATTCGGGGTGACGATGTCCGCCATCGGCACGAGGCGGTCGCGAAGGCCCTCCGGGATGCCGGCGCGCACGTACACGCCCCGTCCCACCTCGCCGATGACCGGATCGCAGCAGTAGAGCGCGTCGCCGTTGACCGACCTGACCCGTGCGACCGTGTCCGCCACCACCGCCGCCGTCGCCGGGTCGCCCAGGTAGCCGGAGAGGACCGCGTCGCAGCGGCCGAACACACCGCGGGCGGCAAGTCCCTCGACCAGCGCCGCGACCTCGACGGCTGGCACGACCCGCCCGCGGAAGGTGCCGTGCGCCGGATGGTTCGAGAAGGCGACGGTGTCCACCGGCCAGACGTCGTGACCGAGTCGCTCGAGCACGAGCACCGCGGCTCGGTTCCCCACGCGTCCGTAGGTGACGCTCGACTGGATGGACAGGACGTTCACCGCGTCACCCCGGCGGCCGCGCCGCCCGTCAGTAGCCGCGCGCGCGGTCGACGACGTGCTGGAGTGGCTCCCCATCGACGAACCGCCGGAGGTTCTCCACGAAGAGCGCGGCCACCAGCCGGTCGCGGGTGGGGTGGAGCCCCCCGAAGTGGGGAAGCACCGTGATGCCGGGCGTCGTCCAGAACGGATGATCGTCGGGCAGGGGCTCGATCCGGAAGACGTCGAGGACGGCGCCCGCGATGACGTTCCGCTTCACCGCGTCGACGAGGTCAGCGTCGACGACCAGCTCACCCCGGCCGTAGTTGAGGAGCCAGGCTGTCGGCCGCATCTCCGCGAGGCGGCGGGCGTCCATGAAGTCGCGCGTGGCCGGCGTCACGGGCAAGAGGAGGAGGACGAAGTCCGCCGCGCCGAGGACCTCGGCCGTCCCCTCGGGCGGGAGGACGCGCGCCACGTGCGGCACGGGTGTCGGCTCGCGCCGGGTCCCGATCACGGTCAGCTCGAGCGCGGCGGCCTTGCGGGCCACCTCCTGCCCGATCGCCCCGAGTCCCAGGATCCCGAGGGTCTTGCCCACGAGAGGCTCCGAGACGCGCCGTGTCCACCGGCGCGCCTCCTGGTCGCGCTGGGCTGCCGCGAATGGCTTGGCGAGATGGAAGAGCGCTCCGAGTATGTTCTCCGGCATCTGGACCCGGTGGGTGCCGCGCGCGCAGGTCAGGGTCAGCGCGGGCGGAAGGTCCGTGCGCGCGAGCCACCCCTCGACACCGGCCGTGAGCGCCTGGACCCACCGAAGACGCCGCGCGGTGGCGAAGGTGCCCCGCGGGATGCGCCACGCGAGCGCCCCTTCCACGCGGGCCAGGAGTGCCGGATCCGGCGTCTCGCCGACTCTGAGGGTGGCCAGTTCCACGCGCCCGCTGAGCCCCGCGCGCTCCACGGCCTGCGCGTAGACCTCCGCCTCGTCGAGCCACAGGAGCACGAGGGGGCGCGCCACGCCGGTACGATACACTAACGTCCGCCAGGCTGGTTGGCGCCCCGAACCCCCCTCCCGAGGAGGTCCTGATGCCCGCGACTCACCGGCTCGACGCCACTGTCGTGCACTACGAATGGAACAATGCGATCCCGTCGCGCCTCCTGGTGGAGCCGGGCGACACGCTTGTCCTCGACACGCGCGACGCGGCGGACGGCTACTACACGGCGGCGTCCACGAGCCGGGACACGGCCGCGCGCGGCGCGTTCAAGGGCCATCCGTTGACGGGCCCCATCGCCGTGCGGGGCGCCCGCCCGGGGGACGTGCTCGTGGTCGACATCCTGGACGTCCGGCCGGCGGCGCTTTTCGGCTGGACCCACGTCCGCCCGGGTCGCGGGCTCCTGCCGGAGGCCGACTTCCCGGAGCCGTTCCTGCAGATCTGGGACGTGGCCGACGGCGCATTCGCGCGGATGCGCGCGCGTTCGGGCACGCGGGTGGCTGTGCCGCAGGCGCCGTTCCCGGGCGTCATCGGGACCGCGCTCGACGAGCCCGGCGGCCACAGCACGATGCCGCCCCGGAAGAACGGCGGAAACATGGACATCCGGCAGTTGACGGCCGGGACGACCGTCTATCTCCCGGTCTGGGTCGAGGACGCGCTCCTGTCCGTCGGGGACGCTCACGCCGCCCAGGGCGATGGCGAGGTGTGCGTCAGTGCCGTCGAGATGTCGGCACGCGTCACGCTCCGGGTCGACCTCCGGCGGGGCCGCCCGCTCCGGGAGCCCCAGCTCCGGACCGCCGGGCCTGGGCCGGGCCGTGGCGCGGAGTTCGCGACGACGGCCCATGGCCCCGACCTCTTCGCGTCCGCCCAGCAGGCCGTCCGCTACCTGATCGAGCACCTGGTGGCGGAGCGCGGGCTCACACGCGAGGAGGCCTACGTCGTCGCGAGTGTTGCGGCGGACCTCCGCATCAGCGAGATCGTCGACGCGCCGAACTGGATCGTCTCGGCGTTCATTCCGGAGGCGATCTTCGGGTAGCCGGAGGCCGTCGCGCCGGCGACCGGACGGTCCCTCGACCTTCCGCGCGTCGACGGGAACCGACGTTTCCGTGACGGTCCGGGTCCGGTCCCCGCGCTAGACTCACCTCGTCGGACGATGCCATGGGCGAGCTGAACTTCCTCGATCCCGACTTTCTCGCCGACCCGTACCCCGTCTACCACCGGCTCCGGGCGGAAGATCCCGTCCACCGCCACCCGTTCGGCTTCTACGTCCTGACCCGGTACGACGACGTGGCGGCCTTCCTGCGCGACGCGCGCTTCGGCAAGGGTGGGTACCAGGCGCTGATCCAGAGCCGGTTCGGCGCGGGCCCGGACGGGCCCCGGCTCGCCCTGTCGATGCTGTTCCGTGACCCGCCGGATCACACCCGGCTCCGTGCGCTCGTCAGCAAGGCGTTCACGCCGCGCGTCGTTGAGACGCTCCGAGGGCGCATCCAGGGCATCGTGGACCGCCTGCTCGAGCGCGTGGCCGACGCTCCTCGGATGGAGGTGATCGAGGATCTGGCGTACCCGTTGCCGGTGACGGTGATCTCGGAGCTCCTGGGGGTTCCCGTCGGGGACGGCGACACGGTCAAGGGGTGGTCACGGGACGTGGCGCGCGCGCTCGACGCCATCGCGCTGCCCGTCGGCCCCGACGTGATCGAGCGCGGGCGCCGCGCAATGGACGAGATGACGGGCTACTTCCGCGACCTCATCGGGGAGCGTCGTCGCCGGCCCGGAGCTGACCTCCTGAGCGGCCTCGTCGAGGCGGAGGAGGCGGGTGACCGCCTGACGGAGCGGGAGCTCCTGGCGACCTGCGTTCTCCTCTACGTCGCCGGCCACGAGACGACCGTGAACCTCATCGGGAACGGCCTGCTCGCGCTCCTCAGGCACCCGGAGGAGCGGCGGCGGCTCCAGGACGACCCGGGGCTTCTCTCCGCGGCGATCGAGGAGCTCCTGCGCTACGACGGCCCGGTTCAGCGGACGGGTCGGATGGCGGCGTGCGACACGGAGATTGGAGGCGTCCCGATCCCCGCGGGCAGCCTCGTCCTCGGTCTCCTCGGCGCGGCGAATCGCGATCCTTCGCGGTTCACCGAGCCCGACCGCCTCGACCTCGGGCGAGCGGAGCCGCGCCACCTGGCGTTCGGCTCGGGTATCCACTACTGCCTGGGCGCGCCGCTCGCCCGGCTCGAGGGCCAGGTGGCGATCGGGACGGTCCTCCGACGATTCCCGGCGCTCGCCCTAGCCGTGGAGCGTCCGACCTGGCGGCCATCGAGCACGCTCCGGGGCCTCGAGGCCCTGCCCGTGGTCCTCGGGCTCACCCGGGCCTAGCGGCCGCGCCGCCTCCCTTCCACCCTGGAAAGTTTCCCCGGCACTGGAAGATCGCGGCCCGGCCCCTCGGCACCCGTCCGGGTCGTCCCCGGGTCTCAGAGGTCGGTGGGCCGGTCGTCGCGCACGGCACAGCCGGCACGCGGTCTGCATGCGATAATTCCGTCCATGGCACGACCCGGGGACTTGCACGCCCAGATCGTCCGACTGGAGGCCAATCTGTCACGGGCCCTCGTCGGGAAGGCAGACGTGGTCCGCCTGGCGGTCGTGGGCCTCCTGGCGCGGGGGCACCTCCTGATCGAGGACGTGCCGGGGGTGGGGAAAACGACGCTGGCGGCGGCCCTGGCCCGGTCCCTCGGCGCCGGATTCCAGCGGATCCAGTTCACGTCTGACATGCTCCCGTCCGATGTCCTCGGGGTGGCCGTCTACGAGCCGGACAAGCACGAGTTCGTGTTCAAGCCCGGGCCCATCTTCACGAACATCGTGCTGGCCGACGAGATCAACCGCACGACGCCCAAGACCCAGTCGAGCCTGCTGGAGGCCATGAACGAGGCGCAGGTCTCCCTGGACCACACGACGCACTCGCTGCCGCGCCCGTTCATGGTGCTCGCGACGCAGAACCCGAGAGAGCACGCGGGGACGTTCCCCTTGCCGGAGTCGCAGCTCGACCGCTTCCTTCTCCGGATCCGGATCGGCTACCCGAGCGAGGCCGACGAGCGAACGATCCTCCGTGGCGCAGGCACGCCGGTGGCGGAGACCCTCGAGACGGTCCTCGACGCCGGCGACGTCGTCGAGCTCCAGGAAGCCGCCGAGCGGGTGCGGGCCGACGACTCGGTCGTGGACTACGTTCTGTCGATCGTGACCGCGACGCGTCGATCGCGGATGCTCGCGCTCGGGGTGAGCCCGCGCGGCTCCCTCGCGCTCCTCCGCGCGGCGCGGGCTCACGCACTGGCCGACGGGCGGGACTACCTCGTGCCCGACGATGTCAAACGCCTGGCGGTGCCCGCGCTGGCCCACCGGGTCCTTCTGGCCGGCCCCGCGTCCGACGGCGCGGGCGCGGAAGCGCTCATCCGGACAATTGTGCAGGACATCCCGGTCCCCCGCTGACGCGCGGGCGCGGGACGACCCGCGGCTCCAATGGTTCGGCTCGTACGAAGCGGATTTGAGCTGAAACGCTCGACCGCTCGGGGGGTGTAGGAGGGGGAGCGGCCGCTCCCCCTCAAGCTGGATGATCCGGCTGGCGCGGCGCCTGGCGACCTGGTGGTGGCGGCGGACGAAGGCCATCCGGCCGACCCGCGACGGGTGGTGGTGCGTGTTCGCCGCGGTGGGACTCGGCGTCGCCGCCGTGAACACGGGCAACAACCTCGCGTATCTCCTCTGCTCCATGCTCCTCGCCCTGATCATCGTCTCGGGCATGCTCTCCGACCTTACGATCCGCGGCCTCCACGTGACGGTGACCGTGCCCGACGCGATCCACGCGACCCAGCCCGCGCTGGTAACCATCGTGCTGGCCAACCGGAAGCGGCGGCTCGCGTCGTACTCGGTCGCGCTCGAGGCGCTCGACCGCCCGCTGCCGCGGAGGAGCGGCCTTTTTGCGCGCTGGCGCCCTCGCTGGACCCTGGACGACCGGCTTCGCGCCATCGGGCTGAAGGACCGGCGGGGGCTCGGGACGCCTCGGCGCCTCGCCTACGTCCCGCAGATCCTCGCCGGGACCGAGCGGGTGGTGGGGTGGGAGATCACGCTCGCCGCGCGAGGACGCCGGCGCCTGCCGAGGCTCCGCGCCGCCACCGCGTTTCCCTTCGGGCTCTTCGTCAAGATTGGCCCGCCGCTCCTCTTCGACGAGGAGGTGCTGGTGTTCCCGGCGGTGCACCCGGTCAGGCCACGAGACGTCGGCCAGGCGACGAGCGGCGAGACGGTGGCGCGCCGGCGGGGGCGGGGACACGACCTTTACAACCTGCGCGCCTACCGGGCCGGCGACGAGCCGCACCTGATCCACTGGCCGACCAGCGCGAAGTCGGCGGGCCTCATGGTGCGGGAGCTCGAGGAGGACACGACCGAGGACACGCGGATCGTCCTCACGGGCACCGGCGTGGCTGACCGGGAGCGACTCGAGGGGGCGCTCTCGGAGGCGGCGTCGCTCGCGGTCCACCTGCTCCGGAGTGGCACCGGAGTGGAGCTGGCGGGCGCCGCGGGGGCCGTGCCTCTCGGACGCGGCCGGGGCCAGGAGCGGCGCATCCTGACCGTGCTGGCGCTCTATGCTCCGCCCGGGCAGGGTCACGGTGCCGGCCCCGCGTCGGCCGGCGAGCTGCGAGAGATCCGCATCGGCCTGGACCCGGTCTGATGGGGGTGCCGCTCTCCCTCCGGATCGCGCTGTACCTCCTGGTCGCGGACGGCCTGTTCGCGCTCTACCTGGCCGAGTTCCTCGGCTCGCGGGGCACCCTCCTCGTGGCGGTGCTTCTCGTGGGGACCTGGCTCCTCCAGCCGCGGGCGCGGGGCTCGACCGGGCGTCTCGCGGGTGGCCGCCTCCTGGTACCCCTGGCGGCGCTGACCTCGGTGGTGGACATCACCTACCTCACCGACAACGTGCTCGACGCCCTCGTCAGGCTCCTGCTCTTCCTGGTCCTCTTCAAGCTCGCGACGCTCCAGACCGTGCGCGATTCGCGCACGGTCGCGTTCCTCGCGTTCTTCATGCTCGTCGCGGCCTCGGGGTCGGCGTTCGGCGTGGGGTTCCTCTTCGCGTTCGTCGGCTTCGTGGGGCTCCTGAGCTGGATCGCGCTTCTCCAGCACATGGCCAGCGAGGCCATCGCCGGATCGCACACCGGGACCGGGACGGTGCCCATGCGCCACCTGGTCGTGCTGGCGAGCGTCGCGGCCGTCTCGGTGTTCGTCGTGGCCGGAGGGCTCTTCTTCGTGCTGCCGCGCGTGGGGCTCGCGACCTTGCCGCTCCGGGCTCGCCTGGGACAGATGGTCACCGGGTTCTCGGAGCGGGTGGAGCTCGGGTCATACGGGAGCATTCTCACCGACTCGAACGTCGTCATGCGCGTGCATCTGCCGGACGAGGTCCAGCCCGAGCGGCTCCCGAACCTCCGCTGGCGGGGTGTCGTGCTGGACACGTTCGACGGCCAGGCCTGGAGCATCCGGTATCCGCGCCAAACCCGCCTGGTCAGGCCCAACGCCGGTGGCTTCGACGTGGGCCTCCTGCAGGGGAGCGGACGGTTCCTTCGCCAGGAGATCTTCCTCGAGCCCGTCGGCTCCGAGGTGGTGTTCGCGGCGCCGCGCATCCTCCGTCTGACCATGGCCACTTCGGTGCTCGCGATGGACGACATGGGCGCCGTGTCCACGTCGTCCCCCGGCGCCCGCCTCCGATACACGGTCGAGTCCGAAGTAGAGGGACCGGCGATCCGCAACTCGCGCCCCGTGCGGCCGGCGCCGCCGCTCGACGCCATTCAGCTCGAGCGCTACCTGCAGCTGCCGGTTCTGGCGCCGGCGATCCCGGTGCTCGCGCGCCAGGTGGCGGGCACGAGCCGCGGACCGGCGGAGATCGCGAGTCGCGTGGAGGCCTACTTGCGGACACAGTTCCGTTACACGCTCGACATCGAGCGGGTGACCGAGCTCGATCCGCTCCAGGAGTTCCTCCTGGTTCGTCGCGCCGGCCACTGCGAGTACTTCGCGGCGGCGATGGCCGTGATGCTCAGGAGCCTGGGCGTCCCCGCGCGGGTCGTCAACGGCTTCCAGCGCGGGGAGTGGAACCCGTACGGCCAGTACTACATCGTGCGCTACTACGACGCCCACTCGTGGGTGGAGGCGTACACGCCCGACGCGGGCTGGGTGACCTTCGACCCCACACCGCGCGCCACGGTCGACGCGCTCGGCGCCCGGACTCCGACGCTTCTGTATCTCGACTCGCTTCGGCTCCAGTGGCATCGCTACGTGGTCAACTGGACCCTGCGCGACCAGATCCACGCCGTCCAGTCGGTGCAGTTCAAACTCGCGGGCCTGCGCGGCTGGTCGGCCGGGCTCGACCCGGGGACCCGGACCCGCTGGAGCCGCGCGGGCGCGCTCGCGATCGCGGTGGCCGTCGGCGCCGTCGGTGCCTGGGCGGCATGGGGGTACCGCCGCGGAGGCCGGGGCCCGGGTAGGAATCGCCCTCCCGGCTTTTACCGGCGCGCCCTCCGGGCGGCCGCGCGTCGCGGCCTCCGGCCCGCGGCGGGGGAGACCGCTCGGGAGTTCAGCGGCCGTGTCTGCGGCCTCGGGCCCGCGGCGGGGGCGGCGTTCACGCGCGTCACGGCGCTCTACGAGCGCGCGCGGTTCGGCGGGATGCCGCCGAGCGCCGTGGAACTCGAGGAGGCCGAGGCCTCGCTCGTCGCCCTCGGGCGCGGGCGGCGCTGAGCCCCGCTGTCCTCGCCTCCCGCTCCGTCGCCGGGTCGGGTAGAGTGAGTCCCGTGCGCGAGACCGCCGCGGCCGTCGTGGTGGGGAGCGGGGCCTTCGGCGCCGCCACCGCATGCCACCTGGCGCGGCGCGGCCTCGACGTCGTCCTCGTCGACCAGCACGCCCTCGGATCGCAGACGTCGCCGCGCGCCGCCGGGCTCACGAGCCAGGCGGCCTCGCTTCCGGTCATGGCGCGCCTCCGCCGCGAGGCCTGCGAGGCGTTCGAGCGCTTCGAGGCCGAGACGGGGCGGTCGCTCGGATTCCACCGGTCGGGGAGTCTCAAGGCCGCGTACACCGAGGCGGGAGAGGCCCGACTCCGAGCGGACCTCGAGATCGCACGGGGACTGGGGATCGAGGCGCGGGAGGTGCCGGCCGACGAAGCTCGGCGCCTCGCGCCCCACTTCGAGCCGGGGCCGGCCCGGGTCATCGGCCACGTGCCGAGCGACGGGTGGCTCGAGCCGGCGACTGTGGCGGTCGGGCTTGCCGCCCGGGCCGCGAGTCTCGGCGCGCGGCTCCGGCCGTTCACCCGCGTCACGGCGCTCCTTAAGGACGGCGAGCGCGTGGCGGGCGTCAGCACGGCGGCGGGTGAGATCCGGGCACCCATCGTCGTCGACGCGGCCGGGGCATGGACGGCGCCGGTCGTGGCGGCCGCGGGTATCCGGCTCCCTCTGGTCACCGTGCGGCACCAGCTCTACGTGACGGAGCCCATCCCGGGCGTCCTGCCCCTCCAGCCGATCGTGCGGCTCCTCGAGGCCAGCGTGTACGTACGGTACTGCGACGGCGGCCTCATGTTCGGCGGCTACGAGGACGCGCCGCTCGTGGTGGACGCCGCGGGGCTCCCGGCGGGCTTCCAGGTGGCCGAGCTCACCCTCGACCTCGACGTCCTGCGGGATCTCACGGCCGAGGTCGCGGCGCACTTTCCCCCTCTCCGGGACGCGCGCGTCGCCGTTCACCGGGGCGGCCTTCCTACGATGACGCCTGACGGGCACCCGGTGCTCGGTCCGGTGCCCGGGCTCACCGGGCTCTACGTGGCGTCGGGCTGCTGCGTGGGGGGTCTGTCGCTGTCTCCTGCGGCGGGACGCGCGCTCGCCGACTTGATCGTCGACGGCCGGAGCGACCCCGACATCACACCGTTGTCCGTCGAGCGCTTCTGGGCGTGGACCGAGGCGGACGCCGCCGCCGCCCTCCACGCGGTGTGCGTCGAGCGCTACGCCCGGAAGTACATGAAGTAGCCTGTTCTCCGGGCCTGAGCCGTCCCGTGCGCCTCGGTCGCCTTGACCATCGAACTCGTCGACCGCTCGCGTTGAATCGGACTAGGCCGGCGTGCGTCCGGTATGCTGGGGACGGGGCGCCTTGCTCCGCGGAGCGGTCGCCACCCGCGGCCCGCGTCTGGATGCGGCCGCTCGAAACGGGGGGAAGGGCATGAGGGGTGGCTCGGGGATCCGGATCGTCGCGCTGGTCGGCATCCTCGTCGCCGCCGTAGCACTGGCGGAGGACGTCGTCCTGATCGAGGACTGGTCGGCGGCTCCGGTCGGTCACAAGGGCGTCCCGCCCGACTGGGCCAAACAAGGTTGGGGGAATCCCGCGTACGACTTCACGGTGGTCGAGCAGGACGGCCTGCGCGCGCTACACCTCAAGAGCGCGGGCGACAGCTCCAACATCAACAAGGATATCCGGGGGAGGGTTCGCCTCGCGGAGACACCGATTCTAGAGTGGACCTGGAAGGTGGTCGTCTTGCCGAAGGGAGCCGACGCCCGGCGCGCGGAGACGGACGACGAGGCCGCCCAGCTCTTCGTCGTCTGGCCACGATTCCCGGAGGCCGTGCGCTCGCAGATCATCGGGTACATCTGGGATACGACCGCGCCGGCTGGGTCCATCTTCAAGAGCAAGAAGTCAAAGACGGTGACCTACGTGGTGGTCCGCTCGGGCCCGGACAACCTGGGGAAGTGGATCACCGAACGCCGCAACGTCCGCGAGGACTTCAAGCGGATCTACGGTCAGGAGCCCGATGATCCCGGCGGCGTGTCCTTCGGTATCGACTCGGACGACGTCAAGGGTACCGCCGAGTCGTTCATGGGGCGGATCCTCTTCCGCAAGCCCTGATGGGGACGCGGAAGTCCGGCGGGCCGCGCCAGCCGCGGCCGGTGAAGACGGGGTGGGACTGGCGCCCCCCGCGCAAGCCGGCCACGCGAGGCAAGCCGCGGTGAGCCCACAGGCCGCCACAGGCCGAACGCCGTCCGAACGAGGCCGTCCGATAACCCAATGCAGAGCACGGGGCGCCCAGTGAGAGCGGCGGGGCAGCGCCTCGCCGGGCGCGCGGTCGTCGTGACGGGGGCCACGCGGGGGATCGGTCGGGCGATCGCCCACGCGTGCGCGCGTGAGGGCGCCGCGGTCGTCGTCAACGGCCGGGACGAGGTGGCCGGCCGCGCCGTCCTCGCGGAGCTCACCGCTCTCGGGGCTCGGGTCGCGTGGCACAGGGCCGACGTGGGTCGGGTGGCCGAGGCGCGGGGCCTGGTCCACGCGGCGCTCGCGGCGTTCGGGCGGGTCGACGTCCTGGTCAACAACGCCGGCGTCTTCGAGCGGCGGCCCGCCCTGGAGATGGAGGAAGGGGACTGGGACCGGCTGCTCGACGTGAATCTGAAGGGCGCGTTCTTCTGCGCCCAGGCGGCGGCGCGCGCGATGCACGAGCGCGGCCAGGGTGGGGCGATCGTCAACGTGGCCTCGGACGCGGCGTGGAGCGGCGGGCTCAACCCGTGCGCCCACTACGCCGCGTCGAAGGCGGGCCTGGTGTCGATCACGCGCTCCCTCGCCAAGGAGCTGGCGCCGCACCAGATCCGCGTCAACGCCGTCGCGCCCGGGCTGATCACGACGGACATGGGCGGCACCGCCGGCTCGACCCTGCCCGGCCTCCGCATCCCGCTCGGGCGCGAAGGCACGCCGGACGAGGTCGCTGCCTGCGTCGTCTTCCTGGCCTCCGACGAGGCCAGCTACGTCACCGGCGCGAACCTGAACCTGAGCGGGGGCCTGTTCCTCGACCGGTAGCTGCCGCGGCCGGGCGCTGCGCGGCCGTCACCGCCCTCCCGCCGCGGGCCCGGCCAGCACCTCGGCCGCCTGTGTCTCGACCGCGGTGCCCTTGAAGAAGTCCGGGTTCACCTCGCCCCAGAAGCGGACGGCATTGGCGAACATGAAGTCCTGGAAGTCGTCCTCGGTGATCAGCCCGTGCTCGACCAGCTCGTGCGCCTCCGGCACGACCTCCGTCATGTCCGGCACGTCGAAGTGCCCGATGTCCGAGCTGAAGATCGCATTGAGCCGGGCGCCCATCGGGTTCGCGCGGCGGTTGAACGCCCACGCGTTGACCGGGTCGTCCGCCTCGCAGCCGAAGTAGTAGCGCGGGACGAAGAGCTCGCGGATATCCTCCTTGCGCGCGATCTTGCAGCGGAAGTAGTCGTCGAGGTCCTCGACGCCGCCGGTCAGCGTCGAGTTCGAGTCGCCCTCCAGGCCCTCGCCGCGACGCACCGCCTCCCGCACGGCGTCGCGGCCGTACTTCTCCGCGAGCGCGAGCAGCGCAGCGCGGTCGAGCCGGTGCGGGTTCGTGCGCTCGAGCGCCGGCCGGTTGCGCTTCTCCCAGTGCCCGATGAGGTCAGCATAGAGCATGCACGCCCAGCCGACACCGCCCTCGAGGAACGCGAAGTTCAGGTCCGGGAAGCGGCGGGTCACGCCGCCGAAGAAGAGCGCCTTGCAGACGGCATGACCGGCGGACGCGAAGTGGCCGATGTGGTTGTAGCAGAAGCTCGACGGCGAGTTGCGGAGGAGGATGGAGCGCGCGCCGTTGTGGAAGCTCGGCGCGACGCGAAGCTCGCGGCACTTCTCCCACACGGGGTCGTAGTCGTGGTCGCTGTCGATGCCGATCACGTCGTACCACTCGACGAACTTCGAGGCGTCCGGGTGCTCCTCGGCGAGGGCGGGGACCGGGCGGCGCATGAGCCCGCCGACCATCATGACGCGGTAGCCGAGCTGCTTCGAGGCAAACTCCAGCTCCTCGAGCGCCTCCTCGGGCGTGTACATCGGGATGATCGCGGCCGGGACGATGCGGTCCTCGAGGTCGCGGAACTGGTCGGCCGTGAACACGTTGTAGGCGCGACAGATCGCCCGGCGCATCCGCGTATCCTGCATGCGGTGATACGAGAGCCCCGCCGTCGGGTAGATGACGGCGAAGTCGATCCCGAGATCTTCCAGGCGCTCGTGCATGAGGCGCGGGAGCATCGCGGTCGCCCGGTCGAGCACGTTCTCGCACGGCGACCCCCAGAACGCCTCCTGGCCGACCCGGCGCCGTCGCCGCTCGGCCACCGACATCTTGAGCGAGTTGGGAATGCGCTGGCTGGCGACCTCGAAGGCCTCGGCCGCCGCGGCCCCGCCGATGCGCCGGAACTCCTCGCGCATGACTGGCGCGTACTCGAGCCAGTGGCCGTCAGCGTCGATGATCGGGTGACGCAGGCGGGAGCGAAGCGTCCGGGCCTCGGTCGGACCGTTGGTGCGCATGATGCCCCTCCGCCCGGGCGGCGATCCGGCGGGATGCCGCCCCATTCAGAGCCTGTTGTTCGCTAGACGCGGCTCATTCGCGGATCGAGCGCGTCCCGGAGTCCGTCGCCGAACAGGTTGAAGCCGAGGACGGCCAGGAAGATCACGAGCCCCGGGTACATGGTCAACCCGGGGGCGCGGAAGATGTACTGCCGCCCTTCGCCGAGCATCGTGCCCCACTCCGGCGTCGGAGCCTGGACGCCGAGTCCGAGGAACCCGAGCCCGGCGGCCACCAGGATCGCGAAGCCCAGGGAGAGCGTCGCCTGCACGATGACGGGCGCCATCGCGTTCGGCAGGACGTGCCAGAAGATGATGACGGTCCTCCGCTGTCCGATGGCATGCGCGGCTTCCACGTACACCTGCTCCCGGATCGACAGCACAGAGCCGCGCACCAGCCGGATGAACGACGGGACCGCCGAGATTCCCACGGAGATGATCACATTCCGGAGGCCGACGCCGAGGATGGCGACGAGCGAGAGGGCGAGGAGGAAGCCGGGAAACGAGAGCAGGATGTCGGCAAGCCGCTGAATCACGAGGTCGGTGAGCCCGCCCCGGAAGCCGGAGACGGCTCCCAGCGGCACGCCGACCACGACGCCGAGCCCGACGGCGAGGAAGCCGATCAGGAGCGAGAGCCGGCCGCCGTAGAGGAGTCGCGCCAGCATGTCGCGTCCGAGATGATCCGTCCCCAGTGGGTGAGCGGGGGACAGGGGCCGGAGCGCCTCGGACAACTTCTGGCGCTCCGGATTGTGGGAGGTCAGGAGGGGAGCGGCGACGGCCAGTGCGAAGAGGGAGACGAGAAGGACGAGCCCCGCCATCGCGGTCCGGTGGCGGCGGAAGCGCTGCCAGCCTTCCCGGAGGCGCCGAAGCGCGGGGCGGCCGGCGGGCGTCGCCTCGGCGATCGCGGGCTCACGTGTAGCGGATTCGAGGGTCGATGGCGACATAGAGCAGGTCGACGGCCAGGTTCGTCAGGATGAAGAGGGTAGAGAAGACCAGGACGATGCCCTGCACCATCGCGTAGTCGCGGGAGAAGATCGACTCGATCAGGAGCAGGCCCATCCCCGGCCACCCGAAGACGGATTCGGTCAGGACGGCCCCGCCGAGCAGCGTTCCGAACTGGAGACCGGCCACGGTCAGGATGGGCACGAGGGCGTTCCGGAGGGCGTGGCGCGCCACGACCAGGGTCTCGCCGACGCCCTTGGCCCGGGCGGTCCGGACGTACTCCTGGCCCAGGACCTCCAGCATGCTGGCGCGCGTCATGCGTGCGATCAGCGCGACCGAGAAGGCGGCCAAGGTCAGTGCGGGAAGGATCAGGCTCGCGGCCCCCTCCGACCCCGCCGCCGGCAGCCAATTCAGATGGACGGCGAAGACGATGATGAGCATGAGACCGAGCCAGTAGGTCGGCATGGAGACGCCGAAGAGAGTCGCGAGGGAGAGGACGTAGTCGAAGCGGGAGTAGGGCCGCGTGGCGGCGAGGGCGCCGGCCGCCACGCCGGCGAGGCTCGCCAGGACGGCGCTGACCACGGCCAAGGTGAGCGTCGCGCGAAGCCGCGGCTTGAGCTCCTCCAGCACCGGCTGGGACGTCCGCGCCGAGCGGCCGAGATTCCCATGGAGAAGCCGCTCGAGGAAGACCCCGTACTGGATGTGGAGCGGCTTGTTGAGGCCGAGATCGGCCCGGAGCCGGGCCACGTCCTCCTCCGTGGCGAGAAGGCCCGCGAGCACCTGGGCCGGGTCGCCTGGAAGGAGCCGGACCATCAGGAAGACGATGATCGACACCCCGAGGAGGGTGACGGCCGAGGCCAGGAGCCGCTGCGCCAGGTACTGGCGGAAGAGGCTCACGGCCCCGGCCGCGTCCTTCCGACTCTCGACTCAGTTGGCCGGGCGAGCGTAGATCGCGGAAAACTTCTCGTTCGGCAAGGAGCCGACGTCGGTCACCTTCGCCGAGTACACGATGGGGAACCGCTGGACGTAGAGGAAGAGCCAGGGCGCATCCGCCCAGACCTGCTTTGAGATCTCGCAGTAGAGTTCCTTCCGCTTGTCCTGGTTCGACTCGCGGTCAGCGGCCACGACCCACTCGTCGACCTTCGGGTTCTTGTAAAAGGTCGTGGCGAGCCCGGCCGGTGGGTGGTAACCCGACCAGTACTGGAGGACCTGCTGGGCGGCGTCGAGGAACGCGGGTGCCCAGCCGAGATAGGCGAGCTGGTGGACGCTCTTCTCGGCAGGCCCGGCGTTGATGATCGAGACGTAGGACGGCCAGTCCATGGTCTGGAGCTCGGGCTCGATGCCCACCTCGCGGAGATACCCGGCCACGGCCTGCGAGGCTTCCTTGTCCTGGACGTAGCGGCCCGTCGGGTGGTGGAAGGAGATCTTGGTGCCCGGCTTGACGCCTGCCTCGGTCAGGAGCTGCTTGGCCTTTGCCGGGTTGTACTCGTAGGATCCCACCTTGCAGTAGCCGAAGAGGCTGGGCGCCATAGGCGCGTCCATCTCGTCCGCCGCCCCGAAGAGGACGTTTTGAATGATCGCCTTCTTGTCGACCGCGTAGTTGAGCGCTTGGCGGACCCGCACGTCACCTAGGAACTGCTTGGTCGTGTTCATCGAGATGAAGATCGTCCTGTCACTCGGCGCGAGCAGCAGCTTCACGGCTGAATTGCGCTGGAGCGCCGGGACGTCGGCGATGGGCGGGAGCACGATGAGGTCGACCTGGCCGGCCAAGAGGAGGCTTTCCCGCGTCGCCGCCTCGGGGACGATGCGGAAGACCACCGTATCGTAGGTCGGCTTCTTGCCCCAGTACTTGTCGTTCAAGGTCACCGTGAAGCTTTCGCCCTTCTTTCGCTCCTTGAAGACGTACGGCCCCGTGCCGACGGCGTGGACGATGTTCTTGTACTCGTTACCTTGCTTGTCGGCGGCGGCCGGGGACACCATCGCCGAGGTCGTCCAAGAGAGCGCGGAGACGAACGGCGACGAGGGCCGCGTCAGCGTCACCTTCACCGTGGACGCGTCCACGACCTCGGCCTCCTTGATCGGGAACGGCGCCCGGATCGGGACGCGGACCTGCGGATCCTTCAACCGATCGAAGTTCCACTTGACCGCTTTCGCATCGAACGGCGTCCCGTCATGGAAGACGACGCCCTTCCGGAGCTTGAAGGTGTAGGTCAGCCCGTCGGGCGACAGCGTCCAGCTCTCGGCGAGCCAAGGCTGGATCTTTCCGTCTGGACTCATGGCCGTGAGCGTTTCGATCACGTAGTCGACCATGTTGGCGACGGTGGTCGTGGTCATCTGGGCGGGGTCCACCGTGTCGAGGTCGACGCCCACCGCGATCCGGAAGGTTCCTGCGGCTCCGGCCGGTCCGGCCCCGACTGCGAACGTCAACCAGGCGAGGGCCACGAGCCCGAGGTGAGAGAGTCGATGGCGCGTCCAGTGCGTGCGCATGGGGTTCTCCTCCGTGAGCCAGGGGTCATCGTCGCGCGTCCGCTATCGCGGCACGACGCTCCGGTCCGAAAGCCACAGGTCCCACGACCTCGGTCAGGGCCGCTTCGTGTGTCCGCGGGACGATCGGCGCCGAGTCCGCCAGGGCTTTGCGGCCGATCCGGATCATACCGCCCCCGTCCGGGAAAGGGCAACGCCGCCCTGCAGCCACGGTGAGGGCGCGCGGCCCCGAAGGCCTCACGTGCTCGCCCACGTGCTCGCATTGTCAACCCTAGCGGGGATTGCTACTCTCGGGGCATGCGCCCCCGGTCACCGCGCCGCCGACGCCCGTCCGCACTCGCCGGTGCGGCGGCGATCCTGGGGCTCCTCGTCTACCTCCTCCCGATCGCCGCCGCCATGCCCCGGCCGGCGCTGGGCGGCGCCGCCGACCGCACCCCCGGGATCGTCTTCGCGCGGCACCGCCAGGTCCAGCTCGACGCGGTGTCGGACGACCGCCCGGCCCCGGGGCCACACGCGCCGACGCTTCCCTCGGCCTGCGTGCCGGCGGTCCGCGTGCCCGAGCCGAGCGGCTGCTCGAGCGCCGGAGACAGCCGCCATGAACTTGCCGCACACCGGCCGCTCCCGGGCACCCCCCGAAGTCCGCCGGCTCCCTAGCGGGTTCCTGCCGCCCGGTGATCGCCGGCGACCCATCCGGTCCCCTCCGAGGGCCACGCGTCGGCGGCCGAAGCGTTCCGCGGTCGACCTATCGCGGTCGGGGTGACTCGGGTCGTCCCGTCCGAGAGGACGAAAGGGGAGCATGGCAAGGCTAGGCGTACTCGTCGTGATGGTCGTCCTGTTCATGGTGGTGCCGCTCGGCCACCAGGTGCTCGAGCTCTACACCGACTGGCTCTGGTTCGACGAGGTGGGCTTCCCGGGCGTTTTCGCGACGATCGTGTCGACCAAGGCCCTGCTGGGCGTGGGGGCCGGGCTCGTGGTGTTCCTGGCTCTCTACCTCAACCTCCTGGCGACGCGCCGCGGACACGGGCCGCTCCTCGAGCTGGCAGACGAGGAGAACCTGCCTCAGCTCCCGAGCTGGTCGCAGGTGGCGCCGCTCTACCACCGGTTCCTCCTGCCCGCCTGCCTCGTGGTCGCGTTCATGCTGAGCGGCCAGGGGACGGCCCGATGGGAGACGTTGGTCCGGTTCCGGAGCGCCGGAGCTTTCGGCGTGGCCGATCCCCTGTTCGGCCGGGACGTCGGGTTCTACGTCTTCACGTATCCGCTCCTGCTCGGGGCCTTCCAGTTCCTGACCCTGGTACTGTCCGTGACCCTGGCGGCCGTAGGCGCCGTGTACGTGATCTCGCGCGGCGCCCGGCTGACGCCGCGCGGGCTCGTCGTCACCCCGTGGGCGAAGGGCCACCTCCTGGGGCTCGCGGCCGGGCTCCTCGTCGTCAAGGCCTGGGGGTACTCCCTGGACGCCTTCGACCTGCTCTTCTCCGCGGGCGGAGCATCGTTCGGGGCCAGCTACGCCGACGTCAACGCCAGGCTTCCCGCGCTCTACGTCATGATCGGCCTGGCCGGGCTGGCGGCGGTCCTGTGTCTCCTGCAGATGACACGGTCCGGCCTGCGCCTGGCATTCGCCGGGATCGCCCTCTGGGTCGCGGGAAGCCTGATCGGGCTGGCCGCCTACCCGGCCATCGTCCAGCGGTTCCGCGTGGCCCCCAACGAGATCGTGGCTGAGCGGCCCTACATCGAGCGGACGATCGCCGCGACCAACCGCGCCTACGGGCTCGACCGGATCGAGTCGCGGCCCTTCCCGGCCGAGGAAAACCTCACTGCGGCCGTCCTGCGGAAGAACGACACCACCATCAAGAACATCCGACTGTGGGAGCACCGGCCCGCCCTGGATTCCTACGGCCAGCTCCAGGAGATCCGCACCTACTACAAGTTCGTCGACGTGGACAACGACCGGTACCTGCTCGACGGGGAGTCCCGGCAGGTGATGCTGTCCGTGCGCGAGCTCTCCCACGCCCACCTTCCCAGCCGCATCTGGATCAACGAGCATCTCGTGTATACGCACGGGTACGGCGCCGTGGTGGGCCCGGTCAACCGCGTGACCCGGGAGGGACTGCCCGAGTTCTTCGTCAAGGACATCCCGCCCGTCACCACGACCGCATCGCTCAAAATCGCCCGGCCCGAGGTCTACTACGGCGAGCTCGCCAACGCCTACGTGCTCGTCAAGATGCGCGCACCGGAGCTGAACTACCCCGAAGGCGACCAGAACGTCTACACGACCTACGCCGGCACGGGTGGAGTCAGCATCGGGTCGCTGTGGCGTCGCGTCGTCTTCGCGGCGCGCTTCGGCGAGATCAAGATCCTCCTGTCCGACGACTTCACCGCCGGGAGTCGGATCCTCTACCACCGGCAGGTCGCCGAGCGGGTGCGGAAGATCGCGCCGTTCTTGCGGGTAGACCGCGACCCGTATCCGGTCATCACCACCGCCGGGCGGATCGTCTGGCTCGTCGACGCCTACACAACAACCGATCACTTCCCCTATTCCCATCCCACCGCGGGGGTCGGAAACTACATCCGCAACCCGGTGAAGGTGACCGTGGACGCCTACGACGGGACGGTGGCCTTCTACGTCGTGGAGCCCGACGAGCCGCTGATCGCCGCTTACGCACGCGCGTTCCCCGGCCTGTTCCGGCCCTTCTCGGCCATGCCCGAGGACCTGCGCGCCCACATCCGCTACCCGCAGGATCTCTTCGGCATCCAGGCGCGGATGTACGCGCAGTTCCACATGCTCGACCCCCAGGTCTTCTACAACCGGGAGGACCTGTGGACGGTCCCCGTCCGGAAGACCGAGGGCCGAGAGACGGAGATGGAGCCCTACTACACGATCATGCGGCTCCCCGCCGAGAAGCGCGAGGAGTTCATCCTGCTCCTGCCATTCACGCCCGTCCGGCGGGACAACATGATCGCCTGGCTGGCGGCGCGCTCGGACCCGCCCGACTACGGCAAGCTCGTCCTCTTCGAGTTCCCCAAGGGCAAGCTCGTGTTCGGCCCCCGCCAGGTCGAGGCCCGCATCGACCAGGACGCGTTCATCTCGCAGCAGCTCTCGCTGTGGGGCCAGGCCGGCTCGCAGGTGATCCGGGGGGGCCTCCTCGCGATCCCCATCGAGGAGTCGCTCCTGTACGTCCAGCCCCTCTACCTTGCGGCGGAGCGCGGACGCCTGCCGGAGCTCAAGCGGGTGATCGTGGCTTACGGGAACCGCATCGCCATGGACGAGACGCTGGAGGCCTCGCTCCAGCAGCTCTTCGGCGCCCGCCCCGCGACGGCTGGCGTGCCCCCCGTGGCCGGCGCGCCGCCAGCCGCTGGCGGCGTCCCCTCGCGGCTGGCCGC
>Ga0114129_10000127_pt1 | contig 77507 bp, 80 predicted proteins | sample RhiMetdeltSRZDD1_FD_80071 | JGI IMG/M metagenome (GOLD analysis project Ga0114129, IMG submission 80071) | Populus rhizosphere microbial communities from Tennessee, USA - Rhizosphere MetaG P. deltoides SRZDD1 (version 2) (version 2) | ecosystem: Host-associated > Plants > Roots > Rhizosphere >...
CCGGGAGGGAACGTCACAGGATGCTCGATCCTACTGCCCGACATCAGCGCGAAGCGGTTGCAGCTTCTCACCGAAGCCGTCCCTGCGGTCTCGCGCGTCGCCGTGCTCTGGAATCCAGGCACTCCGTATCACAAGACCCTGCTGAAAGAGGTCGAAGTCGCGGCACCATCGCTGCGCCTGCAGCCCGTGCCCATCGCGGCGCAGGACCCCGGCGAGTTCGAAGGAGCCTTCGCCGCAATGGCGAAAGCGCACGTCAACGCCCTGTTCATCGCCGATGACCCGGTGTTCGCCATTTCCCGAACGCTGCTCCTTAGGCTCGCGGCCAAGAACCGGTTGCCCACGGCCTCTTCAAATCGGGACGACATCACGGCCGGTGGTCTCATGTCATACGGGCCGAGGTGGTCGGTTTGAGTATCGATGGCTCGGCAGCAGCAGCCCGCAGCAGGCGGCGGCTTTAGCGGAAGAACTTGTCCGCCTACACTCGAACATTATCGTGGCGGCCGGAAACAAAGCAGTTCAGGCCGCGAAGCAGGCAACTACAACGGTCCCAATCGTCATGTCGCACTCAAATGATCCTGTGGGCAGCGGCTTCGTCACCAGCCTGGCGCGACCAGGTCGGAACGTCACGGGACTGACGTGGGATGCTGGGTTGGAGATTGCCGGGAAGCGACTTGAGCTGTTGAAGCAACTCGCGCCTGAGGTCTCGCGCGTCATGAACATCTGGGACCCTGGTGATCCAGGGCTTGCTCGCTATTGGCCGGCGGTGATGCGAGCGAGCGAAACCCTGAGTTTCGTCGCTGAGTCGGCCGAGGTAAGGAGTGCGGACGATATCTCGAAGGCGCTGGAAAAGGCTCGACAGAGCCGTGCTGCCCTATTTTTGTGGTCGGGACCACTGTTGAATTCACAAGGTAAATCGATCTGCGAGTTTGCTTTGAAGCATCGGTTACCAACGCTCTCCCCGAATAATTTCAATATCTCGCACGATGGCTGCCTGCTTGGATACGCGCCGGACGTCCATGATTTATCTCGGCGCGCTGCGACCTACGTGGACAAGATTCTCAAGGGCGCCAAGCCAGCCGAGCTACCCGTCGAACAGGCAGCAAAGTTCGAGTTGGCCATCAATCTCAAGACCGCGAAGGCGCTCGGCCTCACCATCCCGCCGTCGCTGCTGCTGCGGGCAGATCAGGTGATCGAGTGATTCGGTCATGCTGATCGAGGCCGACTACCGAGGCTACCGAATCGAGGTCACCGGTATTCCCGTTGACGGGCGCTTCAACGCCGAGGTGCGGATCCGCAAGCGCATGCTTGAGCGCCTAGCCGGCTAGCTTTGTCACCCATCGAACAGCGAATACACCAGCGTCCATCGCTCGCACCATCGGCAGCGACTGGCGATATCGCGCTTCACCGATTTTGTCTGCTGCAAGCGTTTCAACGCCCCCATGACGTCACCGGTTGACACTCCGGATTTGGCGGAGAGACAGGCAGCGCAAAGCGGCTGCTCTTGCAGCAGGACGTTCGCCACGAGGACGCCTTCTTTGTCTGGCGGTGGCTCGGACATCATTGGCCAGGACCGTAGCATGCCGCTCCGATGCGATCCTGAAGGTACTTTCATCGCGACGAATGGGGAGCAGCGCAACTCACGCAAGCCGTCAGCCTCTCAGGTGCGCGCCGCTCGCCAGGCATCAAAGCACTCTTGATGGAACCGCAAGGTCTGGCCCTGGCTGACGTCGATTTCGAATTCGACCTGTTCGGGTGTGACCGTTTCGTCGCAGCCAGCACAGGGATTGTCGGTACCCTTGCCAGCGTAGGACTTGCCGTCGGCGGACTGAGGCAGCGTGCCGCATTTGATTTTCGCCAGGATGACACCGGAGACATCCTGAGCCATCGTCAACGCCCCTCCCGCGCGCCTTTTACGCTTTAGACAGTCTTTGCGGCAATACATCGAACGGTACAGAGGCTTTTACGGAGCGGCCAAAGCGTGATCGTTGACTACTACCGCAACTTGCGCATCGACGTGAACGCCGTGCAGGCTGACGACCGGTGGAACGCCGAGGTCCGTACGCTCCGACTGTTCTCGCAGGACAAGCGGCACGTTGAGAGGTCACGTGCTACAAGCTGCGGCCGGACCACGCCGAGCACAGCGCCCTGATTTGGGCGCGGCGCTGGATTGATTCGCACGGCGCGACTCCGTAGGAGCCGGACTACTTTTGGGCCCACCGGACCGCGAATACAGCGTCGAGCGCTTGCGCGCGTGGTTAGGCTGTCGGTCCGAGTTGCTGCTCCTGCTGCCACACGGTGTGGCAGGCGATATGAAGCCGCAGTGTCCGGCCGTCGATGAAGTAGATGTCGATCTCGGTGTCGTCGCTCTCAATAAGCGAGTCGCAGGCATCGCACGGGTTATTGACGCCAGGCCCTATCCACGTCTGTCTAGCAGGCGCTGATCGGAGCAGACCTGATCCAACTCGCGCGCGGACGATGGGTCGAACTCGTGGAATCCAGTCGGGATCACGGCGACTGTTCAAGCTCCCAATGAGACGTCAACCCTGTCCGCTTGGATTCCCATTTCGGAAAGCGGCGGTTGACAGCGCGCGCGCGTGGTCAGGCAGCGAGTCAAGCGATCCCGCGATACACCGGATCGCGCAGCCGGCCCTCCATGACCTCGCTGTACGTCAGCTCAACGGTCCGCGTTTGCTCGAGCCACGTGACGCCGCGAGAGAGCCGGAAATCGTGGAATGGCGACGTGGAGCGCGCGCGGCCCCGTCGGAGCAGCCCTCGCGCAGTACGCATGCCGAGGCCCCACTCCACGGTGCGGCGAAACAGCAAGCGCCGGCCGACACGCTGCCCGACGAGGATACCGGCGAAGGTGTGCGGCAGGCCGAGGATGATGCCGCCGAGCACGAAGCGGCCCTCCTGCCGCACCTTGACCTTGATCCAGCTTCGCGTCGGACCACCGCGATAGACCGACTCCGCATCCTTCGCGACGAGGCCCTCGTACCCGCGTTCCTTCACGAGTAATCGCGCTGTCAGAATAGAGACGGCGTAGTGGCAAAGCTGACGCCGACTTGTCACTCGTCGATCTTATTCGCACTGAATGATCCAGTCGCCCACCGGGTTGATGTCCGCGATTCCGAGATTTTTGGAGCGCGCAGGCGCGATGGGTGGCACGGATCACGTCTGGCACCCTCCCTGCACCCGTCCACGCGCGCAGAGAGAAGACCCCTCCCGATAAGGGCACACCCGTCGCGAGGCGGGGTCGCAAAGTCACAGGTCAAGCGGGGCGCTTGATGGCTGGGCTACCGAAGGAGGGCGTTAGGTCCCTCCTCGACAGTGGTGGTCTTCCTTCGTCCAGCTTTGTCCAGTGGAGGGACACGTATGGGGCGATTGGTTCGCGCAGTCCGGACGGTTCTGGCCGTCTTCGTACTCGCCGTGCTGTGCGCCGTACCGACTGTCGATGCTCAGAATGTGGCGTCTCAGAAAGCATACTTTAGCGCCGCCACCACCGAGATCGTCAACCCAAGCGGCGACGTCGTGAGCTCGGGGTACATCAAGACATCAACCGTCGGCGACTTACTGATAGGGTTCTCGATGGAGTGCGCACTCTGGACGTCGACGAGCACGACTGCCACCAAAGGTGGCAACAAGACGACCTCCACCGCGCGAGCTGCCGTGAATGTCACAGCCTACGTAGACGGCGCTCCCGCCGCACCAGGACAGGTCGTGTACTGCGACCGCCTGCAGATGGTGAGTCTGACGTTTTCGTCGCAGACTGTAGAGGTCACCGACGCAATCACCCTAGATCTCTTCCTCAGGACCAAGAACGCGAATCACTTCAATTTCTATCGGAAGGACCTGGGCGCCGGGGTGCACTACGTTGAGATCAAAGTGGACAGCTTGGTGAGCTCAGACCCCAACGCGCCGGCGGATCCCGGAACGCGCGCGGTAGTCGGCAAGAGGACTCTGCTGATCGAGGAGTACAACAACCCATAGATGCGGCGCCGTCTGTCCCGAGCGCCGAGGAAACTCGACCTTCGGGGCAGACGGTCGCTAAGTCAGGACGACAAGAATCGGCGTCTCAGAATCATCGCGAGCGCCAACTCGACGGCGCCGCCTTCCGAGCGACCCTCTTCCGAGCCGCCGCCAGTTTCGTATTCGTAGGTGCTCGGCGCGGCTGTGCCCCGCACTGTGCCCAAGCCCACCGGATCGCCAGCGGAAACCGGAAATCACCCGACGCGACCGGACCTATTCCGGTGCCATTCGGGTGCCACTGCGCTGTCCGTTTCATGTGTTTTTGTGTCCGTTCGTGTCCAGCGGCGATTTCGACGCCACACTGCGAATCTGTAGGGAATCGCGAAGAAATCGATGGTTTTCCGCGACGTTTACGTGGTGGGCGGAGCAGGGCTCGAACCTGCGACCCCGGCCTTGTAAGGGCCGTGCTCTCCCAACTGAGCTATCCGCCCGTGCCGCGGGAGATCGACGAGCTGCCGATGAGGATTTTACAGCCGCTCACTCACGACGCGGCGGAACCTTCACCCAGGGCTGGTCGCACGTAGGGGTTTGCGGGTAGTACGCCTGCGCGCTGGGGCAGTAATACCAGTATCCCGTCGGCTCGGCCGGAGCCTGCGCGGACGGGCCCTGGATGTACGTGCTCGGCTGCTCGACGACCGGCGGATAGTACCAGGCGGGATCGTACCAGCCGGGGTAGTACCAGTACGGGTAGCCCGGTCCCCACCACCAGGGGCCAACGCCGACGCCGAACCCGAAGACGACTGCGCCATGCCCGTGATGGTGATGATGCCCGCCGCCGTGGCCGCTCGAGCCACCGCCGTGACCACCCCACCCGCCGCCGTGACCGCCCGACCCGCCGCCCCCTGAGCCACCGCGTGCATCACTCGGCTGCACGGCGAGCACGAGGAACAGCATCGCGAGGAATGAGACCCGCGCGATTTGCTTCAGCAACACTTCACAACCTCAGTGCTGCCACGCTACGCCCGGCGACAAGGGCTGACAAGGGCCGTACAGTGAGGCCATGAGCGCCACGCGCGCCCTCGAGCGGCTCTATGCCGCCAGCCCGAACGAGTTCACCCGCACGCGCAACAGCCTGGTCGCCGAGCTGCGCAAGTCACGCGACGCCGACGCCGCCAGGGAGATCGCCCGGCTGCGGCGGCCGAGCGCCGCGCTGTGGGCCGTCAACCAGCTTGCGCGCCACGCACGCGCGCCGCTCGAGGGGTTCCTCGAGGCGGTCGATCGGTTGCGCCGCACGCAGCTGTCGGATCCACGCGGCGCGATGGAGGCGATGCGTGGCCAGCGCGCGCAGCTCGAGACGCTCGTCCAGCGCGCCGGACAGGCGCTCCAGGAGGCGGGCTACTCGGCCTCGGCGGACATGCGCCGGCGCATCGGCGACACGCTCCTGGGCGCAGCCGCGGACCGACATCAGGCGCAGGCGCTGGCGCACGGGCGATTGACCGCGGAGCTGCACGCACCCGGCTTCGACGCCCTCACGGGCGCTCCGCGCCTGCGCGTGCTGCAGAGCGGCGGGGCGCACCGAGACGGCGCGCCCGCTCGCGACGACACGCGCGCCCGCGCGCGTGAGGCCATTGCCGTGTCGAAGGCGCGTGCGCGCGATGCGAAAGCCGTGGCGCGTGAGCAGGAGGCGCGCGAGCGCGCGGCCAGGGCCGAAGAGCGGCGGCGAGAAGCGGAAGAGCGGCGGCGAGAGGCGGAAGCACGCCGTCAGGAGGCCCGCGCTCGGGCGGATGAGATCACGGCGCTCCAACACGAAGCGACGGCTGCGCGAGAGCGGCTGGCGGAGGTGCAGAGCCGCCTGAAGGCAGCACGTCGCGGACGGAGTGATCGGGCGCGCTAGCTACTCGCGTCCGGTCGCGCGGCGACCGAAATCGCGCATCGCCGCCGACAAATCGTCGCCGGCGGTCGAGAAACCCCGGCGGATGACGTTCCAGTCATTCCGCACCTTGTCTGTGAGGTTGCCGGCAGGCACGTCCTGCGGCGCCGATGTCGCGGCCGACGGCGCCGACGCCGCCGCTGACGGCACGGGCTTCGTCGTCGTTGCCTGCCTGGGAGCCGGCGCGGACGTCGCGACCGGCTGTGGCGCTGCCGTGACTGGCGGTGCGGGCGCGAGCTGGATGGGCGGCGCCCGCGTCACCACCGGCGCCGGCGCAATGGACACCGGGACGCTCTCGTGCAACCGCTCGATCTCGCTTCGCCGCTGCGGCGTCGGCGGTGGCAGCGGCGCCGCCGGCACCACCGTCTCACGTGGGCCGACCACGATCGGCTTCGTCGCCGCCGACCGCTCGGCCTGACGCGCGCGCGCGTTCGCCTGCGCGATCTCTTCGCCGACCCGCTTGAGCGCCACTTCGGCGCCGGTGAGTCCGGACTCGGCCTTCACGACACGGCTCTCGGTCCTATCGAGGCGGGTACGCATGCCCTGCACATCGCCGTCGACCGTTCCGAGTTGCTCGCGCAGCGTCTGGACCGTCGCGCCAAGCGCCCTGAGCCGCTCGACCAGCGCCGCGCGGTCACGATCGAGCGCGGCGAGCCGCTCGGTGATACGGGCGTCCGCCGCCCCGACTCCCGGCTGCCCTGCGCGCAACGGCGCTCGCGCGACGAGAATGATGGCGAGGAACGCGGTCATCGCGAAGCACACGGCGGCGATCGCGTGGCCCACTCTGGTGATCTGCAGATCGTGAGCGTTGCGAGGAGCCTGGGCGGCGGCCGGCGAGAACGCGTGGCGCAGGACGAGCAAACACATGATCAAACCGCCAAGGGCGCTGGCGAAGACGCAGACGACGAGCATGGATTCCTCCAGGCCCCTGTGATTTCAATGTACCAGCGGTGTCGAGAGCCGCGGTGTCGCGCCGAGCCCGGCGCTTAGAGGCCGAGCGTGGCGAGCCGGGCGTCCGTCGGCACGCCGTCGGCGTCCCAGCCTCGGAGCCCGTAGTAGACGTCGAGCATCTCCCGCAACTCGTCGGGCGGGCAGTGCATTCCGGCCGACGGACCCTCCGGAATCGGCTCGTGCATCACGCGCCACGGCAGCGTGTCGTCGGCACGACGCACGCCCTCGCGCACGTTGAAGAGCCGCTCGAGATTGACGATGCGCTCGCCCACGCGCTCCAGCTCGTCGGCCGTGATGTCCCAGCCGGTGACGGCGCGCACCATCCGGGCATACGGCTCGCCCACGTAGAGGCCGAAGCCGCGCTCGGAGGTGAACCGGCACATGACGAGCGAGTCGCCGACGGCGGTGAAATGCTGGCTGCGGATCGCAAACGCGGGCTTGTCCTTCGTGCCGCGACGATCGAACGTCGGCGCGTACTGCGGCGTCGGCCGCGTGTCGTGATGACTCCCGCCTCGCGTGGCCGTGGCGTACCCGATCGACAGGCCCTTGAGCGCGCGCGCGGAGTGGGCCGGCAGCTCCAGCCGCTTGACAGCGTAGACGAGATTCGTCGCCCCCGGGCGGACGGAGGCGGCCAGCCGCCACGCGCCCTCGGCGAGGCGGTCGCCGAAACCCGCACGCATCGCCGTCATCTCGACCAGGCGCAACATGCCACGCCAGTCGCCCCAACCGAACGGCACGCCGACCTCCGCCGGCGTGAGCCAGCCCCGCTCGAGCGCTTCACACACGAACGCGAGCGTCACGCCCATCGAGATCGTGTCCATCCCGGTGAGGTCGCACAGGTCGTTGGCGAGAATCAGCGCTTCGGGATTATCGATGCCGAGCATGGGCCCGAGCGCGAAGATCGTCTCGTACTCCGGCATCTTCGCGCGGCGGCCCGCGAACTCGCCCTCGCCGATCGCGTACTGCTTGCCGCACGCGACCGGACACTTCAGACACGTCGTGTCCCGGTCGTGATAGTGGGCCTTCATCTCCTCGCCGCCGATCACGCGCGCGCTCGCGAAGACCTCGGTCTTGAGGTTGAAGGCGCCGAGCGCGCCGAGCGCGTTGATGGGACCCACCAGGAACGGCGTGCCGTAGGTCGACAAAGCCTTGGTGCCGGTGCCCAGCGGCTCGCGCGTCTCATCGAGGAGCGCCTTGAGAGCCGGCGCGTCGGCGACGGCGGTCTTGCGCGTGCCGCGCACGACCACCGCCTTGAGATTCTTGCTGCCGAGTACCGCGCCGATGCCGCCGCGCCCCGAGACGCCCTCGCGATTCTTCCAGTAGTGAGCCATCGCGGCGAAGCGCACGCGGCGTTCGCCGGCCGGCCCGATCGCAATCGCGTCGGTGTCGGCGCCTTCCGCAGCGACGAGCGCGCCGACGGCGTCGCGGGTGGAGCGTCCCCACAGCGCGTCGGCCGGCCTGAGCGTCGCGCCGTCTTCCGTCACGAGCAGGTAGGAGGGCAACGCGGCGCGTCCCGTCACGCAGACCGCATCGAAGCCGGTGCGCTTGAGCGTGGCGGGAAAACGGCCGCCGAAGGTCGAGTCGAAGAACAGGCCCGTCAGTGGTGACTTGCTGGCGACGAGCGCGCGGCTGTTGCCAGGCACCGTGGTGTCGGTGACCGGACCGACGGCGAACACGACCACATTCGCCGCATCGAACGCGTCGACGCCGACCGGCACGCGATCGTACAGAATGCGCGCGGCCAGGCCGTTGCCCCCGAGCAGCGCGCGCGCCACCGCCTCGCCGAGGGGCTCGGCGCGCGCGGCGCCGGTGGTCAGATCGACGAAGAGAAGGCGACCGCCATACCCGTTCACTGCGTCGAGCGCGGCAGCGCCCCCAGCTCCTTGCGGGCGGCATCGCGCACGTCGGCGGGCAGATCGCTCTGCGCGAGCAGCTTCTTGTAGGCGGTGCCGGCCAGCTCCGGCTGCCGCCCGGCCGCGTAGGCGCGCGCGGCGCCCAGCAGCCCGCGCCGCCCCTGCGCGCTGTCGGGCGCGACGTAGGCAGCGGTCAGGTAGTACTCGACGGCGGCGGCGGGATCGTCGCCCGCATACGTATCACCGAGTGCGTACGCGGCCTCGGCCGCGGCGGCGCCGTCGCTCTTGCGGAGCACGCGCTCGAGAATCGGCCGCGCCTCGTCCCAGCGCTTGTCCTGACTCAGCAATCTCGCGTGGCTCATGAGCGCCTCGCGCGTCCAGCCGGGCGCCGACTCATCACGCGGAGCCTTGCCGTACGCTTCGAGGGCGCCCGCGCGATCCCCGCTGGCTTCGCGCGCTCGCGCCAGGGCCAGCCACGCCCGCGGCGCGTCCTCGCCCGGCGAGCCTGCCACGTACTGTTCGAGCACCGGCTTCGCGTCGGCCGCGCGGCCCGTCGCGATCTGCGCCTCGGCGAGTCGGAGCGAGGCCGCCTGCGACAGCGGATGCTGCGGATAGCGCTCGCGGAGAAGCCTGCTGCTCTCCAGCGCGGTCGGCCACGCGCCGGCGGCTGCCGCCCCGGCGCCCACGCGGTCGAGCGCGTCGGGGGTGACGTTGGCCGCGGGCAGATCGGTCACGAGTCGCCTCGCGAAACCCATGGCGGCGGGCCAGTCCTTCTCGTCCACGGCGATTGCAGTGAGCACGTAGAGAAGCGACGCGGCGCGCGGCGCCCCCGCCGCGTCGGTCGGCGTGACGGACAGGGCCGCCTGGGCCGGCGCCTTGAACTCGCGCACGGCGCCCTTGCTATACGCGACGGCCGCGAGCCCATACGTGGCGGCCGCGGCCTCGTCCGGCGTGCCGGAGTCGCGCACCGTCGTGAAGAGCTTCTCGGCATCGTCGCGGCGCCCGGTGGCCAACGCCACGCTGGCGACGCCGAGCTGACCGAGCGGCACCGAGCCATCGCGCTGAGCCAGCGTGAATTCGCGCAGCGCCTCATCGCGCTTGCCCTGCATGAACAGCGCGGTGCCGAGTGCCGCGTGCGCGCGGCCGAAGAGCGCCGGGAACGGCGCGCGCCCGAGCCAGTCACGCAGGGCCGTTTCCGCGCCGGTTGCGTCGCTCTGACGTAGCAGCACCAGACCGCGATTGAAGCGCGCGAAATCGGCGCGCGGGTGGGTCGGATACGAGGCGATGATGCGGTCGACGAGCTCGCGACCGGCCTTGAGATCGCCGGCCTCGAGCGCCAGCTCGGAAGCGAGCAGCAGGGCGTCGGCCGCGCGCGGATCGTCGGGCGCCGCGCGCACGGCATCGAGCAGCTCGCGCCGCGCGTCGTTCTTCCGTCCCTGCTTGAGATACGTCCATGCCAGCGCCGTGCGCGCGAGCGGTGCCTGCGGGTCCGAGGGAAACTCGACCAGCATTCGCCGCAGTGCCGCCGCGGCCGTCACGAAGTCGCCGGCCTGGTACGCGGCCTCACCCTGGAGGAGCAACGCCGGCAAGAGCACGTCGGGGGTGGGCTTGCCATTGAGAACCGGCGTGACGTCGGAGACGGACTGGGCGTACTCGCGCTGCTCGAAATCGACGCGCCCTTGCCTGGCGGCCGCCTGGCGCGCTGCGGGTGTGCCGGTGGCGACCTTCTGAGCCAGGTCGAACTGCGTGCGCGCGTCGTCGCTCTCGCCCTTGGCACGGTGAGCCTCGCCCTTGACCATCAACACCCACGCGCGCGCCGTGGGATCGAGCTGGCTGCCGAGAAGCTCCTGGTAGATCGGCTCCGCGTCCACGGGCCGCGGACCGTCGCCGGCGGAGCGCGCCAGACGAAACAGCATCGGGTATGCGAGCGGCGACCGACGCGCAGCGAGCCCGGCGACGCTCTTGCGCGCGCCCTCCCAGTCGCCGGTCGCCATCAGCGCTTGCGCGAGACCGGCGGCGGCCCACTCGGTCTCCGCGCTGCCCGAGTACGCGCGGAAGGCGGTCACGGCCTCGGCCGCGTGACCGGCGGCGAGCGCCCACCAACCCAGACGCAACACGCCCGCGGGGAACATCGGGTGAGCGCCGCCCTGCGTGAACTGCCGTAGCATCGTCTCGGCACGCGCGGCCTGGCCGACGCGGCCGAGCGTGTCGCCATGCCAGAACAGGACGTCGCGCGCGAGCGCCGGCGGCACCCCGCGAGACTCCAGCTGCGTCCACTCCTTGTCGGCGTCTTGCCACCGCCCGAGCGCATAGAGAGAAAGCGCCAGCCCGTGACGGCCCCACGCGTCGAGCGGCGCCGGCGTCGGCCCGGTGAGCAGGGTGCTGAACGTGTCCCGCGCACGCCCCGCCTCGCGCAGCCGCAGGGCCGTCCAGCCGCTGCCGTGCAGCGCCCAGATTCCCCAGTCCTGCTTCGGCGACTCCTGCGCGACCTGCCGGAAGAGCCAGTCGGCCTGCTCGATGCGGTCGAGGTGCCACAGCGCTTCGCCGTGCCAGTAACGAGTCTCGCGCAGCAGATCGCGCTCGGCGCCCTTCTTTACGGCGTTCTCGAACGCCTTGGCGGCGTCCTCGAAGTCGCCTTTCTGAAAGCGCGCGCGGCCGCATTCGAGCGACTCCGACGCGATGCCGAGCCATGAGCCCACGCACGGCAGCGTGCGCGGCGACTGGATGAACGCGGTGGGCTTTTCGGCGGCGGGCGCGCCAGGAATCGCCGGAGGAAACGGCGGCATCTCGACCGGCGCCGGCGGGATCGGCAGATCGATCGCAAGCGCGGGCTTCTCGGACGGCGCGGCGGCGAACGGGATGACGCGCGCCAGATCGGGCGGCGGCGGCTCAGCCGGGCGCGGCGTCGCGGCGCCGGTGATCGCCAGCCAGATCGCGGCGAGCGCGAGGACGCGTCTCACGACTTGCCATCCTTCTTCGTGGAACCGTTGGGCGACGGCTTCGGCGCGGGCGTCGCCGGCTTGGCGACGCGCGCTTTGACGGCGGTCACCCGCTCGCGCGCCCAGTCCCGCAGCGTCGAGTCCGGGCTGCGATTGGCCACGGCCTCGTACGCCGTCAGCGCGCCCTTCCAGTCCTGTTGCTCCTCACGCGCCAGGCCGAGTCCGGCCAGCGCGCGGAATCGCACGCTGGCCTCGACCTCGGAGACCGCGCCGACGGCCTCGAAGGCTTTCGCGGCGGCAGCGAAGCGCTTCTGCTTGAGCTCGGATTCGCCGACGAGGAGCCACGCCTCGGAGCGCACGGCGTCCTCGTCGCTCTTGGTCGCCTGGGTCGCGTAGGTGACGGCGGACTTCCAGTTCTTCTGCTTGAAGGCGGCGTTGGCCTGGTCGAGGGCCGTCTTGCGCGCCAGGTGAGTATCGGCCTGGTCGATCGCGCTGCGAGCCGTCGGCGCTTGCGCGTGATTGGGATACGCACTCACAAACGCGCGAAGGTCGGCCACACCGCTGCGCGGGTCGCTGCCGCCGGTGGTTTTCAGGTAGCCGCTCCAGAACAGCGCGTCGGGGACGAGCGGCGAATTCGGAAACTTCTTCTTGAAGTCCGCGAGCAGCGCGATCGCCTCGCTCGTCTTCTTCTGATCGGCGAGGGCGCGCGCGGCCTGCAGCGTCGCGGACGGCGCCAGCGCGTGATCGGGGAACGCCGAGAGCAGATCGCGAAAGCCGGCGATCGCAGGCTCGGGGCGCTTGAGCTCGAGATCGCTCCATGCGCGGCCGTACAGCGCGTCCGCGGAGAGCGGCCCCGCCGCATCGGCGCGCAGCACATCGTCGTAGGCCGGCCGGGCATCGGCAAAGCGCTTGAGACGGAACAGCGTCTCCGCCTCCCAGAAGCGGGCCTCCTGCGGCCGCCCCGGCGTCGGCGTCAGCGTCTGGGCACGCTTGAAGGCGTCGAGGGCCCCGTCGAGGTCGCCCGTCTGCAGCCGCGCCTTGCCCAGGAGCAACACGGCCTCGGGCGCGCGCGTATCCTTGGGGTATTGCGCGACGAAGCGTTCGAGCGCACGGCGCGAGGCCGCATAGAGGCCGTCCGCGAAGGCGCGCTCACCCACGAGCCAGAGGCGATCCGTCTCTTCGATGGCCGCGGCTGGCGACACGAGGGATAGCAACAGGAGCGCGATGCCGGCCGAGATGCGCGGCGCGCAGCGCTTCATTACTCGCAGCGTAGCACGGCATCGTCGCCGAAGCTTCATCCCGTCATCGCGGCGCGGTATGATCGCAACCTCCTGGGAGGAGCCATGCACCAACGCATCGTCCTCGTGATCGTCCTGTTGACCCTCACGGTCGCCGAGGTCCGCGGCGGGGCCTACGGGCAGCTGGCGGGCGGTCCGGCGTACGTCACACGCGTCGTCGAAGGCAACCTCATCTACGCGGCGCTGGGACAGGAGCTCGAAGCCATTCGCTACATCGGCGTCGGTGTGCCCTTCATTGCGCATCCGACCCGAGGCTCCGAGCCGTACGCGTCTGTGGTCATGGACATGAATCGCCAGCTCGTGGAGGGCAAGTGGATCCGCCTTGCGTTCGACGCGCAGCCGCGCGATGAGCACGGCCGCCTGCTCGCGTACGTCTGGGTCGATGATGTCTTCGTCAACGCCGCGCTGCTCTACCGGGGGTACGCGGAGGCCGAGCGCACCGGCGTGAACACGCGTTTCGCAACCTATTTCCAGGCGCTGGAGGCCGACGCGCGGCGTTCGGGTCGCGGCCTGTGGCGCTACGGCGATGTGCTCGCGTACTACCGCCCACGGCCGGCCGACGAAGCCACGGGCAATGTCACCGAGCGCCCCGCCAACGTCGCCGGCGGTCGCGTGTTCTCGTCGCCGAATCCGATCAACCCGGCGTCGGTAGTCACGACGGGGCCCGTACCGTCGTCGTCGTCCTCTTCTGTCAGCGCGCCCAGCTCCGCCGCACCGACGAGTCGTAGCGTGAGCGGCTTCGGCCGGCCGTCGCAGCCCGGTACGAGCTACACGCCGGGATCGGGAATGCGGTAGCGCCCGCAGTGCGTGTCTGCGTGTTCGATCTGGACCACACGCTGGTGTCGTCGCCCCTGGATCTGGCGGCGATGGCGCTCGAGATGCGCGCGTACATCGAGGGCTGTCGCAGTGCGCTCCCGGCGCGCGACGAGCGCTACCGCGTCGGTGAGCTCGTGCGCTGGTGCCGTGACCACGCGCCCGAGCTGAGCAAGCCGGTCTGGGACATCGCGCTGGACCACGAGCGCCGCGCGGTCGAGTCCGCGTGGCTCGAGCCGGGGGCACGTGAGGCGCTGGCGGGCGCGCGAGCGGCGGGCTTCGCCACCGCGTTGTGGACGAACAACGCGCGGGAGGTCACGCAGGTGGCGCTCGACCGGTTCGCGCTCGTGGACGCGCTGGATCTCGTCGTCACCCGCGACGAGATGGCGGAGATGAAGCCGTCGGCCGACGGCTGGCGCGTGATCGCCGCGCGCTTCCCCGGCGTGCGCGACGCCGTCGTCGTCGGCGACTCCTGGGTGGACGGCCTCGCGGCGGCGGCGGTCGGCGTTCCGTTCATCGCCTATCGCCCGCGCGACGGGGAGATGGCCCGGTGGAACATCACGCCGGTCGCGCAGATCGACGACCTCACCGCGCTGCCCGCCCTGCTGCGCGAGCGCCTCGACGGCGGCTAGCATGGAGCTCTTTCCCGAGCCGGCGAGCGCGTCCGGGCCCGCCCCGGCAGGGCCGCTCGCGGACCGCATGCGGCCGCGCACGCTGGATGAGATGGTAGGGCAGGAGCACCTGCTCGGTCCGGGTCGCGTGCTGCGCGGAGCACTCGAGCGCGGCGAGCTCCACTCGATGATCCTCTGGGGTCCGCCGGGGTCGGGCAAGACGACGTTCGCGTCGCTCATGGCGCACATCACCGGGGCGCGGTTCGTGGCGTTCTCCGCCGTGCTGTCCGGCGTCAAGGAAATCCGTCAGGTCGTCGCCGAGGCCGAGACCGAGCGTGCGCGGCGCCGCCGACGCACGATCCTCTTCGTCGACGAAATCCACCGCTTCAACCGCGCTCAGCAGGACGCCTTCCTGCCGCACGTCGAGAAGGGCACCATCGTGTTGATCGGCGCCACCACCGAGAATCCTTCGTTCGAGGTCAACAGCGCGCTGCTCTCGCGCTGCCGCGTGTACGTGCTGCGTCCGCTCGGCGAGCCCCAGGTCATCGAGATCCTTCGCCGCGCGCTGACCGATCACGACCGCGGCCTCGGCGGCACCGGCCTTCGCGTCGCGGACGACGCGCTGGCGCACATCGCGCGCCTGGCCAACGGCGACGCGCGCGCGGCGCTGAACGTGCTCGAGCTCGCCGCGCAGCTGGCGGTGCCGAGTGGGGAGATCACCGCGACCACCATTCGCGAGGCGGCCCAGCGTCGGACGCTGCTCTACGACAAGAGGGGCGAAGAGCACTACAACCTCATCTCCGCGCTACACAAGTCGCTGCGCGACTCGGATCCCGACGCCTCGCTGTACTGGATGACGCGCATGCTGGACTCCGGGGAGGATCCCCTCTATGTCGCGCGACGGCTCGTTCGGTTCGCGTCGGAGGACGTCGGCAATGCCGATCCGCACGCCCTGACGCTCACGTTGGCGGCCAAAGAGGCGTACGACTTCCTCGGCTCTCCGGAGGGTGAGCTGGCTCTCGCCCAGGCGACCCTGTACCTCGCCCTGGCGCCGAAATCCAATGCCGCCTATGTCGCCTACAACGAAGCGCGCGCCGACGTCGAGGCGGCGCCGGCCGAACCCGTCCCCCTGCACATCCGAAACGCGCCGACCGGACTCATGCAGAACCTCGGCTATGGCGAGGGCTATCAGTACGCTCACGACGCGCCGGACACCCGGGTCGATCAGGAACATCTACCTGACTCCTTGCGTGGTCGCCGGTACTATCGACCCACGGATCGAGGCCTGGAGGCCGACCTGTCCCGCAGGCTGGACGACTGGCGTCGCTGGCGAGAGGGACGGCGCCCGCCTTCTAAATAATTGCTGGAGGTGCTCTATGAAAGCGGTCGTCCTCACCGCCACCGCCCTCCTGATCGCTGCCCCCGCGCTTGGCGCCCCGGGCGACCCGCGAGCTCTGCGCGGCAGTCTCGAGTGGCCTGCCACCCTGTCCGCCGAACCGTTCATCATCGTGCGAGGTGATGACGGCCGGGTCTATTACGCTGACGTCAGCACCGCGAAACGCATGAGCACCGGGGCGATCGCCGGTCCGATCTCGCTCGTTGGCATCGAGGGCAATCAGCCGCATGAGATCGCCGCCGTCGTCGTTGGGGCCGGCGATTCGGCGTTCGCTTTCATGACGCCGAGCGTGCCGCCGCCGGCGCAGATTGCCCCCCCTCCGTCGTCGTTGCCGCGTGAGACGGCGACACCGATGCCGCCGGGAGCCTTCCCGCCTCCGCCGTCCGCAACCGTGCCGTCCGCCACCGCGCCACCGACGCCGCCCGCTGCGCCGCAAGTGGCCGCCGTGGCGCCAGAATCGTCGGGCGATGAGGATCTCTGGCGGATCCAGGGTAAAGTTACGGCGGTCTCCCCCGGCGAGTTCATCGTTGAGACGAGCCCGGGCGAGACGGTCCGCGTGGACGTCAGCAAGCTCACCTCCTGGACCCGGGAGTCCGTGCGGGCCGGCGACCAGGTGAAGCTCTTTGGCATCCCCCAAAGGGACCAGCGGCTGGTGGCAAACGGCTTCATCCAGGAAGTCCCGGCCCGCGGGTCTTCAAGCCGCTAAGAGCCGTCAGCGTCGCCCTGCTAGAATGCGGGGCATGGCCCCGCTCCGCGTGGGCGTGATCTTCGGGGGGCGGTCGGGCGAGCACGAAGTCTCCCTCGCCTCGGCCGCTTCGGTCATCGCGGCCCTGGAGCAACGGGGCCATGCCGTTGTTCCGATCGGCATCGGCCGGGACGGACGGTGGGTCGTCGGCGGCGATCCCTTGCGCGCCCTGGCGGCCCAGGCACGGGTCGGACTGCCGAGCGGTGACGCCACTGGCGCGGTCAAGAAGGCCCTCGCGGATCGCGCCGAGAACGCCGATACCACCCTCGCCTCCACGGTCCTCGTACGGACGGAGCCCGCCGGAGGCATGCCGGCCGAGCTACGCGCGGGCCTCGACGTCGTCGTCGTGATGCTGCACGGTCCGTATGGAGAGGACGGCACGATCCAGGGCCTGCTCGAGCTCGCCGACGTGCCCTACGTCGGCGCCGGCGTTCTCGCCTCCGCGGTGGGCATGGACAAGGCCACCATGAAGGCTGTCTTCTCCGCCCACGGCCTGCCGATCGTCGAGTACACCGTGGTGCTGCGCCGCGAGTGGCGCGAGCGGCCCGAGCAGGTCGCCCGCCGAATACGCGAGGTCACGGGCTTTCCCTGCTTCGTGAAGCCTTCGAACCTGGGCTCCAGTGTCGGCATCAGCCGCGTGACGAGCGAGGCGGCGCTCGCCGCGGCGCTCGACGAGGCGGCGCGTCACGACCGCAAAATCGTCGTGGAGCGCGCGGTGAGCCGCCCGCGCGAGGTCGAGGTGAGCGTCCTCGGTCACGATGCGCCCGAGGCGTCGCTGCCGGGCGAGATCACCTACGACGCGGAGTGGTACGACTACACGACGAAATACATCGAAGGCCAGGCGCGAATCACCGTGCCGGCACCGATCGGCCCCGCCCTCACCGCGCGCGTCCGCGAGATCGCAGTGGCGGCGTTCCGCGCCATCGACGCATCCGGCATGGCGCGCGTCGACTTCTTCATCGCCGGCGACCGCGTGGTCCTAAACGAGATCAACACCATCCCGGGCTTCACCGCGACCAGCGCGTACGCGCGGCTCTGGGAGGCTTCGGGACTGGCCTACGGAGACCTCATCGAGCGTCTCATCGCGCTGGCGCTCGAACGACATCGAGACACGAGGAACAACGGGTGATCGTCATCGCCGGCGGCGGCACGGGCGGACACACGTCGCCCGGGCTCGCCGTGGCGGCCGCGCTGAGGGCCCGCGGCGTGGCGTGCGCGTGGATCGGCAGCCGGACCGGACTCGAGGCGCGTCGCGCGCCCCAGGCAGGCATTCCGTTTCACGCGATTCGCACCGGGAAGCTGCGCCGTGCGCTGGCGTGGCAAAACGTGCCCGACGTCTTCGTCAACGCGCCGGCGGGCGTCGCGCAGGCCTGGCAACTGCTGCGACGGCTGCGGCCGCGGGTCGTGTTCGCCACGGGCGGCTTCGTCGCGCTGCCCGTGGCCCTCGCGGCGGCGCTCGCGCGGGTCCCCGTCGTCATTCACGAGCAGACCGCTGTTCCCGGCCTCGCCAATCGCATTGCCGCGCGCGTCGCGCGACGCGTGGCGGTGACGTTCGCGGAATCCACGTCGTACTTCGGCGCGGCGCGCGCCGTGGTGACGGGCAACCCGCTACGGCCCGAGCTGCGCGCGGGGCATCGCGCGGCCGCGCTCGAGCGATTCGGGTTCGACCCCGCGCTGCCGCTCTTGTACATCACGGGCGGCGCGCAGGGCTCGCATGCCATCAACCGCGCGGTCGGCGAAACGCTGGCCGACCTGCTCGCGCACACGCAATGCCTGCACCAGTGCGGCGACAATCGAACGACCGGGGACCGCGAATGGCTGCAGGCGCGACGGGCCGCGCTCACGCCGGCCCAGGCCGCGCGGTATGCGCTGCGGCCGTTTGTTGGCGACGAGCTGGCGGACGTGTACGCGGCGGTCGCGCTGGTCGTCGGTCGCGCGGGCGCCGGCACCGTGAACGAGTGTTGCCAGCTCGGCCTCCCCGCTCTGTATATTCCGTTGCCCGGCGCTGCGGGCGACGAGCAGACGGCCAACGCCAGGCTCGTCGCCCAGGTCGGCGGCTGCGCGATCCTGCCCCAATCGTCCATGACGCCGGGGCTGCTGCTCGAGCGAATCCAGCAGCTGCTGGCCGATCCCGCGCGCCTCAAGGAGATGGGCGAGCGCGCGCGCGCCCTCGCCGTTCCCGACGCCGCCGACCGCATCGCCGAATTGCTCCTGAGTGTCGCGCCGTGAGCGCCGTCCTGCGCAGCGAGCGCGGCGTTCGCGCGCAGGGCTTAGAGGCGTGGCGGGCGGCCGGCGAGATCTCGCCGCAGTGGACACTCGAGACACAGCGGAACCGTCCGGCAATACGCCTTGCCGACCGTCACGAGCAGCGCGTGCAGCTCGTTGAACAGCGCGGGATCGGACGGCAGACGCCCCTCCAGGAACGCGCGTGCCGTCTCGTAGTCTGCGCGCGGCGACAGGAGCCGGTGGCGCGACAGCACCCGGCGGGCGTAGGCATCGGCGACGAAGACCGGGCGGCCGGCCGCATAGAGCAGGATCGCGTCGACCGTCTCCGGTCCGAGCCCGGGCACGGCCAGCAGCTCACGACGGAGCGAATCGAGCGGCACGCGGCGGATGCGCTTGAACCGGCCATCGAAGCGTGCGAGGAGCCACGCCGTGAAGTCGCGCAATCGACGGGCCTTGAGGCGGTAGGTCCCCGCCGGTCGAATCGCCTCGTGCAGCGAGGCGTCAGAGGCCTCCGCGAGCGCCTGGGGGTCGAGCAGTCGCCTGGCGCGCAGCGCCGCCACCGCGCGCGCCGCCTGACTCCAGGCCGTGTGCTGCGTGAGAATCGCGCCGATCGCGATCTCGAACGGAGTGCGTCCCGGCCACCAGCCCTGAGGCCCGAACCGACGCAGCAGATCGCGATAGACGCGCAGCAGCCGGGCCCGCACCCTATCGCGCGGCGGCCCGGGTATCCGGCGCCAGGCCGAGAGCGCAGGACGGGCTGAGCGCGTGCTCGGTGTCGTCATCCTGGCCCAGGCGCTGACACTCGCGGTGAGCGGGCCGACCTCGTCACCGGAGTATCTTCCCCTGCGCGTGGCCGACGCGGAAGGTTACTTCACGAAGGAAGGCCTCGCGGTCACGCTCAAGACGACACGCGCGGAGCCGGGCGCGGCTGAAGCGCTGGCTCAGGGGCAGGCCGACCTCGCCGCAACGTCCCTCGATGCGATGCTGCGATTCGGTCCGCGATCGCCGAAGCAGACGCCACGGATCGTCCTCGGCCTCACCGCGGCGCCGCCGGTCGCGCTCGTGGTCGCGGACAGCGACAAGGAGGTCGTCCGCTCGCTCGAGGATCTGCCCGGTACCCGTGTCGGTGTCTCGGCCCCCGGCGGATCCGAGCAGGCGTGGTTCGCCTGGCTCCTGGCGCGCGCCGGTATCAGCTCGGCGCGAGTCTCGCTGCTCAGTCGCGGCGATCGCGGTCTGCCTCACGCCATCGGCGCCGGCGAGATTCAGGCTGCGCTGCTGCGCGAGCCGGCCGCCTCGCGGCTGCTCACAACGGGTCAGGCGCATCTCCTGGTCGATCTCCGTACCCCCGCTGCAGTGGGTCGCGCGCTTGGAAGCACGACTGTCAATGCCGCGGTCTTCATGCGGGCCGATCGGGCGGTGCGCGATCGCGATCTTGCCGCCTTCAGCCGCGCCGTGCTCGCCGCCGAGCGCCGCATCGCGATCGCGACTCCACAGGCGCTGTCAGAGCGGCTGCCCGCCACGATCACGGCGCCGCCGGAGGACTTCGACGCGCGGCTCGAATCCTGTCGCGCGCTCTACCTCGCCGACGGCGCGGTGACCGTGGATCAGGTGCGTGAAACGCTTTCGCTCATCCGCGCCCACGTGCCGCTGCCCGCCAGCGCCCGCATCCCTACGCCGGAGGAGTTGCTCAACCCCAGGGGCCGGCGAGGGGTCAAGCCTCCGGCCGCGGCGCGCTGACGGCCACGCCGAACCGGCGAAGCAGCGCGGCCGTCGCCGACAACGGGAGCCCCACGACGTTGCTTCGCGAGCCCTCGAGCCCGGCCACCAGCGCGCCGCCGGCGCCCTGGATCGCGTAGGCGCCGGCCTTGTCCAGCGGCTCGCCGCCGGCGACGTAGGCGTCGATCGCCTCGTCGCCGTACGCCGCCATGGTGACGCGGCTGATGACGGTGTCGACGGCGAAGCGTCCGGTCGCCGCGTCGACGACCGCCACGCCGGTCATCACCTCGTGGCTGCGGCCGCGCAGCGTCCGGAGCATTGCGCGCGCGTCGTCCTGGTCGGCGGGCTTGCCGAGCGACCGCCCGTCGATGACGACGACCGTATCGGCACCCAGCACGACCGCCGTCGGGTGCGAGCCGGCCACGACGCGCGCCTTCCTGAGCGCGAGCCGGGCCACTGCCTCCGGCAGCGACACAGCATCGAGCGTCTCGTCGGCGTCGCTGGGAACCGCCTCGAATGGGACGCCGAGCGAGGCCAGCAACTCACGCCGGCGAGGCGACGCGGAGGCGAGGACGAGCGGACGAACGCCGCTACGCGACGATCAGCGGATGAGCGTCGGTGACGACGCGAGACTGGGCGTCGATCGCCGCGCGGATGTGCTTGGGGATGCTGAAGGCGTGCTGGTGCGTCATGCCATCCCAGTAGCCAAGGGTCGAGGTCGGCAGGCGCTCGGCAATCAGCTTGTCGATGATCTGCGGCGTCTGGCTGCGCGGATCGACCTTCTTGGTGGCCGTGATGAAGCCCCAGGGAGTGCCGAAGCAGGAGATGAACGTCTGGTACGCCGCGACCACCGGGAAGACCTCGCGCAGCGTACGGTGAATGGAGGTGAAGAAGTCCAGCTCGCCGAGCTTCGTCATCCCCGCCTGGAGCGTCATGGCTCCGCCCGGTGTGAGCCGATCACGCACCAGCGTGTAGAACTCCTTGGTGAAGAGCAGGCAGGCTGGACCCTCTTCCAGGGGTTCGACGAGATCGATCGTGATGAAGTCGAAGCGCTCGGACGACCGCTCCAGGTACGCGCGGGCGTCCTCGTGCCGGACGTCGGCGCGGGAGTCCTCGAACACGCCCTGGTGCATCTCCGGCAGATGCTTCTTGCAGAGCTCGACCACGTCGCCGTCGATGTCGACCATGACGCCGCGCCGGACACTCGGGTAGCGCAAGATCTCGCGTAGGGTCGCGCCCTCACCCCCACCGATGACCAGGCCGGACTCCGGCGCGCGATCGCACGCCAGCATGCCCGGGTGAACGAGGGCCTCGTGGTAGATGAAGTCTTCCGCCTGGCTGGACTGGATGCGCCCATCGAGCACCAGCAGCTTGCCGTACGCCGGCGTCTCCATGATCTCCGCGTGCTGGAACTTCGTCTGCAGCTCCGCGATGGTGCGCTTGATCGCGTGCATGTGGCCCTCGATAGGCGTCGTGGGCTCGAAGAACCACTTATAGGACTGAGGGCTGATCAACTGACAGCGACCGCTTTATTGACGATCGGCACCGCCGAATTGAGGAACATGCCGCGCTGCACGTCGACCACGGAGGTGCGCTCGGCGCCGAACTGTTCGACCAGGTAGTTGGCGGCCACCTCGGGCTGGAGCACGTCGCCACAGGAGAAGATGTCGACCGCGGCGTACTTGTACTCCGGCCAGGTGTGGATGGAGAGGTGGGATTCGGCGATGACGACGACGCCCGAGATCCCGAACGGGTTGAACTCGTGGAAGACGACGTCAACGATGGTGGCCTGGGCTCGCTTCGCCGCCTCCACCAGGGCTCCCTTCACGTTCTCGAGGTTGTTGATGGCGTCCGAATCGCAATCGAACAACTCGAGCAGCAGGTGCCGTCCCAGGGCGTTCAATCCACTGACCCTCCTTTGTCCGATTCCATCTACCGCACCTCTCCTGCGACGAGCTACTCGTCGCCGTTCACCGCACCATCGCGCCGAAAAAATTCTTCGCCGCGAGCAATTACTGCTTGACTGTAGGGTCCGTTTGGGACCATTGCAAGAAAAAAACGCTGCTCGGAGTGGCTTTACGACGCCTGTGAGCGCCGCCGCGCTCGCCCCGGAGCCCGGCGGGGCGGCGGTTGCCGACGCGCGGCGCCGGTTGCCGACGCGCGGCGACCTCCACGCGTGCGTCGTGCGCTGCCGCGATCGGCGGTGCAGCACGCGCGAGGTCGGTTGCGACGCCGTCCGACGGCGACGCGAGGCGACTCGGAGCGCACTTTTCTCTTGCATTGGCTGGCAGCGTCAGTAAATTGACGAAAGATTTTGTTTTCCGCGCAAGCGGGAGTTGATTGGAGGCGAGAACCTCAAGTTGAGGAGGAGCGAGCGAATGACGAAGCAGGTGACGATGGCTGCAGTGACTGCCGGTCACGCCGAAGGCGGCACGACGCTCAACGCCTTCGATAACGCGCTTCTCGCGGCCGGCATCGGCAACATCAACCTGGTGAAGGTCTCGAGCATCCTGCCTCCCGAAGTTCCGGTCATCGATCTCCCGAAGATCAAGCCCGGCGCCATCGTCCCGACGGCGTACGCCGCCATGACGAGCGAGACGCCCGGTGAGACGGTGGCGGCGGCGGTCGGCTACGCCGTCCCCGACGACCCGGCCAAGAACGGCGTCATCATGGAGTTCCACGGCGTGGCGAGCCGCGCGGAGGCCGAGCGTCAGATCAACCTGATGCTGGACGAGGCCTTCCGGGTCCGCGGCGAGATCATCAAGGAGCGGCGTGTCCTCGCCGTCGAGCACACGACGGAGCGCATCGGCTGCGCCCTGGCGGCGATCACGCTGCTCACGGACGAGGATCTCGTCTAGCGGCGCACTCCGCCGCGGGTCGGCCATGAGACGGGTGTCGCCGCGCTTCATCGCCTGCCACCGGTCTCTCTCCGATGCCCGCATCGTCATCTATGGCGTACCGTTCGAGGGCCGGGTCAATCTGAGAAAGGGCGCGGATAGCGGTCCGCGCGACCTTCGTCTCGCTTCCGACTCCATCGAGACCTACTCTCCGTTTCTCGACCGCGACATGGAGGACCTGCCGCTCGCCGACATCGGTGACTGTGAGCTGCCCGACGGCGCGCCGCCGCGCGAGCAGCTCGAGGCCGCGCGGGAGGAGATCCGAGCCTGGTGGCGGCCGGGCCTCATCCCGTTCATGCTCGGCGGCGATCACACGGCGACGGTGCCGGTCATCGAGGCGCTGGCGCCGGCGTTTCCGGACCTCCACATCCTGCAGCTCGATGCCCATCCGGATCTTCGCGAGGAATTCCTGGGCGAGCGCTACAACTACGCCTCCGCCATGGCCCGGGTGATGGACACCGTACCGGCCGAGCGCGTCTTTCAGGTCGGCATCCGGACCGGCGCGCGTGAGGAGTACGCGCGGCCGCGGCCGCACTTCTATCCCGCGTTCGCCGTCCACCCGCTGGAGGCCGTTCGGACCATTCTTCCCGAGCTGCGCGGCCATCCGCTCTACGTGACGATCGACGTCGACGTCCTCGACCCGTCCGAGGCGCCGGGCACGGGCTCGCCGGAGCCGGGGGGCCTGCGGGTGCCCGAGCTGATCGACGTCGTGCGGCTGCTCGGCGACTGCCAGGTGATCGGGGGTGACCTGGTCGAAGTCGCGCATGCGTGGGATCCGAGCGGGCGCACAGGCATCGCCGCCTCCTGGGTGATCCGCGAGGCGCTCCTGACGTGGTGGGGAACGGTGCGGTGAGCCGCGAGCGCGAGTACACGGCGCCCCGGTACTACGAGATCGCGTTCGACATGAACCGCAAGGGCGAGGTCGACTTTCTCGTCCACTGCTTCAAGCGCTACGCGAAGCGACCGGTGCGGCGTGTCCTCGACATCGCGTGCGGCACCGGCCCACATCTGGCGCGTCTCGCCGATCGCGGCTACGACATGGTGGGCCTCGACCTGTCTCGATCCAACATCGAGTTCCTGCGGGAGCGTCTGACCGCCAAGCAGCACGCGGCGGAGCTGGTCGTCGGCGACATGACCGACTTCCGCCTCCGGGCGCCCGTGGACGCGGCGATCTGCATGCAGGACTCCCAGGGGCACCTGCTCACCAACGAGCAGCTCGTCGCGCACCTCAAGGCGGTCTCGCGCGCCGTACGCCCCGGGGGCCTCTACGTGTTCGATCGCTACATGGTCTCTTCCTGGACCGACCCGGCGCGGGCGTGGTCGTGGTCACGGCGCCGCGGGCGCGTGATCGTGCGGGCGTCGTTCTCGGCGCTTCACAACGTCAACCCCGTGACCCAGGTCTTTCGCGAGCACATGGTGCTCGAGGGCGTCGAGAACGGTCGCCGCCGCGTGTACCGCCAGACACACCTGTCACGCATGCTGTTTCCCCAAGAGGTGAAGGCCCTCGTCGCGCTCGCGGGCGGCTTCGAGTTCGTGCAGTGGTTCTTCGGCTTCAAGCCGCACCAGGTCCTCGAGAAATCGCGGCACCCGCTGCTGATGGTCGTCGTTCTCCGCCGCACGCGCTGAGCATTCGGAGCGGCCGTCGCTGTAAGCTGCGCGCGTGACGTCACCGATCCTTCGTCTCAAGCGCGGCCGCGATCACGCGCGGGTGCACCCCTGGATCTTCAAGGGCGACGTCGCTGACGTCTCGGACGGCGTCGAGTCCGGTGCCGCGGTCACCGTGCTCGATTCGGCAGGTCGCATCGTTGGCCGTGGTCTGTTCAACCCGCGCCCGGCGCTGTGCTGTCGGCTACTCACCTGGGCCGACGAGGCCATCGACGCCGAGTTCTGGCGGCGCCGCCTGGCCGCCGCGGTCGAGGCGCGCAGTGGTCGTGCGGGAGCGATGCGCCTCGTCTGGAGCGAGGCGGACACCCTGGCAGGCCTCGTCATTGATCGCTACGGACCCGTGGCGGTCCTGCAGGCGGTCACGCTCGGCATGGCACGCCGCCGCGCCGAGCTCGCGGCCGTCTTGCGCGAGGTCATCGGCGACGTCGCGGTCTACTGCGCCGACGACCCGACGGCGGCCACGCTCGAAGGTTTCGAGCCGGCCGCCGGCTGGCTCGACGCGCCGGGGCCGCCATCGGTCGTCGTCGAGGAGGGCGTCGGGCGACTGCTCGTGCGCATCGGCGCCGGCCACAAGACGGGCCTCTATCTCGATCAAGCCGACAACCGAACGCGTGTCGGGGCGCTCGGCGCCGGGCACGCCGTGCTCGACGTCTTCGCCTACACCGCCGGGTTCGCCTGCCAGGCACTCCTGGGCGGCGCCACGAGTGCCGTCTGCATCGAATCGTCGAAGGACGCGCTGGCCGGCGCGGTCGACAATCTCGCGCTCAACGGCGTCGCCGCGCGGGCCGAGGTCCGTGACGCCAACGCCTTCGACGAGCTGCGGCGCCTGGAGCGCGCGGGACAGCGCTTCGGCCTGGTCGTGCTCGACCCACCGCCCTTCGCCCGCGCCCGCGGCGCACTCGAGGCCGCGCTGCGCGGTTACAAGGAGATCAATCTGCGCGCCATCCGGCTGCTCGAGCCCGGCGGCATCCTGGTGACCTTTTCGTGCTCACACCACGTGAGCCCGGACGCATTCGAAGCGACGGTTCGCGATGCCGCCGGCGACGCCGGCGTCCGGCTGCGCCTGCTGGCGCCGCTCACCCAGAGCGCGGATCATCCGGTGCTACTGACCGTGCCCGAGACGCGCTACCTCAAGGGGCTGATGCTCGAGAAGGTCCCCTAGAACGCGCGTGTCTCACCGTGCGCGAGCACCCAGACGCGCTCGTCGGGTAGATTCATCGCCCGCGCGGCCGCGCGCAGCCGGCGCGGCGGCTCATCGAGGGGCTCGTCGGACAGATCGAAGGTTCCCCAATGCATGGCGACGAACGTGCGCGCGCGGACATCGGTGAACACGCGCAGCGCCTCCTCGGGCGTGGTGTGCGTGAAGCGCATGATCTCGGGCGGCTCGTACGCGGCGATGGAGACGAGCGCGAGGTCGAAGGGGCCGAGCCGGGAGCCGACCTCGCGGAAGCCGTCGTAGTAGCCGGTGTCGCCGCCGAAGAAGATGCGACGCTCGCGGCCGGCGAGCGCCCACCCGCCCCAGAGCCGCCGGTCGGTGTCGAACGGCGTGCGTGCGCACCAGTGCTGCACCGGCGTCAGCGTGAACGTCACCGCGCCGACGGGGTGGCGATCCCACCAGTCGAGCTCCTTCACGCGCTCGATACCGATCGAGGCGAACCACACCTTGAGCCCCAGCGGCACCAGGAACAGCGGATTGTGCGTGGCCGCCAGCCGCTCCACGCTCGGCCGGTCGAGATGGTCGTAGTGGTCGTGGGAGATCACGACGACGTCGATGGGCGGCAGATGTTCGAACGCGACACCCGGGGGGATGAGGCGGCGTGGGCCGGCGAATCGAAAGGGGCTCGCGCGCTCCGAAAACTGCGGATCGCTGAGGATGTTGAGGCCGTCGAGCTGGATCAAAAGTGTCGCGTGGCCGATCCAGGTCAGCGTGTTCGTCGCGCGGTTATCGCGCAGGGCGCGACCGTCGTTCGCGACGCGGGGAAACGCGGGAATTGGCTTGGTGCCGGCGATCGAGGCCCAGAGCCGCCGCGCGCGGAACGCCTGCACCGTCCAGAAGCCGGGCCGAGCGAACGCCGCATTGGTGTTGGCGAATCCGTGCTCGCGATGGTGAGGCGGCGCGCCCGGCACCGGGCCCCCGACACCCGCACAGCCCGTCGCCAGTATCAGCGTTGCGCCCAGCAGCGTGCGCCGGGCGCTCGGTGCCACGCTCAGCCCTGTTCTCCCGCGGGCAGCTCCACGACGAACATGGCGCCGGCCTCCGGGCGATTTTCCGCGTACAACCGCCCGCCATGCTGGCCGACGATGCCGTACGACACCGAAAGACCGAGCCCACTGCCCTCGCCGGGACCCTTGGTGGTGAAGAACGGATCGAAAATGCGCGAGAGCAGATGCGGCGCGATCCCGGGGCCGGTGTCGAGGACCTCGATGGCCACGCGGCGATCGCGCGTCCGCAGACGCACCGTGAGCGTGCGCTCGCCCGACCGCCTGGCCATCACCTGATGCGCGTTCTGGACCAGGTTGAGCAGCACCTGCTGGATCTGGTTCTCGTCGGCCGACACCGTCGCCGACTCATCCAGCTCGAGCGTCACCTGGATCTTGTCCTGCTCGAGCTGATAGCTCTTGAGCGCGACCACGCGACGCACGGCGTCCGCGAGGGAGCAGGGCCGGCGCTCCGGCGGGTAGTGGCGCGCGAACATCAGGAGGTTCTGCACGATCGTGGCCGCGCGCGACGCCTCGTCGGCGATGAGCGCGATGCGCTCGCGCACGGGCGCCGGCACGTCGGGACGGCTCAGCATCAGCTGCGCGAGTCCGAGGATGGTCGTGAGCGGATTGTTGATCTCGTGCGCGACGCCCGAGGCGAGCTCGCCCACCGCCGACAGCTTCTCGGCGTGCACGAGCTCGGACGACAGGCGCGCGTTGTCGAGCGCGATGGCGATCTGCTGCGCCGTCGCCTCCAGCAGCGCGACTTCCCCCTCGTTGAACGGATTCGCGGTCTGGCGACCGAGCGCGAGCGTGCCGAGCATGCGGCCGCGCGCGTGGATCGGCACGCAGACGAATCCACGGATGCGATCGCGCCGCACCGCGGCCTGCGCGGAGCGGAGCAGGTCCGGCGAGCCCATCACGTCGTGCACGACGGCGGTGTCGCCGCTGGCCGCCACGCCGCCGATGATGCCTTTGCCGACGGTGAGCCGCCGGTTGACCTCCCGCATCGCCGTCGACAGGCCGCGATCGGCGCGCAGCTCGAGCGTCATCCCGTCGGTGGCCAGCAGGTGCACGCTCGCGATCTCGTGACCGGTGACGTGGGTGAGCGCCTCCAGCGCCGTTTTCAAGATTTCTTCGACGTCGAGCGTGCGGCTCACCGTCTCGGCGACGGTGTGGAGGATCTTGAGGTGGGGCTCCACGCGCCCCTATTTTAGCAAGCGGCTCAGGTCTGGCGCGCCACCCAGTCGGACACGAGCGCGAGCGCCGTGTCGAGCCGGCTCGGATCGGGGGCGCCGGCCTGGGCGAGATCCGGCCGTCCGCCACCGCGACCGCCCGCTGCCTGCGCGACTTCCTGAATGAGCTTGCCGGCGGAAAACCGCTTGGTCAGGTCCTTTGTCACGGCCGCCACGAGGTTGACCTTGCCGTCGACCACGCTGCCCACGCAGACGACGCCGGACCCGAGCCGATCGCGCAGCGTGTCGGCCACCGCGCGCAGGCCGTCGGGATCGAGGCCGTCGATCCGGCCCGCGACGACGGCGACGCCGTTCACCTGCCGGGCGCTCGAGACCAGGTCGTCGGCCTTGCCCCGGGCGAGCTTCGTCTCCCTCTCGGCGAGCTGACGCTCGAGCGTCTTCTGCTCGTCGAGCAGCTTGCGCAGCCGTTGCGGCGCCTCGTCGGCGCCGACCTTCAGGATGTCGGCGATCTCGCGCAGCACGCGCTCACGTCGGGCCACCGTCTCGACCGCGGCCGTCCCGGCCACCGCCTCGATCCGGCGCACCCCGGCGGCCACCGCACACTGCTCGGCCACCTTGAAGAAGCCGATCTGGCCGGTGGCGTCCAGGTGGGTGCCGCCGCAGAGCTCCGTCGAGAAGTCGCCGATCTTCACCACGCGCACACGGTCGCCGTATTTTTCGCCGAACAGCGCCATCGCCCCCGCCGCCAGCGCTTCGTTCAGATCCATCTCCGCGTTCGTGACCGGCGTGTTGGCCTGCACCTGCTCGTTGACGAGCTCCTCGATCTGCTCGATCTCACGGTCCTTGACCCCGCTCCCGTGCGAGAAGTCGAAGCGCAGGTGATCGGGCGCCACCAGCGAGCCCGCCTGCGTCACGTGGGTGCCGAGGATCTTCCGCAGCGCCGCGTGCAACAGGTGGGTGCCCGTGTGGTGCTGGCGCAGACCCTGTCGCCGCGGAGAGTCGATCGAGACCGCGACCTCTTCGTTCTCGTGGAAGCCGCCGGCGGCGACCTTCACACGGTGCACGATGAGCTTGCTGCCGCGGTAGTAGGTGTCGAGAATCTCGCCGCGTCCGCTGCGGCCGACGAGCGTCCCGCGATCGCCGATCTGACCGCCCGACTCCGCATACCCGGGCGTGCGATCGAGAATGACCTCGATCTCGTCGCCGGTCGCCGCCTCGCGCACGCGCCGGCCGTTGGCGACGATGGCGAGGATCTGCGCCGGCGCCGTCAGCGTCTCGTAGCCGACGAACTGCTGCGGCCGGGGGAGGCTCCCGCCGATCTGCTGGTAGATCGCCACCACGTCCGCCGTGTCCTCGGCGCCGCCGAACGATGCCCCCGCGCGCGCGCGCTCGCGCTGCCCCTCCATCTCCTCGTTCCAGGTGCGCTCGGTCTCGTCGGCGACGCGCCAGCCCTGATCGACGAGAATCTCCTCGGCGAGATCGCGCGGGAACCCGTACGTGTCGTACAGCGTGAACAGGAAGCGACCGTCGATGGGCCGCCCGGCGCCCGCGCCGTGGGCCTGCGCATACTCCTCGATGCGGCGCATGCCGTTGTCGAGCGTCTTGGCGAACTGCTCTTCTTCCTGGCGCACGACGTCCACGATCCGCGCGCGCTCGCCGACGATCGAGGGATACGTCCGTCCCATGACCTCGCCCACCCACTCCACGCCCCGCCACAGGAAGGGCTCCGCGAGGCCGAGCTTGCGCCCGTGGCGCATCGCGCGGCGCATGATTCGCCGCAGCACGTAGCCACGCCATTCGTTGGACGGCACCACGCCGTCGGCGATCAGGAACGTCGTCGCCCGCGCGTGGTCGGCGATGACCTGCATCGAGACGTCGGTCTCACGATCGACGCCGTAGCGCTTGCCGCTCAGCTGCGCCACGTGCCGGATCAGCGGCGCGAACAGGTCCGTCTCGTAGGACGAGCGCTTGCCCTGCATGACCGCGGCCATGCGCTCGAGCCCCATGCCGGTATCGATCGACGGACGCGGCAGCGGCGTCATCGTTCCGCTCGCGTCGCGGTTGAACTGCATGAAGACCAGGTTCCAGATCTCCAGCCAGCGATCGCACTCGCACGCCGGGCCCAGACACGCGCGCCCGGCCGCCTCCTCCGCGCACGGCAGATCGTCGCCCTGATGGAAGTGGACCTCCGAGCACGGGCCACACGGACCGGTGTCGCCCATCGCCCAGAAGTTGTCCTCTTCGCCGAGGCGCAGAATGCGATCGTCGTTCAGTCCCGCCACGGACTTCCAGAGGTTGAACGCGTCGTCGTCTTCTCGGAAGACGGTGGCCTTGAGGCGGCGCTGATCGAGACGCAGATCCTTCGTGAGGAACTCCCAGGCGAAGGCGATCGCGTCCTTCTTGAAATAGTCACCGAACGAGAAGTTGCCGAGCATCTCGAAGAACGTGTGATGCCGTGCCGTGCGTCCGACGTTCTCGAGGTCGTTGTGCTTGCCGCCGGCCCGCACGCACTTCTGGCAGGTCGTCGCGCGCACGTAGTCGCGCGTTTCCTCGCCGAGGAACACACTCTTGAACTGCACCATGCCCGCGTTGGTGAACAAAAGCGTCTGGTCGCCGACCGGCACGAGCGGCGACGACGGCACGCGCGTGTGGCCGTTCCGCTCGAAGTACTTGAGAAACGTTTCTCGGATCTCGGCGCCGTTCATGGAAGCGTCATTGTACCATCCGGCTCGTGAGCGACTCCGAGGGGCTCGCGGGGTTTCTGTTACGCGCCAAGCGCGCCACGTACGCCGCACAGGGCGATGACGCCACGGTCACGCCGCTGCTGCCCGGCTCCCGTCAGCTCGAGTATCGCGAAGGCGATCTTTTCTACCGCGACATCTACGTCGGCCTCGCCGCCTTCGCCGGGCTCGAGACGGTCTATCGCGCGAGCGTCGTGCACTGGAGCATGGCGTACGCGGGCGGCGTGCTCGCGGGCGCGTCGGAGACACAGACGCGTCAGGTGTACACGTTCCTGCGCGAGGCGCTCGAGCGCGGAACCACCGACGCGCCGTTTCGCGGCCCGGCGCGGCACGAGACGTTCGGCTACGAGTACGTCAACGAATGGCGTGGCGCTGTCGAGGAATTCAGCGGCGCCGAGCTGATCCGACGCGATGGCGCCGTCGTCTACCAGCTGACGTACGCCGGCGGTCGCGTGCGGTGATGCTTCAGTCCTCGCCCGGATGCTTGAGCGTGCTCCATATCGGGGATGCCATCCAGCACTGATAGCGGGTGTCGAATTCGATCAGCGCTTCGACCTGCATCCCTTCGCTGTCGTACAGAACGACGCGCATGCCGTTCTTCAACTCCGACGCGATTGGTTCGATGTCGCTCAGGGATCCTGGAATGCCCTGAATCTGCCCTGTTCATCACCCTCGTTCGCGTCGAAGTAAATGCGATACATTGACTTCTAGTCTTGCTCTGCCACGCCGGTGGTCTCGCGAACGACTCGAACAACTATCGACGTCGAAAATCCCCGGCGCAGGAGATAGTCGCGCAGGCGTGGCGCGACGCGATCCGGACGGCCGAGGCGCAATGCGGGCAGCCGACGCCGCGCCGTCTCGCGGGCGAGGCCGAGGACATCCTCACCGCCGAGCGTGCTCAGCGCGGCGCCGATGACCGGCGAAGCAACGCCACGCGCGCGAAGCTCCATGCGCAGCCGCGCAGCGCCGTAGCCACGGGCCGCGCGCGCCGCAACCCATTGCCGCGCGAACGCGGCGTCATCGACATAGCCGCGCGAGACGAGATCATCGACCACCTCCGTCGCGATCTCGCCGGGCGCGCCGCGCCGGCGCAACCGCGCGGCCAGATCCGCTCGCGTCCACGCGTGGCGGGAAAGAAGGTCGCCCGCCACGAGGCGGGCGGCCTTGGCATCGAGAACCTTCCTGGGCGCTACGATGACTTGATTATGATTTCATCGGGGCCGGCGTCTTGAGGCCCAGCGTGTCGCGGATCTTGGCTTCGAGATCGCTCAGGACCACCGGGTTTTCCTGCAGCCACTTGCGCGCGTTCTCACGTCCCTGGCCGATGCGCTCGGTCTTGTAGGTGTACCAGGTACCCGACTTCTCGATGATCCCCTGCTCGACGCCGGCGTCGAGAATGGTGCCGGACTTCGAGATGCCCTCGCCATAGAGGACGTCGAACTCCGCTTCGCGGAATGGCGGCGCCAGCTTGTTCTTGACGACCTTGACCTTGGTACGCACGCCGACCGACTCCGTGCCCTGCTTGATCGCGTCCTGGCGGCGGATGTCGAGTCGCACCGAGGCGTAGAACTTCAGTGCGCGGCCGCCGGTCGTGGTTTCAGGCGAGTTGTGGACGACGACGCCGTCGACGAGATAAGTGTGATGCCCTTCGACTTCGAGGTCGAAACGGTGCATCGACCGGGTGGCAGGCTTGGAGTAACGCTTCGTGATCTTTGCAGGCACAGTCCTCAGGATTCGGCGGTCAGCCAGAGCCTCGACCGAGAGAGGCGCATGCCAGCTGAAACGCCCGCGCTGCGTCGGATGGAGCTTGTAGTCCATTGATGGGTGCACGAATGGCGCAATCAACGCATGGAAGCGTGCCGTCTGGTCGGCGTTGAACCAGAAGCCACGGCCGTCGTCGCGTGGCGTTCCGATGCCGAGGCGTTCGAGCGTGGCGATTACGCGCGCACGAGCATCCGGCTGGAGCGACTTGTTGTAGAGGGCCGCCTTGCCTTTGCCCCATCGGGCATAGGACCCCATGAACGATCCGTCATCGCCGTACCACGCCGCCAGGCCTCGAGCATCGAGCCGATCGAGTGCCGAAGCAGCCGCCGCCCGGCGGCCCTTGGCGTAAAGCTCCGTCCAGAGATCGAGCAGCGCGGGCATCGAGAGCGTGTCGAAACCGAACCCATTACCGGTGCGATTGATCGTCCGTGAGAAAGGAGCAAGCATCTCGTGCTTCCAGCGGAGGTAGTCCTTCTGTTCCACGCCATGGCCGACACGAAACATTGCCGTGTGAGCGCCGACTTTCCGAATCGAGCCGTCGCCGAGACCGCTACCGAGCACGAGCTGCAGTTGATCGTTCGTGAGTCGATAATCCTCGACGGACAAGAGTACTTCTTCGCCGACCTTCAAGGTGCCGGCGCGACGACGACCTTGAGGAGTGAAGATCAGGTGATTCTCGGTTGCCGCAAAATGCCGGAAGCCTGAGCGGCCACCTTCGACCTGGAACTGAATGAACTCCTCGGCGCGCCCATTGTCGAACCAGTTCACGACTCTGCGCGGTGCGATTGCGCCGGTCTGGGGATCGTATGAGAGCACTTCCACGGGGAGTCGCTGGTTCACGATCTTCCCGATCTTCTCAGTACGTCCGTCCGCAAGCACGACGCGAGTCGAATACTGGAAACACCCGAACATGACCCCGATCTTCTCTCTGATCTGGTTGATGAAGACCACGACGCAGCCCGAGCGCGCGATGGCCGCGGTGAGCTTGCGCAGGGCCTGCGACATGAGCCGCGCCTGCAGGCCGGGCAGCGAATCGCCCATGTCGCCATCGAGCTCGGCGCGCGGCACCAGCGCGGCGACCGAGTCGATCACGATGACGTCGACGGCGTTGGAGCGCACGAGCGTCTCGGTGATCTCGAGCGCCTGCTCACCCGTGTCGGGCTGCGAGATCAAGAGCTCGTCCGTGTTGACGCCGAGCTTCTTGGCGTAGATCGGATCCAGCGCGTGCTCGGCGTCGATGAACGCGGCGATGCCGCCCAGCCGCTGCGCCTCGGACACGACGTGCAGGGCGAGCGTGGTCTTGCCTGACGACTCCGGGCCGTAGATCTCGACGACGCGGCCGCGCGGCAGGCCACCGACGCCCAGCGCCACGTCGAGCGAAAGCGCGCCCGTGGGGACGACCGCGATCTCCTCCAGCGGACCGCCGGCGCCCAGACGCATGACCGAGCCCTTGCCGAACTGGCGCTCGATCGTGGAGATGGCGAGCTCCAGGGCTTGCTTTCTATCGCTCTTCGCTTCCGCCATGCGCGCGCTCCTTATAGTCGCCCGGGTTGGTTCGTTGGATGACTGGCGCCATTCTAGGAGGCCCTACCGGCAGCGTCAATGACCGATCTTGGATACTGTCCTTGGGGGCGATGTTAGTCCTCGGCCGGCCGCACGCGGTAGCCCCGGCGCTCCATGCAGCGGTTGACGACGTCCCAGTCGTAGCGATTCGATGGCCAGACGGCGAACTTGGACGCGCGGAACCCCTCGCGCCGACAAACCTCGAGGTCGTGATCCGTCTGGGCGGGGGTCGCCGACCGTTTCTCGTAGAGGTAGTGCGGCGCCGCACAGCCCGCCAAAAGGAGCACGAGCGCCGCGACGATGACCCGATTCACCGGCCCTGCATAGCCTCCAGGCAGGTCTGCGCGTCGGCTCGTCCGCGCTCCAGCGCTCGCGACATGCGTTCCGGATCGAAGTCGAGCGGTCGGAGCATGAGCGGCGCCGAGGGTGTCAGCAGCTGGATGTCCACGTCGGAGTAACGCAGCCGCGCCAGCTCTACGTCGCGCTGGATCGCGTGGATCATCGCCAGCTCTAGGGATTCCTCGAGGGTGCGGCGCAGCGTTGTCGGCGCGCTCGCGCGCTCGTCCGGCGCGTAGCTCATGACGACGATCACGCGGCCGATGGGGCGTCCGAGCGCGAGCGCCTCGAGCACGGGGGCGCGCCCCGTGAGTCCGCCGTCGACGAGCGGCACGCCGTCCACGCGCACCGGCGGGAACGCGCCGGGGACCGCGGTCGCCGCCATCAACGCGTCCACGCTGACGGTGCGATTGTCGAAGGCGCGCTTGTCGTAGCGCGCCAGGTCGGTGGCGACGACGAGCAGCTCGACCGGAGAGGCACGAATCCGCTCGAGATCGATCGCCCCGGTGATGAGCGCGCGCAGCGGCGCGGGATCGAGCAACGATCCGGCGCGATCCAGTGCGAGCAGCGTCAACACGCCGGGCAGCAGGCCGGCGAAGATCACCGAAGGCCGAAGCGTGTACACCTGCTCGCGCGTCACCGTCCGCCAGAGCGCTTGCAGCCGGTCGAGCCGGCCGTCGGCGACCATCGCCGCGTTCAGCGCACCGGCGCTGGAGCCCGCGACCAGCCGCACCGGCAGGCCGCGCTCGATCAGCGCGGCCGCGACGCCCGCCTCCCATGCGCCCTTGGCGCCGCCGCCCGAGAGGATCAGCGCCGCCGGGGCGTCGGCGGGGCCGCGCGCCCGCTCGCACGCCGACGCCGGGGCGGCCAGCAGCAGCGCGGCGACGATCAGGGCATGCTGACGACAACGACCGCGCCGAGCACGAGACCGAACGCCGCGACCTCGTTCCAGCGCAGCCGCACACCGAGCCACAGCCAGGCGAAGCCCGCGAAGACGATGAGCGTGATGACCTCCTGCGCGACCTTCAGCTGCGCGGCGCTGAATTCGCCGTAGCCCCAGCGGTTCGCGGGGACCTGCAGGCAGTACTCGAAGAACGCGATCGCCCACGAAAACAGAATCGCCTTCCACAGCGGTGCGGTCTTGAAGCGCAGATGGCCGTACCACGCCGCCGTCATGAACACATTGGATGCGAACAACAAGCTGATCGTCCTCACGGGATCCGAGACTCCTCTCCGAGCCATCGCTCATCGCGCCAACCGCCCGACTTCCGCCGTCAGCCGCTCGATCTCTTCGTCGGTGTTGTAGTAGTGCACGGACGCGCGCACGACCTCCGACAGGCCGCGCGCCCGCATATCCAGCAGCGTGCCACGCGCCGGTGAGATGGTCACGTTGATGCGCGCCGCCCGCAGCGCGGCCTTCACGCGCGCCGCCTCGACGTCGCGCACCGTGAACGACACGATGCCGCCGCGCACGGCCCCGAGATCGCGCACGCCGACGCCGGGCACCGTCGCCAATCGCGCGCGCAGGGTCTCGGCCAGCATCTGCACGCGGGCCCAGATTCGATGGAGCCCGAGCGATTGCGCGTACGCGATCGCCGCGCCAAAGCCCAGGCGTGCGCCCACATTCGACTCCCAGACCTCGAAGCGCTTGGCGTCGGGACGGATGACGTACCGTTCCGGCTCGACCCACTCCGCCGCGTGGCCCTCCATGAGCGGCGGCTCCAGACGCTCGATCCACTCGCGCGAGACCCAGAGAAATCCAACGCCGCGCGGGCCGCGCAGAAACTTGCGCGATGTGCCGGCCAGGGCATGGCAGCCGAGACGCCGAACGTCGAGCGGAATTTGGCCCACCGTCTGCGTGGCGTCGAGCAGGAAGAAGACGCCGGCCTCGCGCGCGACCTCGCCGACGGCCTCGGCCGGCTGAACGAGCCCGCCGTTCGTCGGCATGTGAGTCATCGCGATCAGGCGGACGCGGGCGTCGAGACGCTTGCGCAGCGCATTCACGTCGAGCTGACCGGTGGCATCGGCCGGCACCACCTCGACGCGCGCGCCCCGGCGTGCGCGGTGCAGGTACGTGACGAACATCGAGTGATACTCCGCGGTGGACGTCAGGATGACGTCGCCCGCGTCGAGCGGCAGCCCGTAGAGCGCCATGTCGAACGCGCGAGTGGCGTTCTCGAACAGCGCGATCTCATCCGGCCCACGGCCGCCGACGAGACGCGCGGCCGCCGCGTATACGCCGTCCAGCCGTGACTGGGCTTCCTCCTGCGCCTCGTAGCCGCCGATCAGCGCCTCGCGACGCAGATACTCGAGATGCGTGTCGATGACGGGCGCCGGCGGTAGGCTCGATCCTGCGTTGTTGAAGTGCGCGACCTCTGCGCATCCCGGGGTCTCGGCGCGCAGGCGCCGGATTTCGTCGTCGGAGAAGCCGACACTCACGCCGCTATTGTACGGCGAGCGGCGCCGCGAACAGCTCGGAGTAGCGCGCGCCGCGTGGTGACAGCTCGCTGCGCATGAGCGACACGCGGTCCACGCGCAGGCGGCCGAAGTCCGCCGGCGGTGCCAGGGCGTCGGCGAGCGCGGGCTGCCGGCGCGCTTCGCGCACGCGGCCGAGCGTCACGTGCGCGGCGAACGCGCGGGTCTCGGTGGGAAACCCGAGGCGACCGCAACACGCGTCGACCCGTTCGGCGAGCACCGTCATGCCGCCCGTTGCATCCTCGAGGCCGGCCCAGAGCACGCGCGGCCGCGTCGGCGATGGAAACGCGCCGAGGCCCCGCACGGCGACGTCGAACGCGCGTCGATCGGCGAGCGCCGCCCGCAAGGCATCGGTCAGCGCCGGCACGCGCGCTTCGTCGACCTGACCGAGGAACTTCAGCGTGACGTGCAGATTGCCCGGCGCCACCCACGCGACGTCGGAGGCGTGGCGACGCAGACCCTCGGCGGCGGCCGCCAGCTGCTGCCGGAGATCGTCCGGCAGCAGCACGGCGACGAACAGACGAAGACCGGCTATCGAGGCGTTTCCAGCAGTCGCATCAGACGGGCGATCGATTCCCGACGGGTGGCGTCCGGCTCGAGCGCGAGCGCTGCGCGCAGATCCTGCATGGCGCCCGCATGATCGCCGTCGACCTCACGCGCGATCGCGCGTGAGATGAGCGATCGCGCGTCCAACGCCTGCGGCGAGGCAGAAGGCTCGATGGGCGGCACCACGATCACCTGCGGCGATGCGGCCGGCGGCACGGGCGGAGTCGCCGCAATCGGCGACGGCGTGCTCGGGATCGGTACGGTCCCAGCCCCGGTGCCCGGCACGGGCGCCGGCGGCAAGATAGTAGGCTGAACGTCCGGCGTCACCACCGACACGACGACAGGCGGCGTGCCAAGGCCGGCGCTGCGTTGCATCGCCGACTTCGTCCACCCCTCGGGCTCCAGCGCGATCGCGCGCGTCCAGTCCGTCTGCGCGGCGTCACGTTGACCGAGTATGGCGTAGGCGCTTCCGCGATTGAAGACGGCCTGGGCGAACTTCGGCTCGAGCTGTGCGGCGCGCGTGTAGTCGTTGATCGCGTCCTGGTACTGGCCGGCGGCGACCAGCGCGTTGCCCCGGTTGTAGTAGATGTCCGCGTCGCGCGGGGAGAGCTCGAGCGCGCGGTTGTAGTCGGCGATGGCGCGATTGACGTCGCCCGAGTGCAGACGAGCCGCGCCGCGGTTGTTCCAGGCGTCGGCCGACGTCGGGTCGGCGACGATGGCGTCGGTGAACATGTCGGCGGCGGACACGAACTGGTTGTCGTGATACAGCGCGTTGCCGAGCTCCATCGACCGCGACGCGACGCAGCCGACGAGCATGCCTGCAACGGCCACCAGACCGAGACTCGCTGAGAGCAGTCGCTTCATGGTCAGGGCCCTCCGAGTCGCCTGCGGAGCATATCCAGTGCCATCTGCGATGATTGCCACTTCACGGCCGCACGATCGCCGGTGAACCGGAACCGGCGCGTCGTCACGTCACCCGCGAGCGCGATCCCGATGAACACGGTTCCGACGGGTTTCTGCGGCGTTCCGCCGTCCGGCCCGGCGATGCCGGTGATCGAGACCCCGCAGGGCGCGTGCGCGGCGGCGCAGATACCGCGCGCCATCGCCTCCGCGCAGGGCGCGCTGACCGCGCCATGTGATTTCAGAATCTCCTCCGGGACACCGAGCAGCTCTTGCTTGGCGCGATTGGAGTATACGACCACGCCACGCTCGAACCACGCCGACGATCCAGCGATGTTCGTCAGCCGATGCCCCACGAGCCCACCTGTGCAGGACTCTGCAGTGGCGACGGTCAACCCGCGCTCGCGCAGCCGGCGCCCGACCACCTGCTCCAGCGTCTCGCCGTCACGCCCGTAGCAATCTTCGCCGAGCGCGGCCGCGACGCGCGACTCCACCGCCTCGAGCGCCGCGGTCGCCGCCTCGACGGTGGCGCCACGCGCGCGGAGCCGCACCCACACCTCGCCGTCCGCCGGCACCGTGCTGACCGAGACGTCGCCCTCGCGCCCGAGCCATTCCGCGAGCCGCTCCTCGAGATCGCCGAGGCTCACGCCCGCCGTGCGAAGCGTGCGGGTGACGACACCCCGCGCGCCGACCCGGGCGCGCGCCAGATCGATCAGCTGCGCGGACAACGCCGCGGACGGCGTGCCACGAGGCAGCACGGCGAACGCGCCGCGCGACGTATCGACGGTCCACGCGGGCTCGCCCTCGTCGCCCGGCCACGGCGTGGCGCCCTGCGGCAGCAGCGCCTGCCGCTCCGCACGCCGGGGCAGCGGCCGGTCGTGACGACGGTAGGAGGCTTCCAGCGCGGCGAGCATGCGGTCGTTCAGCACGAGTCGCGTCCCCGACAGCCGCGCGAGAACGCGGCGTACCGTCTCCCCCGCCGAGCCACCGGGTCCGGCGACGACAATCGTGAGCGACGCGTCGGACGCGAGCGCACGCTCCAGCGCGAGATCGTCTTCATCAACGAGCACGCGGCCGTCGACGGGAACGCCGGCGGCGACCAGCACGGACTGTACGGGCGCCGTCGGATCGCCGCCCGACGATGCATCGGCGGCGACGCCGACCAGCCGGACACCGCCGGTCACGGCCATCCGAGGAGCGTGCGCAGCGCGGCGATGATCGCCAGCGCGTAGAGGCCCGCGATTAGATCGTCAACCATCACGCCCGCGCCACCGGGCAGCACCTGCGCCTGGCGAGCGGGCGGTGGTTTCACGATGTCGAAGAGACGAAACAGCACGAAGGCGAGCAGGGCGACGGGCACGGTCAGCGGCAGCAGAAGCACCGAGAGTGTCATGCCAGCCACCTCGTCGATCACGATCGTGCCGGGATCCTTGGCGCCGAGCGTGCGCTCGGCGTGCTCGGCGGCCCACGTGCCGATCAGCGCAACGACGACAAAGAAAACGATGATCTGGGCGCGCGAGAGCGACAGCAGCCAGAGCGCCGCAATGGTGACCGCGCTCGCGACCGTGCCGGGAGCAACAGGGGCCCAACCGATCCCGCCGAACGTCGCGATGGCCAGCGCGACGCGATCGAGGGGCGCCACGCCGCCCACATCATCATCACGCGCGCTCGGCGACAAGCTCGTGGCCTTCCACCTCGGCGATACGTGCGCGTGCGAAGCGCCCCGGCGTGAAGACGGCGCGATCCCGGAGATAGACCACGCCATCGATCTCCGGCGCCTGGCCGGCCGTCCGACCTTCCCAGGCGAACGCGGGATCCTCGCTGGGCCCGTCCACCAGCACATCGACGACGGCGCCGACGAGCTTGGTGTTGCGCTCGAAGGCGGCGGCGTCGTGCTGGTCCTGGACCGCGGCCGCGCGCTCGCTCGCGATCTCCGCATCGACCTGGTCCGCGAATGTCGGCGACGGCGTACCCTCCTCTGGCGAATACGTGAACACGCCGAGACGGTCGAAGCGGGCGGCGTCGAGGAATGCGAGGAGATTCTCGAACGCCTCCGGCGTCTCGCCGGGAAATCCAACCAGCACCGTGGTCCGCAGCGTGACGTCGGCGATCGCGTCGCGGAATTGCCCGACGATCTCCAGCATGCGCCGGACGGTCACCGCGCGCCGCATGGCGCGAAGGATGCCGTCGTCCCCGTGCTGCACCGGCATGTCGACGTAGGGCACGATCCGCGCCCGCGAAAACTTGTCGAGCACACGGTCGTTGACGTGTGCGGGATGCAGGTACATCGGGCGGATCCACGGCATCCGGGTGTCTTCGCCGAGCGCCAGCAGGAGGTCGCCGATGTCACCGTTGCCGACGAGATCGCGGCCGTACGCGAGCGTGTCCTGCGAGACGAGAATGGCTTCCTGCACCCCGCGCCTGGCGAGCCCGTCCACCTCCGCGACGATGTCGCGCAGCGGGCGACTGCGATGCTTGCCGCGAAACTGCGGGATCGCACAGAACGTGCAGCCCATGTCGCAGCCTTCGGCGATCTTCACGTACGCGTACGGGACCTTGCCCGTGAGCAGTCGTGGCGCGGACGCGTCGTAGAGATATCCGGGAGGCGCCGACGAGGCCCAGTCCTCGCGGTTCGCCGCCTGACCCACGAGATCGACGATACGCTCCAGCCCCGAGGTGCCGAGGATCGAATCGACCTCCGGCATCTCCTTCAGAATCTCGCCGCCGTAGCGCTGGGTGAGACAGCCGGTGACGATGAGCGCGCGGCAGCGGCCGCGCCGCTTCAACTTCGCGAGCTCGAGGATCGTGTTCACCGACTCTTCGCGGGCGCGATCGATGAATGCGCACGTGTTCACGATGAGGCACTCGGCGTCCTCGGCGCGCTCGACGAGCGGATGGCCGGCGGCGGCGAGGCGGCCGAGCATCAGCTCGGAGTCGACCTGGTTCTTGGGACAGCCGAGCGTCGTCAGGTGGACCTTCATCGAGCGTCAGATCGTGCGGCGATTGTCGAACGAGAGCGCGATGCCGAAGTCTTTGTCGCGGACGAGCTTCATCACCGCCTGCAGATCGTCGCGGCTCTTGCCGGCGACGCGCACCTTGTCCTCGTGGATCGACGCCTGCACTTTGATCTTGCTGTCCTTCACCAGCCGCACGATCTCCTTCGCCTTCTCCATCGGGATGCCTTGCTGCAGCCCGATCTTCTGCCGACGCGCGCCGCCGGACGCGGTCTCGACGGTGCCGTAGGTAAGCGCCTTCAGCGGAACGCCGCGCTTGTGGAGCTTGGACTGCAAGATATCGGTCACCGCCTTGAGCTTCATGTCGTCGGGCGAGAGCAGGACGATGTCCGTCTTGTCGAGCGTGACCTCGTTCTTGGTCCCCTTGAGGTCGTAACGCGTCTCGATCTCGCGGCGCGCCTGATCGAGTGCGTTGGTGACCTCCTGCATGTCGATCTTGCACACGATGTCGAACGAGTTCTCGGCGGCCATGGACGTATAGACTACCATCCCGGAGGGCTGCCCATGAGCATTCGGCGCGTCGTCCCGAACGTGAGAGCGCGGCGCGGCGCGGACAGCCGCGCCTTCTATGTCGATGTCCTCGGCCTTCGGGTCGTCATGGAGATGGACTTCATCGTGACGTTTGCCTCGCCCTCGAATCCCATGGCCCAGGTGAGTGTCGTCAACGCGGATCCCGCGCGCCCGCATCCGGATCTGACGATCGAAGTGGCCGACGTGGACGCGGCATACACGCGTGCGCGCGAGCGCGGGATCGAGATCCTCTATCCGCTCACAGACGAGCCGTGGGGCGTCAGGCGCTTCTACGCGCGGGAGCCGAACGGCGCGGTGGTCAATGTCATGACGCATCGGCCTGTCGAAATCGGCGCCGCTCGCCCGTCATAGGGTCGAGGAGGACGCGACCATGCAATTCACGATCCTGGTCTACGAGACGCAGTCCGAGCTGGCGGCCCGCACCGATCCCAAGCGGAAAGACGCGTACTGGGGCGCGTATCGCGCCTATACCAAGGCGCTGCGCGACGCCGGCGTGATGGTCGGCGGCGCGGGGCTGGAGCCGCCGCGCACGGCCACCACTGTACGCGTCCCAGATGGCAAGCGGCGTGTGCAGGACGGGCCATTCGCCGACACCAAGGAGCAGCTCGGCGGCTACTACGTGATCGACGTGCCCGATCTCGATAAAGCGCTGGAGTGGGCGGCCCGCTGTCCGTCGGCGTCGACCGGCGCGACCGAGGTGCGGCCGAACATGCCGCCGCCCCCGCCCGGCGCGTGAGCGACGCGGCCGCCGCGGCGGAGCTCGCGGCGCGCACGTCGTACGGTCGGCTCGTTGCGTATCTCGCCGCGCGCTGGCGTGACGTCGCGCGCGCCGAGGACGCGCTCGGCGACGCCCTGCTCGCGGCGCTGGAGACGTGGCCGCACAGGGGTGTGCCGGACAATCCCGAGGGCTGGCTTCTGACCGCCGCGCGCCGCCGGCTCGTGGACGGCGCGCGCCATGCCGGTGTGGCCGCGGCGGCCGAGGCCGAGCTCACGCTGATGCTGCAGGAGCACATCGATGATCAGCGTGGCACGCGGGTGTCCGATCATCGACTCGCGCTCTTGTTCGTGTGCGCGCATCCGGCCATCGACGAGGCGGCGCGCACGCCGCTGATGCTGCAAACGGTGCTGGGCCTCGACGCCGCGCGGATCGCGTCGGCGTTTCTCGTCGCGCCGGCGACGATGAGCCAACGTCTCGTGCGCGTGAAGGCGAAGATCCGCGAGGCGGGCATTTGTTTCGAGGTGCCCGAGCGCCGTGAGATGGCCGCGCGGCTCGAGGCCGTGCTCGACGCGATCTATGCGGCCTACGGCAGCGGCTGGGAGGACGTGGCCGGTGCGGACCCGCGACGCCGCGGGTTGGCCGAGGAAGCGATCTGGCTCGGCCGGCTCGTCACGCGGCTGCTGCCCGACGAGCCCGAGGCGCTCGGTCTGCTCGCGCTCATGCTGCACTGCGAGGCGCGCCGGCCGGCGCGGCGAGACTCGGGCGGCGCCTACGTGCCGCTGCGCGAGCAGGACGTGACGCAGTGGTCGCAGCCGATGCTGGAGGAAGCCGAGAGGCTCCTGAAGACGGCCGCGCGCTCGAAGTCTCCCGGAAGATTTCAGCTCGAGGCCGCGATCCAGTCGGCCCATGCTCAGCGCGCGTGGACGGGCGTCACCGACTGGGAGGCGATCGCCCTGCTCTACGAGGGGCTGCTGCGCTGCGCGCCGACGGTCGGTGCGCGCGTCGCCTCGGCAGCGGCGCTGGCCGAGGCACGCGGCGCGGAGACGGGCCTCCGCGCGCTCGACGCGATGGCCCCCGATGCGGTGGCCGTGTATCAGCCGTACTGGGCGCTGCGGGGTCAGCTGCTCAAGAAGCTCGGACGCAATACCCAGGCGCTCGACGCCTACGATCGCGCGATCGGATTGAGTGAGGAGGCCGCGGTTCGTGAGTTCCTGATGACACGCTCGGCGCAGATGCGGTGAAGTTCACACCGTCACCGCCGGCGCTCGTACGCGCGTTCGACGAGGCCGTCGGTTCGCTGCGCGGCGTCGAGCGCCGCAAGATGTTCGGCTATCCGGCGATTTTTCTGCGCGGCAACATGGTCGCGGGGCTCGTGCGCGACCGGATGATCCTGCGTCTGGGCGACCGGGATCGCGCGGTGTTTCTCGCGCTCCGCGGCGCCCTGCCCTTCGTCGCCATGCGGGGCCGCGTGATGAAGCAGTGGGTCGTCGTACCGCCCTCGATGCTGAAATCGCGCGCGACGCTGAAGCGCTGGCTCGGACGCTCGCTGGCCCACGGGCGGACGCTGCCGGCGAAGCGTCCCCGAACGCGCTGAGCTACTTCAGCGGCACCGTCGCGACGCCCTTCGGCGGCACGAAGGCGAAGAGCTTGTCGTCGAGCCCGGAGTTGATCATGAGCTTCGTAAACTTCATCGTGACCGTGTTCTCGAACTGGTCGTAGACGACCGCGCGGCGCAGCTGCCAGCCGTTGGAATCGAACGCCAGGATCAGGCGTGTGAGCGTGGGCAGCGGCTGTTTCGGTGTGAGATCGAGCTGGACGTTGCCTTCGCTGTCCTTGGGTTGGGCGGGGTTCAGCAGCCGTACGTCGAAGTGCTCGCGCAGCCTGCCGAGGCCGCTGAGGAACGAGCCGGCCGGCCCCGACAGCGCGTCGGGCGCTTTGCCTGTGTTCACCTGGTTGAGCGTCGGCGTGTAAATCCAGATCGTCTTGCCGTCCGACACGATCTCCTGCGGCGTGGGCTCCGCGTACTCCCAGCGCAGCTTGCCGCCCTTCTTGAGATACACGATGCCGGAGGCCGGAATCGTCTGGTTCAGGCTCTTGTTGAACGCCGTCTGCGTGAAATCCGCCTTCAGGTCCGTCATGCGCCCGTACGCCCCTTCGACGCCGCGGACGGCGTCTTCGAGCGCGGCGTTCGGCGTCTGGGCGGCCGCGGGCACCACCATCGCGAGGAAGATCAGCAGGCACAGCGCGTATCGCATGAGCTCACTCTACCGGTGAGACGATCGCAGTGCCGGGAAATTCTCGGGCCCCGCCGGTGAAGTCCACCCGGCGCGTGACCGCCTCCGCGACCTCGCGCAGATAGTGCTCGCGCGAGATCGTCAGCGCGCCCATCGACGTCAGGTGCGGCGTCGGCATCTGCACGTCGATCAGTCGCACGCCAACGGCGCGCGCGTGCTGACCGAGCGCGACCAGCGCCACCTTGGAGGCGTCGCTGATGCGATGAAACATCGACTCCGCTGCGAACAGGGCGCCGACCGACACGCCATAGAGCCCACCGGCGAGCGCGCCGTCGGCCCACACCTCCACGCTGTGCGCCCAGCCCAGTCGATGCAGACGGCCGTACGCGCCGCGAATCGCCGGCGTGATCCACGTGTCGTCCTCGCCGGCGCGCGGCGCCGCACAGGCGGCGATCACGTCGTCGAAGACGGCATCGATCGTGACGCGGAACCGGCCGCTCCGCAGCGTGCGGGCCAGCGAGCGTGAGACGTGGATGCCGTCGGGCGGCACGATGGCGCGCGGATCGGGTGACCACCAGAGCAGGTCGACGCCGTCCATCGGCCACGGGAACACGCCGTGACGATAGGCCGCGAGCAGCGTAGCCGGCTCGAGGTCGCCGCCGGTGGCCAGCAGACCGTTCGGGTCGGCCGCGGCCGGATCGGGAAACTGAAAGCGGCACGGGCCCACCGGCGCCGGACACGTCGCCTGCGCCACCACGACCTCGAGCGCCCGGTGCATCACCCCTTGAGCGCGCCCGCCGTCAGTCCTCGGATCAGATGGCGCTGCAGGAACGTGAACAGGACGGCCACAGGCAGCGTGCTGATGATGACGCCGGCGGAGAGCTGGCCCCACTGGATCTCGTATTGGCCCACCATGAACAGCAGCCCCGCCGACAGCGTGCGCATCTCCGTTTGCGACGTGAACGTGATCGCGAACAGCAGCTCGCTCCACGACGACACGAAGGCGAAGATGGCGGTGGCCGCCACGCCCGGCGCCGCCAACGGCAGCACCACGCGGCAGAGCGCGCCGAAGCGACCGCAGCCGTCCATGAGCGCCGATTCCTCCAGCTCGCGTGGAATCGATTCGAAGTAGCCGACCAGCATCCAGACGGTGAACGGCACCGTGAACGAGAAGTTGGAATAGATCAGCGCCTGGTACGTGTCGATGAGGCCGAGCGCGTGCCATTGTGAGAGCAGCGGCGCGATCAGCAGCACCGCGGGAAACATCTGCGTGGCCAGGAAGACCATCATGACCGTCTGGCGGCCGGCGAAGCGGAAGCGCGCGAGCGCGTAGCCCGCCAGCACGGAGATGGCGGTCGTCGCGACCATCGTGACCGACGATACCCACAGGCTGTTGGCGAAGAACCGGCTGAACGGCGTCAGCTTCGACGTCCATGCATCGACGTAGTTGGCGACGCTGAGTGACGCCGGCAGCCAGACGAGCGGCGTGGCGTAGAGCTCGGCGCGCGTCTTGAACGACGCGAGCAACACCCAGACGAACGGCGCCATGGCGAACACGGTGAGCCCCGCCAGGCCAGCCCAGAGGAGGGGGCCGCCGAGCACCCGCTCGGCTGTGTCGAGGCCGCCGCGCGGCTTCATGCCACCGGCTCCACGCCGCGCGTGATGCGCAGATAGAGCGTCGTGAACGCCAGCATGATCAGCAGCAGCACCACCGACAGCGTCGCCGCGTAGCCGAAGTCGAGGTTCGAGTACGCCTGCAGCAGCGTGTAGGTCGAGGTGATCTGCGTGGCGTTGGCGGGGCCGCCGCTCGTCATCACGAAGATCAGATCCGCGTAGTTGAAGGTCCAGATGATCCGCGTGGCGGTGGCCACGACGATGATCGGCCGCAGCATGGGCAGCGTGATGTGCCAGAAGCGCTCGAGCACGCCGGCGCCGTCCACGCGCGCCGCCTCGTACAGCTCGTCGGGGATGGCCTGCAGCCCGGCCAGCAGCATGATCGCGAAGAACGGCACGCCACGCCAGACGTTCGTCGCGATGACCGCGGGCATGGCGAGGCCCGGATTCGAGAGCCACGCGACCTTGTCGGTCATGAGGCCGGCGCGCACCAGGAGATCGTTGAGGGCGCCGTAGTTGGGCTGATAGAGATATTCCCAGATCAGCGCGACAACCACGCCCGGAATGATCCACGGCAGGAGCGTGAGCGTGCGGACGACGGCGCGGCCGCGGAACGTCTGGTGCAAGAGCAGCGCGGCCGCGAAGCCGCCGAGGAACTGCAGCGAGACCGAGCCGAAGACCCAGTAGAACGAGTTCCAGAGCGAGAGCCAGAAGACGTCGTCGTGGACGAGTCGCGCGTAGTTGCCGAGGCCGATGAAGCGGTAGTCCTGCGGCTTGATGAGGACGTTGTTGTAGAGGCTCATCCGAATGGCGGACAGGATCGGCACGAGCACCGTGGCGCCCAGCGCCAGCGCCACCGGGAGCAGGTAGCAATACCCGGTGAGCAGATCGCGCGCACGCCGCGACAGCAGCGGACGCACCAGCGGCGTCGCGAGGGTCGCTTCGCGGGCCATCCGGCTACGACATGTTCTTGGTCAAGACCTCGGCGAACTTGTCGAGGAACTCCTTCGACGACAGCTTGCCGACGAGCGCCTGCTGAAAGAGCGGCACGCCTTCGGAGTCCAACTTGCCGCCCCAGCCCGCATACGCCAGGTACGGGCTGACGATCGAGAACGCGAACGACTTGATGAAGCCGGCCAGCGCCGGATCCTTGGTGAACTCGGGCCGATCCGCCACGCTCTTGCGTGCCGGCAGCAGACCGAGCCCCTTGCTGTACATGTAGTGCGGCTCGGGCTCCATCGCCCACGACATGAACTTCCAGGCGCCCTCGCGGTTCTTGCCGGCCTTGAAGCCGGTAAGTGTCTCCGAGAAGTAGAACGACACGCGCTTCTTCGCGGGGCCGATCGGCAGCGGGACCGTGGCGAAGTTTTCCGGCTTCACGAAGTCCTTCTGCTCCTCCGACGAGCCGGAATTGTGGATGTACGCGTTGGTCACGCCGCGGCCGAAGCCCTCCACGATGCCGCGCCAGCCGTCGGTGGGGACCGAGGGCGGGCAAACCTTGTGCTTGCGGAAGAGGTCGAGATACCAGTCGAGCGCTTCGGCGGCCTGCGGCGAGTTGATCGCGACCTTACCGTCCTTCAGCACCTGGGCGCCGTTGGCGTACATGAACTCCGTCGCGTAGAGCACGGCCCACGTGCCCTGCCCGCGCATGCCGAAGCCGTACTGGTTCTTGTCCGGCTTGGTCATGGCCTTCGTGTAGGCGAGAAAGTCGTCGAACGTCCAGTCGTCCCTGGGCGGCTTCACACCGTATTCCTTCGCGCGATCCGTGCGCCAGTAGACGCCGTCGTTCGTGACCACCCACGGGAACGACAGGATCTTGCCCTTCACCGTGACCGTCTCCCACGCGAGCGGGATCACGTCCTTGTATCCGGACCAGTCCTTCACGCGCGGCGTGAGGTCGTCCACCGCGTTCATCCCCTCGAACTCGCCGACCCAGTTGTCCCAGACCTGCGCGACGTCCGGCGGGCTGCCCGCCGCGATGGAGGTGATCAGCTTCTGCCGCGCCTGCGCCTGCGGAACGAACTCCACGCGCGCTTCGAAATCCTTCTGCGACTGGTTGAAGCGCTGCACGAGCGACTCGACGAGCGCGTTGCGCTTGGGCTCGGGAACGCTGAACTGAAAGCGCACGGGCGTGGCGCCCCAGGCGCGGCGCGGCGAGATCAGGGGCTCGTCCCACCACGCGTACTCGGCGGCGGTCAGCGCTCCGGCTGCGAACATCGTCCTGAGAACCTGCCGACGCGAAAGACGCCAGCGCTCATCCATGTCGTGCCGCCTCCTGGTTGTTCCGCGGTGGGGAAGCCGCGCCGCGCCGGCGATCATAGCATCCGGACAAACCGCCGCTTCAGCGCATTCACCCGCGCCAGGTACTGGCCGGGGTCGTGGTCGCCGCATCGCTGTCCCGGAGCCAGCCGGAATCCGCGCCGAGCATAGGCGTCGCCGGCTCCGGCGCCGCACAGGTGAATGATGGCCGCCAGATCCTGCTTCTGCACGAGCGTGGCGGCGCTGATTCTCCGCTGCGCCAGCGTGCGGGCGACGTCGCGATCCAGGAGGGCCGATGTCAGCTCGACGGCGTGGCTCGGCACAACCCGAGTGTAGAGGCCGTTGAACCAGCACGAATGCACGTCGTGCCAGGGGCCGTCTTCGACGACCACGTGATCGTGGATGCAGTAGCGCCGCGCCTCGCGAAACGTCGGGTTGGTGATCTGGTACATGCCGACCGCGCTCGACGCGGGCTCATAGATTGCCAGCGGATTCCAGGTGAACTGCCATCGCCAGTACGTCCTCGCGACGGGGTTCCCCTCCCCCTCCACCTGGGCCAGCGCAGCGAGCAGATCGGGCGTGATGACGGCCGTCGAGTGCCGGCGGAACAACGGCTCGTACTGCCGCCACGTCTCGGACGGCGTCTTGGCGAGCACGCCGCTGACCGGAAAGAACAGCTCCGTCGGTTTGCGAACGACCTGATAGATCCAGTTCACCGCAAGCCAGACCGTCACGATGACGACCGCGCCGACGAGCACGCGGATCGCCAGCGGCGCGGCGACAAGCGCCGTCAGGACTCGACGGGCGAGCCAGAGGCGCCGCCAGACGTGCGCGCTCCGCCGGGCGCGTCGGCGTGTCCTCGGTCGAGGCGCGATCCTGAGCACGCGGGTCTGGCCCATGACGGGATATCTCGAGTATGCAACGAATGCCGGGGGCTGATCGAATGCCCGCGACTAGCGGAAACGAAGGCGGCCGCGCAGGGCGGCCGTGGCGAGCGAGCGCCCGAAGGCCGCGGCCACGTTGTCGGCGAGCTGCGTGAAGCGCTCGTCGTCGACCACGCCCTCCTCCTCGAGCATGTCGAGCAGGTCGGCGAACGGTCGCAGCCGCTCGGCCCAGCGGACCACGTCGCTGTCGGTGGCGGCGGAGGCGGCGGAGATCTCTTCGTGCAGCGCGCGGGCCATCGCCTGGCACTCGGCGAGCGGGGCGAAGGCGGAATCGTCCTGATGCTGGATCGCTTGCACGCGATTGATCACGTGCAGGGCGGCCGCACGGCCGGCCTCGGCGCGACGATTGCGCTCACCGCTCGCGACCGTCGCGGCGATCGCATCGACCACGGGGAAGAGATCGCGAAGTGACACCACGGCGTCGGCCGGCTTGGGTAGGACGACCTCGAGCCTGGCAACGTGCTCCAGCACCTCGTCGCGTAGGGTGTGGAACTCGGCGTTCGTCGCCGTCAGCTCCGCAAGGAACTGTTCGGACGGGGGCGCGCCTCCTGCGGCGACCTCTGCCGCCGTGCGGGCGGCCAGCTTGCCGACCTTGACGAAGCGCGCCCGCAGCGCGCGCAGCCGCCCCCGGAGATCGTCGATGCCGTTCATGGTTGGCGTCGCAGGCCCCATCGAGCCCTGATCTTGTGCAAGGCGAAAACCACCCTCAAAATTCTAGACCGTTACACGTCGATGGTAGGCCATACGGGTGATTCATGACCTGACCCGGGAGCCCCTCGCGGCCAGGAATTGACCGGCTGCGGCGCCCGCTGTGGCACAGCCTCCGGCAGCCCGCGTTCGTGCACTGGAGCTCGTGACCACCCAGCCCGCCCCTCCCCCGTCGCCTCGATCGATCACGCCGCCCGCGGTGCCTCGCGTCGAGACGCCCGTGAGAGCCGAATCGGACGGCGACGGCTTCAGATGGCGGGCGCTCGAGGGCCGGCTGGGCGGCACGTGCCGGCGCCGCGACGGTCAGCGTCGACGTGGCTCGACTCCCAGCCGCTGCTGATGTGGGCGACGATGGGCGTCGCCGTACTGGCTCTCGGCGCTCTGCTCTGGCGCATGGCGCGAGGCGTTCGCTACACTGAGGACTCATGACGCTGCGATCGGGTGTCTCGTTGCTGCTGCTGATCACCCTCTGCGCCTGTAACCAGTCACCGCCCAGCGCTCTGCACAAAGTCGATCGCGTCGCGAAGGCCGAGGCGGCGATGACCGAGTGCAAGAAGCGCGTGGGCCTGGGCGAGGTCGCAACGCCGACGGGGATGGTGCTCGATGATCCCGCCACGCGCGGCCAGGAGATGACGCCGGAAATGGCCGGCCAGCTCCGGCTCAAGGTGCAGTGTGCGCTCGAGCTAAACGAGCTGCTCGCCGCACGGCGCGACGCGCAGTGATCGAGCTGGCGCTCGCGATGAAGCTCACCCTTGGCACGGCCACCCCCGGGGGCGGGTTTCCCGTCTACGGCGACGCCGTCATCGCGGCCATCCGCGAAGTCGATCGCACGCTGGAGATCGAACCACGCAACACCAAGGGCAGCACCGAGAACGTCCCGCTGCTCGAGAAGAACGAGCTCGACCTGGCGCTCGTGCAGGGCGAAGTCGCCTATGAGGCCCTGCAGGGCGTGGGCCGCGCGCCCTCGCCCATGCGCGTCGTGGCGGCGATGTACTCGACGCCTGGCATGTTCGTCGTGCGCGCCGACTCACCGGCGCGGCGGATCGAGGATCTGCGAGGCAAGCCCGTGGCGTTCGGCGCCCGCGGCTCCGGTCTCGTGCTCCTCGCGCGATACGTGCTGGACGGCCTCGGCCTGGATCCCGAACGCGACTTCCAGGCCGTCTACCTCGACCGGGCCGGCGATGGCCCGGCGATGGTGCAGGACGGCCGCGTGGCCGCGCTCTGGGGCGGCGGTGTGGGATGGCCCGGGTTCACCGCCGTGGCGAAAGCGCCGGGCGGCGCTCGCTTCATCGTGCCCGACGCGGACGGGCTTCGGAGGATCCAGGCCAAACACGCCTTCCTCAAACCGCTGACCGTGCCCGCAGGGGCATATCCGGGCCAGGACGCGCCGATCCAGTCACTCGGCTCATGGTCGTTCATCATGTCGCGGCCGGGACTGAGCGAAGAGGCGGCCTATCGCGTCGCGAAGGCCCTGCATCTGGCCGAGGCCGGCATCGCGCAGCGGCTGCCCCAGGGCAAGGAGACGACCGCGGCGAACACCGCCGCGGCGGCGCCGCGGGTGGATCTGATCCATCCGGGCGTGCGGCGCTATCTGACCGAGATCGGCGTCCTCACGCGGTAGCGCGCGCCGCCTGCGCGCGCCACGCGGCCACGTTGTCCTCGATCTGTCGCGCGTGCTCGTGCAGGTGCACGGCGTACGTGCGCAGCCAGTTCTCCGCGGTGTAGCGCCCGTAGGTCTTGTGATGATGCACGCGCTGCCAGCATTCCGCCGGCAGTCGGCGGATGAGCGGCGCGGTGTTCGCGCGCACGGCCTCCACGGTGGCCAGCGCCGCGTCCAACGGGTGGGCGTGATAGTCGAACTCGATGGCCCACCGGTCCTGATCGTAGTTGTCGAGCGACAGATCGTGCTCGCCGGCGAGATAGCGGATGCGTGACGCGGAGTTGGTCTCGGAATCGGCGCAGTGGCAGACGATCTCGTGCACCGACCATGCGCCGGCCGCGGGTCGCCACTTCAAGGCCGCCGCGGGCACAGTGCCCAGCGCCGCCTTGAACGCCGGCACGCCGTCTTCATATTGTCGGATCAGTTCCGCACGTTCGTCCTCGCGCATTGGCCCACCTCCGTCGGTGCAGTACTCTAGCCGTCCGCGGCGCAGCGCCGCCACCCCGGATCGAAAGCGGCGCGCGCGTCGCACTTGTGATTGCAAAGCGGGAGGCGGCGATGACGCACAGAATCGAAAACGGCCTCGATGCCGTCGGCTGGGCCATCCTCGGCGCGCTGCAGGAGAACGCGCGGCTGTCGTTTGCCGAGCTCGGCCGGCGCGTCGGCCTCACGGCGCCCGCGGCGGCGGAGCGCGTCCGACAGATGGAAGACGCCGGCATCATCCGCGGCTACCGCGCCGAGGTCGGGCTCGAGCGCCTCGGTCTCGCGGTGACGGCGATGATCCGCGTCAGTGCGCCGGAGGAGAAGTGCCCAGCGCTCAAGGCGTGCGTGAAGACGTTGCCGGAGGTCGTCGAGTGCCACCACGTAACGGGCAGCGACGCCTACGTGTTACGGGTCAACGCGACGTCGGTCGGTCACCTCGAGGCGGTCATCGAGACGCTCGGCCGCTTCGGCACGCCGACCACCTCGATCATCCTGTCGTCCCCGGTACGGACGCGCGCCGTCGATGCGCCGCCGGTCAGCTGGCCGCTGGCGCTCACGGCGACGCGCCTCACGGCGTCGCGCCGCATCGCCACGCGCCGCGCGACCTCTCCTCGGCGCTAGTCGGCGGGCGCCGCCTCGTCCTGCCGCCAGCTGTGGACGCGCCCCGAGCGCGCGGTGACGACGATCTCGATCGTCGTCGCGCTCGGCGCGTCCGCGCTCGGGCGCATCTCGATCTTCTCAATGTCGTCCATCGCGAGGCCCCGCTCGTCGAGCTCGCGCTGGAACGCGGACCAGTTACGGGGCACGTAGCCGTACGTCATCGGCATCCTCCGGTCATCGCGGCGTGTCGGCGCTGTCCAGCGGCGACCAGCCGAGCACCGCGCGGGCGTGGTCGACGTCACGATAGCCGTGTTTCAGATTCGAGACGACGTAGAAGACGTCGAAGCGTACCGACGGCGGCGCCTCGACGCAGGCCTCGATCATCCGGACGATGTCGCGCTGACTGCACCATACGGCGACGTCACGCGTCGTCGTCGGCCGGTCCTCCGCCTTCACACGGCCGATGCGCAGACAGATGACGGACATCCCGTACGTGTCGGCGTAATGCCGCCCGAGCGCCTCGCCCCAGATCTTGCTGGCGCCATAGAGCCCGCTCGGCCGCAGCGGTGACTCGTGCGTGAGCGGCTTGATCGTGCCGGCCTCCTCGTACCGGCCGGCGACGAGGTGGCTCAGCGGCGGCTCGCGCTCCCAGCCGCTGATCGTCGCGCCGCTGCTGGCGAAGATGACACGCTTCACGCCGGCCGTTCGCGCGGCCTCGAACACGTGGAAGGCTCCGACGACGTTGGAGCGCATGATGGCCTCGACCGGCTGACTGTCGCCGGCGGCCGCGGCCAGATGCACGACCGTGTCGATGCCCTCGAACGCGGGTCGGATGGCGTCGAGCTCGGCGAGATCAGCGCGATGCGTCTCGACGCCGGGCACCGCGCGCCGGTTCAACGCGCGCAGCGTGTACTTCCCCGCGGCCTGCGCGCGGAAGGCGCTGCCGATGAGCCCGCTTAGTCCCGTCACGAGGATCCTTCGTGTCGTCATCTCACCCCATCGATCGGCGTCTCGGGATTATAGGAGTCCAGGGCCCGTGCCGCGACGTGCGCGGCGAGACCCGGCGTCGCCAGCACCGTGGGGTCCCGAAGCCAGTCGGCCGCGTCGAGCACGTGCTTCAACGTCGCCGCTTCGGCCGGCGTGATCGACAAACCACCGGCGTGGCCGACGAGCAGGACCTCGATCCCGGGGCCGTCTGCCGTCAGGAGGATGCCGAGCAGCGTCAGACGGTAGCACTCGCGGCCGCCGGCGCGGTGATCGAAGACGATGCTGCCGCCCAGGTGTGCAAGCGCGGAGCGGATGTCGGCCACGCCGCGGCGCGCGTAGAGATCGTGCAGCTCGCGGCGGGTGATCCATTCGCCACGGTGCAGCAGATCAGCCCAGATGAGGTTCAGCGGCTCCGCGCGCTCGCCGAGCTGTTTACGGAAATCATCGAGTGGACGCAGCTAGCGCTCCAGCTCGCGATTGACGCCGAAGTCCTCCGGCACCGGCGGACCCCACCGATAGAGCGCGTCCTCCGGGGCGAAATCGCGCGGCTGCCAGGCACACGTCTCGGGAATGTGATCGATGTCGTGGAAGTATTCCGCCCACGAGCCCCACGGGTCGCGCACGTAGTAGAAGAAGTTGGAGCCGATGACGTGGCGCCCGAGCCCCCAGCCGACCGGGATGCCCGCGTCGTGCGCGCGCTGCATGCCCATCGCGATCTCGTCGATGCCGCCCACCTCGAACGAGCCATGATGAAAGCCGGGGCCTTCGGAGGCGAGCAGCGCGAGGTTGTGATGATCCGGCGTGCAGCGCAGGAACGCGATGATGCCGGGACAACGGTCGGACAGCTTCATGCCGAGCACGCGTGTGTAGAAGTCGATCATGCGGTCGAGATTGCCGGAGAACAGCAAGACATGTCCGAGCCGGCGGGGGCGTGCCTCGAAGCGGTCGGGGCAGCCGCGCGTGGCCACGCGCGACGTGTGGCCGGGGCTGTTCACGGCCAGCGGCGGATCCGGCGGCGGCGTCTCCCCCGCCTCGGGACGGATATTGACCAGATTACCGTCGGGATCGCGAACCCAGAGCCCGCCCTCCGGCGCGCCGCGCGGCGGATCGACGGCGCTCACGCCCGCGCGCGAGAGGGACTCGCGCGTGGCCTCGAATTCTGCGCCCGGCGCCCCGAAGGCGACGTGGTGCAGCCGCTTGCGCGGCCCGGCATAGAGCAGCACGGTCTCGCGCTTGAGCGGCGCGGGCCGCAGATGCACGGCGCCGTCGCGGCCGGGCTCGTCCACCAGGCCGAAGCCGGTGTAGAACTTCTCACCGACCGTCTGGTCGGGAATCTCCAGCGCGTAATGCAAAAGAGCCTTCACGGCCATCGTCGCACCTCCGGGACCGAGTGTACCGCGCGGACGATGCGCTCGGCGGTGATCGGTTGATCCGTGATCATCGCGCCGAGCGGCGCCAAAGCATCGTTGACGGCATTGAGAATGGCCGCGGGCGCGCCGGTCGTGCCCGCCTCGCCCGCACCCTTGTAACCGCCGGCGATCGACGGGGCCGGCGTCTCGAGATGGTGGAGCTCGAGCGGCGGGACGTCGACCGCGGTCGGCACCGCATAATCCATCAGCGTGCCGCACAGCGGCTGACCCGCGTCGTCGTAGGCGCAGTGCTCCATGAGCGCGCCGCCGAGCCCCTGCGCGACGCCGCCGGCGATCTGGCCTTCGACGAGAGCGGGGTTCACCACGCGACCGCAGTCGTCGACGGCCACGTAACGCAGCACGCTCACGCGCCCCGTCTCCGTGTCGATCTCCACGACCGCCAGATGGGCGCCGTTGGTGAAGGTCCACGGCTGCGCGTTGGTGAAGTGAACCGTCGCGTCGAGGCTCGGCTCGAGCCCCTTCAGCTCGTTGCTGCGAAAGTGCACCGTGCGAGCGAGGTCGGCGAGCGTCATGCCGCGGTCGGGGACGCCGCGAACCCGCGCGCGGCCGTCGGCCAGCTCGATGTCGCGCGCGTCGGCCTCCAGCAGCGTGGCCGCAACGTGGCGGATCTTGTCCGCGAGCGCGCGCGAGGCGAGCAGCGTGGCGCTGCCGCCGATCGGCATCCCGCGGCTCGCCCAGGTGCCGCCGCCATACGGCATGAGTGCGGTATCGCCCGAGCGCACGGCGACGGCGTCGGGGCTCACGCCGAGCTCGTCCGCCACGATCTGCGCGAACGCGGTCGGCGTCCCCTGCCCCTGGTCCGTCACGCCGACGAGCACGGTGACGGCGCCCGACGGCTCCAGGCGCAGCGTCGCCCCGTCCTGCCCGGAGATGGGCGCGCCGCCGACGCCGTAGAACTGCGCGCCCGGTCCGGTCAGCTCGATGAAGCACGACAGCCCGATGCCGAGGTGGCGTCCCTGGGCTCGCGCCGCGGCTTGCTCGAGACGAAGATCATCGTACTTCGCGACCTCCAGCAGCCGGTCGAGCGCCGCGTGATATGAGCCGCTGTCGTAGACGTTGCCGGTGGCCGACGTGTAGGGAAACTCTTCCGGCCGGATCAGGTTGCGTCGGCGGATCTCGGCTGGATCGATGTGAACGTCGCGCGCAATCAAATCGAGCATCGACTCCGTCACCGCCGCGGCGATTGGATGACCGACCGCGCGGTACTGCGACGTGATGACTTTGTTCTGCGCGACGACGCGCAGCGTGCCGTCGTAGTCGCGCACGCGATACGGCCCCGGAAGGAGGCGCAGCACCTGTCCGCCTTCCACCACGCTCGAGCGCGGATACGCCGAGTACGGTCCGACGGCGGCGGTGATGCGCGCGCGCATCCCGGTCACCACGCCGTCGTCGCCCCCGGCGACCTCGACGTCGATCGTCTGCTCGCGCGCGTGGATGTCAGAGACGAAGGACTCGCGTCGCGTCACCACGAACTTCACGGGCCTGGCCAGGGTCATCGCCAGCGCCACCGCCGCCAGATCGTCCTGATAGACGTGGATCTTGATGCCAAACGAGCCGCCGACGTCGGGCGCGATCACGCGCACACGGTGCTCCGGCAGGCTGAAAAGATCGGCGAGCACCGCCTGCATCATGTGGGGCACCTGCGTGGAGATCCAGACGGTCAGCGCGCGGGTGGCCGGCTCGAAGTCGGCGACCAGCGCACGCGGCTCGATCGGTACGCCCGTGTGCCGGCTCGTCGTGAAGCGCCGCCGCCACACGCGTGCCGCGTTCGCGAACGTGGCGTCCGGATCGCCGCCCCTCAGACGCGTCTCGTAGATGAGGTTGTCGCCGAGCTCCGCGTGGATGAGGGGCGCGTTGGCGTGTTCGGTCGTCAGCGCGGCCGGCAGGGGCTCGTACGTGACGTGGATGAGAGCCGCGGCGTCATGCGCTGCCGCCGGCGTCTCCGCGGCGACCGCAACGACCGGCTCGCCGACGCAGCGCACGCGCTCGACGGCCAGCGGCAGCATCGCGCCGGTCTTCATGCCGCGGTAGTGGTGGAGGATTCCGCGACAGGGCTTGCACAGCCGCGCCGCGTCGGCGCCGATGAGAAGCTTGACGACGCCGAGGCTCTTCGCCGCGGCGCCGACGTCGACCCGCGCGATCGCAGCGTGCGCGTGCGGGCTTCGGACGAACGCGACGTGGACCATGCGCGGCAGCGCGATGTCGTCCACGTAGCGGCCGCGCCCGGTCAGCAGGCGAGGATCGTCGAGACGCTTGAGCGGCGCGCCGACGTGGGGCATGGCGGCGAGCCTAGCATGCGGGGGTCAGTCATCGTCGCTCTTCAAGAGATGCCGCCAGTAGCTCTGCGGATCCTCGAGCATCCTGCGCGTGATCGGATAGTGGGATGTTTCCTCGAGGCGCACGGAGCGCAGAGGTGCGTCGTCGAAGCTGACGATGTCGGCATCGGGGAACGTGAGCAAGATCGGCGAGTGGGTCGCAATGACGAACTGGCTCTTGCCGGCACGCACGAGCTCGGCCATCCGCACCAGCAGCGCGAGCTGCCGCTGTGGTGAGAGCGCCGATTCCGGCTCGTCCAAGATGAACATGCCCGACTCCAGGCGGTTGAGCATGATGGCCAGGAACGCCTCACCGTGTGATTGCGCATGGAGCGAACGGCCACCGTAATGCTCGTACGGGTCCCACCAGAAATCGGGATCGTCGCGACGCTCGTCGAGCAGCGACGCAAAGTTCGCCTGCAGTTCGGCTCGGAAGAAATACCCGTCGCGCGGCCGCCGCGAGAACGCAAAGCGAAGCGCGCTGCCGAGCGCCGCGCGCCGATCGGGTCCGTGCGGATTCGCCGCCTCGTTCCGAGTGCCACCCCAGATCGGCAGACCGCACGCCTCGGCGATCGCCTCGATGAGAGTGGACTTGCCGGAGCCGTTCTCCCCGACGAAACACGTCACCGGCTTCCGGAATTCGAGATCGAGATCGCGGGCGAACGGGATGTTGAAGGGAAACTCGTCGAAATTCGGCACGCGCTCGGGGAGGAGGGTGATGCGCTTGAGCAGCAGTCCGCCGCTTGTCGGTCCTCCGCGTTTCATCTCCCTGATTATTGACCAGGTGACGGGGAGCGCGGGCCGCGACGAGGAAGGCGCTGCATCGCGGCCGGGGGGCGCCGTTGACACCTCTCGACCCCCACCCCTATCATCGGCGCCACTCGCTCGAGCTACGCGTCAAGCCTGGTGAGGAGGAACCCCCATGAACCGTCGCGTGTTCTTGACCACCACCGCCGCCGGCGCCGCGACTTTCGCCTTCCCCGCGGTGCTGCGCGCGCAGAGCAAGGATCCGGTCCGCATCGGTTTCCCGCTGCCGCTGACGGGTCCGTTCGCCGCCATCGCCGGCGATATGAAGCAGGGCGCCGAGCTCGCCGTCGACGAGCTGAACGCCAAGGGCGGCATCCTGGGCCGCAAGGTCGAGCTCCTCGTCCGCGACGATCAGCTGAAGCCGCAGATCGGCGCGCAGCGCACGCAGGAGCTCATCGAGAAAGAAAACTGTCAGTTCATCGTCGGCGGCCTCGCCGCGCACGTGCAGATGGCGATCAACGAGCAGACGAAGAAGGCCAAAGTCCTCTTCATCTCGACGAGCCAGTCGGACGAGATCAGCGCCAAGCCCGACACGAGCCCGGTCACGTTCCACGAGGCGCTGAATCCGACCATCACCTCGCGGGTCGTGGGCTCGTGGGTGATGAAGAACCTCGGACAGAAGTGGTGGATCGTCTACGCGGATTACGCGTGGGGCAAGCAGAACAACATGGTGCTGACCGAGACGAACAAGAAGCTCGGCGGCACGATCCTCGGATCGACACCCTATCCGCTCGGTAGCGCGGAGTTCTCGGCGCATCTGCCGAAGATCCAGGCGGCCAAGCCCGACGTGCTGATGGCCGTCACGCCGGGCGCGGACGACATCGCGTTCCTCAAGCAGGTGAAGTCGTTCGGCATGCATCAGCAGATGAAGCTCGCCAAGCCGTTGCACTGGATCTCGGTGGCCAAGCAGGGCGGGCCCGAGCTCTACCAGGACGTCTACGGCGGGATCAACTTCTACTGGGAGCTTCAGGACTCGATTCCAGAGGCCAAGCGCTACGTCGAGGGATTCCAGAAGAAGTTCGGCATCCCGCCCGGCGACTACGGGGTGTATGCCTACAGCGCCGTGCTCGAAGTGGCGCGGGGCGCGGAGCTCGCCAAGACGACCGACGGCGAAAAGGTCGCGGACGCGCTGCGCAAGAATCCGACTTACAACCACGTGAAGGGCAAGCAGTGGTGGCGCACGTGCGACAACAAGTCGTTCCAGGACATGTGGATCCTCAAAGGGCGCGCGCCGGGCAAGACGAAGGGCGAGTGGGGGCTGCTCGACATCGTCGCGCGCGTGCCGGCCAGCGACGACATGGATCGCACCTGCGCCGAGAAGGGGCACACCGCGTAGCCGGCCGTGCCCGACATCTCGGTGGCGGCGCTGGCCGCGCAGGTCTTCACGGGGCTGGTGCTCGGCGGGATCTTCGTGCTGCTCGCGGTCGGCCTGTCGCTGATCTTTGGCCTCATGACGGTCGTGAATTTCTCGCACGGCGCGCTGTACATGCTCGGCGCGTACTTCGGCTTCGTGCTGATGGGGCGTACCGGCAGCTTCCTCGTCGCCCTCGTGCTGGCGCCGTTGCTGGTGGGCGCGTTCGGGCTCTTCGTCGAGCGCTTCCTCATCCGGCCGCTCTACGGCCGCTCGCCCGACGATCCGCTGCTGCTCACCTTTGGGCTGTCGCTCGTGCTCGTCGAAGTCGCGCGGCTCATCTGGGGCAAGATCGGGGTGACGCTCGATCCGCCGCGTGCGCTCGCCGGCGCGGTGAATCTGGGATTCACGTACTTTCCGAGCTACCGGCTGTTCGTCATCGCCGTCACGGCGGTCGTGCTCGTCGGCCTCTGGCTGTTCCTCGAGAAGACGAACATCGGCCTCGTCATCCGCGCGGGGTCGCGTGATCCGATGATGGTGCGGGCGCTCGGCTTCGACGTCGGCCGCATCTGGTTTCTCGTGTTCGGCATCGGCACCGGACTGGCGGGGCTCGCGGGGATCCTCGCGGGGCCGATGCGCGGCGCCTACGCCGAGATGGGCGTGACGATCATCATCGAGTCGTTCGTGGTCGTGGTGGTGGGCGGCATGGGCAGCCTGCTCGGCGCCGTGATCTCGGGGCTGCTGATCGGCCAGATCGTCGGGCTCACGACGTTCTTCGCGCCCAAGCTCGCCGAGATCATCGTCTTCATCTTCATGGCGCTGGTGCTGCTGTTCCGGCCGAGCGGCCTGCTCGGCGAGGCGGGATTGCTCGAGTGAATCGACGCGCCGTCGCATGGGTCCGGCAGCATCCCGTGCTCTGCTTCTTCATCGTCTTCGCGATCTTTCCCTGGATCGTGCCCTACAAGTCGCTGGGCTCGCAGGTGCTCATCTACGGGCTCTTCGCGCTCGGGTTCAATCTCCTCTACGGCTACACGGGCCTGCTGTCGTTCGGGTCGGCCGCGTACTGGGGACTGGGCGCATACGGCACGGGCATCGCGCTCGCCAAGCTCAAGATCACGTCGCTGTGGCTGGCGCTGGGCATCGGCCTCGCCGCGGCGCTGCTGGGCGGCGCGATCGTCGGATTCTTCTGCCTGCGGCGCCGCGGCATCTACTTTGCGATGCTGACGCTCGCGTTCGCACAGCTCCTCTACTTCGTCGTCTTCCATCTCGCCGACTGGACGGGCGGCGACGACGGGCTCAGAGGCATCGCCGTGCCGGCGATCGGCGTCGGCGGCTGGCGGCTCCCCCTCGATCGCTCTGTCGTCTTCTACTACTTCACGCTGGTGATCGTCGGGCTCGCGGTGGCGGCGCTCAAGCGCATTCTCGACTCGCCGTTCGGCGCCGTGTTGCAGGCGATCCGCGAGAACGCGGACCGTGCCACCGCCTGCGGCTACGACATCGCGCGCGTCAAGCACCTGTCGTTCGTGTTCTATGCGCTCTTCTGCGGTCTCGCGGGCGCGCTGGACGCGCTGCGGCTCACGGTCGTGCCGATCGAGTCGCTCCACTGGTCGACCTCGGGACAGGTCGTGATCATGACGCTGCTGGGCGGCGCGGGCACGTTCTTCGGTCCGTTCGTGGGGGCGGCTACCTACCTCGTGCTCGAGGACGCCATCAGTGTGTGGACCGAGTCGTGGCCGCTTGTGATCGGTGCGATCTTCATGGTGTTCGTGCTGTTTCTGCCCAAGGGCATCTGGGGCACGCTGACAGGAGGGTTCCATGGCCGTTAAAGTGCTCGAGCTGCATCATCACGGGATCCGCGTCGGGCCCTCGCAGGAGGAGGTCGCGAAGGCGCGCAAGTTCTACGGCGATGTGCTCGGTCTCGACCACGATCCCGGGCGTCCGAACATCCCGACCATCGATGGGTACTGGATGGACGTCGGCGGCACCGCGCAGATCCATCTCATGGGCGTCAACGGCCAGTCGAAGTTCGCCAAGGGGCCGGGGCAGGATCCGTCGCTGCCGCACGTGGCGCTGGCCGTCGCCGACATCGAGGAGACTCGCCGGGAGCTCGATCGCCTCGGCGTGAAGTACTGGGTGGCCGAAAGCGTCGTCGGCCCGCAGTCGCAGCAGATCTTCATGAAGGATCCGTTCGACAACATGATCGAGCTGCACCAGGTCGACACCTGCCGCTGCGTCACCGCGCGGCGAGCCGCCGCCGGCGGCGGAAAGATGGCGTGACGGTTCCGGACCCACGCGTCATCGAGTCGGCGGCGCGAGTCGCTCGAGAGGAGCTGGCGCCGCGCGCCGCCGACTACGACCGCGACGCGAAGAATCCGGTGGAGAGCTGGCGCGCGCTCGGTCGCGCGGGCTTCCTTGGCGCCACGATCCCGCGTGCGCACGGTGGCCTCGGGCTCGACATGCCGACGTACGTCGCGGTCATCCGCACGCTCGCCGGCGGGTGCGCGAGCACGGCGATGACCCTGCACATGCACTCGACGGTCATGCGCTTCATCGGCGCGCTCGGCACCGAAGCGCAGCACCGCCGCTACTTCCCCGAGGTGGTCCGACACGGCACGCTCTTCGGCTCGTGGGGAAGCGAGCCGGCCGTGAGTCTGTCGCGCACGCTCCTGATGGAGACGGCCATTCGTGAGGCCGAGGACGGCTGGGCCATCGACGGCGTGAAGCACTTCTGCACGATGGCGCTCGGCGCGTCGCATTACATGGTCTGGTGTGCGCTCGACGGCGGCACGGACATGGGCAAGGCGCTGTTGCTGACGCTCGTGCCCGCCGACGCGCCCGGCATGGCGACCGACGGCACGTGGGACACGCTCGGGATGCGCGGCACCTATAGCCCCGCGGTCACCTTCACCGGCATGCGCGTGCCCGCCGACGCCACGCTCGGTCAGCCGGGCTCGGCGGTGCAGGTCGGATTGGAAGTCACCTCACGCGTGATCCAGACCGTCGGCGGCCGCGGCGCCTACCGGATCTTTCCCGCCGAACGCGCGTTTCGCGACATGCGCACCGCCACGCTGATGCCGCCGACGGCCGACCGCATGCTCGAGACGATCGGCAAGAGCGCGCTGGGGCTCACCGAAGCGATGTTCCGCGTCAGCGCGGGGCCGCAGGCAGGCTGACGGCATGGCGGAACCGGTCCGGCCATTCACGGGGGCGGAGTTCCTCGAGAGTCTGCGCGACTCGCGCGACGTCTGGATCTACGGCGAGCGCGTCAGGGACGTCACCACACATCCCGCCTTCCGCAATCCGGCGCGGATGCTGGCCCGTCTCTACGACGCGCTGCACGACAAGATGCTGCAGCCGACGCTGACCTGCCCGACCGATACCGGCTCCGGTGCGTTCACGCACCGCTTCTTCCGCGCACCCGCGAGCGTGGACGACCTCGTGGCCGGTCGCGACGCCATCGCCGCGTGGGCGCGGCAGACCTACGGCTGGATGGGACGCTCGCCCGACTACAAGGCGGCGTTTCTCGCAACCCTCGGCGCCAACGCCGACTTCTACGCCCCGTACCAGGACAACGCGCGCCGCTGGTACCGCGCCGCGCAGGAGCGCGTGCTCTTCCTGAACCACGCGCTGGTGCAGCCGCCGGTCGATCGCCACCGGCCGCCCGACGAGGTCGCCGACGTGTACGTGCACGTCGAGAAGGAAACCGACGCCGGGCTCGTCGTCAGCGGCGCCAAGGTCGTGGCCACCGGCTCGGCGCTGACGCACGCCAACTTCATCGCGCACCCGACCACGACGCCGATCAAGACGAAGGAGTTCGGCGCGGTGTTCATCGCGCCGATGGACACCCCCGGTGTCAAGCTGATCTGCCGCCCTTCGTACGCGATGACGGCCGAGGTCATGGGCAGCCCGTTCGATTACCCGCTCGGAAGCCGGATGGACGAGAACGACGCGATCCTCGTCCTCGACCACGCGCGAGTGCCGTGGGAGAACGTGCTTGTCTACGAGGACCTCGAGAAGTCGGCGACGTTCTTCCAGCACTCCGGCTTCTTCCCGCGCGCGATGATCCACGGCTGCACGCGCCTGGCGGTGAAGCTCGACTTCATCAGCGGTCTCATGCTCAAGGCCGCCGAGGCGGTGGGCTCGGCCGACACGCGGCACATCCAGGCCTCGATCGGCGAGGTGATCGCCTGGCGCAATCTCTTCTGGGGCCTGAGCGACGCGATGGCGCGGGCGGCGGTGCCGTGGGCGGGCGCCACCGTCCTGCCCAACCCGGAGTACGCGCAGGCCTACCGACTGTTCGCGACCATCGCGTGGCCGCGGGTGAAGGAGATTTGCGAGAGCATCCTCGGCAGCGCGCTGATCTATCTCAACTCCCACGCGGTCGACTTCAAGACGCCGGAGCTGCGGAGCTATCTCGACAAATACCTGCGCGGCTCCGACGGCAGCAGCGCGGCCGAGCGGACCAAGCTGATGAAGCTCTTGTGGGACGCCATCGGCACCGAGTTCGGTGGGCGGCACGAGCTCTACGAGCGCAACTACGCCGGCGCGCCGGAGACGATCCGGTTCCTGACCTGGCAGATGGCGCAGACGAGCGGCGCCGCCGGGCGGTTCAAGGCCTTCGCCGAGCAATGCCTGGCCGAGTACGACCTGGACGGCTGGACGGCGCCCGACCTGATCACCCCGCGCGACGTGAATCGCTTCCTGCAAAAGGACCCCGGCGGATAAGATGTCCCTGTGCGGATGAGTCGTTGTATCGACGACTTGGAGTGCGGCTCGAGCCGCAGGTGGCCTGGTCTAGATACGGGGTGGCTGCGCCTGCTCGCCGCCCTCGTCGCCGTGGCCGCGCTCGCCGTCGCCTGCGATCGTGGCGCCGGCGGGGGCCCCGCGATCACGGTGGTGATCGCCGACTACAGCAAGGATCACACGCGTCCCTTCTGGCAGGCGCTCGCCGAGCGGTACACCAAGCAGGGCGGCCCGAAGGTCGATCTGCGGATCATCGACTGGAACTCGATCGATCAGCAGGTCAGCACGATGATCCAGAACAACCAGCCGCCCGACGTGCTGAACCTGAACTCGTTCTCCTCGTATGCCCGCGACGGCCTGCTCTATCCCGCCGACGACGTGCTGTCACCGACGACGCGCGACGACTTCCTCGAAGCTTTCGCGCGCGGCGGCCAGTACCAGGGCAAGCTCTACGGGCTGCCGATCCTGTCCAGCGCGCGCGCGTTCTTCTACAACCGCGACCTGTTCGCCAGGGCCGGCCTCGAAACGCCGCCGAAGACGTGGAACGATTTCGTGCAGGCCGCGAAAAAGATCCAGGCGCTCGGCGGCGGTGTGATCGGCTACGCGCTGCCGCTCGGCCCCGAAGAGGCGCAGGCGGAATGGGCGATCTGGATGTGGAACGGCGGCGGCGACTGGAAGACCGGCGACGCGTGGACCATCAATAGCGAGGCGAACGTACGCACGCTCGGCTTTCTGGCTGACCTCGCGAACCGCCATCGGGTGACCCAGGTCAACCCCGGCAAGACCAATCGCACCGACGGCGCCTTCCAGCTGTTCAAGGACGGCAAGGTCGGCATGGTGATCGGCTTCAGCCCGCTCGCCAAGCAGCTCGACGCGGAGGGCAAGGTCAAGTACGGCGTCGCCGAGATGCCGACGACCCTCGACAAGCCGGTGACCCTCGGCGTCGAAGACTATCTGATGGCGTTCAAGAAGAAGGACAACCGGGAGGCCGTGAAGAAGTTCCTGGATCTGTACTATCAGCCCGACAACATCACGAAGTGGATCACCGCCGAGGGCTTCCTGCCGGTGACGAAGTCCGGCCTCGAGCGCATGCGCGCCAACAGCGCGCTGAAGCCGTATCTCGACGCGCTGCCGAACGCGCGCCTGGCGCCGACGACCGATCCCGCGTGGGACCGTGTGAAGCTCGACGTGCAGCAAAACATCGGCCTCGCCGTGCAGCCCGGCGGCAACTCCAAGCAGGTCCTCGACCAGCTCCAGCAGAACGCCGTCGCCGCGAAGTGAGAGGCCGCCGCTGGGAGGCGCTGCTCTGGCTCGGGCCGAGCCTGGCGCTCATCGGCGGCGTCGTGTTCTACCCCGCCGTCGCGCTCGTCGGCGCGTCGCTCGGACGGTATTCCATCACCGGCGTCTATCAAGGCTCGGTCGGCGCGGATAACTACGCCCGGCTGCTCCAGCAGCCGGCGCTGCCCGTCGTTCTCGTGAACACGGCGGTGTGGGTGGCGGTGGTCGTCGGAATCACGGTGGTCATCTCGCTGGGCCTCGCGCAGCTCCTGAACGAGGACTTCCCTGGACGCGCGCTCGTCCGCTGGGCGCTCATCGTGCCGTGGGCGGCCTCACTGATCATGACGTCCAAGCTGTTCGTGTGGATCTACGACTACTACTTCGGCGCGCTCAACGCGCTGCTGACCTCGCTGCGCGTGCTGCCGCAGCCGGTGGACTGGCTGGGCGAAGACGCCACGGTGATGGGCGCCATGATCGCGGTGGGCGTCTTCGTCTCGCTGCCGTTCACGACCTACGTCCTGCTCGCCGGGCTCGCGAGCATCCCCGGCGACGTCTACGAGGCCGCGCGCGTGGACGGCGCGTCGCGGTGGGCAACGTATCGACGGCTCACGCTGCCGCTGCTCAAGCCGGCGCTGCTCGTGGCCGTGGTCCTCAACGCCATCTACGTCTTCAACTCGTTTCCCATCGTGTGGACGCTCAACGACCGCAATCCGGGCTTCGCTCATGACACGATGGTCACCTACATGTACAAGATCGCCTTCAAGAGCGCGCTCCGCGATGTCGGGCTGGCGGCCGCGCTAGGCGTGGTGAACGTCGCGCTGATCCTGCTGGCCGTCCTCGCCTACCTGAGAACCGTGCGCTGGGACGACGGCGACGCGGCGGTGTCCGGGAGGGCCTGAGTGCGCCGCACGGCGCTGACCGCGGCGGGCGGGCTGCTGGCGTCCGCCGTGCTCACGCCGTACGTCGTGATGCTGCTGACCGCGCTCAAGCCCGACGCCGAGCTGCGCACGACCCCGCCGCGACTGCTCCCCGTCGCCTGGCGTCCGGGCAACTTTCTCGCCGTGCTCGCCGATCCCGGCTTCGCGGACTGGCTTCGCGTCTCGCTGGTCGTGGCCGCCGCCTCGACGGCGATCGTCGTGCTGGCCGCCGCGCCCGCCGCCTACTACACGGCGCGCCACCGCTTCGTCGGCCGGACTGCGTTCCTCTTCGTCGTGCTCGTGACCCAGATGTTCTCGCCGACGGCGCTCGTGGTCGGGCTCTATCGCGAGGCCTTCGACCTCGACCTCGTCAACACCTACGCGGCCCTGATCCTGACCAATGCGGCGTTCAACCTCGCCTTTGCGATCTGGATCCTGCGCGCGTTCTTCGCCTCGATCCCGCGCGAGATCGAGGAGGCAGCGGCCGTCGACGGCTGTGGGCGGGCCGGCACGCTCGTCCGCGTCGTCCTGCCGCTATCCCTCCCCGGCCTGGTCACCGCGGTGATCTTTGCGTTCATCGCAGCCTGGAACGAATACATCATCGCGCTGACCCTCATGACGGCGCCCGAACGAAAGCCGTTGACGGTCGGCATCACGTCGTACGTGACCGCCTATGTGCAGCACTGGAACCACCTGTTCGCGGCCTCGGTACTGGCGATCGTGCCGGTCGTGGTGCTCTTCGCCGTGATCGAGCGCCACCTGGTCGGCGGGCTCACCGCGGGAAGCGTGAAGTAGCGTCCGCGCTCAGAGCTTCGGGCGCGGGAAGACGAACTTCGCCTCGGCGGCGTCCTTGGGCCACACGACGCGCGGCTTGCTCCCCAGGATCTGGATCGCGGCCGTGCTGGCGTTGGGATTGTCGCCGAGCTCGTTGAAGACGACCGGCCCCGTCGACGTCGTGACGCCCCCCGCGAAGCTGGTCTTGCGGATCGCGGCCACCAGCGCGTCGGGATCGGTCGAGCCGGCGCGCTCGAGCACGTCGGCGATCACCAGCAGCGCCTCGTAGGTGTAGGCGGCGCTCGCGTCGAAGTTGCGTCCGCCCGAGCGCCTCACGTACTCGGCGGCGAGCTTCTGTGTCTGCGGCAGACGCATGTTCGGCCACACCGTGATGTCCATCACGTACTCGATCCGCTCTTTGAGCTGCTCGATCTGCTTGGTCTCGTACAGGCCGGGCGCGCCGGGGCTCATCACACCCATCAGCTCCACGCGCTGCTTGACCAGCTCGTCGAGGAGCAGGATCGCGGTGGCCGGTCGCGTGAAGGGGGCGAGCACCTCCGGCTTCGCGGCCTTCGCACGCGACACCTCGGTCGAGAGATCGACCGCCGTCTCAGGGTACGGGATCACGTCGACGATCTCGAAGGCGGGAGCGGCCGCCTTGTGCGCGGCCATGAAGCTTTCGGTCGCCGTCTTGCCGAACAGGTCGTTGGTGTACATCACGACGATCCGCTTGGGGCCGACGCCGGCCTCGCGAAAGATCTCGGTCATGTACCGCACGGCGTTGCGGCCGAACGTCATGCTGCCGGGGAAGATGCGGTAGACATACTGAATCTTCTGCTGCCCTTCGCGCACGGACTTCGCGATGTTCGCGGTGATGGCATCGGCTGCGGTGATGTCGATCACGTAGGGCACGCGGCGCTGCTGGGCAAGCGGCGCGATGCTGGCGACGTGCGCGGAGTGAAACGCGCCCGTCAGCATCTGTGCGCCGCCGGCGATGAGCCGGTCGGCCTCGGCGCGCGCGACGTCGGCCTTCGTCTGACTGTCCGCGAGCAGCAGCTCCAGCCGCGCCCCGCCCTGCGATCGGATGCCACCGGCGGCGTTGATCGCCTCGGCCGCCATCTGCGCGCCCAAGCGGCAGTCCTGACCAACCTCGGCGAGGGCGCCCGTCACCGGACTGATGACGCCGATCTTGAGCGTCTTGGCCTGCGCGCGCGGTGCGGCGGGAAGCGCGGCGACGGTGGCGCTCGCAGCAGCGGCGCCGAGAAAGGTCCGGCGAGTGATCATCTAGACCTCCAGGAAGCGCTGCTGGATCGTCGGATCCTTTCGCAGCTCGTCGGGCGTGCCCTGGAACTGGATCCGTCCCTGATCCATGACGTACACGCGGCGCGAGAGCGCCAGCGCGACCTCGAGCGTTTGCTCGACGAGCAGGATCGTCGTGCCGCTGCGGTTGATCGCGGCGAGGATCCCCGTTAGATTCTCCACGAGCATCGGCGCGAGACCCTCGGTCGGCTCGTCGACGAGCATCACCGCCGGCCGCGCCACGAGCGCGCGCGCGATCGCCACCATCTGCTGCTCGCCGCCCGAGAGAAAGCGCCCGCGATGATCGATCCGCTCGCCCAGCCGGGGAAAGTGGCGAAAGACCTCCTCGAGCCGGGTCGCGGCGTCCGCGTCGCGGGCGCCGACGCCGAGCATGCCGAGGCGGAGGTTCTCGAGGACGGTGAGGTTCGGCAGCACGCGCCGCTCCTCCGGGATCCAGGCGATGCCGCGCCGGACGATCTCGTGCGTCGGCAGGCGCGTGACATCGTCGCCCCGCAGCCGGATGCGTCCGCGCGCGGGGCGCGTGAGGCCCATCACCGAGCGTAGCGTGGTCGTCTTGCCTGCGCCGTTGCGGCCGATGAGGCTCACGACCTCGCCGTCACCGACGGCGAGCGAGACGCCTTGCAGGATGTGCGCCTCGCCGTAATACGTGTGGACCTCTTCGAGCTCGAGCAAGGCCATCGCTAGCGGATCGCCCCCAGATACGTTTGCTGCACGCGCTCGTTGGCGCGGATCTCCTCGGGCGTGCCCTCCGCCAGGACCTGGCCCTGATGCAGCACGGTGATGCGGTCGGAGATCTTCATCACGACCTTCATCTTGTGCTCGACGAGGATGACCGTGCGGCCAGCGGTCAGCTCGCGGATGAGCCGCATCGTCTCGTCGGTCTCCTCGGGGCTCATGCCGGCCGTAGGCTCGTCCAGCAGCAGGAGCTGCGGGTCGGAGGCCAGCGCGATGGCGATCTCGAGATGGCGCTTCTCGCCATGGGCAAGATGCGCGGCAAGCTGACCGGCCTTGCCCGCGAGACTGACCGTGCGCAGCAGCGCGTCGGCGCGCTCGGCGACATCGGTGAGCGCGTCGGCGCGCGACCAGAAGTTGAACGATCGCGTCCAGCCCTGGACGGCCACGCGCACGTTCTCGTGCACGGAGAGGTGCGGAAAGACGTTGGTGATCTGGTACGACTTCGTGATGCCGAGCCGCGCCACCGCGTGCTGCGGCAAGCCGGTGATGTCGCGCTCGCCGAACCAGACGCGGCCGGCGGTCGGCGCCATCTCGCCCGAGATCAGCCGGAAGAAGGTCGTCTTGCCGGCGCCGTTGGGACCGATGATCGAGCGCAGCTCACCGCGGCGGACCACGACATCGACGCGATCCACGGCGATCAAGCTGCCGAAGGCGCGCGTGAGCGCTTGAGTGCGCAGCAGGGGCGCCCCGGGCATAGGCGCAGATACCACGCGCGTTTCCGGGGTGTCAAGCGATGGGCGCCGCGCGCCGCTGTGCTATCGTCCTCGCACATGGACGCGCTGCCGCTGCCCCCGCTCTCGGCCGCGCAGGCCGACATCGTCGCGCGCGTGACCGAGCTGGCGCGCACGCGCTTCGCGCCCCGCGCCGCCCGGTACGACGCGGAGTCGTCGTTCCCGCACGAGAACTATCGCGATCTTCACGCGGCGGGTCTCTTGCCGCTCACGGTGCCGGCCGCCTACGGCGGCGTGGGCGCCGATCCGATCGCTTACGTGCACGCGCTGCGCGAGCTGGCGCGCGGCTGCTCGGCTACCGCGCTCACGTTCAACATGCACAGCACGATCACCGGCTTCATCGATGCCCTCGGCACGGAGGCGCAGAAGCGGCGCTGGTTCGCCGACGTGGTGGGCCACGGTCGCCTCATCGCCTCGATCACGAGCGAGCCCGAGCAGTCGTTCCGCGACAAGTTCGTGCTCAACACCGTCTTCCGCCGTGCCGACGGCGGCTGGCGCGTCGGCGGCGTCAAGCAGTTCTGCTCGATCGGCGATGCCGCGGATTACTACTTCGTCACCGGCGTGGTCGACGGCGCGGCCGGCGCCGCCGACGGCGTGATCTCGGCGATGATCCCGCGCACGGATGCCGGCGTGAAGATCGAGGGGATCTGGAACGCAACCGCGATGCGCGGCACCATCAGCCACACCATCCGCTACGACTGTCTCGTGCCGGACACCGACATCGTCGGCACGCCGGGCAGCCTGCTGACGATCGACCTCTCCGGCTTCGCGCTCGGGTACGCCGCCGTGTACCTCGGCATCGGCGAGGCGGCGTTCGACTACATGCTCGAGTACGCGAAGACGAAGACGCTCAAACCCTCGACCGAGCCGATGTCGCATCATCCCTTGGTCCAGCGTACGGTCGCGCAGGTGGGCACCGCGCTGCGCGCGGCGCGGCTCCTCGTCCACGAAGCGGCGCGCCTGCGCATGACCGGCGACAAGGCGGCCACCATGCTCGCCGTCAATCAGGCGAAGGCGTATGCGGCCGAGGTCGGGCTCGACGCGACGACGCGCGCGCTGCAGATGGCGGGTGGCCGCGGCATCCTCAAGGAGCTGCCGCTGGAGCGCTGGCATCGCGACGCGCTCGCGGGGCCCGTCATGCCGCCGTCCAACGATCGCTGCCTGGAGACCGCCGGCAAGCTGTTGTGCGGCCTGCGCGCGGCCACGCTGGAGTTCCAGTGAGCGCGCGCCGTCCCGACGCGATGGGCGCGGCGACGCGGTTCGCGGCCCAGGACGGCATGCCGACGACGCGCGGACTCAACTTCTATGTCGCCGATCCGAATCTCGAGTACGTCTGCTCGACCGTGATGGAGCCGGATATGCTGGACCGCGCCCGGCCGCTGTTGCTCGAGATGGGCGCCGTCGCCGGCGACGAGCTGGACGCACTTGCTGCGGAGGCCGACCGCCACCCTCCCACGCTACGGCCGTACGACGAGCGCGGCCGCCGCGTGGACGAGGTCGTCTTCCATCCGGCGTATCGCGCCATGGAGCGGCTGGCCTTCGAGCGCTTCGCGCTGGCCGCGATGTCGCACCGCGACGGCGCGCTCGGCTGGCCGGGTCGGGTGCCGCACGTCGTGAAGTACGCGCTGTCGTATCTGTTCGCGCAGTCGGAGTTCGGTCTGCTGTGCCCCGTCAACATGACCGACTCGACGGTCCGGATGCTGAGCCGCTTCGGCAGCAATGAGCTGAGAAGCCGGTACCTGCTGCGGCTGACCGCGATGACGCTGGAGGATCTCTGGCAGGGCACGCAGTGGATGACCGAGAAAACCGGCGGCTCGGACGTCGGCGCGCTCACGACGCTCGCGCGCCGTGACGCCGACGACACCTGGCGGCTCTGGGGCGACAAGTGGTTCGCCTCGAACGCCAGCGCGGACGTCGCGCTCACGCTCGCCCGACCCGAGGGCGCGCCGGCGGGAACGCGCGGGCTCGGCCTGTTCCTGGTGCCCAGGCACCTCCCCGACGGAGCCAGGAACGCGTGGACGATCAACCGGCTCAAGGACAAGCTTGGCTCCCGGTCGATGGCCACGGGCGAGGTCACGTACGCCGGCGCCGTCGCGTACGTCGTGGGTGACGCCACGCGTGGATTCGCGCAGATGATGGAGATGGTCAACGCCTCGCGCCTGTCGAACGCGATGCGCGCCCCGGCATCATGCGGCGCGCGCTGCTCGAGTCGGTGTTCCACGCGCGCGGCCGTGCGGCCTTCGGCGGCGCGCTGTTCGACAAGCCGCTCATGCGCTCGACGCTGCTGGAGATGCTGCTCGATGTCGAGGCGGCCGCCTCGGTCGTGCTCAACGCGGCGTTGATGTTCGATGCCTGGGACGCCGCGAGCGCCGAGGCCGGGCGCCTGCTGCGAATCGTCACGCCGGTGGCCAAAGCGTGGATCACGGCGCGCGCCCGAGTCGTGGCGGGCGAGGCCATGAACGTCCGTGGCGGCAACGGCTACGTCGACGAATGGGTCAACGCGCGACTGCTCCGCGACGCCTACCTGGGCGCCATCTGGGAGGGCTCGACCAACGTCGTCGCGCTCGACGTGCAGCGCGCGATCGTCAAGGACGGCGCGCTGGCGCCGCTGGCCGCGTTCATCGCCACACGGCTGGACGGCGTCCGCGAGGGCTATGCCAAGCCGGTCGCCGACGTGGTCCGCGACGTGGTGGCCGACGTCGAGCGGCGCGCGGCCGGCTGGGCGGCACAGTCGCTGGAGGCGCGCGAGCTCGACGCACGCCCGGTGGCCGAAGCGCTCTATCACGCGCTTGCCGTGGCGCTCCTGCTGGACGAGGGGCAAATGCTGCGAGCGCAGCGCGACGATCATCACAAGCTGCTCGTGGCCGCGCTGTACGCGCGGCGCTGGCTCCTGCCCGTCGTCCCCGGCGTTCCCGTATTCTCGCCGCGCGCGCTCGCGTCGCTCGAGCGGCTCGTGGACTGGCGTCCGATCGCGGCCGAGGTACTCGCGGCCGAGGCGCCTGCTCGCGCCTGAGCGTCCGCGGGAACTTCGCGAGCGCATGGCGGTCTAACTGATGCGCGAGGCCCTCGGCGCCGATCCGCGCGGTCTGCTCGCACGCCTGCGGGCCGGCGATCCCCGCGCATTCGAGGAGCTGGTGATGACGTATCAGCACCGCGTCTTTGGCGTGGCGCTACGGATGCTCGGCAGCCGTGCCGAGGCCGAGGAGATCGCGCAGGAGGTGTTCTTGCGGGCGCATCGGTCCCTCGGCGACTTCCGCGGCGAGGCTCGGCTCGGCACGTGGCTCTATGGGATCGCCTCACGGCTGTGCCTGAATCGCCTGGCGTCGCCCGATCGCCGCGTGGCGCGCGGAGACGCCGCGCTGCTCGACGTGCCGGCCGCGACGCCCGACGCCGCCGCCGAGGTCGAGCGCGCCGAGCTGGACACGGCGCTGCGCGCGGCGATCGCCGAGCTGCCGGACGAGCGGCGGCTCGTGTTGGTGCTGCGGGACATCGAGGGGTTATCGTACGAGCAGATCGCGGTAGCCCTCACGCTCGATCCCGGCACCGTGCGCTCGCGACTTCACCGCGCGCGGATGCAATTGAAGGAGAAGCTGGAGCGGTTCGCATGACGTGCGGCGACGCGCGGGACATGTTCTCGTTGCTCGCGGACGACGCGCTCACGCCCCTCGAGCGCGCAGCGCTCGACGCGCACCTCGCGGAGTGCGCCGAGTGCCGGCGCGAGCTCGCCGGCTTCGAGCGCGCGGTGAAGCTGATCCGCGCTATCGATCCGGTGCGCGCACCGGCGGGATTCGTCGAGCGCGTGCTCGCCGCGGCGCAGGCGGCGCCGCTGCCGCAGCAGCCAGCTCCCCTGCCAGAGCAGCCGGCTCCCCTGCCAGAGCAGCCGGCGCCCTTGCCGCCGCAGCCGCCGCCATTACCACGGCGGCCGGCGCGCCGAATGGCGTGGCGCCGGCCGGCGGTGCCGCTCAGCGCGGCCGCGCTGCTGGTGGTCGGTGGTCTCGCGGTGCTGCTGTTCCGCGGTTCCCCTGAGCAGCAGCGGGCCGCGCAGCGTCAGCTGGAATCCCCGCCGGCCGTGACCGCGCCGGCGCCACGGAGCGACGCACCGCCGACGCCGGCGCCACCGCCGCGCGAGCCCCAGAAGCCGCCAGCACCTGCCGGCGAGCGAGCGAAGACCGCCCCCACGCCACCGACCGTGGCCCGCAAGCGAGCCGAGACGCGCGCCGAGCCCAAACTGTCGGACGAGCAGCGCAACGTCACGCCGCCCCAGGCCGCGGAGCGTTTTGGCGCCAAGAGCGAGTCATCAGAGCGGGAGACGGACAAGCGTGTTGCGCAGGACGCCATCCAACCGGCGCCGGCCGCGCCTGCTCGCGAGCGGCAAGCCGCCACCGCCAAGACGCAACCGACGCCTCAGACGTCGGCGCTGTCGCGCACGGGGGCGATGACCGGCATTCCCGCCGCGACGCCCGATGTGCGCGCGCAGCTGCGCGTGGCGGATGTGAGCGCCGCCGAGCGGTCGTTGATCCAGCTCGCCACGCGCGTGGGCGGGCGGCAGACCGGCCGCCGCATCGACGCCGGCCGGATCGTTGTCGAGCTGGCGCTGCCGCGTGACGCGTACGCGCAGTTCGTGCGGGAAGCCACGGCGCTCGGCGCGATGTCGATCGAGAGCCAGACGGCCGAGCGACCGATGCTGGCCGTCGCCGTCACCGTCTCGAACTGATCCGGCTCCGGGCCCCGCCAGGACGTCAGCGTCCGGGAACTTCCGGCCTCCTGCCCTGTCTAACTCACCGGCAGCAGACATTCCAATCGCGGGAGGCCGGATCATGAAACGGACGATGGCGATCGCTCTGGTGCTCGTGACGTCGCTCGCGTCGGGCGCGGAGGCGGCGCAGGTCGCCGTCGGCCGCGACACGCAGCGGGACGTGATGGTGACCATCTACAACGGCAATCTCGGGCTCGTGAAGGACGTTCGCGAGGCGCGCCTGCCGACCGGACTTCACGAGACGGAGTTCACCGACGTGGCGGCGCAGATCGATCCGACCACCGTGCACCTGAAGTCGCTCACCGATCCGGCCGGGCTGCGCATTCTCGAGCAGAACTACGAGTACGACCTGCTCTCGAGCCAGAAACTCATGGAGAAGTACGTCGGTCGCATGGTGCGGCTCTACAACACCGACGGGACGTACCTCGAGGCGAAGCTGCTTTCCACGGCGGGTCCGGTGTTCGAGATCAACGGCCAGATCCACCTCGGCCACAACGGCCGCCTCGTGCTGCCCTCGCTGCCCGAGAATCTCGTGAGCAAGCCGACGCTCGTCTGGCTCCTGCGCAACGCGCTCTCGGGCGTGCAGCGGGTCGAGGCCTCGTATCTGACGGGAGGGATCACGTGGAAGGCCGATTACGTGATGGTCCTCGACGCGAAGGACACGAAGGCCGACCTCACGGGCTGGGTCACGATCGACAACCGCAGCGGCGCGACCTACGGCAACGCGGGGCTGAAGCTGGTCGCCGGCGACGTGAATCGCGCTCCCGAAGGCCGCCGCAATCAGCGCGCGCTGGAGGTGGCGTCGAAAGCGGCGTCGATGCAGGACGCCGCGCGCGACTTCAGGTCGGAAGGATTCTTCGAGTATCACCTGTACACGCTCGACGGCCGCACCACGCTCAAAGACAACCAGACCAAGCAGCTCACGCTCATGTCGGCCAGCGACGTGCCGGTGCTCAAGCAGCTCATCTACTACGGCGCGCAGGACTTCTATCGGACGTCCTACGGCGTGCCGATGTCCAACCAGAAGGTCGGCGTCTACCTCGAGATCAAGAACGCCAAGGCCAATCGGCTCGGCGTGCCGCTGCCCAAGGGCAAGGTCCGCGTCTACAAGGCCGATGCCTCGGGCAGCCAGCAGTTCGTCGGCGAGGACTGGATCGACCACACGCCGACGGACGAGCGCGTGAAGATCAAGATGGGCGACGCCTTCGACGTCGTCGGCGAGCGCACGCAGAAGGAGTTCCGCAAGATCGCCTCGGGGCTCTACGAGGTCGAGTGGGAGATCGCGCTGCGCAACCACAAGAAGGCCGACCAGACGGTCACCGTCATCGAGCCTGTGCCGGGCGACTGGCAAGTGCTGACGTCGACACACGCGTGGGAGAAACCCGAGGCGCACACGCTGAAGTTTCAGGTGCCCGTGGTTTCGGAGGGCGCCGCGAAGCTCACGTATCGCGTGCGGTTGCGGTTCTAAGGCGTGACGGGAGCCGTTCCGGGCTTCCGTTCGAAAACGGTCGCCACGAGATGATGCAGGTACTGCAGTCGGAACGGCTTGGGCAGATACGAGTGCGCTCCGAGGCCGAGGACGTGGCCGGCCACCCGTGCGCTCTCATTGCCGGTGACCATGATGACGGGCACGCCGGAAGCGATGGCGCGGATCTCCTTCAGCGCGGCGACGCCATCCATGCCGGGCATCTCGATGTCGAGCAGCACGAGCGTCGGCGTGGCGCGGCGCACGGCGGCGACGGCTGACTCGCCGTCGGCGACGGCCTCGACGGCGCAGCCGGCGTACGCGGTCGAGAAGAATTCCGTGAGCGTCTCCCTCACCTGCGGCTCGTCGTCGGCGATCACCACGCGTCTCGCGTCGCTCATCGCTTC
>Ga0114129_10000129_pt1 | contig 77208 bp, 79 predicted proteins | sample RhiMetdeltSRZDD1_FD_80071 | JGI IMG/M metagenome (GOLD analysis project Ga0114129, IMG submission 80071) | Populus rhizosphere microbial communities from Tennessee, USA - Rhizosphere MetaG P. deltoides SRZDD1 (version 2) (version 2) | ecosystem: Host-associated > Plants > Roots > Rhizosphere >...
GGAGTAACCACCAGCGCACCGTCGTCGCCCGCGCTCTCGTCGTTACGCGCGAGATCGATCGCGTCCGCCGTCGAATACGAGCCCTCTCCGGCGAGCGCTTTGACCCGCTTGCGCGCCGTCTCGACGACGATCTCCACGACGCACTTGTGCTCATCGTGCGAGAGCGTCGGCGACTCGCCGGTCGTGCCGCAGGGCACGAGACCGTCGGTGCCGCCGTTGACCTGCAGCTCGACCAGCTCACGCAGCTTCGCCTCGTCGACCTTGCCGTTCCTGAACGGAGTCACGAGCGCGACGAACGAACCGGTGAAGGTGGGGTTCATACGGTCGTCTCCCCGGCCACCAGGTCCTCGAAGGTTTCCCGGCGGCGCACGATGGTGTAGCGATCGCCATCCACGAGGACCTCGACGGGTCGCGGCCTCGTGTTGTAGTTCGATGCCATCGCGAAGCCATACGCACCGGCGCTCAGGATGGCGACCAGATCGCCCTCCTCCGGCCGCGGCAACGCGCGATCCTTTGCGAAGAAGTCGCCGGACTCGCAGATCGGCCCGACCACGTCGGCCGTCTCCACGGGCGCGGCGGCGCGCGCTTCGGAAACCGGCACGATGGCATGGTACGAGTCGTAGAACGCCGGGCGCACGAGATCGTTCATCGCCGCGTCTACGACCACGAACGTCTTGGCATCCGTCTGCTTGTGGTAGAGCACGCGCGTGAGCAGGGCTCCGGCGTTGCCAACGATCGAGCGCCCCGGCTCGAGCAGCACGGTGACGCCGAGCTCCTTGAGCGCGGGCAGGAGCACCGTCGCGTACTCGGCGTGACTCGGCGGCGTCTCCTCGTGATAGCGGATGCCCAGGCCGCCCCCGACGTCGACGGTCGTCAGCTCGATGTGCCGCTCGCGCAGCTGCTTGACGAGCGCGGCGATCCGTCCGACGGCATCGCCGAGCGGCGAGGTCTTCGTCAGCTGCGAGCCGATGTGCATGTCCGCGCCGATCACCTGGATACCCGGCAGCCGCGCGGCCTCCTCGTAGGCGGCCAGCGCCTGCGTGTACGGGATTCCGAACTTCGCACTGCGCAGGCCGGTGGCGATGTACTTGTGGGTCTGCGGATCCACGTCCGGGTTCACGCGCAGCGCCACCGGCGCGCGCGTGCCGGCCTCGCGCGCGACCTCGTCGAGCACGCGCAGCTCGCCGAGCGACTCCACGTTGAAGAGCAGGATCTCGGCCTTGAGCGCGTCGCGCATCTCGTCACGCGTCTTGCCCACACCCGAGAAGATGATCTTCTTGGGCGACACGCCCGCGCGCAGCGCGCGGTGAAGCTCGCCGCCCGAGACGATATCCGCGCCCGCACCGGCCTTGGCCAGGGTCGAGATCACCGCGAGGTTCGAATTGGCCTTGATCGAGTAGCACACCAGGTGCGGCACGTCCTTGAAGGCGTGGTCGTACGCGGCGTAGCTGGCCAGCAGCGCGGCCTTCGAATACACGTACGCGGGCGTGCCCACGGCGTCGGCGAGCTTGGCCAGCGGTACCGATTCGCAGCAGAGCTGGCCGTGACGATAGGGGTAGTAGGTCGTGGGCGTCATGTGCAGGAAATCGTTGCTCAGCGGGGGCACGAAGTCAAGGCACGGTGACGCTGACCTCGTTCGAGGGCGCGCTCTCGTTGGCGCGTGCGCTGGTGTCCTGCGCGCGCACCGTGTAGCGGTATGTGCCGGACGGCACGTTGCGGTCGACGAACGTCGTCATCGGCGGCCGCACCGCGCCCACGCGGATGGGCGCGGCCGTCCCCGCCGCCCGATACACCACATACGCGGCGATGTCGGGTTCCGAGCTCGGCTGCCAGGACAGACGCACCTCGCCGCGCGAAGGGATGGCGACGACGTTGGTCACGGGTGACGGCGCCGTCGTCTTTGCCGGCGTCACGGCGACGCGGTCGCCCGCCTCGCCCACGGCCGTGGCCGCCCCCGCGGCACGAATGGCGCGCACCGCGTAGTAGTAGGTCTGGTCGTTGGCGAGCCCGCGGTCCTGGAACGATGTCACGCCGGACTCGGTGCGGCCGACCGCGGCGGGCGCGGAGGTGGCGTCGCCGGCTCGCAGGACCTCATAGGTGATGGTGTCGCTGATCGGCGAGCCGTCGGCGAGCATCGCCGGCGCCTGCCAGGTCAGTCGGGCGGCGCGGTCGCCCGGCTCCGCGCGGAGCGCCTGCGGCGGCGCCGGCGCCGCGATATAGGTGACCGACACCCGCGACGAGGGCAGGCTCGTGCGGCCGCTGGCGTCGCTGGTGGTGACGACGTAGGTGTAGCGCCGCCCGAAGACGAGGTCGCGCCGGTCGGTGTAGTGGATCTGATTGCCGCGCAGGAAGTCGGCGGCGGGATCGTCGAGACGAAACGCCGTGATCTCCGTGTAACCGCGCACGCGGTCGCGCTGCAACAGCGCTGCGCGCGGCTCCCCGGTGCCGGCGTCGTCGGCGCGGAACAGGCGCGCGATGCCCGGCTCGACGATGCGCGAGTTGTCCGCGCGGCGGCGGGGCACGGTCCACGTCAGATCGATGGCACCGGCGCGCGTGGCGGCGGTGAGGTCGCCGACCACCTGCGGCGCGCGATGCTCGGGCGCCACGGGAGGGCCGCGGCGCCCGCACGCGCCGAGCGCGGCGAGGGCGAGCGCGGTAGCGACGAGGGCGCGCCGGCGGCCGGCGCTCACGAGCCGACGAGCGTGCGCGCCTCGGCGAGCGCTTTCGCCACCGCGGCGGGCGCGGTGCCGCCGGTGACGGCGCGCGCGCGCAGCGATGCCTCGACGGTCAACGCCTCGGCGACGTCCGCCTCGATCAGCGCCGAGAACCCGCGCAGCGTCGCCAGCGGGAGAGCCTCCAGCCCGATGCCGCGCTCGAGTGCCAGGCGCACGATCTTGCCGACGATCTCGTGCGCCTGCCGAAACGGCAGGCCTTTGCGCACCAGGTAGTCGGCGAGGTCGGTGGCCGTGGCGTAGTGTTCGCCCGCCGCCGCGCGCATGCGCTCGGTGTGAAACGTGAGCGATCGGAGCATGGGCGGCAGCACGCCCAGCACGGCGTCGAGCGTGTCCACCGAGTCGAAGAACGGCTCCTTGTCCTCCTGCATGTCGGAGTTGTACGCGAGCGGCAGGCCCTTCATCGTCGTGAGCACGGCGACGAGGTTGCCGTAGAGGCGCCCGCTCTTGCCGCGCACGAGCTCGGCCACGTCGGGGTTCTTCTTCTGCGGCATGATCGACGAGCCGGTGGCGAAGGCGTCGGCGAACTCCACGAAGCCGAACTCCGCGGTCGCCCACAACGTGAGATCGGCGGCGAGGCGCGACAGGTGCATGCCGGCGATGGCGGCCGCCGCCAGGTATTCGACGATGTAGTCACGGTCGCTGACGGCGTCGAGGCTGTTCGACGTCACGCCGGCAAAGCCGAGGTCGCGCGCCAGTGTCTCGCGATCGATGGCGAACGCGGTCCCGGCCAGCGCGGCGGCGCCGAGCGGCAGGCGATCGGCGCGCGCGGCGCAGCCGGCCAGCCGCTCGCGATCGCGCTCGAGCATGAAGACGTAAGCGAGCAGGTGGTGCGCGAGCACGATCGGCTGCGCGCGCTGCAGGTGCGTGTAGCCGGGCATCGGCGCGGTCGTCGTCTCCGCGGCCCGCGCGACGAGCGCCGCCTGCACGGCGCGCACGCCGTCGCGCGCGCGTGAAACCGCCTCCTTCAGGTACATCCGCTCGTCGACGGCGATCTGATCGTTGCGCGACCGTCCCGTATGGAGTTTGCCGCCGACCTCGCCAATCAGCTCGACGAGACGGTACTCGATGTTCGTGTGGATGTCCTCGAGCTCCGGGCGGAACGGAAAGGTGCCGGCATCGAGCTCGCCGCGCACCGTCTCCAACCCCTTCACGATCGCGTCACGCTCGGCGTCGGTGAGCAGCCGCGCCCGCGCCAGCGCGCGTGCCCACGCGATGCTGCCCGCGACGTCGTGCGCGGCGAGCCGGCGGTCGAACGCGAGCGAGCCGGTGAAACGCTCGGCCGTGGGGTCGGCGCCCTCGGCGAAGCGACCGCCCCACGTCTTGCTCACGGCAGCAGGGCGGCGATGTCGGCCATGATCCGCTCGGTCACCTCGAGACGCGCCGCGCGTGCGGGGCCGCCGTTGACGGAAAAGCGGCGCGGCGGCCCGAACCGGACGGCCAGCGGTGTCGCGCGCGGAACGTAGAAGCGCCGCCCGTGCAGCGCGTGCCACGTTCCGCGAATACCCGCCGGCACCACCGGCACGCCGGAGCGCAGGGCGAGCAGCGCGACGCCGGGTAGGCCGCGCTCGAGCCGACCGCGCACGCTGAACGGGCCTTCGGGGAAGATGCCGATGACGCGTCCGCGCTCGAGCGCGGCCAGCGCGCGCCGCAACGCGCCCACGTCACCGCGATCGAGCTGCAGCGGAATGGAGCCGATGTGCCGGTGAAACGCGGGATGCAGCGGCGTGGCGCGCCACACACGCGGCATCACGAGGAACGCGATCGGCGCCGGCACGCTGACACCGAGCACGACGCCATCGAGATAGTTGTGGTGGTTCGCCGCGACGAGATACGGACCGCGCTGCGGCAGGTGCTCGAGACCCTCGATCGTGAGCCCGAACCAGCGCTCGAGCACGCCGCGCACGGGTGTTCGCAGCGCACGGTAGAGGAAGGGAAACTCGGAGGTCGCGCGGCCAACGCCAGAGCTCGCGGGCAGCGCGGTCGAGTGCGACATTGCGCGATTTATAGCATGCCCGCCGGAGTGGTTCTACCGGCCGTTCGCGCGCGACAGACGGTATCGCGTGACCGCCGCGTTGTGCTCCTCCATCGTCGTGGAGAAGTGATGGCGGCGATCGTCGCGCGCGACGAAGTACAGGTACTTCACCGGCGCGGGATTCAGCGCGGCCTGAATCGCCCCGAGGCCCGGACTGGCGATCGGCCCCGGCGGCAGACCCGCGCGCACGTACGTGTTGTAGGGGTGATCGACGGCGAGATCGGCGCGGCTGAGCGCGCGACGCTCCTTGGCAACCGCGTACTGCACGGTGGGATCGGCCTGCAGCGGCATGCCGATCTTCAGGCGATTCCAGAAGACGGCGGCGATCACCCGCTGCTCTTCCTTCTCGATGGCCTCGCGCTCGATGATCGAGGCCAGCGTGAGCAGCTGATGCGTGTTCAGCCCCATGTCGCTCGCGCGTCCGCGCACCTCGGCGGTGAGCTTGGCGCGCATGCGTTGGACCATCTTGCCGAGGATGTCCTCGGGCGTCATGCCGCGCACGAACTGATAGGTATCCGGAAAGAGGTACCCCTCGACGCTCGGGCCCTCGATGCCCAGGGCGTCGAGGAATTTGCGATCGGTGGCCGCGCGGGCCACGGCGTCGGCGTTGGCGAGCCGCTCGGCCTCGAGCGCGCGCGCGAGCTCGGCGACGGTGGCGCCCTCGGGGTGCAGGATCGCATGCTGGCGCACGCGGCCGCTTTCGAGCAGCGCGACGATGTCCCACGTCGTCGCGTCGCGCGGGATCTCGTACTCGCCAGCCTTGAGGCTGCGCGGGGCGCCGCGCAGCACCGTCGCGGCCATGAACGCCGGACGGCTCTTGATGACCTGAGCCTCGGCCAGGCGCTCGGCGATGGCGAACAGGCTGTCGTGCGGCGGGATGGTCACGACGAGCGGTCCCTGACGCACGGCCGGCGTCGGGGTCAGCACGAGCCAGCCGAGGCCTGCGGCGGCCAGCACGACGATGACGACGAGCCAGCGCACGCGCATCGTGCTTTTAGTCTACCGCGGCGCCCGCGACGGGCCGAATCGGCCACGCGCGGCGTGGAATGCGGCCGCGCGCCGACCGTTTGGTATACTGTCTGGCCTGGGGTTACGCCCCGCAATCTTCCACGGAGGTCCGCATGCAGGAGCTGCAGCTCCCCACTCGTCACGACTGGAGCGCGTCCGAAACCGCCTACGGCAAGATCGCCATCGACACCTTCGAGTCGGGCTTTGCGCTCACCGTCGGCATCGCTTACCGCCGCGCGCTGCTGTCCGCCATCCACGGCGCGGCCCCCACCTGGGTCAAGATCGAGAACGTCTTGCACGAGTTCTCGCACCTGCCCGGCGTGCAGGAAGACACGCTCGACATCATGATGAACCTCCGGAAAGTCGTGTTCGCGCTGCACGTGAACCGCCCGAAGATCCTGCGCCTCAAGGCCCAGGGCACGCGCGTGGTGAAGGCGGGCGACTTCGAGCCGGACGCCGACGTGCAGATCCTGACGCCCGACGTCGTGCTGGCCACGCTCGACAAGGACGGCGTGCTCGAGATGGAAGTCTGCATCGAGCGCGGGCGTGGCTACCAGTCGGCTGAGAAGCGCGAGCCCGAGGCGCTGCCGATCAACGCGATCCTCCTCGACGCGGACTTCTCGCCGATCAAGCGCGTCAACTTCCACGTCGAGCCCGTGCCCGGCGGCGACGACGGCGCGCCGCGCGAGCGGCTGAGCCTCGAGGTGTGGACCAACGGCAGCGTCACGCCGCAGGCGGCGGTCGGCGAGGCCTCGCGCATTCTTCAGGACCACTTCAATCTGCTGACCGACTTCCCTGAGGCCACGCCCCAGGAAGAGGACGCCGAGCACGCGGAGACGCGGCCGGGCGCGGAGCTCAACGACAACCTGTTCCGCAACGTCGACGAGCTCGAGCTCTCCGTGCGCGCGTCGAACTGTCTCAAAACCGCCAACATCCGGACGATCGCCGATCTGGTGCAGAAGACCGAGGCCGAGCTGCTGAAGACCAAGAACTTCGGCAAGAAGTCGCTGAACGAGATCAAGACGATCCTCGGCGAGATGGGCCTGTCGCTCGGCATGCGTCTGGATCCCGAGGAGCTGGAGCGACTGCGCTCGCAGTACGAGCGCGCCTACGAGAGCTAGTCCGGCCCGCGGTCAGGCCGCGCGCCGCTGAGTGCCCTCAGCGGCGTTGCGCCGGGCGGCGCGCCCGGCGCCCCACAGCGCGGCCGCCACGAAAAGCACACCCACCGGCGACAAGCTTCCGGCCACGGGCCCCGCGTGCGTGTCGAGCCGCAAGTGGCTGACGGCATGCCACGCCTCTCCGACCGTCGACACGAGCGCGCTGAACGCGGCGAGCCACCATGCGCCGGCTACGAGACGAGACCCACCACCTGCAGGGCGACCGCCGCCCAGACGCAGCGACGCGCGGTGCGCGGGCTGCGCATGATCACGGTGCCACGCGCGTGGGCCGGTCTAGCGGCTGAGGCGCGACTTGATGCGCGCGACCGCCTCTTCGGTCGAGGCGCGGTCGCCGAAGCCCGTGAGCCGGAAATATCCCTCGCCGCTGCGGCCGAATCCTGCGCCGGGCGTGCCCACCACGTGCGCTTCGTTCAGCAGCTTGTCGAAGAATGCCCAGGAGTCGAGCCCCGCCGGCGTCTTCACCCAGATGTACGGCGCGTTGCGCCCGCCGTACACGGTCAGCCCGGCCGCCTCCAGCCCCTCGCGGATCAGGCGCGCGTTGTCCATGTAGTAGTCGATGATCGCGCGTACCTGCTTCTGCCCTTCGGGCGTGTAGACCGCCGCGGCCGCGCGCTGGATCACGTAGGGCGTGCCGTTGAACTTGGTCGACTGCCGCCTGAACCAGAGCCCGTGCAGCGCGACCGTCTCGCCCGTGGCCGCGCGCGCCCCGACGCTCTTCGGCACGACGGTGTACGCGCAGCGGGTCCCCGTGAAGCCCGCGGTCTTCGAGAACGAGCGGAACTCGACGGCGACGTCCCGCGCGCCCTCGACTTCGAAGATGGAGTGCGGAATGTCCGGATCCAGGATGTAACTCTCGTACGCGGCGTCGTAGAGCAGCACCGCGCCAGCGCTGCGCGCCCAATCGACCCAGCGTTTGAGCGCGGGCCGGCCGAGCACCGCACCGGTCGGGTTGTTCGGAAAGCAGAGATAGACCATGTCCACGGGACGGTCGGGCAGCGGCGGATCGAAGCGGTTGTCGGCCGTGCACGGTAGATACACGACGCGCTCGTAGCCGCCGTCGGGCTGCCGCGCGCCGGCGCGGCCCGCCATCACGTTGCTGTCCAGATAGACGGGATAGACGGGATCGGTCAGCGCGACGACCGCGTCGGGGCTGAAGAGCTCCTGAAAGTTCGCCGCGTCGCTCTTGCTGCCGTCGCTGACGAAGATCTCGTCGGGCGCGATGCTCACGCCGCGGGCGCCGTAGTCGTGCTTGGCGATGAGCTCGGTGAGGAACTCGTAGCCCGTCTCGGGGCCGTAGCCGCGAAACGTCTCGGCGCGCGCCATCTCGTCGACGGCGGTGTGCAGCGCCTGGACGACAACGGGCGGTAGCGGCCGCGTCGCGTCACCGATGCCGAGCCGAATCAGCTTGGCGCTCGGATGCGCGGCCTGAAAGTCCTTCACCCGGCGCGCGATCTCGCTGAACAGATAACCGCTGGTGAGCCGCAGGTAGTTGTCGTTGACCTTGGCCATGGCCCACGAATTCTAGCAGAAGGTTTCGGGATCGAGGCACAAGCGCTCGACGCGGCCGTCACGCCAGCGCGTGACGCTCAGCGTGCGCCCATCGGTGTCGAGCAGCACCGCGCCGTCGCGGTCGGTGCGATAGACGCGTGCGCCGAGCGCGCTCAACCGGGCGAGCGTGTCGGGATGGGGATGCCCATAGGGATTGCGAAGGCCGACCGACACGATCGCGACCGTCGGCTGCACGGCGGCCAGAAACGGCGCCGTGCTCGAGCCACCGCCGCCATGATGGCCGACCTTGAGCACCGTCGCGCCTACCGGAATTCCGGCCGCGAGCAGCGCGCGCTCGCCTGCCGCCTCGACGTCCGACGCGAGCAACACGCTCGCCAAGCCGAGCTCCACGCGCAGCATGGTCGCGCGATCGTTGCGCCGACCGCCCGGCACGTCCGGGGCGATGGGAGTCAGCAGCGCGCCACCGATGGCGCGCGGAGCCGAGGCGTCGTCCCAGGTCTCTGTGACGCGGAACAAACGGCGCAGCGTCGTCATCCCGCCCGCGTGATCGAGGTCGGCGTGCGTGGTCAGCGTGGCGTGCAGCGCGAGCACGCCGCGATTCCACAGAAACGGCGCCACCGCTCGCGCCCCGGCGTCCAGACGCCACGGCCCGCCGGCTCCCGCATCCACAACGATTGCCCGGCCGTCGGGTAGCTCGACGACGATCGCGTCTCCCTGACCGACGTCCAGGACCGCCACGCGCAGCCGCCCATCGCCGCGCGCGAGGACAGGGAGCGCGGCAAGGACCACGGCGCTCACCAGCGCGAGCGCGGCGCCCGCGGCGAGCGGCAGCGATCGCGCTCGGTACGCTCGCCAGTGCCACGCCGCGAGCGCGCTTCCCAGTCCCGCCCCGTATGCGATTACTGCAGACGGCCCAGGCGCCGGTAGATGGATCACGGCGCCCGGTACCGCGGCCGTCAGTGCCGCCACGGCGCGCAGCAGGAGCAGCAGTGGCCAGACGGCGCCGAACACCGCCGCGGCGGCCAGGTCGCCGACGGCAGACGCGACGACGGCCAGCAGCCCGAGCACGGTTGCCGCGCCGGCCAACGGCACCGCCGCGAGATTGGCCACGACGCCGATCGTCGAAAGCTGATTGAAGTGCACGAGCGTGATCGGCAGCACGGCCAGCTGGGCGGCGAGGCTCACCGCGAGCGCGGCCAGCAGGCTGGCCCGGGGCGCCGGCGCGGCCACGAGGCCTGCCGTCGCCGCGAACGAGAGCTGGAACCCGGGATCGAAGAGATCCGCCGGACGCAGTGCCAGGATCGCCAGCGCGGCGAGGGCGAGGCTGTTGCCGACCGACGCCTCGCGGTCGAGCAGCACGGCCGCGAGCACCAGCACGGCCATGATCGTCGCGCGGACGACCGACGGCTCAGGACCCACGACCGCGGCGAACGCGAGCACGGCGACGATGCCGCTCACGGCGGCGGCGCGCCGGCTGCCGTGGGCCGCGCGCGCGAGGGTCCACACCGCCCCCGCGAGCAGCGCGACGTTGAAGCCCGACACCGCGAGCACGTGGAACACGCCGGCGCTGCGAAACGCCTCCTGCACGTCGTCGGGCAGCGCGGTGCGATTGCCGAGCACGAGCCCGCCGAGCAGGCCCGCCGACACCGGCGGCAGCCGCTCGGCGAACGCCGCCAGCGCGAAGCGTCGAACCTGTACGGGCCAGGGCGGCGCCGGCGGCTCGAGCGGAACGACGCGCGTGGAGGAGGCGCTGCCCGTGACGTGGACACCCTCGCGCGCCAGGCGAGCGGCGACATCGAACACGCCGGGGTTGCGGAAGCCAACGGGACGGTCGAGGCGCGCCTCGACGGCGATCCGCTGGCCCTCGGCCAGCGGCGGTGGCGGGCCATAGACCGACAATGCGACGCGGCCCCTGTGCGGTGCGCCATCGACCCGCTCGACGTCCAGCGCGAGCCGCGCGCGATCCGGCGCCCAGATGATCGGCTCGGCCGCCAGGCGCGCTTCCACACGCGCGGTCAGCGGCAGCGCCAGCCGAGCGACGTGGTCGCCGGGCAGCGGCGGCGGCTGCGCGCGCAGCACGCCGAGCATCGCGACCGCCGCCAGCAGCGGACCCAGCGCATGTGCGGCCTGACCCAGCATGATCACGAGCACGCCGGCGGCAACGGCCGCCGCCAGCAGTCCCCACGCCGCCCGCGGCGCGATCCATGCCGCGAGAGCGATCCCGAGCGCGAACGCCGCCGCCGGCGGGGCCAGCGGCATCGCCATCCGTGTCACGGCGTGTTCACGGCCAGGTTCGGTCGCAGACGCTCGAGCGTGGCCTGTCGGATGCCACGCACGCGACGAAGATCGTCGATGGAGCCGAACGGCCCTTCCCGTTGCCGCACGTCGACGATGCGCGCGGCCAGCGCCGGACCCACACCGGGCAGACGCTCGAGCTCCGCCGCGCTCGCGAGATTCACGTCCAGTGGTGTGGCGTTATCGCGGCGCGCATGCCGTGTGCGGGACACGGCGCGCGGCTCGGGACGTGCGCGCGGCGATCCTGCGCGTGTCGACGAGTCAGGGCCGCCTGCGACCGCGCGAGCCGGGCGGAGCGTCGGCGGCACACGCGGCGAGAGCCCCGCCGGCGCCGGCGCGCGGTCGAGCGTCTCGAGATAGGCGACCGTGTCGGGATTCGCGCGGCGCCAGCGATCGACCCCGAGACCGGCCGACGCGACGGCGACGGTCGCAAAGAGCAACACGAGATGGCGTCGCGAGTAGCCGAGCACGTCGCGACGATCGCACGCGCGAAAGAGCGCCGCTAGAGTGGACGAATGGTGACGGAGCGCCGAGCGCGGGTGATGACGGCGCGGTCGCTAGTCTGCGAGGGGGAGCGAGACCATCAGCGTCGGCCCGAGAACTTCGCTCGCCGTCGTCAGCGTGCCACCGTGATGCTCGACGAGCTGTCGCGCCACGCTCAGCCGGAGTCCGGCCGTCGGCGCGACGCTGGCGCCCACCATACTCACGGCGATGACGGCGTGCGCGCCCGCGCGTGACAGGCGCGTGCAGACGCGGCCGCCCGAGGGTGTGGAGCGCACGGCCGTCTCGAGCAGCCGTTGCGCGGCCTGACGGAGCCGCCGCCGGTCGCCGGCGACTTCGAAGCCGTCGGGCTCCACAGCGGTCTCGACGTCGACGCCCTTGGCCCGCGCCTCGTCCGCGACGGCGCTGACGGCGGCGTCGACGACGTTGCCGAGATCGACGCGTCGCGCAGATGTCTCGGGCGCGACCGCGACGAACCGGGCGGCCACACGCGCCTCGCGCGCGACGGCCGACAGCGCCCGCGCAGCGGTGCGGACGGCGCCCGCCTTGGCGGGATCGGCGGTCGCACGCAGCGCGCGGCCGAGCGTGGCGAGCGGGGCGCGCAGCTCACCGCCGACCATCTGTAGTAATTCGCGCGCCATGCCGCGCCGGCGCTCGGCGTCCAGCGCGAGCGCCGCGCGCCGTGCGAGATCTTGCGCCAGCCGAACCTCGGGCTCGCCGAGCTCGCGGCCCGGTGCGGCCACCAGCGTGATCGCGCCGAACACACGTCCGCCGACGGCGAGCGGCGCGACCACATACCCCTCGACACCGAGACCGGCGAGGGCGTGCTGCTCGTCGGCCTCGTCCCGCACCGCGAGATCGGCGGGGATCGCATCGGCCGGCACCCATTCCGCGTCGCCCGACTCGAGCGCGCGGGTGACGCCGCTCACCGCCGGCGGTGCGGCCACGGGGCCGAGGAGCATGGCGGCCTGCGCCTCGGCGGCAGGGTCGCGGTGGACGACGGCGACCCGATGAAAGCCATCGGCCAGGCGCAGGTCGATCGCGCACCAGTCGGCCAGCAGGGGGACGGCGAGACGCGCCACCGCCTGCAGGCCTTCCACCGGATCCGGCGCGGCGGCCAGCGCCGTCACGGCGTCCGCCAGGAACGCCGCACGCCGCGCGGCGGCCTCGAGCGCCAGCCGCGCGCGCCGCTCTGACTCGTAGAGCCGCGCGTTGCGAATGGCAACGCCGAGCCGGTCACCGACGAGCTGCAGCAGTCGTGCGTCGTCCGCGCTGAAGCGGCGGCGGGCCACTCGCGCGGCGTGCACGACGCCGACGCTACGGCCGTCGACGGACAGCGGGACGCCGACCAGCGAGCGCACGCGCGCACGCCGCAGGGCGGGCACGTCGACGTCGGCGCGTGCCGCGTCCTCGATCAGCAGCGCGCGGCGGGTCGTGGCGATGCGGCCGCTGAGCGTCTCGGCCATCGGCACGCGCACTTCGTCGTCGGCCTCGAGCCCCACTGCGCCGACGAGGCGCAGGTGCTCACCATCGTCGGTGGGCAGCAGGATCAGCGTCGAGTCCGCCTCGAGCACGTCGCGGATCCGCTCGAGCACGCGGCGCAGCAGCTGCTCCTGCGACAGGTCGCAGAGCGCCGCCTCGGTGATGCTCTCGAGTCGCTGGACCATCTCGGCCGCGGACTCCATCTCGTTGCGCGCGACCTGCTCGCGCAGCAGCAGCTCGTCGCGCTCCTGCTCGAGGCGCTTGTGCTCGGTTACGTCGATCATCAGGCCCCGCAGGCGCCCGCGCTCGGCGGGCTGCACGCGGTCGCGCAGCCAGATCTGCCGGCCGTCGGCGGTGGTCGCGCGGAACTCGTGCTCGAGGGGGTGATCGGCGGTCAGCGCCTCGCTGTAGCGCGCGCGCACGCGGTGACGGTCGCGCGGGTCCACGATCTCCGCCCAGAAGTCCGGCGCGCCGAGCCACCGCTCGATGGGATACCCGAGCAGCTCCTCGGCGTGCTGGCTGACGAAGGTGCAGGCGAGGGAAACGGCGTCGGCCTCCCACACGATCGCGTCCATACCGTGTACGAGATCGCGGAAGCGTCGCTCGGCCGCTTCGATCACTCTGTTATCGCGCTGGCGGTCGTGGGTCATGGACGCGTTGCGCAGGGGAACCCGCAAGCGACGTGCCATGCATGCCACCGCGGCACCGTCGATTGTAAAACCGTGTGAGCGTTTTCTGGTGAGGCCGCGAGCGACGATGCGCCGTGGCGAGCGTGCGCGGACGTGCCTGGAATGCTCACGCGGGTACACCATTCGTGCCCAGAGTGCGCACGTGCTTGCAGCGCCGGCGCGCGGTCAGGGCACCAGCGCGGCGCGACTGATCTTGGTCGTCTCGCGGTTGTGCCACTCCGAGTCGGCGAACGCCTGGTTGATCCGATCGAGCGGGTACTTGTGGGAGATCAGCCGATCGAATGGAAAGCGCGTCCGGTTGCGGATCAGGAAGTCCAGCGCGCGCGGGATGACGGCGGCGTCGTACATGATCACGCCGACGATCTTCTTCGCGCCCCACACGAGCGTGGCCGGCTCGAGCTCGACCTTGGCGCCGCGGCTGATGGTGCCGATCTCGAGGTAGGTCCCTCCCGGCCGCAGCATCTCGATGCCTTCGGGGATCACCTGGGGAAAGCCGACGAAATCGCACGCAATGTCGGCCCCGAGGCCACCGGTCCACTTCCGCACGAGCGCCACGCGCTCCTTGCGCTCGGTGACCTCCTTCACGTTGATGACGTGATCGGCGCCGAACGCGCGGGCGAGCTCGAGCCGTCCGGGCAGCTGATCGACGACGACGACGCACGCGGCGCCCATGTCCTTGGCCACCGCGGCCGCCTGCACGCCGAGCCCGCCGGCGCCCTGGATCACGACGCTGCCGCCGAACGACAGGCCTGCCTCGGCCAGGCCGAAGATCACCTGCGAGAGCGCGCAGTTCACCGGCGACACCAGCTCGTCGCTCAGCGCGTCGGGCACCCCGAACAGCGCGCCGCCGGGCCGTAGGTAGTAGTACTCGGCGAACGCGCCGTTGAAGTACGGGAACTCGGACGGTCCGCGCGGCCGCTCGATCTTGGCCGGGCACGCCGCCGGCTGCTTGTTGAGGCACACGTAACAGCGGCCGCACGGATAGAAGTACGTGTACGCGACGCGATCGCCCTCGCGCAGCGGCCGACCGAGCGAGTCCGTCTTCACGTTGCGGCCCAGCTTCGCCACGCGCCCGGTCATCTCGTGGCCGAAGATCCAGCCGTCCTCGGGCAGACGCAGCGGCGCGTCGCCGCGCCAGAAGTGCAGATCCGAGCCGCAGACGTTGGCGAGGGAGACCTTGATGAGGACGGCGTCAGGCTCGACCTCCGGCAGCGCCAGCTCGCGGATCTCGAAGGGCTTGCCTGGTCCGAAGAAGACGGCGGCGCGACCCGTGTTCGCCATCGGTTACTCCCGGCCGAGCTCGAACGTGTCGTGCAGCGCGCGCACGGCGAGCTCGGCGTACTTGTCCTCGATCACGCACGACACCGCGATCTCGGACGTGGAGATCATCTGGATGTTGATGCCTTCCTTGGACAAGGCACCGAACATCCGCGCGGCGACGCCCGAGTGACTGCGCATGCCGACGCCGACGATCGAGACCTTCGCCACGCGCTCGTCGTGCACGACCTTTTCGGCCCCCACGGCGCGGCCGATCTCCTGCAGCGCGGTCTGCGCGCGTACGTGATCGCCGCGCGGGACGGTGAACGAGATGTCGGTGAAACCGTCGCGGCTGATGTTCTGCACGATCATGTCGACCACGACGTTCTTGGCGGCCACCGCGCCGAAGACCTGGGCGGCGATCCCCGGCCGGTCGGGCACGCGGAGCAGCGAGATCTTCGACTGGCTCCGATCGTGGGTGATGCCGGTGACGACCGCCTCTTCCATCCCGCTCTCCTCCCTTGTTACGAGCGTGCCGGCGTCGGGCTTGAACGTCGAGCGCACGTGCACGGCCACGCCGTACTTCTTGGCAAACTCCACCGACCGCGCCTGGAGGACTTTTGCGCCGAGGCTGGCCATCTCCAACATCTCGTCGTACGCGACACGCGGCAGCTTGCGCGCGTCGGGAACGATGTTGGGATCAGCGGTGTACACGCCGTCGACGTCGGTATAGATCTCGCAAACGTCCGCCTTGAGGGCGGCGGCGAGCGCGACCGCGGTGAGATCCGAGCCGCCGCGCCCAAGGGTGGTGACCTCCTCGGCGTCGGAAAGCCCCTGGAAGCCCGCGACGACGACGATCTCGCCGGCGTCGAGCGCGGCCCGCGCACGCTCGGGGGTGATGCGCGTGATGCGCGCCTTGCTGTGCGCGCGATCGGTGCGCATGCCGACCTGTGGACCCGTCAGCGAGCGCGCCTTGAGGCCGAGGGCCTGCAGCGCCAGCGCCAGGAGCGCGATGGTCACCTGTTCGCCGGTGGCCAGGAGCATGTCGAGCTCGCGCGGATCGGGATTGGGGGTGATGCGCGACGCGAGGTTGACGAGGCCGTCCGTCGTCTTGCCCATCGCGGAGACGACGACCACGAGCTGATGCTGCGCCGCGCTCTCCGCCACGCGCCGCGCGACGTTCCTGATCTTCTCCACGTCGGCGACTGACGAGCCGCCGTACTTTTGCACGATCAGCGCCATAGACTCCGCAATCTACATGAGCCGCGCGCGGCCAGGCAAGCGCGCGGCGGCGTCAGGCGACGGTCGGCGCGCGGCGCGCCTCGCCGAGCGAGACCTGCTCGCGCAGCAGATACAGCCACCCCGTGAGCGTGATCGGCACGATCGCGCTGGCGTGATAGAGCAGCGCGTAGGCAAGCGCCACCGAGCGCGGCACGCCGAACACCTCGAGCGCGGCGGTGGCCGCGGCGTGGAACACGCCGACGTAGCCAGGCGCGGACGGTACGCTGATGCCAACGCCGACGAACGCGAGCACCGTCACCCCCGCGCCGAAGGGCACGTCGAGGTGCACGGCACGCAGCATCGCCCACGCAGCTGTCGCCGGAAACAGCCACACGATGCCCGTCCACACGGCGAGACGGGGCAGGTGCGATGGCGTCCGAATGCCGTCGAGGCCGCGCAGCCCCGTGTCGAAGATCGACACGACGCTGCTGGCCACGCGGGGCCAGCGTCCGGTGAGCCGGAGCAACAGCCGGCGGCACGTTTCCGGCGCGCGCGCGATCGCGACGAGCGCCGCGACGCCGACGACGTCGATGGCGAACAGCACGCCGGCCGCCCACTCCACGACGCGCGGCACGGGAATCGTCAGCACCAGCACGCCCAGCATCAGCACGATCGAGAGGCTGTCGAGCACGCGCTCGACGACGAGCGTCGCCGTCACGAGCCAGAAGCTCTGCGTCCCGCTCATGCTCCACGCCGCGCGGATCCGGCGCGCGAGGAGATAGATGCGCACGACCTCGCCGGCGCGCAGCGGCAGCACGCAGTTGGCCATGTAGCCGATCATCGTGGCCGGGACGATGCCGGGCGGCTCGGGTCCGGGCGGAAACAGCCAGCGCCAGCGCTGCGCGCGGGCCCAGACGCCGGCAAGGCCGACGACGATGGCGACGGCCACCCAGAGCCAGTTGGTCGCCGAGAGCTGCCGCCCGAGCTCGTGCAGGTCGACGCTCGCGAGCAGGTACGCGAACAGCGCGATGCTGATCGCGATGCCGACGACGACGCGAACGCGGTGACTCAGAGGCCGAGCTGCGCCAGGACGGCGTCGAGCGAGGCGGGAACGGACGTGGGCCGCGAGGCGGACTCGAGCGCGGTCTCCGGGTCCTTCAGGCCGTGGCCGGTGAGCGTGAGCACGAGCGTCGAGCCGGGCTCGACGCGGCCCGCCTTCACGATCTTGAGCAGGCCGGCCACCGTCGCCGCCGAGGCCGGCTCCATGAAGATGCCCTCCTCGCGCGCGAGCATGCGATACGCGCGCAGGATCTCCTCGTCGGTCACGATGTCGATGAAGCCACGGCTGTCCTTCACCGCTTCGAGCGCCGGCCCCCACGAGGCGGGATTGCCGATCTTGATGGCCGTCGCCACCGTGCGCGGCTCGGCGACGACCCGGTTCTCGTACATCGGCGCCGCCCCCGCGGCCTGAAAGCCGACCATGCGCGGCAAGCTGCCGATCTTGGCGTCGCGGTGGTACTCGCGGTAGCCGCGCCAGTAGGCGGTGATGTTGCCGGCGTTGCCGACGGGAATCAGATGGTAGTCGGGCGAGCCGCCGAGCTGGTCGACGACCTCGAAGGCGCCGGTCTTCTGACCCTCGAGACGAAACGGATTGACGGAGTTCACGAGGGTGACCGGGTGCGTCTCAGCGATGCGCCGCACGATGTCGAGCGCCTGGTCGAAGTTGCCGTCGACCATGAGCACGCGCGCGCCGTGGATCGCGGCCTGCGAGAGCTTGCCCAGCGCGACGGACCCCCGCGGGACCATGACGAACGCGCGCAGGCCGGCGCGGGCTGCGAAGGCGGCGGCGGAGGCCGACGTGTTGCCGGTGGAGGCGCAGATGACGGCGCGCGATCCTGCTTCGACCGCCTTGCTGATCGCCATCGTCATGCCGCGATCCTTGAACGAGCCCGTCGGGTTGAACCCCTCGCACTTGAGATAGATGGAGAGGCTCGGATCCGTGGCCTCGGCCAGGCGCGGCGCCGGCACCAGCGGCGTGTTGCCCTCGAGCAGCGTGATCACCGGTGTCTTGTCCGTGACGGGCAGATATTTGCGATAGCGTTCGATGATTCCCGGCCAGGACGCGGTTCGAGCGCCGGCTTCGCCGGCGCCGTCGTGAGGGGCGGCGCGGAGGGGGGCGGAGGCCCCCTTCGATGGGCTCACTCCGGGCCGCCCTCGACGCGGATCATCGTCGTCGCGCCGGTGACGTCGCGCAGACGGTCGATCTTCGCCAGCGCCGCCCGCATGTCGCGCTCGCGCGCTTCGTGGGTCACGATCACCACCGGTACCGCCTCGCGCGTGCCGCGCCCCTTCTGGATGACGTTGGCGATCGAGATGTCGTTTTCGCCGAGAATCCCCGCCACGCGCGACAGCACGCCGGGCTTGTCCTGCGCCATCACGCGCAGGTAGTAGCAGCAGCGGATGGATTCCATCGGGCGCAGCGGCAGCGCCGCCGGTCCGACGGAGGGCAGCTCGAGCGCGAGCGCGGGAATGCCATGCGCGATGCGCCGCGCGATCTCCAGCGCGTCGGACCACACCGCGGAGGCGGTGGGCATCTGGCCCGCGCCGCGACCGTAGAACATCAGATCGCCGACGGCGTCGCCGGTGATGAACACGGCGTTGAAGACGCCGGAGACGGCCGCCAGCGGCGAGGCCGCCGGAATCATCGTCGGGTGCACTCGCACCTCGACCCCGCCGTCCACCGCTTTCGCGATCGCGAGCAGCTTGATGCGATAGCCGAGCTCGCGCGCGTACGCGATATCGGCGGCCGTGACGCGCGTGATGCCCTCGGTGTGGATGTCCTTGAGGTCGACGAAGGTGCGGAACGCCAGCGACACGAGGATCTGCAGCTTGTGCGCGGAGTCCATGCCCTCGATGTCGAGCGTCGGGTCGGCCTCCGCGTAGCCGTGCGTCTGCGCTTCCTTGAGCACGAGCGAGAAGTCGAGATTCTCGTCGGTCATCTTCGACAGGATGTAGTTGCACGTCCCGTTGACGATGCCGGCCAGGGACAGGATGGAGTTGGCGACGAGACCTTCCTTGACCGCGCGGATGAGCGGGATGCCGCCGGCCACCGCCGCCTCGAACGCCAGCGTGACACCGCGACGGCGCGCTTCCTCGTAGAGCTCGGCGCCGTGATGCGCGAGCAGCGCCTTGTTCGCGGTGACGACGTGCTTACCGGCGGCGAGCGCGCGCAGGATGAACGTGCGCGCGGGCTCGAGGCCGCCGACCAGCTCGATCACGACCTGCACGGTCGGGTCGCCGAGCACCTTCGCCACGTCGCCCGTCATCGGCAGCGCGGAGAGGTCGAGCCCTTCGCGGGGACGGATGAGATCGGTGTCGGCGATGGCGGCCAGCATCAGCCGGCAGCCGGCGCGCTCTTCGAGCATCGGGCGCTGTGCGGCGAGGATCTTCACGACGCCGGCGCCAACCGTGCCGAGACCCAGGAGGCCGATCCGAACTTCGTCGACGGACGTCATCGAGGAGCGCCACGGCTTCGCCGGGGCGCGACGAGCGTGGGGGGTCTGGGGGCCATGTCGGGGCCCCCAGTCAGCGGTTCACGTGCTTGAGGCCGCGCAGCGCCTGCCGGATCCGCTGCTCGTTCTCCACGAGCGCGAAGCGGACGTAGCCTTCGCCGTACTCGCCGAAGCCGATGCCGGGCGAGACGGCGACCTTCGCCTCCTGGATGCAGAGCTTCGAAAACTCCAGCGAGCCCATGGCACGGAACGGCTCGGGTATCGGCGCCCACACGAACATCGTGCCTTTGGGTTTGGGCACGTTCCAGCCGAGCTTGTTGAGCCCGTCGACCAGCACGTCGCGACGCTTGCGGTGCACCTCGACGATCTCCTCGACGACCTTCTGATCGCCCTCCAGCGCGATGATGCTCGCGATCTGGATCGGCTGGAAGGCGCCGTAATCGAGGTACGACTTGATGCGCGCCAACGCGGCGATCATCTGCGGGTTGCCGCACACGAAGCCCATGCGCCAGCCGGGCATGTTGTACGACTTCGACAACGAGAAGATCTCGACGCCGACCTCCTTGGCGCCGGGCACCGCCAGGAATGACGGCGGCGTGTAGCCGTCGAAGGTAAAGTCGGCGTAGGCGAAGTCGTGGACGACCATCATGCGATGGTCCCGTGCGAACTCCACCACCTTCACGAAGAAGTCGCGGTCCACGCACATCGTCGTCGGGTTGTGCGGGAACGACAGGATCAGCATCCGTGGCTTGGGCCACGCGAGCCGCGTCGTCTCCTGAAGCCGCCCGAAGAAATCACCGTCTGGCGTGAGCGGAACCGACCGCAGCTGCCCGTCGGCAATTACCACCGAGTATGAGTGGATCGGATAGGTGGGATTGGGCACGAGCACGCCGTCGCCCGGCTGCAACACGGCCAGCGCCAGGTGTGCCATGCCTTCCTTGGCGCCGATGGTGGCGATCACTTCGGAGTCCGGATCGAGCTGGACGTGATAGCGGTCGCGGTACCACTTCATCATCGCCACGCGTAGCCGCGTAATGCCGCGCGAGGCGGAATAGCGGTGATTCTTCGGGTTCTTGGCGGCTTCGACGAGCTTGTCGACGATGTGCTTGGGTGTGGGCATGTCGGGATTGCCCATCCCGAGGTCGATGACGTCCTCGCCCCGCGCGCGCGCCTTAGTCTTCAAATCGTTCACGACCGCGAAGACGTAAGGCGGCAGGCGCTTGATGCGGTAGAACTCGTCCATCGCCGCTACTCCCCTAGAAGGTGTTCGGCGATCATACCGAAGCGCCGCGGAGAGTGTCAACAAATGGAGCCGCGACGCGGACTTACGCGTCAGGCGCGTGTCATTGCCACCTGGTCAGTTCTCCGTCGCCCGTGACGTCTTGCGTGTCGGACTGTCGCGGCGGGTAGGTCGAAGTACTTGATTCTATGTCGAGGGTGCTCGGCACGTCGCTTGCGCCACACGGCGCCTCATGAGCGAGACTGCGCACGCGTTCGGCACGACCGAAGGGGCAGTCGACAGCGTTGCTGGTGCACCCGTTCAGGCCGCGACGACAGGCGTGCGGCGCCGCTGGCTTCCGTTTGGCTCAGCGCGCGGACGAGCCGCGTATCCGGCCGGCAAACCTCGCATCGTGAACCGCCGCCGTGGCCAGTTCAGCCTCCTTATAGTTCGTGGCGACGGCGTGAGAGTCGTACGGTTCAACTTCGCCCGCCCCGCAGCCTTGGCCGGTGTCGTCGCGCTCGCCGCCACCGTCTCGTTCGTCGGTGCGCTGCTCGGTGACTGGCTCAAGCTGCGCGAGCTCACCCGTGAGTCGGTGACGTTCGCCGCCCAGATCGCGGAACAGCGCAAGACCATCGAGGATTTCAACCGCCGCGTCGCCGGTCTCCGCAAAGAAGTCAGCGCGTGGCACGAGCTGCACGCGCGCATTCAGGAGCCGTTCGGTCCCGACGTCGGGCGCAGCGGTCAGGATCGCGGCATCGGCGGCGCGACGACGCCGTCGGATCGGCCGGGCGGTGGGCTGTCGGCGAGCGATGAGCTGAATCGCCTGACCGAGACGATCATGCAGGAGGGAGACAATCTCCGAGCGCTGGATCGGATGATGACGCGCGCGGGGAAGGCGCTCGCGGCGCTGCCCTCACGCTGGCCGGTTCGCGGCCGCGTCAACTCCGAGTTCGGCAACCGCAAGTCGCCGTGGACGCAGGAGGCGGAGTTCCACGCCGGCATCGACATTGGCGCCAACCGCGGCACCGCCATCCAAGCGCCGGCGGCGGGCACCGTGGTCTTCGCGGGAACGGCGCCGGAGTACGGCACGACCGTGATCGTCGACCATGGCCAGGACATCAAGAGCCTTTACGGTCACCTGTCGCAGGTGAACGTGAAGCCGGGCCAGAAGGTCGAGCGGGGCGCGCTGCTCGCCTACAGCGGCAACACCGGTCGCTCTTCCGGCCCGCACCTGCACTACGAGATCCTGGTCAAGGGTCGCGCCGTCAACCCGCGCGCTTACCTCTGGGATTAGGCTAGCTCTCGTCCACGCGGCGACCGTCGATCTCGATGAAGACGAGCGAACGCTCGTCGCCGCGTACCCACACCGCTGACGCCACCGCTCCCGTCTGCGCGTTCAGTCCCTGCCACACGCCGCCGGTCGGCGCGTGGCTGGTGGGATTGCGCGCGACCTCACGCTTGCATTCCTGAAATCCGTCGCGCGCGAGCGCGTCGACGACCTCGTCGGGCTCGGCGAGCCAGCCTTCGCCGCTCCAACGCATACGGCCCCCACGACACAATTCCATCAGACGATCCGGTCCCTGCATTGCCCCCTCCTGAATCTGCGCCGCGTCGTCGTCGCGAACCGCGACGAGGCGTGCAAGGCAAGCGCCATCGGCGACGCCGGGCGCGGTGTCGGACAACCACGCGTGGCGCAGAGTGCGGTGGGTCGGACCGATGCTGACAGCGCGTGTGAGCGCGGAAGAACTTTCACGACGAATCGCGCAACAGCAGATCGCGCTCGGCGTTGACGCGCCGCTCAGCCGCGGCGCGCGAGGAACTCGAGACACATCGCGTTGAACGCGTCGGCGCGCTCCCACATATACGCGTGGCCGGCGTCGGCGATCGTCTTCAGCTCGGCGCCCGGCACGCGTTGCGCGATCGCGTGCGAGAACCGCGGCGGCACGAGGATGTCCTGGTCGGCGACGCTCACGAGCGTCGGGCACCGGACGCCATCCAGCCGGTCGAGCGTGTCGTGGCCGAGGATGGCGTCGCCCTGGCGCAGGTAGCCCGTCAGCGACTGCGGATGCGGATTGGCGATCGCGTTCTGCAACACCAGCTCCACGAACTCGGGACGCTGCTCGTACGAACAGGGCGCGAAGAGCCAGAGGGCGAGCACGCGCAGCGCTTCCTCACGCCCGAGCGCGATGCGCACTTTGCGCCAGCCGTGGACGAGCGCCCGCATGTAGGCGTCGGGCCGCGCCAGCGTGGCGTGCAGCTGTAGCGTCCGCACGCGCGACGGATGCCGCAACGCGATCTCCTGCGCGATCATGCCGCCCATCGAGACGCCGCAGACGTGCGCGCGGTCGATGCTCAGCGTGTCCATCAGGCCGACCGTATCGTCCGCCATCATCGCCGTGCTGTACGGCGCGTCCGGCGCGTCGCTCTGGCCGACGCCGCGATTGTCGAACACGATCACGCGATATTTCGCGGCGAAGGCCGGAATCTGCAGGCCCCACGCGAGGTGGTCGCCGCCGAATCCCATGACGAGCACCAGCGGCTCGCCGGCGCCCGCCTCCATGTAGAACATCCCGATGTCGCGGACGCGCAGCGTGGGCAGGGTAAGGCCTCAGCGCGTTATCAAGACGGGGTACGGCTCGGCCGGGCCGCGATGAGCGTCGCGGGGTGTGAGGGCCCCCACTTAACCTGTCGCGACGCCCGTGCGTACCTGGCAGGCGACCCAGTGGTTCGGGGTGATCTGCTTGAGTACCTGCTCGTTCTGCGAGCACGACGGCACACGCAGGCTGCAGCGCGTGTGGAACCGGCAGCCCGACGGTGGGTTGATCGGGCTCGGCACGTCGCCCTCCAGCAGGATGCGCTTGCGCTTCATCGTCGGGTCGGGGATCGGCACCGCGGAGAGCAGCGCCTCGGTGTAGGGATGCTTGGGGTTGGTGTAGAGCTCTTTGGCCGGGGCGATCTCGACGATCTTGCCCAGGTACATCACGGCCACGCGCGTGCTGATGTGCTCGACGACCGAGAGGTCGTGGGCGATGAAGATGTACGTGAGCCCGAACTTCGTCTGGAGATCTTCGAGCAGGTTGATGATCTGCGCCTGGATCGACACGTCGAGCGCGGAGACGGGCTCGTCGGCGATGATCAGCTTGGGACTGACGGCGAGCGCGCGTGCGATGCCGATGCGCTGGCGCTGGCCGCCCGAGAACTCGTGCGGGTAGCGACGCAGGTGCTCCGAGGACAGGCCGACCGTCTCCAGCAGCTGCACCACGCGCTCCTCGCGTGCCTTGCGGGTGGGCGCGAGCTTGTGGATCACGAGCGCCTCGCCGATGATCGAGCCGACGGTCATCCGCGGATTCAGCGACGCGTACGGATCCTGGAAGATGATCTGCATTTCCTTGCGGAGCGCGCGGAGCGAGCGCTTGTCCAGCGTGGTGACGTTCTTGCCTTCGAACGACACCTCTCCGGACGTCGGCTCGATCAATCGCAGGATGGAGCGGCCCGTCGTCGACTTGCCGCAGCCCGACTCGCCCACCAGGCCGAGCGTCTCACCCCGCATGACGTCGAACGAGACGTCGTCCACCGCGTGCACCCGAGCCACCTCGCGTGACAACAGTCCGCCGCGGATCGGAAAGTACTTCTTGAGATTCCGGACCTTGAGGAGCGGCTCTGCCATGGCGTGGCCTCTCAGTAGAGGAAGCAGGCCACCTTGTGGCCCGGCCGCACTTCCTTGAGCGGCGGTGTGTTTTCGAAATGCATGGGCTTGGCGAACGCACAGCGGGGCGCGAAGCGGCAGCCGGGCCTCGCCTCGCCGCGCAGCGTGGGCACCGTGCCCGGAATGGGCTCGAGCTTCTTCTTGCTGGTCGCGGCCACGTCGATGCGCGGGATGGAGCGCAGCAGCCCCTGCGTGTAGGGGTGCAGCGGCTCCTTGAACAGCTCGCCCACGGGAGCTTCCTCCACGACCTGAGCGCCGTACATGACGACGACGCGCTGCGCGGTTTCGGCGATGACGCCCATGTCGTGCGTGATGAGCATGATGGCCATGCCCAGCTTGGCCTTCAGCTCGTTGAGCAATTCCAGAATTTGCGCCTGGATGGTGACGTCGAGCGCGGTGGTGGGCTCGTCGGCGATCAGGAGGTTCGGGCTGCACGACAGCGCCATGGCGATCATCACGCGCTGCCGCATGCCGCCCGATAGCTGGTGCGGATACTCCTTCACGCGCCGCTCGGCGTTGGGGATGTGCACGATCTTCAGCATCTCGACCGTCTTGTCCATCGCGTCGCGGCGGCCCAGCCCCTCGTGCAGCCGAATCGCCTCGGCGATCTGCTCGCCGACCGTGAAGACCGGGTTCAGCGAGGTCATCGGCTCCTGGAAAATCATCGCGATCTCTTTGCCGCGGATCTTCCGCATCTGGGAGGGGGACAGGCTGAGGAGATTCTTGCCGTTGTAAATGATCTCGCCCTGCACGATGCGGCCGGGCGGCTGCGGGATCAGCCGCATCACGCTGAGCGCGGTGACGGACTTGCCCGAGCCCGACTCGCCCACGATGCCGAGCGTCTCGCCCTTGTTGATATGGAGGTCGATCCCGTCGACGGCACGGACGACGCCCTCGTCGGTGAAGAAATGCGTCTTGAGGCCTTTGACTTCGAGGAGCCGTTCGGCCATGGAGCCTCCCGTTCGCGCTACCAGCGACTCGTCAGCTCGCGAAACGCTTGCAGCGCCCGCGAGATATCTTCGGCGTCGACGTCTTTGTGGGTGACACAGCGGATGGCGGCGGGGCCCATCGCGTGCACCTTGACCTTCCGGGCCGCGCAGCCCTTGACGAGCTCCTCGGTCGCCGCCGGGCCCCGGTCCACGCGCACGATGACGATGTTCGTCTCCACGCTCGCGAGATCGACACGAAGGCCCTGTGTCTTCGCCAAGCCCTCGGCGAGCCGCCGTGCGTTGGCGTGATCCTCGGCCAGCCGATCGACCATCTGCTCGAGCGCCACGATGCCGGCCGCGGCCAGCACGCCGACCTGCCGCATGCCGCCGCCGAGCATCTTGCGCCACCGGCGCGCGCGCTCGACGAACTCCGCCGAGCCGCACACCACCGACCCGACCGGCGCGCCCAGTCCCTTGGACACGCAGAAGGTGACGGAGTCGACGTGGCGGGCGAAGTCCGCCGGCGGCCGCTTCAGCGCGACGGCGGCGTTGAACAGCCGCGCGCCGTCCAGATGTACCGGCACGCCCGCCGCGTGGGCGACCGCGGCCACCGCGGCGATCTCTTCCGGTGTGCAGCACGTGCCGCCGTGGCGGTTGTGCGTGTTCTCGATGCACACCAGCCCCGTCTGGGGTAGATGGATGTTCGCCGGACGCAGCGCCTCGCGAACCTGCTCGGGGGTGAGAAATCCGCGCGCGGTCTGCGTGGGCCGCATCTGCACGTTGCCGATGACCGCGCCGCCGGCGACCTCGTAGTTGAAGATGTGTGAGTCCAGGTCCAGCACGACTTCCTGACCGGGTCGCGTGTGGGTCACGACGGAGACGAGGTTGCCTTGCGTGCCGGACGTGACGAACAGCCCGGCCGCCTTGCCGAGCCGTTGGGCGGCCAGCGCCTCGAGGCGCTGGACGGTCGGATCCTCGCCCCAGACGTCATCGCCGACCTCGGCGCGCGCCATGGCCTCGCGCATCTCGGGGGTCGGCAGCGTCAGCGTGTCGGAGCGGAGATCGACGACGTCGTGCATTACGCTCCCTTCATAAGCTCGCCTCGGACGGTGGGGCCCCAGCCCCACGAAATCCGGATGGCCGCACTACTTCTGCGCGCGCAGCCGCTGCGCGGCGCGCTTGCCCCAGTCGGTATAGGAGTAGTCGTTCGCGACCTGGCGCAGCAGCTCGACGCCTTCCTTGTCGCGACCCTCGCTGAAATTCACGTCAGCGAGCAGCGAGAGGGCCTCCGGCATCACCGGGGCGCGCGGGTACTCCTTGATGACCTTCTCCAGGCGCTGCCGCGCGCCGCCCGGATTGCCCTGGTTCATGTAGTACGCGGCGACCCAGACTTCCTTTTGCGCGAGCCGGCCGCGGCACACCTCCATCTTCGCCAGCGCGTCCGTCGCGTAGCGCGACTCCGGGTACTCCTTCACGAGCTTCTTGAACTGCTCCATCGCTTTTTGCGCGAACATCTGTTCCTGCTCGATGGGCTTGATCTGGTCGTAATAGGACATCGCCAGACGAAACTGTACGAGGTCGGCGATCTGATGACGCGGGTAGAAGGCGAGGAAGGCCTCGAACTCCTTCGCCGCCTTGTCGAACTCGGGCTCGCGATAGAACGATTCGCCGAGCAGGAAGCGCGCGCGCGGCGCGTACGACGAGTTCGGGTGACGCTCGACGACCTTGCGGAAGTGCTCGCGCGCCTCCGCGTACCGCTTCTTGTTCAGCTCGGATTCGCCGAGCTGGTAGAGCTCCTCGGCGGGCAAGATCGGTGTCGGCTGCGGCTTGAGCCACGCGCAGCCGGACGTGAACAGGAGGAGCGTTAGGAGGAGCGCCCGGAACATCGTGGGCAAAGGATATAACACACTTCCAGCCGAAAAATCCTTTGACTTCCGGGGCCTGGGCCGGTATGACCATGGGTGCTTCCGCCGGGGGCAGGCGCACCCGGCGGTCGGGCACAACCGCTGGAGGCCGAAATGCTGCCCCGGATGATCCGCGTTCGCCAGACCTTTCCCCGTCCACGCGTTGCCGACATCCCCCGCGCCGTAGTCGCCACGCTCGGCGAGGCCGCGTTGCGGATCAAGCCCGGCGACACCGTGGCGGTCGGCGCCGGCAGCCGCGGCATCGCCAACATCGACACGATCGTCGGCGCCACCGTGCGGTGGCTGAAGGATCTGGGCGCCCGGCCCTTCGTGTTCCCGGCCATGGGCAGCCACGGAGGCGGAACGGCAGAAGGCCAGATCTCGGTGCTCGAGCACTACGGCATCACCGAGGCCACGATGGGCTGCCCGATTCGCGCCACCATGGAGGTCGTGCAGGTCGGCGAAGCACTGGGGCTTCCCGTGTGGCTCGACGCGTACGCCGCCGAGGCGAACTGGATCGGCCTGGTCAACCGCGTGAAGCCCCACACCGACTTCAAGGGCTCCATCGAATCCGGGCTCTTCAAGATGATGACGATCGGTCTCGGCAAGTGGAAAGGCGCGGTGCAATACCACCGCGCCAACGTCAACCATGGCTACGAGACCGTCATCACCGCGGTCGGCCGGGAGATGCTCGCCAAAGCGCGCATCGGCTTCGGCCTGGGCATCGTCGAGAACGGCTACGACGAGACCGCGCACGTCGAAGCGTTCTCGCCCGAGGCCCTCGAGTCCGGCGAGCGCCGGTTGCTCAAGAACGCGCGCGAGTGGATGGCGCGGCTACCGTTCTCGCCGATCGACGTCCTCATCGTGGAGGAGATGGGCAAGAACATCTCCGGCGCCGGGATGGATACGAACGTGATCGGCCGACCGTCGAACCCCCACGAGCCGTTCCCGGCCGATCCGAAGATTCTGTGGATCGTCACGCTCGATCTCACCGAGGACAGCTACGGCAACGCAGTCGGCATCGGCAACGCCGACTTCACCACGCGCCGGCTGGTCGAAAAGATCGACATGAAGCCGACGCTCATCAATGCGATCACCGCGTGCGCGCCGAACGGGGCGAAAGTACCCGCGACCTACGAGACCGACCGCGAGGCGATCGAGACCGCGCTCTCGTGCATCGGTCTGACCCCGCCCGAGCGGGCGCGGGTGATCCGCATCAAGAACACGCTCATGCTCGGTGAGATCGAGGTGTCCGAGGCGTTCGCCCCCGAGCTGGCCAAGCGCCCTGATCTCACGCCGCTCGGCGACGCCGCCCCGCTGCCCTTCGACGCCGCGGGCCGGCTGTCGCCGCGCTGAGGCGCGGCGTGTGCCCGCGCCGCGCGTAGCGGCCGCGCCGTGAGTTTCGGCGGCCGCCGCCTCATCCTGACGCTCGCCGGCGTTGCCGCGCTTGGCGCGATCCTGTGGGGCGCCATCGTCTGGTACCGCGGCTCCACGCGGGTCACCACCGACGACGCCTACGTCGAAGGCACCATCGCCCCGGTGAGCGCGAAGGTCACCGGCCATGTCGTCGACCTCCAGGTGCGCGACAACCAGGCGGTCAAGCGCGGCGACCTGCTGCTACGCGTCGACCCGCGCGACTTCGAGGCGCGGCTGGCGCAGGCGCGCGCGGCGGTGGCGGTGGCCGAGGCCAATGTGCGGGCCGCGCGATCAGAGGTCCCGCTCGCGCGCGACATCACGCGCGCGCAGACCGACGAGGCCCGCGCGAATCTGGAGGGCTTGCTGGTCGCGGTGAAATCCGGGGAGGCCAACGTCGTCGAGGCGCGGGCGCGGCTGGAGGCGCGGCGAGCCGCCGTCGGCGCGTCCAACGCCGAGCTCGCCGCGGCCGAGGCGCTGGTCCGCAAGACCAGCCTCGAGATCGATCGCATGCGCCGGCTCATGAAGAACGACTACGTCTCGCGCCGCGAGCATGACGACGCGCAGGCCGCCTTCGACAGCGCGACGGCGATGCGTGAGGCGGCATGGCGCCGTCTGGCCCAGGCCGAGCAAGAGGTGGAGCAAAGCGATGCGGAGATCGCGGCCAAACAGCACGCGGTCGACGTCGCCAAACAGAAAGTTGCGGAGGCCCGCGGGACCGTCGCGCGCGCCGAGGGCCAGCAGGGACAGGTCACCGTCAAGCAGGCCGAAGTCACGCGCGCGGAGGCGGCGCTGAAGCAGGCGCAAGCCGACCTCGCCCTCGCGGAGCTGCAGCTCGCCTACACGGAAGTCAGAGCGCCCGCCGACGGCGTCGTCGCCAAGCGCACCGTGGAGATCGGCCAGGTGGTGCAGCCCGGCCAACCGCTGCTCGCCGTCGTCCCGCTGCACGAGGTCTGGGTCCTCGCGAACTTCAAGGAGACGCAGCTCGCGCGCGTGCACCCCGGGATGCGCGCCGACGTCGAGATCGACGGCTTCCCGGGCAAGGTCTTCCACGGCAAGGTCGACTCGATCAGCGCCGGCACCGGCGCGCGCTTCTCGCTCCTGCCGCCGGAAAACGCGACGGGCAACTGGGTCAAAGTCGTCCAGCGCGTCCCCGTCAAGATCTTGTTGGAGCACCGTGAGGTCGGCAACCCGCAGCCGCTGCGCGCCGGAATGTCGGCCGTCGTCACCATCCATCTACGGTAATTGGGGGGCCCCGAGATGGCCCCGCACCCCCCCACTCCTCGGAAGCGCCCCGGGGAACCCGGGGCGCTCCTCGATATCCCGTCAGTAGCCCTTGCGCTTGTCGATCAGGGCGATGAGCGGCCGGCCGTCGCCCAGACGGCGCAGGTTCTCGCAGAGCGTCGCGATCGCACGGCCTGCGCGCCGCGGTGAGCCGCCGGCCGTGTGCGGCGTGACGACCACCCGCGGATGTCGCCAGAGTGGGTGGCCGGCCGGCAGCGGTTCGGGATCCGTGACGTCCAGGCCGGCGCCCCAGATCAACCCTTCCTCGAGCGCCTTCAGGAGATCGTCGCCGTAGACGATCTCGCCCCGCGTGACGTTGATCAAGATCGCGTGGCGCTGCATGCGGCGGAACAGATCGCGCGTGAACAGGTGGTGCGTCGCCTTCGTCAGCGGTAACGCGATGACGACGACGTCCGAGGCCGCCAGCAGGTCGTGCAGCCGCTCGCCCTTCCACAGCGTCACGCCGGGCTCTGGCGGCACGGGCTCGATGTCCACGGCGAGCACCTTCATGCCGAAGCCGAGCGCGCGCCGTGCGACGGCGCGCCCGGTGCCGCCGAAGCCGACGATTCCCATCGTCTGCTCCCACAACTCGCGCTGCTCGCGGCGGATGGGCTCGCGCAGGCGGAAGTCCGGCTCGCGGAGCGCGGTGTGCAAGCCGCGCGTGAGCGCCAGCAAGAGCGCGAAGGCGTGCTCGGCGAGATGGATGCCGACCTCGCCCTTCTCGGAGGCCAGGATGACGTCGCTCTCCACCAGCTCGGGTGACAGGATCGAATCCACACCGGCGCCGAGGCAGTGGTAGTAGCGCAGCCGCCGCGCGTGCGTGAAGATCTCCGGGCTCACGCGGCCGAACACCACGTCGGCGTCGACGATCTCCGCGCGCTGGCGATCTGGCGTCTTCGCTTCCACGAGGATCGAGTCCTTGCCCGCGGCGGTGAGGATCTCGGCGTGCTGCTCGGGCGTGAGCGATGCGACGAGCGTCGAGATCGGCGTATAGAGGATCTTCATAGGGGTTCTCCTCGGGTCACCGGGCGCGGTTGGCCGTCCACCCCTTCAGGCCCTGACGTTGAAGAACAGTTCGCGCGCCGCCGCGCGGCGCTGGTCGATGCTGGCGCGGCCGGTCGCGACGAGGACGTACAGCATGTTGAGCGCCACGAGCGCCGACGGCACGCCGCGCTTGGAGCGCTCGTAGACGAGCCGCGCAGTGAGATTGCGTCGCCCGCGCAGGCGCCGGTGCAACCGCTCGACGGCGCTCTTGCTGACGAGGTTGAAGTTGCCGGCGTCACGCTTGCTGCGCGATTGCGACATGACGAAATACTGGCGAGGATTCGACAGCACGAAATAGCGTTGACGCTTGCCGTCAACCCTGCCGTGAAACTGCAGGCCCTTCGTCAGTGTGTCGACGTCGAGCTTCATGCGGTCCTCACATGCGCGCCGCCGCCGCAGCCTGGACGAATGCCAGCACGAGCGGATGCGGCTGTTCGGGCGTCGATCGAGTCTGCGGGACGAACAGTGTGCCGAGAAAGAACGGGTGGCCGGGCAGCTCGATCACGCGCACCTCGCCTTCGGCGTCGGCGCCGCTGATCACGAGCGGGCCGCGGCGCAGCAGCGGAACGTACTCGGGATTCACGCCGAAGTTGCAGTAGTACGCCTCGGTCGCGGACGACGCGCCGTAGATGGCGGCCACGCGTGAGCCCGGCGCGAACGTCAGCCGCATCTCGCGCCCGGCCAGCGAGCACGTCAGCTCGCTGACGAACAGGCGCGAGGCGTACGGATCGTATTCCGCGTGCTGCGCGTCGTGGAAGCCCAGGACGTTGCGCGCGTACTCGAGCACCATGTGCTGAAATCCGCCGCACGTGCCGAAGCACGGGACGCCGCGCTCACGCGCGTGGCGGATCGCCGAGAGCGTCAGCTCCAGGTCCTTGTAAGGGCTGCCCGGCGCGATCCACAGTGCGTCGACGTCCGCCAGAACGCGCTCGTCGAGGGCCGCGGTCGAGACCCATACCGCGTCCACGGCCAGCCCGAGACGCGCTCGCGCGTGCGCCACCGCCGCCGTCGTCGCCGCGTGCGGCGCGAAGGTGGCCGTGTACTCGCCGAGGATTGCGATGGTCGCCATGGCCCGGGTCGCGTAGATTGTGGCACACAGCGGATCGCTGCAGGAGGCGTCCATGAGCGTGCGCAAGCGGATCGGCGTGATGGTGCCGTCGACGAATACCACCTGTGAGGCGGATTTCACGCTCGTCGTTCCGCGCGACGTGACCGTGCACGGGCAGCGGCTGTGGCTGACCAACGACGCCAACGGCGACGCCGCGTATCAGCGCATGAACGCCGAGATCGAGACGGGGGCGCGCTACCTGGCCACGGCGCGCGTCGACGTGATCGCGTACGGCTGCACGACAGGGTCCTTCTACAAGGGCCCGGGCTGGGATCGCGAGATGCTCACGCTGATCGAGCGCGAGTCCGGCGTGCCAGCCGTCGCGACGACGCCCTCGGTGGTCGCGGCCCTGCGCGCCTTCGGCGCGCGACGGCTGTCGGTTGCGACGCCGTACCCCGACTGGAACAACCAGCGACTGCGCGCCTACCTCGAGGCCGAGGGCTTCGAGGTGCTCAACGTCGACGGCGAGCCCCACGCCGCGGCGTCCGGCAATCAGGGGATCAACGACCAGAGTCCCGAGTCCGTCATCGCGTTCGCCTCGCGCGTGTGCCGCCCCGAGGCCGATGCGCTGCTGTGCTCCTGCACCGCGTGGCGATCGGTCGAAGCGGTCGACGCACTCGAGCGCCGCACCGGCAAGCCCGTGGTCACCTCGAATCAAGCGACGATCTGGATGGCGCTCGGCGCAATCGGCGTCACGCAGCCGGTCCGCGGCTTCGGACGACTCTTCGAGCTGCCGGCGCCGACGCCGGTGGGAGCGGGACGATGAGCTCGGCGACCATCACGCCGGCAATTCGCGAGATCGCGAGCGGCCTGCGCTTTCCCGAGGGGCCGGTCGCGATGCCGGATGGCTCGGTGGTGCTGGTCGAGATCGAGCGGCGCACGCTTTCGCGCGTCACGCCGGACGGCCGCGTCCGAGTCATCGCGCAGCTGGGTGGCGGCCCCAACGGCGCGGCCATGGGCCCGGGCGGGAAGATCTACGTCACCAACAACGGCGGCCTGAAGTTCGTCGACCGGCCGGGCAAGCTGTTCCCGATCGGCCAGGCCGATGACTACGTCACCGGCAGCATCCAGGTCGTCGATCCGGACAGCGGCAAGTTCGAGACGCTTTACGACCGCTGCGACGGCCGGCATCTGTGCGGGCCCAACGATCTCGTGTTCGACGACGCCGGCGGCTTCTGGTTCACGGATCTCGGCAAGACGCGCGAGCGCGACGCCGATCGCGGCGCCGTGTACTACGCGAAGGCCGACGGCTCGGCGATCCGGGAGGCGATCTTTCCGCTGGAGCGGCCCAACGGCGTCGGTCTCTCACCCGACGGTCGCACCCTCTACGTCGTGGAGACGCCGACGGCGCGGTGCTGGTCCTTCACGCTGTCCGCACCCGGCCAGATCGAGTCGGCCAACGGCCCGTACCGCGGCGAGAAGGGGCGGGTCGTGGTCGGGCTCGGGGGCTATCAGATGTTCGACTCGCTCGCGGTGGATGGCGACGGTCACGTGTGTGTCGCCACGCTGATCACCGGCGCGGTCAGCGACATCTGGCCGGACGGCAGTCGCGTCGATCAGTACATGCTGCCCGACATGATGGTGACCAACGTCTGCTTCGGCGGGCCGAATCTGCGGACAGCGTACGCGACCCTGTCGATGAGCGGGCGCCTGGTGTCGTTCGAGTGGCCGCGCGCGGGCTTGCCGCTGCGCTATCTCAACGACTCAGGCTAGAGCAGCTTCTCCATCACGATCGTGTCGACCCAGCGGCCGTCGAGCAGGCCCTGCTCCTTGTAGACGCCGACAGTCCGAAAGCCGAGGCGCTCGTACAGCGCCATGCCGGCCGCGTTGAACGGGAACGCCGAGAGCACCAGCTTGTGATAGCCGAGCTCCCGCGCGAGGTCGATCAGGCGCGCGAGCACGACGCGCCCCACGCCTTTGCCGCGATAATCGCGTTCGACATAGATCGAGAAGTCCGCGACGTGACGATATGCGTCGCGAGCGTTGAAGGCGTTGAGGCTGCCCCAGGCGATCACGCGTCCGCCATCTTCGGCGACGAGCACGGGGTGACGGGCGCCGCGCGACTTGAGCCACTGCCGCCGCTCGTCCGGCGTGCGCAGCTCGGTCTCGAGCGTGGCCAGCCGGTCCTCGATCCCCTGGTTGTAGATCTCGCAGATCGTTGACGCGTCGGCGTCGGCGGCCGGCCGCACCTGATAGAGGCTCACGCGTGCGCGACGATCGCGGCCGCGAGGGCGATCATGCAGCGACTATAATAGCCGGCGTGTTCCAGAGCGAACGATTCTTCCGCGAGACGTGGCCGACGATCTCGCAAGCGCTCGAGCCCGAGGCCGGCGCGCGCGGCGCGGTGCGCTGGATCATCGGCGTCACGGGACTCAAGCCGGGGGCGCGCGTGCTCGACTCGCCGTGCGGCTTCGGCCGTCATGCCGTGGCGTTCGCGCGGCTCGGCTACAAGGTGACGGGTGTGGACTTCAACGAGACGGAGCTTGGCCGCGCGCGTGAGGCGTCGCGCGAGGCCGGCGTGGTCGCGGACTTCGTCGGCGCCGACATGCGCGACACGGACTTTGCCTCGGAATTCGACCTCGCCGTCAATCTCGAGCAGTCGATCGGCTACTTCACCGACGATGAGGACCGCCAGCTCATCGATCGCTTCTGGCGCGCGCTCGTGCCCGGCGGCGCATTCGTGCTGGACACGCGCAATCGCGACCAGTGTGTAAAGTCGCTGCCGCCCGAGGAGCGGCGTCAGTTCGAGGACTGGACGCTGCGCATCGAGAACGCCTTCGACGCGGGCAGCAGCCGCTGGCGCGCGCGCTGGTATCGCGTGGCGTCGCCGTCGCCCGCGACGGGCGAAGCGGGCGACTTCCTCGGCGAGACCGACATTCGTCTCTACTCCGCGCACGAGCTGGCGGCGATGCTGCGGCCCGAGCGCTGGAGCCGCGTCGAGGTCTACGGCGCGCTCGACGGTACGCCGTTTTCGTTCGACGCGCCTCGGCTCGTGCTGGTGGCGCGCAAGTAATCCCGACCCAAAGGAGACCGTTCCCGATGCCGACCGACCGTCCCCTCGTCGTCCTCGCCGGCCGAATCCATCCCGCCGGGCACGCCAACCTCGAGACTGAAGCGCGCGTCGTCGTCTGCGACGACGAGACCGAAGCGGGCTTCCTCAAGATTGCCGCCGATGCCGACGGGCTGCTCTTTCGCGCCAAGCCGCGGTGCACGGAGAGCCTGATGGCCGCCTGCAAGCGGCTGAAGGTCGTCGGCCGCCACGGCGTCGGGCTCGACACGGTCGACATTCCCGCCGCGACGAAGCTCGGCGTCGCCGTGGTGCACGCCCCGGGCAGCAACTCGCAGTCCGTGGCCGAGCACGCGCTCATGCTGATGCTGATGGCCGCCAAACGCGCGCGCCAGATCGACCGCTGGACGCGCGAGGGCAACTGGAGCGCGCGGCAGGGTGGGAATGCGGAGCTCAAGGGCAAGACGCTCGGCATCGTGGGCATCGGCAACATCGGACGGCTGGTCGCGAAGTTCGCCGGTGCGCTCGGCATGCGCGTGCTGGCCTACGATCCCTACGTCGCCGATGACGAGATTCGGCGGCGGGGCGCCGAGCCCGTGAAGAGCCTCGACGCCCTGATGCCGCAGCTCGACGTGCTCACGTGTCACACGCCGCTCACCGACGAGACGCGCGGCATGATCAACGAGCGTACGCTCGGCCTCATGAAGCGCGGCGCGATCTTCGTCAACACGTCGCGCGGCGGCGTGCAGCAGGAGCGCGCGGTGTTCGAGGCGCTGGTCAAGGGCCAGCTGGGGGCCGCCGGGCTCGACGTCTTCGAGCAAGAGCCGACGCCGCGCGACAACCCACTGCTCAACCTCGACAACGTCGTCGTCTCCTCACACGTGGCCGGCGTCACCGCCGAAGCCACGCACACAGCGACGATCCAGGTCACGAGCGAGATGCTGCGCGTGCTGCGCGGTGAGCGTCCGCACGTGCTCGCCAACCCGGAAGTCTGGCCGCGCGTGGGAATCAGGTAGAATCCTTCCCATGGCGATCGACAGGCGCCATCCGCGCGAGATTCGCGCCGACATCCGGAGCGGCAAGATCGCCAGCGTGACGGCCGGGTTGGGCGAGGGCTACGTCCAGGCGAACCTCGCGGTGCTGCCGAAGGACTACGCGTACGACTTCCTGCTGTTCTGCCAGCGCAATCCACGGCCGTGCCCGCTGATCGAGGTCACCGACGTCGGCAGCGCCGAGCCCGTGGGCGTGGCGCCAGGCGCCGATCTGCGGACGGATATTCCGCGCTACCGCATCTACAAGGACGGTGTGCTGGCCGACGAAGTCACCGACGCGACGCCGTACTGGCGCGACGACCTCGTCGCATTCCTGCTCGGCTGCTCGTTCACGTTCGAGTGGGCACTGCTCGAAGCCGGCATCGAGCTCTGGCACGTCACGCACGGCAAGAACGTCGCGATGTGGAAGACCTCGACGGCCTGCCGTCCCGCCGGTGTGTTTCACGGACCCATGGTCGTCTCGATGCGGCCGATTCCGTCGACGCAGCTGTCCAAGGCGGTGACGGCGAGCGCGCGCTTTCCGAACGCCCACGGCGCCCCCGTGCACATCGGCGATCCGGCGGCGCTCGGCATCAAGGACATCACCAGGCCGGACTGGGGCGACGCGCAGCCGTTTCGCGCCGGCGACGTCCCGGTGTTCTGGGCGTGCGGCGTGACTCCGCAAGCGGTCGCGCTCGCCAGCAAGCCGCCGTTCATGCTCACGCACAGCCCCGGCCACATGTTCATCACCGATCTGCCCAACGCCGCGCTCGCGGCGTTCTAGACCGTTGAGGTTTCTGCCCGCCGGCGATCTCGCGGTATCGATCGAGCTCGGCGAGGAGATCAGCGTGGACGTCAACACGCGCGTCCGGGCCCTCGAGTACCTCATCGACCAGAAGGCCGTGCCGGGCGTCGTCGAGACCGTACCGACGTACCGCGCGCTGCTCGTGTACTACGATCCGTTGATCGTCGACTACGACGCGCTCTGCGCTCAGCTCGCCACGCTCGCGGAGCAGGCGACGACGACCGCCATGCCGCCCGCGCGCGAGCTCGAGCTGCCGTGCTGCTACGACGGCGAGCTCGGGCCGGACCTCGAGGCCGCTGCGAAGCGGCTCACGCTGTCGGTCGACGAGCTGGTGCGGCTACACGCGGGCGCCGAGTACCTCGTCTACTTCATCGGCTTCACGCCGGGCTTGCCGTACATGACCGGCGCGCCCGAGCGGCTGACGATCCCGAGACTGGACACGCCGCGCGTCAAGGTCCCCGCCGGCAGCGTGGCGATCGGCGGCATCCAGTGCTGCATCTATTCAGTCGACAGTCCCGGCGGGTTCTGGCTGCTCGGCCGTACGCCGGTGCGCCTCTACGATCCGAGCGCGGCGGAGCCGATCTTGCTGCGCCCCGGCGATCGCGTGCGCTTTCGCCGCATCGAGCGGCGCGAGTTCGACGACATCGCTGCGCGCGTGGCGGCCGGCGACTTCCGCCCGGTGATCCGATGACCGGGCTGGCGCGATCCCGGGGCGCGACACGGCTACGCCGGGGCGCGTCCCAGCGTTGGGGGTCTGGGGGCCATGTCGGGGCCCCCAGTTACAGATGATCGGGGTGGTCGATCCGGGCCCGCAGACGACCGTGCAGGACGCCGGCCGCGCCGGCCAGATGCGTTATGGGATTCCGCCGTCGGGTCCCGTCGATCGTGCGTCGTTCGTGCTAGCGAATCGTCTCGTCGGCAACCACGACGGCGCCGCCGCCCTGGAGTTCACGGTGATGGGCCCGCGGCTGTCCGTCGAGGCGCCGTGCAGCATCGCCGTGACGGGCGCCGACGTGCCGCTTACCGTCAACGACGCGCCCGCCTTGGCATGGACGACGCTGAGGCTCGCCGCGGGCGACGTCGTCCGCGTCGGTGCCGCGCGCGCCGGCGTGCGCGGCTACGTCGCGTTCGCGGGCGGCATCGACGTGCCGCCGGTGCTCGGCTCACGCGCGACGTACCTGCGCGGCCGCATGGGCGGCATGCATGGCCGCGCGCTCGCACGCGACGACCGTCTGCGGCTGGGCGCCGCGCCGACACCGCGACGACGCGTGGTGCCGGACGCCGCACGTCCCCGCTGGGGCGGTGACATCGTGCTTCGCGTCGTGTTGGGGCCGCAGACCGATCGCTTCACCGAAGCTGGCGTGGCCACATTTCTCGACTCCACCTACGAGGTGCTGCCGCAGTCCGATCGCATGGGCGCACGCCTCAACGGTCCGCGCATCGGCCACGCGCGCGGCCACGACATCATCTCGGACGGCATCGCCCTGGGCGCCGTGCAAGTGCCCGGCGACGGCCAGCCCATCGTGCTGCTCGTGGACCGCCAGTCGACGGGCGGCTACACGAAGATCGCCACGGTGTGCTCTTTCGACGTCGCGCGCGTCGGTCAGGCCAAGCCCGGCCAGCGGGTGCGCTTCGCGGCCGTGGACATCGCGTCCGCTCACCGGCTGCTCAGAGACTCGAACGCCGCTCTCGCGAGCGTCGAGCTACAGGAGATCGCCTCATGAGTTTGGAAAAGGAAGTCAACGAGTACACGGCGAAGACGACCCGGTCGCGCGTGCTTCATGACGAAGCGCTGGCGGTGATGCCCGGGGGCAATAGCCGCACCACCACGTTCTTCGATCCGTACCCGTTCTACTTCCAGCGCGGACAGGGCGCGCACATCTGGGACGCCGACGGCATCGAGCGGCTGGACTTCAACGGTAACTACACGAGCCTGGTGCTGGGCCATGCCCACGGCGACGTCGTGAAGGCCGTGCAGGGCGTCGCGGAGAGCGGGCTGTCGTTCCCCGGGCCCACGGAGCATGAGATCCGGCTTGCCGAAGCGATCAGCCGGCGCATTCCGTCGATCGAGAGCCTGCGCTTCACGAACTCCGGCACCGAGGCCACGATGAACGCCGTGCGCCTGGCGCGCGCGTTCACCGGCCGCGCGAAGATCGCGAAGTTCGAGGGCGCCTTCCACGGCACGCACGACTGGGTCATGGTCAGCGTGTCGCCCGATCCCAAAGCCGCCGGGAACCGAAAGCGCCCCAAGCCCATCGCGTGGTCGGCCGGCATCCCGCCGGCGGTGCTGAAGCACGTCGTCGTGCTGCCGTGGAACGATCAGGAGGCGTGCGCCGAAATCCTCGCGCGCGAGGGCGAGCAGATCGCCGCGCTGATCGTGGATCCGATCCTGTGCAACGCCGGGCTCATTCCGCCGGTCGAGGGCTTCCTGCCCTGGCTGCGCGAGGAGACTCAGCGGCGCGGCATCGTGCTGATCTTCGACGAGGTGATCAGCTTCCGCGTGGCGTGGGGCGGCGCGCAGGAGCTCTACGGCGTGCGGCCGGATCTCACGACCCTCGGCAAGATCATCGGCGGCGGTCTGCCGGTCGGCGCGTTCGGCGGCCGGCGCGACATCATGGCCTACTACGATCCGCGCAGCCGCGGCGCCGACGGCCAGCCGACCGGCGGCGCACGGATCAGCCAGGGCGGAACGTTCAACGCCAACCCGGTCACGATGGCGGCCGGTCTCGCCACGCTCAACGCGCTGACACCTGAGGCGTACGCGCGGCTGGAGGCGCTCGGCGAGCGGCTGCGCGGCGGTGTGTCGCGACTGCTCGCCGCCACACGGCGTCGCGGGCAAGTGAGCGGCGTCGGCTCGCTGTTCTGGCTGCACTGGACGACGGAGAAGCTCACCGACTATCGCTCGGCGCGGCCCAAGGAGACGGATCTGCCGCTGCGTGTGTTCATGGGCCTGGTCAACGAGGGCATCCTGATGACGCAGCGCGGACTCGGCGCGATCGCGCTGGCCACGAGCGACGAGGACGCCGATCGCTTCGTGAACGCTCTCGCGCGCGTGCTCGTGCGCCAGTAAATGCGGCTCGGGCTCGGGCTGTCGGTCCAGCACCCGCCCGACGACCCGCAGGCCACGCGCTTCGCCGAGCACCTGGCGCAGGTGCGCGCCGCGCGCGCGGCCGGGTTTTCCCACGTGTGGGCGAGCCAGCACTACGTGTCGGCGCCGTACACGTATTTCCAGCCGTTTCCCACGCTCGCGCGCGTCGCCGCCGAAGCGGGTGAGATGAGCCTCGGCACCGGCGTCGTGCTGCTGCCGCTGCACGCGCCGGTCGACGTGGCCGAGCAGGTGGCGACGCTGGACGTCATCACGGGCGGGCGCTTCATCTTCGGCGCCGGTCTGGGGTATCGCGACGTCGAGAACGTGGCGCTCGGCGTGGACCCGCGCGCCCGTGTCGGCCGTCTGGAGGAAGGCCTCGAGGTGCTCGAGCGGCTCTGGAGCGGCGAGCCCGTGTCCTACCACGGCAAGCACTTCCATCTGCGCGAGGTGCGAATCTCGCTGCGGCCGCTGCAGCAGCCGCGGCCGCCGATCTGGCTCGCGGCGAACGCCGACGCGGGTGTCAAGCGCGCCGCGCGCCTGGCCGACGCGTGGCTGATGAATCCGCACACGACGCTCACCACGCTGGAGCGCCAGCTCACGCTGTTTCACGACACGCGTGAGGCGCTCGGACGCCCGCCCGCGCGCACCGTGCCGCTGATCCGCGAGTGCTATGTCGCGCCCGACATGCGCACGGCGCTCGCGGAGGCGCAGCCGTTCCTCGAGGGCAAGTACGCCGCGTATCGATCGTGGGAGCAGGACAAGGCACTGCCGTCGGGCGAGAGCTTCGCGGAGGACTTCGCGACGCTCACGCGGGACCGGTTCCTGATCGGCGATCCGGAGCGCGTGCGCGAGGAGATCGCGCACTATCAGGAGCGACTCGGGATTACGGACTTGATCGTGCGCGTGCAGTGGCCGGGCATGGACCCGGCCCGCGTGCTGCGCAGTATCCGCCTGCTGGGCGACGAGGTGTTGCCGCAACTCGTGTCATAATCCCGCCTCGCGCCCCTTCCGGGAGGGAACCCCGGCTCGCCGTTCACACCCTCGGTCTAGAGGAGACGTCGGATGAAGCGAGCGGTCGCAATCCTCCTGGTTCCCATCGCGCTGTCGGCCTGCGCCTCGTCGGAGCCGCCCCGGCCGTCCACACTCACGCTTCCACTCAAGGGCCAGAGCGCCGAGCAGCACGCGCGCGATACGAACGATTGCCAGTTCGTCGCCAAGCAGCAGACCGGATACGACCCGGCCATGGACACCGCCAAAGGCGCCGGCATCGGTGCCGCCATCGGGGTGCTCGGCGGCGCCGCCGCGGGCGCGGCGATCGGGGCCGCGACGGGCAACGCGGGCGCGGGGGCGGCCATCGGCGCCGCGACAGGGGCGGTCGGCGGCGCGGCCGTGGGCGGAGGCTACAAGTACACGAAGTCCAAAGAAGGGTACGAGCACGCCTACGCGACGTGCATGGCGCACAAGGGGTACCAGGTGCGCTGAAGTTTCTCCCCGAGGAGAAGAACTTACACGCTAGGCGGCCGCGAGACGACGGCCGGCCTGCTGTCGAGCGCCGCTGGTCTCCGCGAGGGTCTGGGCTAGGGTCGCCCAGGCGATGGGCTTCGTGAACACGACGTCAGCGCCGGCCTGGCGCGCTCGGCTGACGAACGGCTCGTCGTAGCCGGTCAGGACGATGACCCGAGGTCGGCGCCGGGCGGTCGCCAGAACACGGCGAATCACCGCATCACCGGGGATATCGGGCAGCCCGAGGTCGGTCAGGATGACGTCGAACTCACGCCGGGCCGCGAGGTCCATGGCTTCCCGACCGCTGCCGGTGGCAACCACCTCGGCACCCTCGGCACGCAGCAGGAGCGTAAAGACTTCACGAATGTCCTGGGCGTCTTCGACGAGAAGTACCCGCAAACGGTTGCGTGATGCCCCGGATCCGTCGCTCATGCGGTCAAAGATGAGCAATCGTGATGCCGGTTTCCGCGCCGGGTGCAGGCCTTGACCCGTCCGGAGGGCCGGTGGTCTACTGGGTCGCTCGTGAATACACCCCTGAAGCGAACTCCGCTCTACGACGCGCATCTCAAAGCCGGCGCCAGGATGGTGCCGTTCGGTGGCTGGGACATGCCCGTGCAGTACAGCGGCATCGTCGACGAGCATAGAGCCGTGCGTGCGGCGGCAGGCTGCTTCGACGTCAGTCACATGGGTGAGTTCGAGGTCGAGGGGCCGCAGGCGCTCGCCGTGCTGCAGCGATTGACCACCAACGACGTCGGGGCACTCGAGGTTGGCCAGGTTCAGTACTCGCTGTTGTGCCATGCCGACGGCGGCATCGTGGACGATCTGACGGTCTACCGTCTTGGCCCCGAGCGCTACATGCTCACGGTGAACGCGTCGAACATCGACAAAGATTGGCAGTGGGTCACCGAGCACGGCGGCTCCGCGCGCTGGCGCAACGTGTCCGATACGACCGGCCTCATCGCCGTGCAGGGTCCCAAAGCCGAGGCGCTGGTCGGACGACTGGCCGATACCGACGTGACGCGTGTTGCCTATTACCACGCTGCCGAGGGCCGCGTCGCCGGCGCGCGCTGCGTGATCTCGCGTACCGGCTACACCGGCGAAGACGGCTTCGAGCTCTACGTCCCCGCGGCCGAGACGCCGCGGCTCTGGTCCGGGCTGCTCGACGGCGGCAGCGGCGACGGCGTGGTACCGGTCGGGCTCGGCGCCCGCGACACGCTTCGCCTCGAGATGCGGTATGCGCTCTACGGCAACGACATCGACGCGACGACGAATCCGCTCGAAGCGGGCCTCGGCTGGATCGTCAAGCCCGCGAAGGGCGAGTTCATCGGGCGGGACGCGATCGAAAAGATGCGCGCGGCGGGACCGAAGCGCAAGCTCATCGGACTCGAAATGGCCGACCGGTCCGTCGCGCGGCATGGCTATCGCGTGATGAAGGACGGCCGCGAGACCGGTGTGGTGACGTCGGGCTCGTATGGCCCGTCTGTGCAGCGCTCGATCGCGCTCGCCTACGTGGCGAGCGCGGACGCTGCCATCGGAACCGAGCTCGGCGTCGAAATCCGTGGGCAGATCAAGCCGGCGCGAGTCGTCAAGACGCCCTTCCATCCCTCGCGTGTGAAGAAATAACGCCCAGACAAGAGAGAAGCCGCCATGGCGAACGTTCCCGCAGATCTCAAGTACACCCGCGAGCACGAGTGGGCCAAAAGGGATGGCGACCGCGTCCGCGTCGGAATCACGCACTTCGCGCAGGAGCAGCTGGGCGACGTCGTCTTCGTCGAGCTGCCCAAGGTTGGCGCCAAGGTCACCGCGCACCAGGCCTTCGGCGTCGTCGAGTCGGTCAAAGCCGTGTCCGATCTGTTCGCGCCCATCTCGGGCGAGGTCCTCGAGGTCAACTCGGAGCTGCCGCAGAAGCCGGAGACCGTGAACAAGGACCCCTACGGCAAAGGCTGGATGATTCTCGTCAAGCCCTCGAACGCGGGCGAGCTCGATCAGCTGCTCAGTGCCAAGCAGTACGAGGAGTTCGTGGCGCAGGGCGCGCACTGATGGCCAACCGCTACATCGCGAACACGCCGGCCGAGCAGCGCGAGATGCTCCACACGGTCGGCGCGGCCTCCGTCGAGGACTTGCTCGTCAAGATTCCACCGAAGGCGCGGCTGTCGCGCCCGCTCGCCCTGCCGCCCGCGCTGGCGGAGGCCGACCTCGTGCGTCATCTGCGGCAGCTGGCTTCGAGCAACGCCGATGCCGACCGCTTCGCGTGCTTCCAGGGCGGCGGCAGCTACGACCACTACGTCCCGAGCCCGATCAACCACCTCATTTCGCGCGGCGAGTTCTTCACCGCGTACACGCCGTATCAGCCCGAGGCGAGCCAGGGGACGCTGCGCACGATCTACGAGTATCAGACGATGATCGCCGAGCTCACCGGGATGGACGTGGCCAACGCGTCGATCTACGACGGCGCCAGCTCGCTCGCCGAGGCGGCGCTCATGGCGCACTCGACGACCGAGCGGACCGAGATCGTCCTCGCCCGCGGGGTGAACCCGCTGTACCGCCGGGTGGTCGCGACGTACTGCGACGGGCCGGGCATCAAGCTGCGCGACGTGCCGGCGCCGGACGGCGTGCTCGACGAGGACGCCGCCAAAAAGCTGGTGGGCAAGAAGACGGCGGCGCTCGTCGTGCAGTCGCCGAACTTTTACGGCTGCCTCGAGGACATCGCGGCCGCCGCGGAGATCGCGCACGCGGCCGGCGCGCTGCTCGTTGTCGTCGCCGATCCGGTGAACCTCGGCGTGCTCGAGGCGCCGGGAAGGCTGGGCGCCGACATCGTCGTGGGCGAGGGCCAGGGCCTCGGCGTGCCGGTGTCCTTCGGGGGTCCGAACCTCGGCGTCTTCGCGGCCAAGAACGCGCTTGTGCGGCGCATGCCCGGACGCCTGGTCGGCGCCACCGTGGATCTCGACGGCGCCCGCGGCTTCGTGCTGACGCTGCAGACGCGCGAGCAGCACATTCGCCGCGCCAAGGCGACGTCGAACATCTGTACGAACGTCGCGCTGTGCGCGCTGATGGCCACGATCTATATGGCGACGCTCGGCAAGCAGGGTCTGCAGCGCGTCGGCGAGCTGTCCACCGCCAAGGCGCACTACGCCGCGGAGCAGCTGACAAAGGTGCCGGGCGTTTCGCTGCGATTCGCGACCCCGTTCTTCAAAGAGTTCACGCTGCGCCTGCCGAAGTCGCCGACGACGGTCGTGGCCAAGCTGGCGCGCAAGCGCATTCTCCCTGGCCTGCCGCTCAAGACGTACGACCGCACACTGGCCGACTCCCTGCTGGTCGCCGTCACCGAGCAGCGCACGCGCGAGGAGATCGACGCCTACGCGGCGGCGCTCGGCGAGGCCGTGAAATGAGCGGCTACGACAAGCTGGTCTTCGAGCTCTCGTCGCCGGGGCGCATCGGCTTCTCGCTGCCCGACAGCGACGTGCCGGGCAAGCCGGTCAGCGAGCTACTGCCGAAAAAATTCTTGAGGACGGCGGCGGCGGCGCTGCCGGAGGTCTCCGAGTTCGACATCGTGCGCCACTACTCGCGGCTGTCGCGCATGAACTACGGCGTGGACACGCACTTCTACCCGCTCGGCTCGTGCACGATGAAGTACAACCCGAAGCTCAACGAGGACATGGCGCGTGTGCCCGGGTTTGCGCGGCTGCATCCGCTGACGCGGCCGGAAGACGCGCAGGGCGCGCTGCATCTCATGCACGACCTGGCGGCGATGCTGGCTGAGATCGCCGGCATGGACGCCGTATCGCTGCAGCCGGCGGCCGGCGCGCAGGGCGAGTTCGCGGGCGTGCTGATGATCCGCGCGTATCACGCCTCGCGCGGCGAGAAGCGCACGAAAGTGCTGATTCCGGATTCCGCGCACGGCACCAATCCGGCCTCGACGGCGATCGCGGGCTACGAGGTCGTCGAGGTGAAGTCGCTGCCGAACGGCGAGGTCGACGTCGACGCCCTGGCGCGCGCGGTCGGGCCGGACGTGGCGGCGTTCATGATCACGGTGCCGAACACGCTCGGCATGTTCGAGCCGCGCATCATGGAGGTCACCGAGATCTGCCACGCCAAGGGCGTGCAGGTCTACATGGACGGCGCGAACCTCAACGCCATCCTCGGGATCACGCGGCCGGGGGATCTCGGCTTTGACGTCTGTCATTTCAACCTGCACAAGACGTTCACGACGCCGCACGGCGGCGGCGGCCCGGGGGCGGGACCCGTCGGCATCAAGTCGCATCTGGAGCCGTTCCTGCCGGTGCCGGTGGTGGTCAAGGACGGCGACCGCTACGCGCTCGAGTGGAAGCGACCGAAGTCGATCGGCAAGCTGCAGGCGTTCTGGGGCAACTTCGGCATGCTGGTGCGCGCGTACACCTACATCCGCACGATGGGCGCCGACGGACTGCGCTCGGTCTCGGACAACGCCGTCCTGAACGCGAACTACATCATGAAGCGGCTCGAGGCGGAGTACGACGTCTCTGTGCCCGGACCCTGCATGCACGAGTGCGTGCTGTCGGCGCGGCGGCAGAAGAAGCAGGGTGTGAGCGCGACGGACATCGCCAAGCGGCTGCTCGATCTCGGCTTCTACGCGCCGTCGACGTACTTCCCGCTGATCGTGGAAGAGGCGCTGATGATCGAGCCGACGGAGACGGAGTCCAAGGAGACGCTCGACGCGTTTTGCGACGCCATGATTCAGATCGCGCGCGAGGCCCAGCAGAATCCGGCCATCGCCACGGCGGCCCCGGTCACTACGCCGGTGCGACGCCTCGACCAGACGCGCGCGGCGCGCGAGCCGAACCTCAAATGGAGCCCGCCCCGCTAGATCGAGGGGCGCCACGGGGTTCCCCGGGGCGCCCCGAGCGTTGGGGGTTTGGGGCCATTTCGGGGCCCCCAAGCGAGCTGGCGTGTGACCGAGGGGCGTCACGGGTTCCCCGGGGCGCCCCGAGCGTTGGGGGCTTGGGGGCCATTTCGGGGCCCCCAACATGAATTGGCGCCTCGTCATCACGGAGCCGTGCGACGGCGCCACCAACATGGCCATCGACGAGGCGCTGTGGCGCGGACGCCACGCCGGCGCGTCGCCGCCGACCCTCCGCTTCTTTGCCTGGGATCCCCCGACCGTCTCGGTCGGCTACGGTCAGCCGCTCGACCGCCACGTCGACGTTGCGGCCTGCCGCCGCCTCGGTCTCGGCCTCGTGCGGCGGCCCACGGGCGGCAGCGCCATTTACCACGACGGGCCCGAGCGTGAGCTGACCTACTGCGTGACGGCCACGGCCGCCGACCTGGGCGTCGGCGCCGACCTGCTCGAGACGTATCGCTGGATTGCCCGCGCGCTGGTGCGAGGGCTGAACACGCTCGGCGCCGGCGCCGAGATGATCCCGACCGGACGCGGCCTCGGCCCCGATCCTGCGTTCTGCTTCGCGCGCACGGGCGCGTTCGAGATCGAGGCCGCCGGCCGCAAACTGGTCGGCAGCGCGCAGCGCCGGCTCGGCACCTCGTTTCTGCAGCACGGCGCCGTGCTGCTGGGCGTCGACGCCGCACGGCTGCGCGCGCTGTTTCCGACCACGCGCGATCCGCTCGCCACGCTCACGACGCTGGAGGCGACCATCGGCCGCCGGCCGTCGTTCGACGAGGTCTCGCGCGCGCTGACCGACGCCTTCGAGGCCGAGCATGGCCTGACGCTGACGCCGGGCGGTCTGTCGAGCGACGAGACCGCGCGTGTCGAAACGCTGGTCGGCGAGCGATACGGCCGCGACGCCTTCCTGGCCGCGCCCGCCCGCGCCTAGCGCCGTGAGCCGCGAATATCCGGACTATCCGCGCGTCGGCGTCGGCGCCGTCGTCCTCTCACGTGGCCGCGTCCTGCTCGTCCGGCGCGGCAAGCCGCCGGCCGAAGGGCGGTGGAGTCTGCCAGGCGGCCTCGTGGAGCTCGGCGAGACGTCGGTGGACGCCGCGCGCCGCGAGGTCGCCGAAGAGTGCGGGATCAAGATCCGCATCGCCGGTCTCGCCGGCGTGCTCGACCGCGTGACGCGCGATGCCGACGGGCGCGTTCGCTATCATTGGGTGCTGGTGGATTACCTGGCTTTCCCGGAGTCTGACGACGATACGATCACGGCCGGCGATGACGCGGCGGAGGTGTGCTGGGTGCCGATCGACGAGGTGGAGCGACTGCTCACGACGGATGGGCTGATGGACATGATCCGACGCGCCGCCGCGCTGGCCGGCGGAGGTGGTGCATGAAGGTCGATGTCGCCGGCGGTCCCCTCGAGACGAGCAAGACCGACGCGATCGTGGTCGGCGTCTACGCCGAAGAGAAAACGCTGCGCGACGCGGCCGCACGCGTCGACAAGGCGCTGGGCGGCCAGCTTTCCGAGGTGCTCGAGGCCGAGCGCTTTTCCGCCAAGCCCGCGCACGTCACGCACGTGCACACCGCGGGTCGCATTCCCGCCGGCCGCGTCATCGTCGTCGGTCTCGGCAAGCGCGTGGATCTGACGCTCGAGACCGTGCGTCGCGCCGCCTCCGCGGCGCTGCGCCGCGCGCGCGACCTCGGCGCGAAATCGGTCGCGATCGACGTCCTCGGGGGGCGGCTGCCTGCCCGTTCCCGCGCGCACGCCGTGACGGAAGGCGCGCTGCTCGGCGCGTACACCTTCGATCGTTACAAGCGCGAGAAGTCCGAGAAGCGTGTGGAGGCGCTGACCGTCGTCGAGGCCGATACGCCGCGCCGCCGCGAGGTCACGGAAGGCGCGCGCACCGGCGAGGTGTTCGCGGACGCGACGTGCTTCGCGCGCGATCTCGTCAACAGCCCCGCCAACGACGTGCATCCGACGTATCTGGCGAAAGTCGCCGGCGACATCGCGAAAGAGGCGAAGCTCGGCATCAAGGTCTTCGACCGCGCCGAGTGCCAGAAGATGGGCATGGGTCTCTTCCTGGGCGTCGCCGCCGGCAGCGAGCAGCCGCCGAAGTTCATTCACCTCTCGTACACGCCGTCGGGACGAAAGCGCCGGCGCGTGGCCGTGATCGGCAAGGGCATCACGTTCGACTCGGGCGGGCTCGACCTCAAATCGGCGGAGGGCATGCTGCGGATGAAGGACGACATGTCTGGCGCCGCCGCCGTGCTGGCCATCATGCGCGCGCTGCCGCGTCTGGCGCCGTCGGTGGAGGTGCACGGCCTGATCGCCGCGACCGAGAACATGCCCTCCGGCGCGGCCATCCGGCCGGGCGACGTGCTGCGCGCCATGAACGGAACGACGGTGGAGATCGGAAACACCGACGCCGAGGGACGCCTGACGCTGGCCGACGCCATCTGCTACGCGATCGACAAGGTCGGTGCCGACGAGATGGTCGACATGGCCACGCTCACGGGCGCCTGCGTCGTCGCGCTCGGCCCGCTCTGCTCCGGTCTCTTCTCGAACGATCAGAAGCTGGCGGACCGGCTGGTCGAGGCCGCGGAAAATGCCGGAGAGCGCGTGTGGCAGCTGCCGCTCTTCGACGAATACCGCGAAAACCTCAAGAGCGACGTCGCCGACTTCAACAACGTCGGTCCGCGCGGTGGCGGCGCGATCACGGCGGGGCTGTTCCTCAAGGAGTTCGCGGGTGACCGGCCGTGGGCGCACCTGGACATCGCAGGCCCGGCGTTCGTCGAGAAGGACACGCCGACGGGTCCCAAGGGCGCCACCGGCGCGCCCGTCCGCACGATGCTTTGCTATCTCATGTCGCAATGATCGGTCTGGCGTCGACCCGAGGCGCATGACTGCGGGCGTCGACCTGCACACGCACACGACGGCGTCCGATGGCACGCTGACGCCCCGAGAGCTGGTGCAGGCAGCGGCGCGGCGCGGGATACGCGTGCTCGCGCTGACGGATCACGACTCGACCGATGGATTGCCCGACGCCTTCGATGAAGCGGCGCGGCATCCGCCGCTCAGCATCGTTCCCGGCCTGGAGATCAACTGTGACGTCCCCGGCGCCGAGGTGCATATCCTCGGCTACTACGTCGATCACGAGGCCGACTGGTTCCGTGAGTTCCTGCGCGAACAGCGGGTCGAGCGCGCCGCGCGCGTGCATCGCATCGCCGCGCGTCTGGGCGAGCTCGGCATGCCGATCGATCCCGAAGAGGTCTTCGCGCTCGTGCGAGAGGGCTCGGCGGGCCGGCCGCACGTCGCACAGGTGATGGTCCAGCGCGGCTACGTCAAGTCGGTGCGCGAGGCCTTCGATCGCTACCTGCACGCAAACGGCCCCGCCAACGTCCCGCGGCGGCGGCTGACGCCGGCCGACGCGGTCCGCGTCATTCGCCGCGCCCACGGCGTGCCGGTGTTCGCGCACCCCGGCCTGGCGGATCGTGATGCGCTGATCCCGGAGCTCATCGACGCCGGCCTCCTGGGCATCGAGGCGGTCTACGCCGAGCATTCGGCAACGCAGACCGCGCACTATCAGGAGCTCTGCCGCGCGCACGGCCTCGTGGCCACCGGCGGCTCCGACTATCACGGCGAGCGCAGCGGCCGCACGAACTCGCTCGGCCATCCGCCGGTGCCCATGCGCGTCTGGGAAGACCTCAAAGACGCCGCGCAGCGAGCGCGCGAGCAGATGCCCGGAAACGCGCAGGGGCGCACGGAGCCACGCAGAGCGGCCCACCCACGGAGCGAGCCGGGCTCGCGAACCCCGCTACAATAAACGTCCAGGTCTTCGGCTTTCACGACTGTCAGGACACGCGCAAGGCGCTGCGCTTCTTTGCCGAGCGACGCATCGCGGTGCATTTCGTCAACCTCGACGAGCGCCCGGCCTCCAAGGGCGAGCTGCGCCGCTTCGCCGACCGCTTCGGTCCCGCCGCCGTGGTCGACAAGGAAGGAAAGACCTACAAGGCGATGGGACTGCGGGTGGCGCTCGACTCGCCGCAGCGGCTGCTCGAGCGCGCGCTGACCGAGCCACGGCTGCTGCGCACGCCGCTGGTGCGGAACGGCGGCAAGGTCACGATCGGCCACACGCCCGACGACTGGCAATCCTGGATCGACGCCGAGAAGAAGGCGTAGTGCAGGCGCTCGACGGCCTGACCGTGCTCGACTGCGCGACGTTCGTCGCCGCGCCGTTCTGCTGCACGCTGCTCGGCGAGTTCGGCGCCACCGTCATCAAGATCGAGCAGCCCGGCGTGGGCGACGACCTGCGCCGCCTCGGCCGTCGCGCGGCGAGCGGCCAACCCGATTGGTGGCTGGTCGAGTCACGCAACAAGAAATCGATCACGTGCAATCTGCGCGTTCCCGAGGGGCAGGCGCTCCTCAAGCGGCTGGTTGCGTCAGCGGACGTGCTGGCCGAGAACTTCCGGCCCGGCACGATGGAGCGCTGGGGGCTTGGCTGGGATGACCTGCGCGCGGTGAACCCGCGGCTCGTCATGGTGCGCATCTCGGCGTTCGGCCAGACGGGACCGGCGCGGGAGCGGCCCGGCTTCGGGCGCATCGCCGCCGCGGTCAGCGGCGCGTCGTATCTTTCGGGTCATCCCGATCGACCGCCGGTGAGCCCCGGCACACCAACGATCCCGGACTATCTCGCGGGTACGTTCGGCGCCTTCGGCGCGCTGACGGCGCTGCGCCACCGCGATCGGACCGGTGAGGGACAGGTGGTCGACGTCGGCCTCTACGAGCCGATGCTGCGCATGCTCGACGAGCTGATTCCGGTTTACGGTGCGACGGGCTACGTTCGCGAGCGCATTGGTTCGGCCACCGAGTACGTCGTCCCGCACAACCACTACGCGACGCGGGACGGGGCCTGGATCGCCATCGCGTGCACGAACGACCGGATGTTCGAGCGCCTCGCGGTGAAGGCGATGGGTCGGCCGGAGCTGGTGCCCGAGTATCCGACCATGGCGGCGCGCCTGGCGCGGCGTGACGAGGTCGACCAGGCCGTCGGGCGCTGGGTCGCAGCACTCGACGCCGACGAGGCGCTCAGGCGGCTCGACGCCGCGGAGGTGCCGTGCTCACGAGTGGCGAGCGTCCGCGACATCTTCGAGGATCCTCAGGTACGGGCGCGCGGCAACGTCGTCAGTGTGCCGAGCCCGCTCGGCGGGCTACTGCACATGGCAGGCGTGGTGCCGCATCTCTCTGCCACACCCGGCGAGGTGCGGCAGGCCGGTCCGCTCGAGCTCGGCGCCGACAACGAGGAGATCTACTGCGGGCGGCTGGGGCTGAGCCGAGAGGAATTGAGTGCGCTACGCGAGCGCGGCGCCGTGTAGCCATGCTCGCCACGTCCAGGATGCTTAACTGGCCATGAAAAGCACGGGGGGCGCCACGACTCGGCGCCCCCCGGATTGGATCGTGAGGCTGCTAGATCAGCTTCGGCGACGCAGTTTGCGGAAGGCGCCCGACCCAAGGCCGATCAAGCCCGTACCGATCAGCAGAAGTGTCGACGGCTCTGGAACGTTCGGCACAGTCCCCGGCGTGACGAGATCCTTGTCGCTTCCGCCAAGATTGTCCGCGGCGCCACGAATACGGATCGCTTCGCTCGTGAAGATAGCAGTCTCCGTCAACGCTGCGATATCGCCCGCGGACCCGGTGAGGTTGACCGTAAATGTGGCCGCTCCACCTGGCGACGGAATACCGCCGTTCGGCGATCCGCCACCCTCCCAGTTCGCGTCGAGCGCAAACGAGAACTCGCGGTCGCCGCCGGGGACTTCGCCACCATTCACCGCGATCGGACCAATAAACAGATGGAAGTTCGCGTTGGTGCTCGTAAATGACGCGACCACCGGGGTTACAGCGCCGGGAAGATTGAACGCGTCACCGGTAATCAGCCCGTTGGCGGCGCTGCCACCCGTATTGGTCAACACGACGGTCAGTAACCTGTGAGTGAGATCAGCGGGATTGATTGCACCGAGGGTGAGGGACTTCGAGCACTGCCCCGGGTTATCGTTTGCGCATACTCCGGTGACCGTAGCGTTCGCGGCGCTTGAGAGCAGCAGAACCGCCAACAGCACAACGCCACAGGTTGTCAGAAATCGAGTGATCATCACGCTACCTCCGTCGTCCAGCCGACCGCGCAGTACAGTCCGGACACCGCGATGCATCAACGAGCTCCCTTCTCTCCGGGGTTCACACGATGAACGAGCGTTTTGTTCGACCTGGCGGGAGCAGGGAGCAGCAGACGTGCCAGGCCGCCCACTCCGAATGTTTTCAGATACTTGCGATCAGGCCGTCGCACCGAGACGTCTGGAACGTCAACTTCTCCGACACGGTGGCGGCGACCGTATCGTCACGAAATCGGGCGGAGGGCCGATTGACGCGGCTTGTCTAACGCGAGGACCGTCGGGATTGCTGACAGTGGCGCGCTGGGGCCGCGGCATCGCGTCTCTCGCCGGCGGTCGCTCGAAAGGCGCGTCAATCGAGAAAAAACAAGCGCGTGCATCGCACGCCAAGCACGAGCGCGTCGGAATAGCTGCCACTTCTGACGATGCTTGCGTCGGAGTAGGTCGCAGACTGGCCAGATGCCTCGGTCATGAGCAGCCGGTAGGACCTGACAAGCAGCGCCGCGCACGAGCACAATTAAATGTAAGGACCGCCTTCGGCCGGCGGGAACCACGGCGCGAGCGCGTCCGTTAACGCGTTCGCATGCAAACCGCCCGCAGGAGGCCGTCATGGCGATCAATCCGCTGAGCCGCAGGGAAGTGATGAAGTTCGGAGCATTCACGACCGTGGGCGGCATTCTCACGCCCGGCATCTCGCTCGCCCAGGCGATCGTGACCGACACGAAAGGCATCACCGCGCGCGACATCGAGCTCGAGGTCGGCGGAACGAAGATCCCCTCCTATGACGCGCGGCCCGAGGCGCAGGGACGCTACCCGATTGTCGTCGCGATCTCAGGCTTCACCGGCGTGAGCGAGCACCACAAGGACGTCGTGCGCCGCTTCGCGCACGCGGGCTACTACGCGATCGCTCCCGAGCTCTTCCACCGAGAGGGGGGAATGCAGGGCAAGGCGCAGCCCGAGATGGCGAAGATCTCCGCGTCGATCGGCCGCAAGCAGTATCTCGGCGACATCCGCGCGGCCGCCGATTTTGCGAAAGCCCAGGCATGGGCGCGGCCGGACCGTCTAGGGGTGACCGGCTTTTGCGGCGGCGGCGCGCTCACGCTGCACTTCACCGCGGAGAACCCGGACGTCGTTGCCGCCGTGCCGTGGTACGGGCACGTCAAGCGCACCTACAACGACACGCCGGGCGTCGACGCCTTCGCCATCGCGCCAAAGATCAAAGTGCCGGTGCTCGGGCTCTACGGCGATGCCGACCAGGGCATTCCGACGGCGGACGTGAAGGCGTTCGAGGCCGAGCTCAAGAAGACGAATCCCAACGTCGAGTTCGTCCTCTACCCGGGCGCGCCGCACGCCTTCTTCTCGGACGACCGCCCGCAGGTCTATAAGAAGGAGGCCGCCGAAGACGCCTGGAAGCGCTGCCTGGCGTTCTTCGACAAGCAGCTCAAGGCGTAGAGCGCGCTAGGGCGCCTTCCACGCGGGGCCGCCGCGCGCGTCCATTGCAGTCACGCGCGGCTCGCCCTCGCGCGAGACGCCGACTTCCAGCCGTGCACGGCCGGTCGCGTCGTACAGCGTCAGGCTCGGCGCGCCGTGGCCGAGCGTGACGAGGCCCGAGCGCGGCCGGCCCGCCTGGTCAGAGAGCACGAGCAGCGCGCTGTCGTTCTGCAAGCCGACAGTCAGGCGCGACGAGCCGCGCTCGTCCTTGAAGCGCAGCGCAATCTCGGCCTCACTCTCGGTCGGCCCGAGCTCGGCCCGAACACGCCCGGCGGAGTCCTTGATCACGAATTTGCGCGCCTCGACGGTACGGCCGCGCGGCGCCGCCGCGCCCACTATCGCCAGTGCGGCGACGCTCAACCCGAGCGCCGCCGCCACGTGGCGCCAGCGACGCACCTCGCGCTCGAGTCTCTCGACCCGCGTCACGATCGCCTCGTTCGCCACCATCGTCCCCTCCGTTGGCCTGGCTCGCGCGGCCCGCGCCGCGCCAGTATCCAGGGTAGCAATCAGACCGCGTGCGGCGTGAGCTTTGCGGTCAGCGAGGGGAGTAGGCCGGAAACGCACGGCGCACGACCTCCGGAGGATTGATCGCGAGCAGTCCGGTGACAAGCTTGCGGGCGGCGCCACGGACGGCGACGAACGTGATGGCTGCCGTCGCCAGCAGGCGTCCGGCCTGGTCGCGGGCGCTGGCCTGCGTCTCCCAGTAGCGCGGATCATCGGCGCGCGGCCGCGTGGCGCCACGCTCGCCGCTGATCAGCACCGGCGCGTCGCTCGGGGCGTCGGCGTGCAGCGTGATGGCGAGATCGGTCGTCATCCCGGACTCGCCGCTCGCGAGCGCGCCGAGCCAGAACGCAGCCTCGTCGAGCAAGGTCGTAAGCGCGATCGGCGATAGCCGACCGTCGTCGTCGCGGAATTCCGGGCGCGGCGTCCACGCGCCACCCACGATGCGAGAGTCGAACGTCAGCTGGGCGCGGAGCCCGCGCGAATTTTCGAGCCCACACGCCAGGCAGCTGAGCGACACAGGCAGCGGTGCGGCCTCCGCCCCGGGCGCCGGCACCACGCGATTCGCCAGCGTCTCGGGCTCGACGACGCGGCCGTCGGCGAGCACCGTGCCGTCGTGCTCCGCGACGCTGAAGGCGACCGCGCCCGCATCACGCGTCATCGTGAAGGCCAACGGCACGCCGACGGGCACGCGGCGGAGATAGCGGCCGCGCAGCGTCCGCGCGCCGCGCCGTCCGGCGAGCGCGTCGTACAGCGCGAGCAGCGAGCCGCCGTGCGCGCTCTCGGGCAGTCCCTGGAACGCCGGATCGAGCGTGAGCGTGAGGTCGGCGTCGGCGCCGCTCACGGCGCCGCGCAGCGTGGCGTCGATGGTCGTCATGCGATAATCGGCCGCGTGCCGTCGCCGATTCTCGCACACCGGGCGTTCGTGCGGGCGACGCTCACCAACTTTTTTTTCAGCCTCAGCCTCAACGGCTACGTCCTCCTACCGCTGCACATTCACGACCTCGGCGGCACCGAGATCGCCATCGGTGTCGTCATGGGTATCTACAGCGCCGTCGGCATCGTCTGCCAGCCGCTCGTCGGGCCGTGGGTCGACGCGGTGGGCCGCCGGGCGTTCATGGTGGCCGGGACCGCGATCGTCCTTACCGCGTCACTGCTGCCGATCGTGTTCGACTCGATCGGGATCTTCGGGCTCGTGCGCGCGCTGCACGGCATCGGCTTCGCCGTGTACTTCGTGGCGATGTTTTCGTACGTCGTGGACCTGGTGCCGGCCGCGCAGCGCGGCTGGGCGCTCGGGATCTTCGGCGTGTCCGGCTTCGTCGCCACCGCGGTGGCGCCGCTTCTGGGCGAGTGGGTCGTGCGCCGGATGGGCTTCCGCACGCTGTTCGTGGTGTCGGCGATCCTCGGTGCGCTGCCGCTGGCGCTCGTGCTGCGGCTGGCGGGACCGGGGCGCGCGAAGGCGACCGCGCCCGCGCCCGGGTGGATCCTCGCGGGGCTGGCGGACGTCCTGCAGCGCCACATGGTCGTGAGCCTCTTCTTCGGCCTCGGCTCGGGAACGATCTTCGCGTTCCTGCCGACGTTCGCGCAGAGCCTGGCCGTGACCACGCTCTCGCTCTTCTATACGGCCTATGCGGGCGCCGCGATCGCGGTGCGCGTCTTCGGCGGACGGCTCATCGACACGCGCGGTCGCCGCGCGGTGATCGTGCCGTCGATGTTCTTGCAGGCCAGCGCGCCGGCGCTGCTCGCGGTCGTCGGCATTCTCGTGACGCGGACCAGCAGCATCCCCGTCGTTCCCGTGCTCTTTCTCGCGGGCCTGCTCTCCGGCGGTGCCCACGGCTTTCTCTATCCCGGCCTCGCTGCGCTGGTCACCGACCTCGCGCGACCCAGGCGCCGCGCCACCGCCGTCGGCGTCTTCAGCGCGATGTTCCTCGTCGGCCAGGCGGGCGGCGCCTTCGTCTTCGGCTGGGTCGCCCACGCGCTGGGCTACGCGTCGATGTGGAGCGTCCTGGCCTTTTCGCTCCTGGCGGGGGCCGCGCTGTCGATGGGCTTGCCGCGCCCTGCATCCGCCGCCGCGTGAGCCCCGGCGGGTATACTGACGACGGGATGTCCAGGCTCGAAGCCGACGATCTCCGCTGGGCGCTGCAGCGCCGGATCGAGGACGTCTTCGCCAAGCTCGGCGAGAAGTTCGGCGACCTCACCGGCCGCGTCGAGACGGACATCCGGCCGAGCGTGTCGTTCGAGGACATCGGCGGGTTGGTCCAGGCTAAAGCGACGCTGCGCGGCTTCGCGTACGCCTTGACCAAGCCGGAGCTGTATCAGGAGTGGGGGATCACTCCGCCGAAGGGCGTGCTGCTGTACGGGCCGCCTGGCACCGGCAAATCGAAGCTCGCGCGCGCACTGGCGGCCTCCGCGGGCGCGATCTTCTATCACGTCAAGCTCTTCAACCTCACCTCGAAATTCGGCGCCAACACCGGCGAGCTGCTGCAGGAGATCCTTCGCATCGCGACGGGTGAGGGCAAAGCGGTGCTGTTTCTCGACGAGGCGGAAGCGCTGTCGCTCGAGCACCTGCTGCCGCCGCCGCAGGCGCGCGAGGCGAGTGCCCGGCTCGTGGCCACGCTCTGCGAGCGGCTCGACGGCGTCGCGGAGACCGCGCGCATTCTGGTGATCGCCTCGACCAGCCGCACCGACGCCGTGGACTCCGCGCTGGTCGCCCCCGGCCGGCTGGACCACCTGGTCGAGGTCGCGCTGCCAGACGCCGACGAGCAGCGCGAGATTCTCGAATTGCTCAAGGCGCGGATGGAGGCGACGGCCGGCCGCTCGCTCTTCGAGGTCATCGACTATCGGAAGATCCTGCCGATGATGGGCGGCATGAGTGGCGCCGATATCAGCGAGATTCTGCGCCGCGCGCTCGAAGAAAAGGTCCACCAGGCGGCCGACGGCGGGGCCGCGTCGCCGGTCAGCACGCAGGATCTGCTGGAGGCCATCGACCGCTACAAGCGCGTGCGGAGCGTGGTGGAGAAGATCCGCTACGGTCAGTACCTGTGATCTCGACGACCAAGATCCGGGTGCGCTACGCCGAGACGGACTGCATGAAGGTCGTCTACTACGGAAACTACCTGACGTACTTCGAGGTGGCGCGCGTGGAGTTCCTGCGCCAGCAGGGCCACGCGATGTCGGACGTCGACCAGAAGGTCCACATGCCGGTCGTGGAAGCGGTCGTGCGCTATCACAAGCCGGCGCTGCTGGACGACCTGCTGGAGGCGCGCTGCTGGATCGCCGAGCGCAAGCGAGCCTCCTTCCGCTTCGGCTATGAGCTGCTCAACGACCGCGGCGAGCGCGTCGCCTCCGGGTCGACCCTTCATGCCTGCTGGGACCCGGCGACTTCCAAGATGATCGCCGTTCCCGACTGGCTGGCCGCCATCATGCCAGTTACGTTGCCGTCTCCGCCGTCCGCTGTATAATCCCTAGTCGGCCGGATGATCGAAGTACAAAACCTCACCAAGCACTACGGTCCCGTCACCGCGATCCGCGACGTGTCGTTCCGCGTCGCGCCCGGCGAGATCGTGGGCTTTCTCGGCCCCAACGGCGCCGGCAAGTCCACGACTATGCGCATCTTGTCGTGCTTCATGCCGGCCAGTGGCGGCAACGCGAAGGTCGCCGGCTACGACATTTTCCGCGACTCGCTGGAGGTTCGGCGGCGCATCGGCTACCTGCCGGAGAACGTCCCGCTGTACACGGATCTCCGCGTGGCGCCGTATCTGGAATTCGTGGCGGAGGCCAAGGGCGTAGCGCGGGCGGACCGCAAGCGGCGCGTGGCCGAGGTCATGGAGCGGTGCCGCATCGCGGACGTCCAGAACCGCCTGATCGGCAAGCTGTCCAAGGGCTACCGCCAGCGGGTCGGGTTGGCGCAGGCGATCGTGAGCGACCCGGCGGTGCTGATCCTCGACGAGCCGACCATCGGGCTCGACCCCCGGCAGATCACCGAGATCCGCGAGCTCATCAAGTCGCTCGCGGGCGAGCACACGGTGATCCTCTCCACGCACATCCTGCCCGAGGTCTCGATGGTGTGCTCGTCGGTGGTGATCATCAACAAAGGCGCCATCGTCGCGCAGGGGCCGATCGACACCCTCGTCGAGCAGTTTTTCCCGACCGCGCGCGTCGAGGTAGAGATCGCCGGCCCGTCGCCGGCGGCCGTCCGTGAGGCGCTGCGCGTGATCCCCGGCGTCGTGTCGGTGAACGATCTGCCGAGCCCGGACGGGGTCGGACGCTACATGGTGGAGTCGTCGCGCGCGCGCGACGTGCGGGGCGAGGTGTTCCTGCTGGCGGCGCAGCGGCGGTGGGATCTGCGCGAGCTGCGGCGGATGGGCATGACGCTGGAGGAAGTGTTCCTGCACGTCGTCGCGGGCGAGCAGACGCCGGCCGAGGAGACGCCGGCCGAGGAGACGCCGCCGTGAAGATCTGGCCGATCTTCAAGAAGGAGATGCGGCTCTACTTCACCTCGCCCGTGGCGTGGGTGATCATGGCGGTCTTCCTGTTCATCGCCGGCTACTTCTTCTATTCGATCTTCAACTACTACGCACGGGTCTCGATGCAGTCCGCGATGAATCCGATGGGCGGGGGCATGAACGTCACCGACGGCGTGCTGCGCCCGCTCTTCTCGAACTTCAGCGTCATCCTGCTGCTGATGATGCCGCTGCTGACGATGCGGCTGTTCGCGGAGGAGCGCCGCAGCGGCACCATCGAGCTGCTGCTGACCTATCCCGTGCGTGACGGCGCCGTGCTGCTCGGCAAGTTCCTGGCCGCGTTCGCGCTCTACGCGCTGATGATCGGCCTCACGCTGCTCTACCCGGCGATCGTCTGGTACTTCGCGCCGCTCGAGTGGGGGCCGATACTCACCGGCTACGTCGGGCTCTTGCTGATGGGCGCGACGTTCATCGCCGTCGGCGTGTTCGCCTCGTCGCTGACGGAGAACCAGATCGTGGCCGCCCTGGTGAGCTTTCTGATCTTGCTGATGTTCTGGGTCGTCGGCTGGTCGGCTGACTTCGCGAATCCGGCGCTGTCGCGGGTGCTGCAGCATCTGTCGTTGACCGAGCACAACGAAAGCTTCGCCAAGGGTGTGTTCGAGACGAAGGACATCATCTTCTACGTAAATTTCACCCTGGTCGCGCTGTTCCTCGCCCTGCGCTCGCTCGAATCGCGCCGGTGGAGGGGGTAGGGCCCTGCGGCGGCTCGCGGACGTGGCGTTCTATCTAGGGTTGCTCGCGCTGGCGGCGGCCGTGGCCCAGCCGTGGGCGCTGCCCACGCAAGGACGCTTCTGGTGGCCGCTCGTCGGCGCCGGCATCGTTCTCGTCGCCCTGTCGACACTGCCGTGGCTGGCTGGTGCGCGCCACCGGATGGGTGCCCGGACGATGTCGTATGGCCTCAACGCTCTGATCTCCATCGTCCTGGTCCTCGGGGTGGTCAGCTTCGTGGAAGCGCTCTCCGCACGCCACAGCAAGCGATTCGACCTCACCGAGAACAAGCGGCGCAGCCTGTCGCCGCAGACGGTGCAAATCTTGAGGGCGCTCAAGGACGACGTCAATGTCGTCGGCTTCTTCCGTTCCGATCAGCCGGGCAAGCGGGTGGCCGAGGACCTCCTCAAGCAATACGCCGGTTATGCCAACAAGAAGCTCACGTGGAAGATGGTCGACCCCGACAGTGACCCCGCGCTGGCGCGCCGCTACGGCATCGAGTCCTACGGCACCATCGTGCTGGAGACGAAGTCGCGCTCGGAGAAGGTGCTCGACGCCGAAGAAGAGAAGCTCACCAACGGCCTGGTGAAGGTCACGCGCGAGGGCAAACGCACGATCTACATCGTCCAGGGACACGGCGAGCACGAGATCGGCAACACCGAGCGCGCCGGGTTCTCGGAGGCCAAGAGCGCTCTCGAGAAGGCGAATTACGACGTCAAGCCGCTGGTCCTCGCGCGCTCGACGGCGATTCCGGACGACGCCGCCGTTCTCGTCATTCCGGGACCACGTACCGACCTGTTCCAGCCCGAGGTCGACGCGCTCGACGCGTATCTGGGCAAGGGCGGGAAGATCCTCGCCATGGTCGATCCGCCGTTCCCAGCGAAAATGCAGGACGCGACAATGAAGCGCTTTCTCGGGCGCTGGGGCGTGGACCTGGGCGACAACCTCGTGGTCGAGCTCTCGCCGATCGGCCGACTGTTCGGCATCGGTCCCGAGGTGCCCATCATCCAGCAGTACGAGCCGCACGCGATCACGCGCGACCTCGCCGGCATCACGACGCTCTTTCCGTTGACACGTACGGTGACGCCGGTGAAGACGCTGCCGGCGGGCGTGAACGTGCAGGCCCTGGCGCGCACGAGTCCGGAGTCGTGGGGCGAGACGGACCGACAGGCGCTCGAGCAGGGGACGGCCAAGCCGGATCCGCAAGATCCCAAGGGCCCGCTCTCGGTGGCCGCGGTCGTCACGAAAGACAAGGCCCGCATCGTCGTGTACGGCACCTCGAACTTTGCCATCAACCAGTTCCTCAACGTGCAGGGCAACCGCGACTTCTTCCTCAACACGGTGAGCTGGCTCGCCGAGGAGGAGGATCAGATCACGGTCCGGCCGAAGGACACGAAGCAGACGCCGATCTTTCTCAGTGCCCAGCAGGGCCGATTCGTCGCGCTGCTGCCCCTCGTCGTCCTGCCCGGCCTGGTGCTTGCCGGCGGGATCGTCGCCCTGGTCCGCCGCCGCTCCGCGAACTAGCGTCCGATGCGATGGCTGACGCTCGCCGCGCTTGCCGTTGTTCTGCTGCTCGTCGGCGGCTTCTACTATCTTTACGAGGTGCGCTGGGCCCCGGACCGCGAGCGCGCGGAAACGCGCAAGGGCCGCGTGTTCCAGGTCGAAGCCGCCGACGTCACGGCCGTCGAGCTCAAGCGTCCGGACGACACCGTGCGCCTGGCGCGCGCCGGCGAGGGCTGGGAGCTCAAGTCGCCTGTCGTGGCGCGCGGCGATCGCGCGCGCGTGGACGAGACGCTCACGAGTGTGCTGACCGCGAAGATCGACCGCGAGATCGACGCCAAGCCGACCGCACCAGGCGATTTCGGCCTCGACAAGCCGGCGGCGGAAGTCACGCTGACGCTCAAGGACGGCAAGACGATCGGCCTGCAGCTCGGCAACAAGACGCCCACGGGCGTCTGGGTCTACGCGCGGGAGGCCGGCAAGCCGGCCGTCGTCGCGCTGCCCGACGGCGTGCTGCGCGAGGTCACGAAGCCCGCGACGGAGTTTCGCGACCGGACGATCCTGACGCTCGATCGCAAGGCCGTGTCCGGCTTCGACGTCGCGACGGACGGTGAGACGCTGGCGGTCGCGCACGCGGGGGACACCTGGCGGATCACCAAACCCGTCGCGCTGGGCGCGGACACCGAGGCGATCGGCGACATGTTCGAGAAGCTCACGTCCGCCAAAGTGAAGGAATTCGTGGCCGAGGCGCCGAAGTCGCGCGCGAGCTACGGGCTCGACCGTCCGCTGCGGCTCACGATCCATACCGGGACGGACAAGGAGCGCGCGAGCCGCACGCTGCTGGTGGGCCGCACCGACGCCGCCAAGAAGGGCGTCTACGCGATGCGCGAGGGCGAATCGAGCGTCCTGCTCCTGCCGGAGGAGGTCGCCAAGGCCATTCCACGGACGGTGGGGGCGCTCCGCGACAAACAGGTCGTCGCCGTCGACCGCGACAAGGTAACGCGCGTCGACCTCGAGAGCGCGAAAGGATCCGTCACGCTGACACGCGACAAGGACCGCTGGACGATGACAGCGCCCCAGCCGCTGCCGGCCGATCAGGTCGAAGCGGGCGCGCTACTGACGCGCCTACGGGAGCTGCGCGCGCAGGGCTTTCTCAGCGACGACGCGTCGGCGATCCCGCGCGTGCTCGCCAAGCCTGCGGTGAAGCTGACGATCACCGAGGAGGGAAAGGCGCCGACCACGGTTCTGCTCGCGCCGTCCTCCGAGCGTCGCGGCGGTGCGCCGAGCGCCTACGCCGCTGTCGCCGGCCGCGGCCCGGTCGTGATCGTCGATGGCAAGTCGCTGGACGAGCTCGGGCGCTCGGCCGACGACCTGCGCGATCACGCGCTCTTTTCCGGGCTCGACCCGAAGAACATCAAGCGCCTGCGCGTGCAGGCCGGCGGGCAGACGGCCGTGCTCGAGCGCAGCGGCGAGACCGACTGGAAGCTGCTCGAGCCCACCAAGGGCAGCGCAAAGAGCGCGCGCGTCGAGGACATTCTCTATGGCGTGCGCGCACTGCGCTGGAAGCAGATCGTCGCCCCGACGGGCGAGGACGCGACAAAATACGGTCTCGACGCGCCGACGATGGAGGTCGTCTTGCTGAAGGGCGACGGCGCCGAGCTGGGGCGGCTCGTCGTCGGCCGGCGGGAGGGCGACCGCGCCTATGTTCGCACCGGGGCAGGACCCACCATCTATGCCGTCGATTCCGGCGCGCTCGGCCCGGCGCCGAAGGTGCCCGACGATCTGAAGGGGTGATTGTGACAAGGGGTGATACAGTCTCCACCCCATGCCTCGCGAGATCTTCATCGTGGCGCGCGATCGCCCCGATCTCTATCGATACCTGAGCCAGACTTTCGCCGATGCCGAAAACGTCGAAGTGATCTGGGATCGCCGCGCCAACGAGCGCCGCGTGAACTCCACCAGTAGCCACGTGCCAGAGCGGCGTCACGGCGACCGCCGTCGCCGCGCCGCGGTAGACGAAGAGCTCCGCGCGGTCGGCTACGCGTTCCTGACCATCGACTAGCGCGCGCGCTGAGCATCATGGAGCAAGAGTCGGCGACGCCAACGCTTGCGCAGTTCAAGGACGCGTGCCGCCGCGACTTTTCCTTCTTGCGGGAGCTCGGGTACTCCGAGCAACACACCGATCCCGCTGAACGTTTCAGCGTGAGCTTTTCGAACGGCGAGCTGACCCTGTCGATCCGCGGAGAGAACTGGGGAAAGCGCGCGGGGGTGACGCTCGTCCACGCAGATGGGCGAGAGGCTCCGGTCTGGTGGTTCGTGCCCGTGTCGGAGCGCACGAAGCGGCCAGCTTTCGACGCGACTGGCTTCTCTCAGCTGGACGACGTCCGGATTGCGGCTCTCACGATCGCCCGCTACTGTCGAGACGTGCTGGGCGGTGACGCCGAGAAATTCGACGCAGTCGCCAACGAGTGGCGGAGGGTGACCGATCCACGATATCGGCAATCGCTCCAGAAGCGAAAGCTACCGTAGCGCCAGTCCGCGTCAGTCGCGCAAGAACTTGAAGAAGATCGTGGTCGGACACGGTCTGCCGTCGGGCCACAGCGCGTAGTCCGGGATGAGCCCGCAGCGCTGCCAGCCCTGCCGCGCGTACAGGCGCTCGGCGTCATCGCTCGCCGTGTCGAGCACGAGCAGCGTCTTGCCCCGGCTGCGCGCGTGCCGTTCGGCGGCGGAGAGCAGTGCCTCTCCGATGCCTTGCCGCCGCGCGCGGCGATGCACGAGCATTTTCGCCAGATCCCCGCGATGCGGCTGATTCTCCGGCTGCGCCAGGATGACCTGCACGGTACCCACGATCCCCGTCGCGTCCTCGGCGGCGAGAACGAACCGCTCGTCCCGCGCGACGCTCGCGGCGGCGTTGCGCCAGAAGGCATGGGCCTTGTCACGCGACATCGGCAGCATGAAGCTGACCGACGCGCCGCCCTCCACGCAGTCGATCAGCACGTCGCTCAGTCCTCGGAGCTCGTGCTCACCGAACTTTTCGAGACAGCAAATCCGAATGGCATTCGACACCGTCATCTCCTCGGCGCACGCACGGGCTCGCTGGCGATGACCACGAGGTATCGCGCCGGCTTGCGCGTGCGGTTGCGAAATGCCGTGGGCTCGTTGAGCTGCATCGCGAGACAGTCGTCTTCGCCCAGGCGATAGGTCACGCGGCCGAGCGTGACCTCGACGCTGCCCTCCTGCACCCAGATCTGCTGGTGAATGCTCGTGTCGCGCGCGCCCGTCTCGTACGCCACGCGCGTGCCGGCCGGCAAGACCACTTCGACGAGCCGAATGGGTGACGGAAAGCTCGGCGGCGAGATGTTGCGGCGTACGTAGCCTGACTGCGGATCGCGCCACGGCGTGCGCTCGGCGCCGCGCGATATGGGATTGGCCGGCGCGCTTGCGTCGTCGAACAGCGTGGCCAGCGACACGCCGAGTCCGGCCGCGATCTTCTCCAGCACGACGGCGGTCGGGCTGCTCTCGTCCCGCTCGACGAGCGAGATCATCGAGCGGCTGACCCCGGACTTGGTGGCGAGCGCCTCGAGGCTCAGGCCCGAATCGGCGCGCAGCGCCCGGACACGGCGCGCGATCCGGCCGTTGATGGGCTCGCCGAGGCCGGGCGCCGGGCGGATATCCTGCATAGTGGACATATTATCCAGTATGATGGACGTCTGGTCAACGGCGGCGACGCCGGTGCCGCCGACAGACGTGGACTGACGCCGGGCCGCGCGGTAGCATGAGAAGCCGTGGGCGAGCCCGCCATCTATCTCAAGCAGCTCGAACTGGGGCCGATGCAGAACTTCGTCTACCTCGTCGGCGACCCCGTCGCGCGCGAGTGCGTGGTGGTCGACCCGGCGTGGGAGATCGACACGATCGTCGACACCGCGCAGAGTGACGGCATGCGCCTCATCGGCGCGCTCGTCACGCACACGCATCAGGACCACGTCGGCGGCAGTCTCGCCTCGTGGGGCATGCCGGGCCGCATCCCTGGCGTCGAAGAGCTGCTCACGCGCGTGCCGCTCAAGGTGTACGTCCACAAAGCCGAGCGCGAGTTCCTGCCCGGACTCGGCTCGGACCTCGTCAAAGTAGACAATCACGACACGCTGCGGATCGGTGGCCTCACGCTGACGTTCATGCACACCCCCGGGCACACGCCGGGCTCGCAGTGTTTTCTCGTCGACGGCCGTCTCGTCTCCGGCGACACGCTGTTCATCGGCTCCTGCGGCCGGACCGACCTGCCGGGCAGCGATCCGAGCGAGATGTACTACTCGCTCACGCAGCGTCTCGGTGCGCTCCCGGACGACACCGTGCTGTTTCCCGGCCACAACTACGGCGGGCCAGCATCGACCCTCGGAGACGAGAAGCGTCACAACCCGTTCATGCGGTTCGCGTCGCTCGGCGAGTTTTTGCGGGTGATGGGCGGCAACCGCGTGACGCTCCGCTAGCGCGGCGTGATCTCCGGCCACGACGTCGCGACACTCCTCACCCGCCACGGCTTCGACTTCTTCACGGGAGTGCCGTGTTCGCTGGTCGAGGACGTCATCGCCGTGCTCGAGGGCGCGCGCGATGCCCCGTACGTCGCCGCCGTGCGCGAGGACGCCGCCGTCGGCCTCGCGGCGGGGGCGTGGTTCGCCGGCCGACGGCCATGCGTGCTCATGCAGAACTCCGGGCTCGGCACGAGTCTCAACGCGCTGGCGTCGCTCTCGCTCATGTATGGCCTGCCCGCGCTGATCGTCGTGACGTGGCGGGGTTATGAAGGCAAGGATGCGCCCGAGCACATCTTGACCGGCCGCATCACACCGCAGATCCTCGAGCTGCTGGAGATCCCGTATCGCGTACTGTCGGCCGAAAGCGCGGCCGAGGATGTGGCGTGGGCGGCGAAAGAGATGGACTCGCGTATGCAGCCCGTCGCCATCATCGTGCCGCCAAAGGTGGTGCAGACGGGACATCACGGCGGTGCAGCGACCAGCGAAGCCTCCGCCCGCAGCGCCGTGGCGCCATCGTCCCGGCGACAGGGCCGTGACGCGACACCGGATCAGCTCACCCCGAGCATTTCGCGGCTCGTGGCGATCAAGGCCGCCCGTACGGCAATCGGCGGCGAGCCGATCGTGCACGCCAACGGCTACATCTGCCGCGAATCGTTCTCCATCGGGGACCGCCCCGCGAACTTCTACATGATCGGTTCGATGGGCCTGGCGTCCGCGATCGGGTTCGGCCTCACGCTGGCGCAGCCCGATCGCACCGCCGTCGTGTTCGACGGCGACGGCAATCTGCTGATGAACTTCGGCATCCTGGCGATGGTCGGCGGGCTGGCGCCGCGGCGCCTGGTGCACGTGGTGTTCGACAACGAGGTCTACGGCTCGACGGGCAACCAGATATCGCCCTCGCGCGGCGTGCGGCTCGATCGCGTGGCCGCCGCGGCTGGCTATCGTGCGGTGGCGGTCACGGCGGCCGCCGACGTGCAGGACGCGATACGCACCGCGCTCGCCGGCGACGGACCGCACTTCGTGCTCGTGAAGACCACACCCGAGGAGGCCGACGTGCCGCGCATTCCGTACACCCCCGCGGAGATCCGCGACCGCTTTCGGGCATCATTGAGCCCACGGTTAAAGCCGACCTCGCGGAGCCCGCTACAATGACCGAGCGTCGGACGACCGCGCTCAAACGGCTCGTCACGCGACCCGAGATCGCTTTCCTCATGGAAGCGCACAGCGGGCTGTCGGCGCGCATCGTCGAGGAAGCCGGCTTCGAGGGCATCTGGGGCAGCGGGCTCACGATCTCCGCCGCGTTCGGCGTGCGCGACAACAACGAGCTGTCGTGGTCGCAGGTGGTCGACCACGTCGCCTTCATGGCCGAGGGAACGTCGATTCCGCTGCTCCTCGACGGCGACACCGGCTACGGCAACTTCAACAACATGCGGCGGCTCGTGCGCAAGCTCGAGCAGGTCGGCGTGGCCGGCGTGACGATCGAAGACAAGCTGTTTCCAAAGACCAACTCGTTCCTTCGCTCGGAGCTGCAGCCGCTGGCCGACGTCGACGAGTTCTGCGGCAAGATCAAGGCGGGCAAGGACAGTCAGACCGACCCCGACTTCGTTCTCGTCGCGCGCGTGGAGGCGCTCATCGCCGGCTGGGGGCTGGCCGAGGCGCTCAAGCGCGCGGAGGCGTATCACCGCGCCGGCGCCGACGCGATTCTCATTCACAGCCGGCAGTCGAGTCCGGCCGAGATCTTCGCGTTTCTCGACGAGTGGAGCGATCGCGCGCCGGTCGTGCTGGTGCCGACGAAGTACTGGCGCACGCCGACCGAGGAGTTCCGCGCGCGCCGGGTGAGCGTGGTGATCTGGGCCAACCAGGTGCTACGCGCGTCGATCTCGGCGATGCAGGCCGCGGCCGGGCGCATTCGCGCGGCCGAGTCGCTCATCGATGTCGAGCCAAACGTGGCGCCGTTGCACGACGTGTTCCGCCTGCAGGGCGACGAGGAGCTACAGGAGGCGGAGAAGCGGTATCTGCCGGTGGCGCGCGGCGCATCGCTGTCCGCGATTGTGCTGGCCGCCGGCGGCACGTCCGAGTTCGCCGGTCTCACCCGCGCCGTGCCCAAGGCGATGTTGAAGGTGCAAGGCCGGCCGATCCTCGCCCGGTTGCTCGACGACTTCTCGCACTTCGGCTGCCGCAGCGTGACCGTCGTGCGCGGCCACCACGCCGCGGGCGTGGACGTCGCCGGCGCACGCTTCGTCGACAATCCGGACTTTGCCGGCACCAGCGAGGCCTTCTCACTGGCGCTGGCCGAGGATGCGCTCGTGCCCGGCACGCTGGTGTCATTCGGCGACATCGTGCTCAAGCGGCACCTCATCCAGGCGTTGCTCGAGGATGCCGGCGACGGACTGACGCTCGTGGTCGATTCGACGCTGGCCCAGAGTGGCGCGCCCGATCGCGTCCGCGCGTCACGCCCCGACAGCGGCCGCGTCGAGTTCGACGAGGTCCGGCTCCTCGCCATCGCGGATGACCTGGCGCCGGCGTCGAGTCACGGCGCGTGGGTCGGTCTGCTGCACGCGGGTGGCGACGGCGCCGCCTGGCTCCGGGACGCCATCGCCGCCGCGCGTGCCGACGACACGCTTCGCAGAGCGCGCGTGGCGGATCTGATCACGCGCGTGGTTGCGTCAGGCCGGCCGGTGCGCGTCGTCTACGTGCGCGGCGGCTGGGTCAACGTCAACAACCTCACCGACCTGCTGGACGCGTCAGGCCTGTAGCCGCGCTCACGCGCGGCGCGCCGCAACGGTTCGGATCCGGCCCGTCACCGCCGGCGGGCATGTGGCCAAGCGCACCACCGCAGCCACGACGTCGGCGAGACGTACCGAGCGTCCGCGCGTGATCGCACGCCAGCGCCCGGGTGGCAGACCCGGCGGCTTGAGCACCGGTCCCGGCGCCGCGGCGTTTACCGCGATGCCGCGCACACGCAGCTCGGCCGCGAGCACACGTGTCAGCATTTCGAGGCCCGCCTTCGACGCTGCGTACGCCGACCAGCCCGGCGGCGCGGTGCGCGCCCACGCGTCGGCGACGTTCACGACGTGCCCGCCGGCGCGCATGCGTGCGGCGGCCGCCTGCGTGCAGAGAAACGGCGCGCGCAGATTCACGTCGAGCAGCGCGTTCCAGCGTCCGGGCGTCGCGCTGGCGAGCGGCGTGCGCGCGAAGCCGGCGGCGCTATTGACGAGGACGTCGAGTCCGCCGAGCGCGCGCGCGGCGCGGCTGACCAGACGCCGCGCGGCAGCGGCGTCGCGAAGATTGGCGCGTAGCGCGATCGCGGTCGCGCCGCGCCGTCGCAGCTCGCGAACGGTGTCGCGCGCGCTATCGCCGGAGCGGTGGTACGCGATCGCCACGTCGAAGCCGGCGTCCGCGAGGCCGAGCGCGATGGCGCGACCCACGCGGACGGCGCCACCGGTGACGAGCGCGCGGTGGCGCACTTGGGGATTGACGCGCCTCATGTCATATTCAGATTGATGAAGAGCTGGCTCAAGGCGCGATTGATCGCCGGGTTCTTCGTCACCGTCCCCGCCGTCGCGACCGCGTGGATCCTGTACGCGTTCTGGAGCTGGATCGACGATCGCTTTGCGCCGATATACGCGCGGATCCTCGGCCGCCCCGTGCCCGGTCTCGGCTTTCTCACCGCCGTCGTGCTGATGCTGCTCATGGGTATCGTGGCGCGCAACGTCGCGGGGCGCCGCGTGCTCGCCTTCGGCGACCGGTGGCTCCATCGCGTGCCGGTGTTCCGCCTGCTGTACCCGTCGGTGAAAATGCTCATCGACTCGTTCTCGCCGGAGCGGCGCAGCTCATTCAAGGCGGTGGTGCTCGTCCAGCACCCACGCGAAGGCACGTACGCCTTTGGCTTCGTCACGAGCCAGGTCCTCCTGGAGGCGCCGGCGGGGAAGGGTGAGATGGTGACGGTCTTCGTCCCGTCGAACAACCTCTACCTCGGCGACATCATCGTCGTCCCGGACCACGACGTGATCCACACCGGACTGAGCGTCGAGGAGGGGATTCGTATCATCCTGTCCGCCGGCACGGCGACACCGCCGCGCCTGCCGCGCATCTAGCTGGCCCGCAGCGCGTCGGCCCACGCGCCGACGGCGTCGCCCAGCGGCGCCAGCGAGCCGAAGAAGAAATGATCGGCGCCCTCGATCACGATGACGGTTGCCTCGGGCAGCCCCGTGCGCATGGCCTCCAGCGCGGCGGCCGGGCAGTACTGGTCCTCGGCGCCGACGACGATCAGGAGCGGGCCGGCGACCGCGACGGGCAGGTGGACCTCCGCGACCCGCATGGGCGGCGCAACGAGCGCAAGCCCGGCGATCGGTATGGCATTGGCGACCGCCGCCGACACGGCGGCCCCGAAGGAATATCCGGCGAGAGCGATACGAGCGCCGCCGCCGAGGGTGCGCTGGAGATAGGCGAAGCCGGCGCGAATGTCGTCCTGCTCGCCGCGTCCTTCATCATGACGGCCGGTGGAATCGCCGACGCCGCGGAAGTTGAAGCGAAGCGTGGCGAGCCCACGGTCGGTGCAGACCTCCACGATGCGGGAGACGACCGGGCTGTCCATGTCGCCTCCATACAGAGGATGCGGGTGGCTGACGACGACCCCCATGCGGGCTTGGGGCGGGATGGCCAGGCGGGCTTCGAGCGTCTCCGCGCCCGCAGGGACGGTCGTCGGCCGCTCGGCTATCATGTGGCGGTGATGAGAATAACGGCCAGGGGCCTGACCGTCCAACCGACGTGCTGAGCCATTACCTCAACCGACGACGGCTGGGAGCCTACCTCGACGGGGCTCTCGATGACGGGACGGCGCGCTCGACGGCAGCCCATCTGGCGACTTGTGGGGTGTGCCAGCGCGAGGCCGAAGGGCTGCGCCGTCTCCGCACCCTGCTCCAGCAGAACGCCGCCGTTGCCGAGCCGGACTGGACGGGCTTCTGGCCGGGGGTCGTGCGCGGCATCGACGCGGCGAAGACGGCGCGACCCGTGGCCGTCCCGCGTCCGGCGTGGCGCCCCAAGTGGGCGCTCGGCGGCGCACTGGCCGCGCTGCTGATCCTGTCAGTCGGCGTCTGGCAGTTCGGACCGGTCGGCACACCGCAGGACGGGATCATCGTTCGGTCCGCGTTCACCGGCGACCCGGGTGCGACGGTCATGGTCTACGGCACGCCGGAGCGTGACGTGGCCGTCGTCTGGGTACTCGGTCTCGAAGACAACAAGTAGCCGCGCGCGTTACGGAACGTAGCGGGCGGGTTACCGCGTTCGCAGCGCCGCCAGCCGCTCCCGCGCGAGCGTACTCTCCTCCGACTGCGGGAAGGTCTCCACCAGATACTGAAGCCGCTGCTGCGCGAGATCGGGCTGCTTAAGCTCGATCAGCGCCAGCGCCTCCTTGTAGAGAGCCGCCGGCGCCTTGTCGCTGCGCGGATAATTCGCGAGGACCTTTCGAAACTCCTGCACCGCCTGCTCCATGGCCTCGGTCGCCTGCGGCGCCTGCCCGGCGTTGGTGTGGCCGCGCGCCAGCGCAACCTGCGCCTCGCCGATCCAGTACTGCGCGGCACCGGCGAGCGCCTCATCGGGGAAGCGGCGCAGAAACTCACGAAACCCCGCGATCGCGAGCTGGTAGCTGCCCTTGCTGAAGTCGAGGTATGCCGCCTGGTAGATATCTTGCGGCTGCAGCGCGCTCGTCGTTGACCGGCTGGTGACCTGCGCGGGCGGTGTCGTCGCCGCCGCAGGCGGGCTCGTGGGCGTTGCCGTCGCGGGAGGAGCCGCCGGCGTCGCGGCCGTCGGGGGAGCTGCCGGCGTCGCGGGAGTTGGCGGAGCCGCAGGCGTCGGCGGGCCTGGCCGGGCCGTCTCGACAGGCGGCGCCGCAACCGCGGCGCGGGATTGTCGCCCGAGCGCGTCGATTCGAGCGTTGAGCTCGTCGACCTGCCGCGACAGCGTGCTCACCGACGCCGTCAGCGCCTCCACGCGCTGCGACAACTGCGTCACACGCTGCTCACCCTCAGTGTCGCGCTCTCGCTCGCGCCGCTGCGCCTGCGCCAGTGCGGCCTCCGCCTCGGCCAGCGCGCGCTGGGCACGCTGCTGCGCCACCGTGACGTCGGTCCGGAGCTGGAGGAGGTCCTGCTGGGTGGCAACGCCGGTCATGTCCTGCACCGACGCGCAGCCGCCGAGCCACAGCGCGGCGAGGAGAAGCGCCCGCGTTCTCCTCGCCATGGAGTCCGAGGCTACCGCGGCTTCACCAGGAAATGGGCGCGGCGATTCTTGGCCCAGCACGCTTCGGTGTGCTCCGTGCACTGCGGGCGCTCTTCACCGTAGCTGATGATCGTGATGCGATTGGCCTGCACGCCTTGCGACACGAGGTAGTTCATCGTCGACTTCGCCCGCCGCTCGCCGAGAGCAAGGTTGTACTCGTTGGTGCCGCGCTCGTCGCAGTGACCCTCGATCAGCACCAGGTGATTCGGATTCGACTTCAGCCAGCCGGCGTTCGCATCGAGCGTCTTCGCGTCGGCCGGACGAATGTCGTACTTGTCGAAATCGAAAAACACGTCGACGAGATCCGCAACCGCAGCGAAGTCCTTCGGTACCGGGCGCGCGGGCGCGGTCGCCGCGGGCGCCGGCGTCGCGGTGCCGCCGCCCGTCGTGGCGCCGCTACCACCGCCCGGAGTCGTCGGCTGCGCGGTGGCCGTGCCGCTCGACGGTGGGGCCGCGGTGCTGGTCGCGGCGCCCGTCGGCGCGGGTGCCGCTGCCTGCGTGGTCGCCGGGCGCTTGGCGCAGCCACTGAGGGCTACGGCGGCGACGAGCAGGAATGAGAACACAAAATGCGAGCAGCGCGTAAGCATGACGCCTCCTTTTGGCGTGCGCTGGAGTGTCCGCTTCAACGAGCAAAGACTATCACGGCAGTCGAGGTGACCACGAGGGGCTTGTCGCGTCTCCAGGGCCGCGCGTGATGGCGTCTTGCGCCGAGCCATCGGCGAGCATCGCGAAGATTTGCCAGCGTCCGTTGCGGTTGGACTGGAAGGCGATGTGACGTCCGTTCGGCGCCCACGTCGCGCCCTGGCTGTCGCCGGTGCCGGACGTGAGCCGTCGCGGGTTCGAGCCGTTGACGTTGACGATCCACAGATCGTGGACGCCCCCGCGTGAGGTGTAGACGAGGCTGTCGCCCTTCGGCGACCAGCGCGGCTGCGTGTGGAACCCGCCGGACGTCAGCTGCCGCACGCCGAGGCCCTGGTTGTCCATCACATAGACGTTGGGCGAGCCTCCGCGGTCGGAGATGAACGCGAGCTCCCGTCCTGTCGGCGACCACGTCGGCTCGGTGTCGATGCCGGCATTGCGCGTGAGCCGTTGCAGTGTGCCGGTGGCGAGCGTCAGGACGTAGATCTCGGGATTGCCGTGCATCGACAACGTCATCGCGACGCTCTTGCCGTCGGGGCTGAACGAGGGCGACGTGTTGATGCCGACGAATGCGGCCAGCGTCTGCTCGGGCCGCCGCTCGAACGGAAACATGCGATAGAGGTCCGGATATCCTTGCTTGTACGACGTGTACGCGAGCGAGCGCGCGTCGGGACTCCACACCGGCGTCAGATTGATCGAGCCGTTGCGGGTGGCGGGCATCGGCCCGACCCCGTCGTAGTCCGTGATCACGATCTCTTTCGCGCCGAGCGGGCCTAGGACGTAGGCGAGCTTGGTGTCGGCGATGCCCGGCTCGCCGGTGAACTGCAGCACGACCTCGTCGGCGATCTTGTGGGCGAGCCGCCGCGGCTGGGCGAGCGGCGCGTCGAACTTCTTCGTGGCGATCAGCCGGTGCTCCGGCGTCGTGAGGTCGTACAGCCGCATCTCGCCCTCGAGCCGGTCGCTGCGCAGCGCGAGCAGGCCGTGCAGGCCCGCGTGCGCGCCCGCAGCCGCGAACTCATTCCACGATTGCGCGAGCGCCGCCGGATTGTTCGGCGGGATCGCGCCGGTGCCGGCCACCACGCTGAACAAGCCGGAGAAATTCAGATCGGTGCCGGTCACCGCCGCGAGGATCTTGGCCATGCCGCCCGTGTCGCTGCCGGCGACGACCGTGAACTCAGGGACGGCGATGTTCAGCTTCCTGCTGCCGCCGCCCGTGATGTTGAGCCAGACATCCGTCGCCTGACTGCTCCGCTGTGGCGGTGCGGGTTGCGGCGGCTGCTGCTGTGCGCGTGATGTCCACGGCGCGGCGAGAGCGACAAAGACGACGAGCGTGACGAACGACGACAACCGTCGAAGAGACACTGGTTAACCTCGCTCGGCGGAAAAGTTGAAGCCCAGATGGATGCGCAGCGACGGACCTTCGTACTCCGGCGGCAGCGGCGGGAACGGCGCCGCCTCGGTGATGGCACGCAGTGCGGCCTGATCGTAGTACGGATTGCCCGACGGCTTTTCGATCGCGAGACCGGTGACACGGCCGTCGCGCGTGATGTCGAAGACCGCCACCGGCTGCTGCCCCGGCAGTGCCTTGCCCGCCCAGCGCTCGGTGATCTTGGTCTGCACGCTTCTCAGATACCACGCGAACGGAAAATCGGTGGCGTTCAGCGTCATCGGGCCCGAGCCCTGCACTGAGCCATCGCGGCGTCCGATCGGCTGCGGCGGCGGCGGAGGCGGCGTCGCGCGCGCCACCTCGGTCGGCGTGCGTGGCTCAGGCGTCGCCTTCGGCGTCGGCGCTGGTGTGGGCGCCGTCATGGTCGGCAGCTCCTTGTCGCCGCTGCGCGGAACTGCCGATGGACGCGGCAGGCTCGCGCTCGCGCGATCCGGCAACGCCGGTGTTTCCCGCGTGCGCTCCGGCATCTCGCGCGGTGCTGTGTCGCGTACGGGCTCGCGCTGCGGCAGCTCAGCCGGCCGCGGCGGCGCGGGGCGCGGCGCTTCCTCCGGCCGAGGCGGCATCGTCGGCGTCGGCGTCGTCTGCCCCTGCGGCGAGCCGACGGCCGCGACGGCAGGGACCAGGTTGACGACGTAGACCTTCGGCCGGGACTGCGACCACTCCCGCGCCGCGACGATGAACGCGACCGCGAGCACGACGTGCAGGATCGCGGAGACGACCGTCGCCGTGAATGGCACCGGTGCCTTTCCAAGGGCGGGGCCGCGCGCCGGGCGCATCCGGACCGTGGCGGCGGCGATGCTCATGTCAGCGCTCGCGGATCGGCTCGGTCACCATGCCGAGGCGCTCGATGCCGGCGCGCCGAACCATGTCCATCGTCTCGATGACCGATCCGTAGGCCAGGCCGGCGTCGGCCTTGAGGTAGAGCGTCTTGTCGTTCCGGCTGCGGAAGGCATCGCGCAGCATGCCCTCGAGGCCCCCGGGCGGCACGCGCCGATCGTTGAGATAGAGCGCGCGCTCCTTCGTGACCGTGAGGACCATCCGCTCCTCGACCGCGGTCGGCTTTGCGGCCGCGCGCGGCAGGTTCACGTCGATGCCGCGGTACATCATCGGCGCCGTCAGCATGAAGATCAGCAGCAGCACGAGCACGACGTCGACGAGCGGGATGATGTTGATCTCGGCGAGGCTCGAGCCGATGCGACGGCCGCCGCCGGCGCCAGACGCCTCGGGATTAAATGCCATCTTTCGCGGGCCGCCCCAGCTTGGCCGGCGCTGGCGGCCGGCTCAGAAGGTTGAGCATGTCCAGTGTGAAACCCTCCATCTCACTCGCCCAATGCTTCACGCGGTTGACGAAGTAGTTGTAGCCGATGACCGCGGGGATGGCCGCGCCGAGGCCGGCGGCGGTGGCGACGAGCGCCTCTGAGATGCCCGGCGCGACGACGGCGAGGCTCGCGGAGCCCTGTGCGCCGATGCCGTGGAAGGAGTTCATCACGCCGACCACGGTGCCGAAGAGCCCGATGAACGGGCACGCGCTGGCCGTCGTCGCGAGGAACGGCAGATACCGTTCGAGCTGGGATACTTCGACGTTCGCCGCGCTCCGCATAGCGCGCTCGGCCGCGGTCAGCCGGTCGCTGGTCGCCTCGTCTGGGTCTTCGACGAACGAGTCGCCGTCGCGGCCGCCCGACATTTCGTTGTGCGCGGCCACATAGAGCTGGGCCAGGGGGCTGTCGCGAAGCTTCTTGGCCGCGGCCGCCACCACGCTCGGCCGCCGACCCTCGCGGAACACCTTGAGAAACGCGAGGGTATGCCGCCGGACGCGGCGGAATTGCCACCACTTCTCGACGATCAGCGCCCAGCTGATGATCGAGAAGATGGCCAGAATCGCCAGGACGGCCTTCGCGATCGGTCCTGCACTCAGGATCAGATCGAGGACGCCGCCAGTCAGAGCATCGGGGGAGGTAGGCACGCGCGCTCCTTAGGTTGTCTCGATGATACGGACGGTACCGGGGGGTGTCAACATTCGCGCGCGAAAACGACTGCCTTTTCATTGACTTCTCGTCGACGGGCCTCGTATAACCGACTAGTGGTCCGTGTCGTGGCCATCGCAGTGCTCATCCTCCCCCTGACCGCGGCGGCCGCCTCGACCGAAGCCCGGGTCGCGGTCGACGCCTTCCTGGCCCGACTGGGCGACGCGAACGTCGCCGACCTCGTGATCGACCAGACGCTGACGCTGTTCGACCCCGCTGGGCGACACCCCCAGTCCAGCGGTCAGCAGCGCGTATACGTGAAGCTGCCCCGACGCCAGCGCGTGGAGCAGACCATCGATGGCCAGACCGAAGTCCGGCTCACGGTCGGCGACCGGGTCTGGGTGCGGGCGGCGGGCGGCCGGACGTTCGAGGCGCCGCCGGTCGGCACGCGCGACGCGACGCAGCTGCTCGTCCCCCTCCGACGCAGCGGCGCCGACCTGCTCGCCGAGTGGAAAGTCCTCGGCGTGCGCGACGACGTCAGCTACGTCACGCGCGCCGGCGACCGTTCCGTGACCGTGATCGGCGCGCGTCCGGGCGAGCGCACGGTGCCGCAGGTGTGGCTCGATCCCGAGCGCGGCGTCGTCCGCTTCGTCACGCGGGAGAAGCTGCCTGAGGGCGAGGGCGTGGTCGATCTCACGCTGAGCGAGCACCGGCCGCTCGTCGGCGGCTTCGCGCTGCCGCATCGTCAGGAGGCGTTCGTGGGCGGCAAGCTGATCGTGCGCGTCGTCGTGCGCTCGGCCGCGGTGAACACCGGGCTCGCCGACACGCTCTTCGACCCCGAGGCGCTCCGCCGCGGCCGCTGATGCCGCGCGTCTCGCTGCGTCCGCTGCGGCGGGGCGACGCCGCGATCGTCCGGCGTCTTGTCCAGCTTTACATCTATGACCTCGTCGGCGTGCGCTGGGGTGTCGAGGCGAATGGGACGTATGGATCGCCGCGCTGGCACCAGCAGTTCTGGCGGCGCGATGATCGCCACCACTTCATCGTCCGTGTCGACGGACATCCCGCGGGCTTCGCGCTCGTTCGCGAGCTTCCGGAGGCCGGCGGCGTGCCCGCCTATCAGATGTCGGAGTTCTTTGTGCTGCGAAAA
>Ga0114129_10000130_pt1 | contig 77049 bp, 78 predicted proteins | sample RhiMetdeltSRZDD1_FD_80071 | JGI IMG/M metagenome (GOLD analysis project Ga0114129, IMG submission 80071) | Populus rhizosphere microbial communities from Tennessee, USA - Rhizosphere MetaG P. deltoides SRZDD1 (version 2) (version 2) | ecosystem: Host-associated > Plants > Roots > Rhizosphere >...
CCAAACCCCGGCAAAACCCCAAAACACAGGGTCACACCAAAGGAATCATCCGAAGGATGAAAAAACAATTGGCACTGGCATCACAAGCACCCTGTTGAGTTCTCAAAGAACAAACACACACCAAGCACCCTCTCATTTTCATGAGAAGCGTTCTCGGGGCAACCTGAACAACTCTACCCGTGCCCCTCCGGACCGTCAAACCGGCCTCGTAGGTCTCGCTACGGGAGATTTTCGCTGCGCTCCGGCCTTCAGCTCTGTGGCTTTTGTCCGTTCCGCGCGGCCAGAGAGAACGTTACGCGAGGCTCCACGGGCATCGCAACTCGACAGCACGCGTCGCCCGTCACATCATCGATCACCGCAGCTGCGCACCGGCCACATTCTTCTTGCCGCGACGCAGCACCAGGAACCGTCCATGCAGGAGCGAGTCCGCCGGGACGTCGGCGTCGCCGTCGGACACCCGCTCGTTGTTGACGTACAGGCCGCCTTCGGCGATGGCCCGGCGGGCGTCGCCCAGGCTGGACGCCAGCCCCGACTCCTTGAACACCACGGCGTACGTGGGCAGGGCGTCGAGCGTGACGAGGCCGGCCTCGCTGAGCGCACCCTCCAGTGTCGACACCGACAGGTCGCTGAGCGCACCGCGGCCGAACAGGGCCTGGGACGCCGCGATGACCTGGGCGCACTCGTCCTTGCCGTGCAGGAGGGTGGTCAGCTCCTCGGCCAGCGTCTTCTGGGCGACGCGGGCGTACGGGCGCTCGTTCGTCTCCGCCTCCAGAGCCTCCAGCTCCTCGTGCGAGCGGAAGCTGAAGTACTTGGCGTACCGGATGATGTCGCGGTCGTCGGTGTTGAACCAGAACTGGTAGAAGGCGTACGGGCTGGTCATCGCGGGATCGAGCCAGATCGCGCCGCCCTCGGTCTTGCCGAACTTGGTGCCGTCGGCCTTGGTCACCAGTGGTGTGGTGAACGCGTGGACCGGACCCGCTCCGCGCCGGCGGATGTAGTCGACCCCGGCGGTGATGTTGCCCCACTGGTCGGAGCCGCCGAACTGCAGCCGGCAGCCATGCCGCTGGTGCAGCTCGTAGTAGTCGTGCGACTGCAGCAGCTGGTACGCGAACTCGGTGAAGCTGATGCCGGTCTCCAGCCGGTTGCGCACGATGTCGCGGGCCAGCATCTTGTTCACCGGAAAGTGCTTGCCGACGTCGCGCAGGAACTCGATCGCCGACATCGGCGCGGTCCAGTCGAGGTTGTTGACCACGGTCGCCGCGGCCGGACCGTCGAAGTCGAAGAACGGCTCCAGCTGGCCGCGGATCTTCGTGACCCAGCCCGCCGTGACCTCGGGGTCATTGAGCGTACGCTCGCCGGACTCCTTGGGGTCACCGATCTGGCCGGTCGCACCGCCGACGAGAGCGAGCGGCCGGTGGCCGGCCAGCTGCAGCCGCCGGGCCGTAATGGCCTGGGTCAGGTGACCCAGGTGCAGGCTCGGCGCGGTGGGATCGAAGCCGACATAGAACGTCACCTGGCCGGCATCCATGTCCTTGCGCAGGTCGTCCAGGCCGGTCGAGTCCTGGATCAGGCTTCGCCACTGCAGATCGTCGAGAATATGCGTCACATCTAGGATTGTTCCGCACGCCGCCCCACGGTTGCACACCGGGCGATCAGTGCGTCTGCTGCCCCGCGCTCGGCGGCGCCGCCGTCACGGTCGATACGAAGTGGGCCAGCTTGTCTTCGGACAGGTTCTGGGCCAGATCGGCCTCGGTGATCATGCCGATCAGCATGTGCTCCTCGATCACCGGTACGCGCCGGATCTTGTTGCCCTCCATCAGGCTGAGCACGTCCTCCTCGGACGCCTCGGCGTCGACCCAGACCGGCGTACCGTCGGCCAGCTCGCCGGCCGTCATCATGGCCGGGTCGTGGCCGGTGGCGATGCACTTCACCACGATGTCGCGATCGGTCAGGATGCCCGACAGCTTGTTGTCCTGACCACAGATCGGCAGGGCGCCCACGTTGAGGTCGCGCATCATCTGGGCCGCCCGGTCCAGGGTTTCGTCCGCGGGTACGCACTCCACGCCCGCGTGCATGATGTCTCGTGCGGTCGTCATGCCCTCATCATGCGAGATGATCAAGGGTGGCGTCCCCGAAACGAGGAACGCGGAACCGGAGCGCGCCGATTACGCGACCGGCGCGGCCAGATCCTCGACGACCTTCAGCGCGCCGTCGATGTGCTTGCCGATGTTCGCCTGCGACGAGAACATGTGCCGTACGATGCCATCCCGGTCGATCACGTACGTGACCCGGCCGGGCAGCAGCCCGAACATCGACTTCGGTACGCCATAAGCCGCGCGTACGCCCCCGTCGGCGTCGGCGATGAGGGTGAACGGCAGGCCGTACTTCTTGGCGAACCGGTCGTGCGCGGCCACCGAGTCCGAGCTGACCCCGATCACCTGCGCGCCCGCTTCGGCGAAGGCGTCGTGGGAGTCGCGGAAGGCGCACGCCTCGCGGGTGCAGCCCGGGGTCTCGTCCTTGGGGTAGAAGTAGAGCACCACGACCTTCTCGCCGCGGAAGGCCGAGAGGGTCACCGGGGTTCCGTCCTGGTCCGGCAGGGTGAAGTCGGGGGCGGTGTCGCCGACGCCGATAGCAGCCATGGACGCGACAGTACCGCCTATTGTGACCCGATGGCCGTGCGGACGATCATAAAAATCGACACCGATCTGTCAAGGCAGGTCGCGGAGCTGATCGCCGCCGCGGTCGACCGGAATGAGGCCATCGGTCTGGTCGGCCCGATAAGTCCCGAGGACTATCAGGATTACCTGGATGACCTCCTCGACCAGGCGGTTCGGGGCGACGCGGGTGTGGTCGCGGCGATCGAGGCCGGTGCCGTCCTCGGCAGTGCACAGTGGACTCGCAGCGCGTACCGGACTCGCCGGGTGTTCGGCGAGATGGACCGCGTGGTGGTGACCCCTGCGCAGCGCGGCCGGGGCATCGGAAAGCAGCTGGTCACCGCCGTCGTACGGGACGCACAGGAACACGGGATCGAACTGCTCGGGCTGGAAGTACGCGGTAACAACCACGGTGCGATCGCACTATATGAAGACTGCGGCTTCGGGCGTACCGGTAAATGGGAGAACGCCGTGGCCGTGGGGCAGGACCGGCACGACGTCATCCTGATGGCCCGCGAGCTGTACCGGCCGCCGGGTGTTCGCTTGCACGGCGAATCGGCGTAACCTTCCACCGGGGGGCTACCGAGGAGGATACGGACATGCGCTGGGTGTGGCTGATCGTCGGGATCCTGGTCTTCCTGATGGGTACATTGTGGACGTTGCAGGGCCTCGACCTGGTCGGCGGCAGCCCGATGAGCGGCGTGACGCTCTGGGCGATCGTCGGGCCAATCGTCGCGGTCATCGGGCTCGTGCTGGCCGGGATCGGGCTGCGTAAGAAGAGCGCCGGTGTCTGACCCGCTCGACCGCGTCCGGGCGCTGTGCCTGGCCCAGCCCGACGCCACCGAGCGGCTCAGCCACGGCGAGCCGTCCTGGTTCGTCCGCGACAAGCGGCAGTTCGTCATGTACGCCGACCACCACCACGACGACCGCGTGGCGTTCTGGTGCGCAGCCCCGCCGGGTGCGCAGGAGGCGTACGTGGCAGAGGCGCCGCAGCGGTATTTCCGGCCGCCGTACGTCGGTCATCGCGGGTGGCTCGGCGTGTACCTCGACGCCGACCCGGACTGGGACGAAATTGCCGAGATCATCGCCGACGCCTACAAAACGATCGAGACCAAACGTTAGAGGGCGGCGAGAAGGATGTCGGGTGGCGGCACCGCGCCGACGTCTCCGACCGTCGTGAGCGCGACGGCCGCGAGCGCGTGGCCGAGCCGCAAGCGGTCCTCCTCGCGTACGCCGTGGAGGACCCCGAAGAGGTAGCCGGCGGCGAAGGCGTCACCGGCGCCCACCGGCTCGACGACGTCGACGCTGGGTGCCGGCACGAAGACCGCACCCGTCGAGCCGAACGAGGTCGCACCGACCGCACCGTCCTTCACGACCAGCGTCGCGCACTTCGGCAACACGTCGCGCACCTCGCCGGGCGTACGCGCGCCCCACAGGGTGGTGGCTTCGTCGAGGCCGACGAAGACGAGATCGGCCTGGTTCGCCAGCGTGGCGAGTTCGGTAGCCGCGCGCGATACCGGCCAGAGGCGGGAACGGTAGTTGACGTCGAAGCTGTACAACGCCCCGGCGACCGGGCGCGCCGCCAGTCCGTGGGCGACCAGGGCCGCGCACGACGACGACAGGGCTGGTGTGATGCCGCTGAGGTGGACGATCCGGGCCGCCCACGGCTGCGACCACACCGACGAGTCCATAGTGGACGCTGCCGATCCGGCGCGGTAGTAGTGGACACGCGTACCGGCGGGCGACGGATCCTTGAAGTAGACGCCCGTGGGAACGTCCGGGCACACCTCCAGGAAACACGCGACCCCCGACGCCGCCAGGAAGGACGAGATCAGCTCGCCGAACGGGTCGGCGCCGATCCGCGCCACGTAGGCGACGCTGCGCCCGAGCCGGGCCAGGTAGGCGGCCACGTTCGCCTCCGCGCCCGCGACACCGAGCGCGAGCCGCGGCCCCTGGTTCAGCGGGCGGGGCGGATCGGGCGAGGCGACGGCCATCGCCTCACCGATGGTGAGGAGGTCGAAGGTCACGGTGCCCATCCCACCACAGACTTATTCCGCTGGACTACCACGCCGCTTCGGAACATGCGGGCGGTACGGGCTGACGGTCGGCTCGCCCGCCAGCCAGAACCGCCACGGCCGCTCCTTCTCGCGGCTCACACCCACTCTCGGTCCGGCCTCGATGCGCCCCGGCGGACCCGACCGCGCCTCTAGGCGTACCCATGAATGGAAGAGATCGAGACCGTTCGCCGCGCCGTCCAGGCCGAGGGTCGCGGCCAGGCGCGCGGGACCTCGCGCCAGGTCACGATCGACGGGTACGCGCGGACGACGAGCCCGCGCAGCGTCGAGCCCGGCCACGACCTCGCCGGCGCGCAGGAGCACGGCGGCGGCCTCCCCGTCGGCGCCCGCGGTGACGTTGAGGCACCAGTGCATGCCGTAGGTGAAGTAGACGTAGAGGAAGCCGGCCGGGCCGAACATGACGGCGTTGCGCGGAGTGCGCCCACGGTACGCGTGCGACGCGGCGTCGTCGGCACCCCGGTACGCCTCGACCTCGGTCAGGCGGACGGTGACGCCGTCGGCGGTGATGTGCCAGCCGAGCAGTTCGCGGGCCGCCTCGTCGACGCGAGCGGCGGGCAGGTCTCGAAAATCCATCGGCCTCAGCTTGCCATGGCGGTCCGACAGTCCTGAGCGACATTGTGCGGACGCGTTGGTTGGTGTTTAAGTATGTCTATGTATGAGCGTGCTTTCTCCCGGCGCGCGATCCTCACCGCGCTCTGCCTCGTCGCCACCACTGCCGTCGCCCTGCCCGCGACGCCGGCCGCGGCCGCGACCACCATCACGATCAACGGCACCGCCGCCGGCCGGACGTTCGACGGCGTCGGTGCGATCAGCGGGGGCGGCGGCAACAGCCGGCTGCTCTTCGACTACCCCGAACCGCAGCGCAGCCAGATCCTCGACTACCTGTTCCGGCCCAACTACGGCGCCGCCGTCCAGATCATGAAGCTGGAGGTCGGCGGCGACACCAACTCGACCAGCGGGGCCGAGAAGAGCCACAAGCACACCGCCGCCGACCTCAACTGCAACCGCGGCTACGAATGGTGGCTGGCCGAGCAGGCCAAGGCGCGCAACCCGAACATCAAGCTGGTCGGGCTGGCCTGGGGCGCGCCCGGCTGGATCGGCAACGGGACGTTCTTCTCCACCGACATGATCAACTACTACGTCGCGTGGCTCGACTGCGCCCGGGTCAACCACGGGCTGACCATCGACTACCTGGGCGGCTGGAACGAGCGCGGCTTCAACAAGACGTGGTTCCAGAACCTCAAGTCGACGCTGAACGCCCGCGGCTACAGCAACGTGCAGGTGATCGCCGACGACACCAGCTTCGCCCCCGCCGACCAGGTCGTCACCGATCCGGCGTTCGCCGCCGCCGTGGACGTCCTCGGCTCGCATTACGTCTGCGGCTACCGCAGCGCTCAGACGAACTGCCCCAGTTCCGCCAACGCGATCGCGTCCGGCAAGAAGATCTGGGCCAGCGAGAACGGCTCCGACGACTACAACGCCGGCGCGGTCGCCCTGGCTCGCGGTATCAACCGCGGGTACATCGACGGCCGGATGACGGCGTACCTCAACTGGCCGGTGATCGCGGCCATCACGCCGAACATCCCGTTCCCCACCATGGGCGTCGCCGTGGCCGCCCAGCCGTGGTCGGGCGCGTACTCGGTGGGCAAGAACGCCTGGGTCATGGCGCACACGACCCAGTTCACCGCGCCCGGCTGGCGCTACCTCGACTCCGCTTCGGGCTACCTCGGCGGCAACCGGGTCAACGGCAGCTACGTCAGCCTGCGCCATCCGACGAACAACACCTACAGCACGATCATCGAGACGATGGACGCGACCGCGGCGCAGACGTTCACCGCGACCGTGACCGGCGGCCTGTCCACCGGCCAGGTGCATATCTGGTCCACCCGGGTCGGTTCGTCGAGTTCTTCGGAGTTGTTCGTCCACAGCGCCGATGTGACGCCGTCGGGCGGCACCTTCACCATCACGCTGCAACCCGGGTTCGTCTACACGCTGAGCACCACGACCGGGCAGGGCAAGGGAACCGCCAGCTCTCCGGCGGCCGCTGCCATGGCGCTGCCGTATTCGGATTCGTATGACGCCGTGCCGGTCGGCGGCGAGGCCCGGTACCTCGCCGACATGCAGGGTGCGTTCGAGGTCGTCACATGCGGTGGTGGCCGCTCCGGGCGGTGCGTACGCCAGATGTCGCCCCGGGCCCCGATCACCTGGGACGCCCTGAGCGACCCGTACGCCCTCCTCGGCGACATCGGCTGGTCCAACTACCGGATCTCGTCCGACATCCTCCTTGAAACGGCCGGGTACGCCGAAATCATCGGCCGGGCGACGTGGCAACATGCGTTCGGCCCAGCCGGGCTGGACGCGTACTACCTGCGCGCCAGCAACACCGGTGCGTGGACGCTGTTCCGCAACGACACCAACAACGTCATGACCGCCGTACGCTCCGGAACCGTTGCGGCACTGGGCACCAATACGTGGCACACCCTGGCACTGACGTTCTCCGGCAGCACCATCACCGCGCAGATCGACGGTACGACGGTCACTACGCTGACCGACACGGCGTGGAGCGTCGGCCAGGTCGGCATCGGCACCAGCCAGACCGAGACGGCGCAGTTCGACAACCTCAGCATCACGCCCGTCGCCGGGCCGCCGCCCCCGGTCAGCGGGCGTCTCGTCGGCGTCGGCTCGGGCCGCTGCCTCGACGTGCCCAACCAGTCGCAGACCAACGGCACCCGGCTCGTCATCTGGGACTGCAACGGCGGCGCCAACCAGAACTGGACCCAGCTGGCCAACGGCGGCCTGCAGGTCTACGGCACCAAGTGCCTCGACGTCCTGAACCAGAGCACCACGCCGGGCGCGGCCGTGGCCATCTGGGACTGCAACGGCGGCGCGAACCAGCGCTGGACGTTCAACGCCGACGGGACCATCGTCGGTGTCCAATCTGGACTCTGCCTCGACGTCACCGGCGCGGGCACCGCCAACAACACCCCGGTCGAGATCTGGACCTGCAACGGCGGCAGCAACCAGCGCTGGACCCGCTGACCGCTGACCCCTGACCCGCCTGACCCGCCATGATCCCGGTTAGATCAGGGATATTGCACGGATCTTGGGCCAAGATCTGTGCAATATCCCTGATCTAACCGGGATCATGGCGGCGCTGGGGCGCTGGACCAACGCTGGGCGCTGTCCAGACGAAAGCGCTGTCCACTCAGGACAGCGCCCAGTCCTTCAGGTGCGATTCGACCGCGGCCAGTTGCGCGGCGACGGCGTCGGGCCCGGTCGAGCCGGGCGTCTTGCGAGCCGCCAGCGCCGATTCGACGCTGAGCACCTCGCGTACGCCGCCGTCCAGCTCGGGCGTCACCGAAGCCAGGTCGGCCTCGGTGACCTCGTGCAGCTCGCAACCGCGTGCGGCGCAGAGGGCCACCAGCCGTCCGGTGATCTCGTGCGCCTCACGGAACGGTACGCCCTTGCGTACCAGCCAATCGGCGACCTCGGTGGCGAGCGAGTAGCCGACCGGCGCGGCGACGGCCAGGCGGCCGGCGTGCACGGTCATGGTCGCGACCATCCCCGTCATCGCCGGGAGCACCAGCGACAGGGTGTCGATGGCGTCGAAGGCCGGCTCCTTGTCCTCCTGCATGTCCCGGTCGTAGGTGAGCGGCAGGCCCTTCAGCATCGTCAGGACCGTCACCAGCCCGCCGATCAGCCGGCCGGCCTTGCCCCGGGCCAGCTCGGCGATGTCCGCGTTCTTCTTCTGCGGCATGATCGACGATCCGGTGGCGTACGCGTCGTCGAGGGTGACCCAGCCGAACTCCTGCGACGTCCACAGGACGATCTCCTCACCGAGCCGGCTCAGGTGTACGCCCAGCAGCGCGGTGATGAAAAGGAACTCGGCGACGAAGTCACGGTCGGAGACGGCGTCCATCGAATTGGCGAACGGCGCCGCGAACCCCAGTTCCGAGGCGACGAACGCCGGATCCAGCGGCAGCGACGAGCCCGCGAGCGCACCGGCGCCCAGCGGCGACACCGCCGTACGCCGGTCCCAGTCGCGCAGCCGGTCCAGATCGCGCAGCAGCGGCTGCACATGGGCGAGCAGCCAATGCCCGAAGGTGACCGGCTGGGCGTGTTGCACATGGGTCATGCCCGGAGCCGGCGTCGCCACGTGCTGCGAAGCCTGGGCCGTCAGCGCCGAAGCTAAGTCCACAATGGACGAGGACAGGTGCTGGGCGTTGTCCCTCAGATACAGGCGCAGATCGGTGGCGACCTGGTCGTTGCGGCTGCGTCCGGCCCGCAGCTTGCCGCCGAGCGTACCGAGCCGCTCCACGAGGCCGCGCTCCAGCGCGGTGTGCACATCCTCGTCGGCCGGTGTCGGCTGGAACGCACCGCTGGCGACGTCGGCCGCGAGGGCGTCCAGCCCGGCCAGCATCTGCGTCACCTCGGCCGGCGTCAGCAGTCCGGCGGTCGCGAGTACCCGAGCGTGAGCTTTCGACGCCGCCAGGTCGTAGGGCGCCAGGCGCCAGTCGAAGTGAACGCTCAGGCTGAGGGCGGCCAGCGCTTGCGCCGGCCCGCCCTCGAACCGCCCGCCCCAGAGCTTCATCGGATCACCTTTCGCGGATCGCCTCGCCGGACGCGTTGATCATGATGTTCGGGGGGTCGACACGCCGCAAAGCAACACCCCAAGTTCATGATCAACGCGGTCGGAGGCGGGGTCGGGGAGGATCAGGCCGACAGTCGGGCGTCGCGGGCGGCGGCCAGGCGGGACGGCAGGCCCCACAGGTCGACGAAGCCGCGGGCGAGCGACTGGTCGAACAGGTCGCCCTCGTCGTACGTGGCGAGGCTGAAGTCGTACAGCGACGCCTCGGAGCGGCGGCCGGTGACGACGGCCCGCCCGTGGGCCAGCGTCATACGGATCTCGCCGGACACGTGCTGCTGCGACTCTTCGATGAACGCCTCCAGCGACTGCTTCAGCGGCGAGAACCACAGGCCGTCGTAGGTCAGCTCGGCCCAGCGCTGGTCGACCGACTTCTTGAAGCGGGCCAGGTCGCGCTCGACGGTGACGTTCTCCAGCTCCTGGTGCGCGGTGATGAGCGCGATCGCGCCCGGCGCCTCGTAGATCTCGCGGCTCTTGATGCCGACCAGGCGGTCTTCCACCAGGTCGATGCGGCCCACGCCGTGGGCACCGGCCCGGGAGTTCAGCTGCGCGATCGCCTCGAACGGGGTCACCGTCTCACCGTCGATCGCGACCGGGCGGCCCTGGTCGAAGGTGATGACGACCTCGTCGGCCTCGCGCGGCAGGGACGGATCGGCGGTGTAGGCGTAGACGTCCTCGATCGGGCCGTTCCAGATGTCCTCCAGGAAACCGGTCTCCACGGCCCGGCCGAAGATGTTCTGGTCGACCGAGTACGGCGACTTCTTCGACTGGTCGATGGGCAGGCCGCGGCTCTCGGCGTACGCGATGGCCTTGTCGCGCGTCCACGCGAAGTCCCGCGCCGGGGCGACCACCTTGAGGTCCGGGGCGAGCGCCCCGATGCCGACCTCGAAGCGGACCTGGTCGTTGCCCTTGCCGGTGCAGCCGTGCGACACGACCGTGCCGCTGTAGCGCCGGGCCGCGGCGACCAGGTGCTTGACGATCAGCGGCCGCGACAGCGCGCTGACGAGCGGGTAGCGGTCCATGTAGAGGGCATTGGCCCGGATCGCCGGCAGGCAGAAGTCGGCGGCGAACTCCACGCGCGCGTCGATCACCTCGGACTCCACCGCGCCGCAGGCGAGCGCCCGCTTGCGGATGACCTCCATGTCCTCGCCGCCCTGGCCGACGTCGACGGCGACCGCGATGACCTCGGCCCCCATCTTCTCGGCCAGGTAGGGTATCGCGACGGACGTGTCGAGCCCGCCGGAGTAGGCCAGTACGACCCGCTCGGTCATGATGCTGCTCCTTCGATGTCGGCCCAGCCGGCGAACTTCGCCGCCAGGTCGGCCCCCGTGGTCGAGGGCCGGGCCACGATGAAAATGGTGTCGTCGCCGGCGATGGTGCCGGCGATGTCCGGAAGGCCGCTGCGGTCGATGGCGCTGGCCAGGAATTGCGCCGCGCCCGGCGGCGTCCGCAGCACGGTGATGTTGCCGCTGTGATCGGTGCCGGTCAGCAGCTCACGCAGCAGACGGATCAGCCGGGCCCGGGCCTGCTCGGCCGGGCGCAGCGCCCGCGTGCCGTCCTCCGGGATCAGGTAGACACCACCGACCTTGATCGCCCGCAGCTCCTCCAGGTCGCGCGAGAGGGTCGCCTGGGTGACCTGGACTCCGTCGGCGGCGAGCAACTCGGCCAGCTCGGTCTGCGAGCGGACCGAGCCGCCCCGGATGAGCTCCTCGATGCGCGCATGCCGCGCGGTCCTGGTCTGCGGTGCGGTCACGGTGGTCACTCCCCGTCGGGTCCGGCCAGCAGGAAGCTCAGCAGCGCCTTCTGCGCATGCAGGCGGTTCTCCGCCTGGTCGAGCACGGCGCTGTGCGGCCCGTCCAGCACCGCGTCGGTGATCTCCTCACCCCGGTGCGCCGGCAGGCAGTGCAGGACGATCGCCGCCGGGTCCGCGTACCCGAGAAGTTCCTCGTTCACCTGGTACGCCCGGAACGGCCCGACCCGGTCGAGACCGTCGTTCTCCTGCCCCATCGACGTCCAGGTGTCGGTGGCCAGCACGTTCGCGCCCCGCGCCGCCTCGGCGGGGTCGGCCACGACCGCCACCGAGCCGCCGGTGCCGACCGCGATCTTCTCCGCGTCGGCGAGCACCGCCGGATCCGGCAGGAAACCCAGCGGCGACGCGATGCGGACGTGCATTCCGCCCATCGCCCCGGCGAGCAGCGACGAGTGCGCCATGTTGTTGGCACCGTCGCCGAAGAACGCCATCGTCACGCCGGCCGTACGCCCGAAGCGCTCGCGTACGGTCAGCAGATCGGCGAGCAGCTGGCACGGGTGGAATCCGTCGGTCAGCGCGTTGATGACCGGAACCGTCGCACCCTGCGCCAGCTCGGCCAGGCGCTCATCGCCGTAGGTACGCATGACGATGGCGCTGACATAGCGGGACAGCACCCGGCCGGTGTCGGCCAGCGTCTCGCCGCGGCCCAGATGCGTACCGGCGGTGTCGACAGTGATCGCGTGGCCGCCGAGATCGCTGATGCCGACCTCGAACGAGATGCGCGTACGCAGGGACTGCTTGTCGAATACGACGGCGACCGAGCGCGGCCCTTGCAGCGGGCGGTGCCGCCACCGGCCGGCCTTCATCCGGATCGCCAGGTCCAGCACCGCGGCCTGCTCGGCCGGGCTCAGGTCATCGTCACGCAGGAAGTGTCGAGTCATGACGCATTGTCCAACGCCGATGGCAATGCCGAAAGAAGAGCGTCGATCTGGTCGGCCGAGACGATCAGCGGCGGGGCTAGCCGCAGGACGTCGGGCTGGCATGGGTTCACGATGAATCCGGCTTCCCGCAACAGCTCTGCGACCTGCAAAGCGATGGGTGCAGTCAGCTGTACGCCCAGCAGCAGCCCGGCTCCCCGGACGTGATCCACCTGCGGGAGGGTTTCGATCCCGCGCCGCAGCCGCTCGCCGACGCGCTTGACGTGATCGAGCAGGCCCTCGCCCGCGATGGTCCGCAGCACCGCCAAGCCGGCCGCGCAGGCGACCGGGTTACCGCCGAACGTCGTGCCGTGGTGGCCGGGCTTCAGCAAGCCGGCTGCGCCGCCGGGGTGGCGCAGAGCGAAAGCGCCGTCGGCGAACGAAATGACGGCACCGATCGGCAGGCCGCCGCCGAGCCCCTTGGCGAGGGTGACGACGTCGGGGGCGATGCCCTCGGCCTGGCTCGCGAACCAGTGCCCGGTACGCCCGACGCCCGTCTGCACCTCGTCGAGCACCAGCAGCGTGCCCGTCTTCTCGGTCAGCGCGCGTACGCCGGCCAGGTAGCCGGGGGGCGGTACGACGACGCCGCCCTCCCCCTGGATCGGTTCGAGTATCACCATCGCGGTCCGATCCGTGACCGCGGCCGCCATCGCGTCGAGGTCGCCGAACGGAACGTGGGTCACCTCGGCCGGCAGCGGCAGGAAAGGATTGCGCTTGGCCGCCTGGCCGGTCAGGGCCAGGGCGCCCATGGTCCGGCCGTGGAACGCGCCCTGGCAGGCCACGATGTGCCGGCGGCCGGGCTGGCCGGGCTCGGCGTCCACGAGCCGGGAGATCTTGAACGCGGCCTCGTTGGCCTCGGCACCGGAGTTGCAGAACAGCACCCGGCCGGGCCGCCCGCTGAGGGTCAGCAACAGCTCGGCCAGCGCGATCGGCGGCTCGGCGGCGAAGAAGTTGCTGACGTGGCCGAGCTTGCCGATCTGCTCGGTCACGGCGGCGACCACCGCCGGGTGGCCGTGGCCGAGGGCGTTGACGGCGATGCCGGACAGGAAGTCCACATAGGACTTTCCGGCCTCGTCCACCACGACCGCGCCGCGGCCTTCGACCAGCCCGAGGGAGGGGGTTCCGTAGTTGTCGGCCAGCGTCGCCGACCACCGGTCGATCAAAGTCACGGCGTCACCATCGTTCCGTGTCCGGCTTCGGTGAAGATCTCCAGCAGCGTCGAGTGCGGCGTACGCCCGTCGACCACGTGAGCCGCCGGTACGCCGCCCCGCACCGCGCGCAGGCACGCCTCCATCTTGGGTACCATGCCGTCGGCGAGGTCGGGCAGCATCTTCTCCAAAGCGTCGGCGCTGAGCTCCGAGATGAGGCTGGACGTATCCGGCCAGTCGGCGTAGAGGCCGGCCACGTCGGTCAGCACGACGAGCTTGCGTGCGCCGAGGGCAACGGCCAGGGCCGCGGCGGCGGTGTCAGCGTTGAGGTTGTGCAAGACCCCGTCGGCGTCCGGCGCGACCGTCGACACCACCGGGATCTGGCCGGCGGCCAACACGTGGTGCACAACTGTCGGGTCGACATCATCGACATCACCCACCTGGCCGATGTCGACCGGCTGACCGTCCACCACTGCGGCCCGGCGTACCGCGGTGAACAGGCCACCGTCGGAGCCGGACAGTCCCACGGCCTTGGGCCCGTTGTGCTTGTTGACCTGCGCGACCAGCTCCTGGCCGACCTGGCCGACGAGAACCATCCGCACGATGTCCATCGCCGCGGGCGTGGTGACCCGCAGCCCGCCGCGAAACTCGCTGGCCAGGCCGACCCGGTCGAGCATCGCCGAGATCTGCGGGCCGCCGCCGTGCACCACGACCGGCTGGAGCCCAGCCGCACGCAGGAAGACCATGTCGGCCGCGAACGACTCCGACCGCTCTGGCGAGACCATGGCGTTGCCGCCGAACTTCACGACCGTGATGGCGCCCCGGAAGCGGCTGAGCCACGGCAGCGCCTCCACGAGCACCGCCGCCTTCTGCTCGGCGCTCAGCCCACCCACAACCCGATCAGGCCCGTCCATGATCCCGTTAAGATCAGGGATACTGCACGGATCTTGGGCCAAGATCCGTGCAGTATCCCTGATCTTAACGGGATCATGGGCCGCGGGATCATGGGCCGCGGGATCATGGGGCGCGGGATCATGGACGCTCACGAGGAGTACTCCGAGTTCTCGCGGACGTAGCCGATCGACAGGTCGTTCGTCAGCACGGTCGCGGCGGCCGGCCCGGCGTTGAGGTCGATGACCACGCGGATGGCCGCGCCGCTGAGGTCCACTTTGGACCGATCCTCGGCCGCGGCACCCTCACGGCAGACCCACACGCCGTTGATGGCGACGTCGATGCGGTCCGGGTCGAAGGCGGCGTCGGTGGTGCCGACCGCGGCGAGTACCCGGCCCCAGTTGGGGTCGTTGCCGAAGAACGCGCACTTGACCAGGTTGTTGCGGGCGACCGAGCGGCCGACCGCGACGGCGTCGTCCTCGTCGGCGGCGTTGACCACCTCGATGGCGATCTGCTTCGTGGCCCCTTCGGCGTCGGCGAGCAGCTGCTCGGCGAGGTCCTGGCAGGCCAGCGTCACGGCCGCGGTCAGCTCCTCGACCGGCGGCTGTACGCCGGACGCTCCGCTGGCCAGCAACAGCACGGTGTCGTTGGTCGACATGGCACCGTCGGAGTCGAGCCGGTCGAACGTGACCCGGCAGGCCCCCCGCAGCGCCTCGTCGAGGTCCGACGAGCCGGCGACGGCGTCTGTGGTGAGGACGACCAGCATCGTGGCGAGCCCCGGAGCGAGCATGCCCGCGCCCTTCGCCATGCCGCCGACGGTCCAGCCGTCCCCGGGGATCACCGTGTTCTTCGCGACCGTGTCGGTCGTCATGATGGCCTCGGCGGCCAGCCCGCCACCGTCGGCGTCGAGGTTCTTGACCGCCGCCGTCACCCCGTTGAGGATCTTCGGCAGCGGCAGGCGCTCACCGATCAGCCCGGTCGAGCAGACCGCGACCTCGCCGGCGCCGAGCAGCATCCGCTTGGCGCCCGGCCCGCGCAGCGCGGCCGCCACGTGCTCGGCCGTCGCGTGGGTGTCCTGGAATCCGGCCGGGCCGGTGCAGGCGTTGGCGCCGCCCGAGTTCAGCACGACCGCCTTCAGTACGCCGCCCTTGAGAACCTGGCGGCTCCACAGAACCGGCGCGGCCTGTACGCGGTTGGCGGTGAAGACCCCGGCCGCGGTGGCGTCGGGGCCGTCGTTGACGACGAGGGCGAGGTCGGGCCGGCCGCTGCTCTTGATACCGGCGGCGATGCCGGCGGCGCGGAAGCCCAGGGGTGCGGTCACGGACATGCGATCACCTGACTCCGTAGGCCGTCAGACCGGTCGTCTCCGGCCGGCCGAGCATGAGGTTGGCGCACTGCACGGCCTGGCCGGCGGCGCCCTTGCCGAGGTTGTCGAGGGCACTGGTCACGATCACCCGGCCGCTGTCCACGTCGACGGCGGCCTGCAGATGGCAGCTGTTGGAGCCGAGCGTCGCCCCGGTGTGCGGCACTACTCCATCGGGCAGTACGGTCACGAACGGCTCATCGGCGTACGCGTCGGAAAGGACCGAGCGAACGACGGCGGCCGTGATGTCGCAGCTGGTCGCGCGACCGGTGACGGTCGCGAGAATGCCGCGCGGCAGCGGAGCGAGGATCGGCGTGAAGGACAGCGACCGCGCGCCCGTCGCCTGCTTGATTTCCGGCACGTGCTGGTGCGCGCCGACCTTATACGGGCTCAGGTCGCCCATGACCTCGGCGCCGAGCAGGTGCTGTTGGGGCGCCCGCCCCGCACCGGTCGTTCCGCTGGCTGCGACGACCACGACGTCGCGGTCCTCGATCAGGCCGGCGGCGATCAGCGGGGCCAGTGCGAGCGTGGTCGCGACGGCGTAGCAGCCCGTCGCCGCGACCCGGTCCGACGCGGCGATGAGCGCTCGCTGCCCGGGCAGTTCCGGCAGCCCGTACGTCCAGGTGCCCGCGTGCTCGCCCCCGTAATAGCGCTGCCACTCATCGTAATTCCGCAGCCGGAAATCCGCACCAAGATCCACAATCTTGGTCGACAGCTCGCGCGCCAGCTCCGCCGACTCGCCGTGCGGCAGCGCCAGGAAGACCAGGTCCGCCTCGTTCAGCGCCCGCGGATCGGTCTCACTGAGCACCAGGGCCAGGCCGGCCAGCTGCGGGTGTACGCCGGCCAGAGGCCGGCCGGCTTGCGAATGCGCGGTCGCGAGGCGTACGCCGAAGTCGGGGTGGTTCGCCAGGATACGCAGCAGTTCCCCGCCGGCGTACCCGCTCGCCCCCGCAACCGCGACTGTGATGCCCATACCGTCCTCCGCAACTTTATGCGTTATGAGCATACAGTCGGAGGTATGATCATGCAATTGAGGGCTGCGTCACTCCCCCGTCCGGGTCATCAAAGTGACACCGGTGCGCCGTCCCCCGGGCTCGATCGCATCGGCTACCTTGGGCTGGCTCACCCCTATACCGGAGGCCCTCATGCCCGACGCCACCAAGGTGCTCCGCCCCCGCCGCCGGCTGTGGCTGCTCGGCGGCCTGGCCTTCGTGCTGGCGCTGATCGGTCTGGGCGTCGGCAGCCTCGCGGCCAGGATTGAGGGATTGCCGGAAACCAAGCCCTCCAACGTTTCCGCGTCGCCGACCGACACGCCGCAGCAATCGCCGTCACCCTCGCCGTCGCCGTCACCGTCCATTCCGGACGGTTCCATCGCGATACCGGAGGTCGTCGGCGAGCGGCTGCCGGAGGCCGACCGGATCCTCAAGGACGCCGGCTTCACCAACCTGAAGCTCAGCGACGCCAGCGGCCAGAACCGCATCGTGATCGACAAGAACAACTGGCTGGTGGCCGCGGTCGAGCCGGCCGGATACACCGACTCGCTCACCAAGCCGCTCACGCTGAAAGTCCGCAAGCCGACGGACGGCAAGGGCAGCCAGACCGTCGAGGCCGGCGTGATGCCCGACGTCGTGTGCAAGGACCTCCAAGACGCACAGGACGCCATCAAGAAGGCCGGCTTGCGGGTCGTCGTCGCCGAGGACGCCTCCGGCAAGCATCGCTCGACCTTCTTCGCCCGCGACTGGATCGTCATCTCGCAGTCCGAGCGCGCCGGCGCCACACCGACCGCGTTCACGAAGATCACACTGCGCGTGGTCCGCTACGCCGAGCCCACCGGTGACTCCGGCTGCGAAAGCTGATTACTCCGGCCGTGGTTCCAGAGTTCTGTCCCGTCGAACGAGGGCCGGTGGCAAGCAAGCCGCCGGCCCATTCGAGACGGTGCGGGTCAGGCGCCGCGGAGAGTGGCGCCGAATCGCTGGGCGGCGACCGTGACGGCGGCGTCCCGGGCGGCGACGGCCTCCTCGACCGTCAGCGTCCGATCGCCCCGGAACACCAAGTTGTACGCCAGACTCCGCAGACCCGGTCCGACGCCGGTGTAGACGTCGAAGAGGCGTACGGACTCCAGCAGATCTCCGGCACCCTCGCGCAGGGCGGCTTCGACCTCGGCCGCGGGGACGGACGCGTCGACGACCAGTGCGACGTCGATGAGGGCGGGCGGGAAGTTGGACAGCGCAGGCGGCGGGGTCACGCCCGGCAGCGGTACGCCGTCCAGGTTCAGCTCCATGGCGCACGTACGCTTCGGCAGGTCCTGATCCGCGCAGACGGCCGGGTGCAGCTCGCCGGCGTACCCGATGACGGTGCCGCCGACCGAGATCGACGCGCACCGGCCGGGGTGCCACGGAGCCTGCTCGGCCGCGGCGACGGCCACGGACGGCGCCGGTACGCCCGCCGCAGCGAGCGCGTCCCGGGCGGCCTGAACGGCGTCGGCCCAGTCGGCCGGGCGGCCGGAGCCCCACCAGCCGGCCGGCTCCAGCGGCGCGCCGGTGAGGACGACGGCGACGTGCCAGGGCTGGCGCGGCACCGACTGCTGCGCCCGCGCCCAGTCCTCTTCGGACGGTGGGCCGTCGACGCCCATCGCCGGCGGTGCGCCGGCCGACTCCGGGGCGCGGAACACCAGGCCCTGCTCGAAGAGGGCGACGTCGCGCTGACCGCGGCCGACGTTGCGCTTGAGGGTGGCCAGCAGCGGCGGCAGGAGCGAAGTACGCATCAGTGGCTCCTCCTCCGACAGTGGGTTGGCCAGCCGGACGGCGTCGGTCGGCAGGCCCAGGGCCGACAGCGCGGCCGCCGAGACGAACGGGTACGACAGAACCTCGACGTAACCCTGCTCCGCCAGCGCCCGGCCGACGGTGCGACGGCGGCGCTGGCGTGCAGTAAGGCCGCGGCCGGGCGGTGCGATCGGCAGGACGCTGGGCACCTTGTCGAAGCCGTCCAGCCGCACGACCTCCTCGACGAGGTCGGCCGGCTGCACGAGATCGGGGCGCCAGCTCGGCGGCACGACGTCCAGCCGGTCGCCGTACTGGACGACCGAGCAGCCCACCGCCGAGAGCAGCTCGGCGACGCGGTCGTCGGCGTACTCCACGCCGATCAGCCGGGTCGCCAGCTGCGGGTCCAGGCGGACGGCCGCCGGAGCCGGTGGGGCGTTGAAGTCGAGGATCTCGGCACCGGCCTCGCCGCCGCCGTACTCGGTCAGCAGCGCGGTCGCCCGGGCGATCGCGACCAGGCACAGCTCGCGGTCGACGCCGCGTTCCCAGCGCTTGGCCGCCTCGCTGAACAGCTTGTGCCGCCGCGCGGTACGCCCGACCATCACCGGATCCCAGTGCGCGGCTTCGAACAGGACCGTGGTCGTACCCTCGACGACCTCGCTGGTCTGGCCGCCCATGACGGCAGCGAGCGAGATAGGACCGCTGCTGTCGCAGATCACCATGTCCTCGGCGGCGAGCGTACGGGCGGCACCGTCCAATGTGGTCAACTTCTCGCCGTCGTACGCCCTGCGCACCACCAGCGGCCCGTCGACCCGGTCGGCGTCGAAAGCGTGCATCGGCTGGCCGAGTTCGAGCATCACGTAGTTCGTGATGTCGATCGGCAGGCCCAGGGTCCGGATGCCGGCGGTGGTCAGGCGGCGGGCCATGAAGTCGGGCGTCGGCGCCTTCGGATCGACACCGCGGATGAGGCGGGCGGCGAACCGGTCGCAGCCGATCGGATCCTCGACCGTGATCGGCCAGGCCGGCTGCTCGGTCGGCCCCTCGGCCGCGGCCAGGCCCGGATCGCGCAACTCGGCCCCGAACGCGTGCGACAGCTCCCGGGCCAGGCCGCGTACGGACATCTGGTAGCCGCGGTCGGGGGTCGGCGTGACCTCCAAGAGCACGTCGTCCAGGCCGACGATGGACCGGGCGTCGGTGCCGGGCGGCTCGGGCGTGTCGGCGGGCAGCACGATGATGCCCTCGTGCTCGTCGCTGATGCCCAGCTCGCGCGCCGAGCAGATCATGCCGGCCGAGGTGTGGCCGTAGGTCTTGCGAACCCCGACCCTGAAGCCGCCGGGCAGCTCGCCGCCGGGCAGGATCACCACGACGAGGTCGCCGGCGACGAAGTTGGTGGCGCCGCAGACGATCTCCTGCGGGACTGACTGCCCTCCTGGCGGCTCGGGCGAGCCCTCCCCGGCGGAGCCGTTGGCTTTGCCGACGTCGACGGTGCAGAACCGGATGGGCTTCTTGAACCCGGTCAGCTCCGCCACGGTCAGCACCTTGCCGACGACCAGTGCGCCCTTCACCGTCGACCGCTGGTCCACGACGTGCTCGACCTCGATGCCGAGGTTGTTGAGCGCGAGATCCAGCTGCTCGGCCGTGACGTCGGCCGGCAGCTCGACGTACTCGCGCAGCCAGGACAGACCCACCCGCATCTCAGTGCACCTCCATGCCGAACGCGCGGGTGAACCGCACATCGCCCTCGATCATCTCGCGCATGTCGCCCAGCCCGTTGCGGAACATGAGCGTCCGGTCGATGCCCATGCCGAACGCGAATCCGGAGTAGACGTCCGGGTCGATGCCGCACGCGCGCAGCACGTTGGGGTTGACCATGCCGCAGCCGCCCCACTCCACCCACTGTGGACCGTTGCGGTGCTCGGCGAACCACACGTCGAACTCGGCCGACGGCTCCGTGAACGGGAAGTAGTGCGGCCGCCAGCGCGTACGCGCATCGGGGCCGAACATCGACCGGGCGAAGTGGTCGAGCGTGCCCTTGAGATGGGCCATGGTGATGCCCTTGTCGACGACGAGCCCCTCGACCTGGTGGAACACCGGCGAATGGGTGGCGTCCAGCTCGTCGGTCCGGTAGACGCGGCCGGGTACGACCACGTAGATGGGCGGCTTGCGGCTGAGCATCGTCCGCGCCTGCACCGGCGAGGTGTGCGTACGCAGAACGAGCCCGGAGTCCATCGAGCCGCCGTCGGCACCGGCGACCCAGAACGTGTCCATGAGGCCGCGAGCGGGGTGGTCGGCCGGGATGTTGAGGGCGTCGAAGTTGGCCCACTCCAGCTCGACCTCGGGCCCCTCGGCGACCTCGTAGCCCATGCCCACGAACAGGTCCTCGACGCGCTCCATCAGCGTGGTGATCGGATGGCGGGCGCCTCGCGGCCGGCGGTCGGCGGCCAGCGTCACGTCCACGCGTTCCTCGCGCAGGACGCGCTCGGCCTCCTCGGCCGCCAGCACGCGCGCACGGTCGTCGAACGCGGCCTGGATGAGGCTCCGGGCGCCGTTGACGCGCTGCCCGGCGGCGGACTTGGCGGCCGGCGGCAGGGCGCCGATCTCGCGGCGGGCCAGTGACACCGGCGCGCGGTCGCCCAGGTGCTGCGGTTTGAGGGACGTCAGCTCGTCGAGGGTCGCGACGGCGGCGAAGTCGCGCTCGGCCCGCGCGACGGCGTCGTCGAGGGCTTCGGAGTCGAGCAGCGCGACCTGCTTCGGGTCGTACGGATCAGAGCGGTAGGTCATCAGATCTCCAGATGCGGCAACCGGACTAGTCTAGGGTGGCCCGCGGGGCGCCCTCCGGGCGCGTGCGACTCGGTCGCCGCCCGCCGGTGCCGCTGGAGGAGTACGCGCCTCAGTCCTCCCGCCCGCCACCAGCGGGCTGAGTAAAGGACGAGGTCATCCGGCGCACGCCGGAATGATACCCCGTACGCCAGGCGACGACGATGATGACGGCCAGTCCGAGCGTGAGGATCATCGCGATGGTGCCGGCGGCGTACAGGGTGCCGGGGAACATCCCGACATCGGGAAAGTAGACGGCCGACCACGCCAGCGCACCGGCGATGACGGCCATCGCCAGCAGGCCGAGGACGCGGCGCGACCGGATCGCACCGCGGACGGCCATCGCACCCAGCGCCACGAGCGCGAGGACGGCGAAGACGGCCAGACCCACGATCGGGCCGCGATCGGGCGGCGCCGGTTCGGAGGCGAGCCGGGCGGTCGGCTCCCAGTAGTAACCCTCTCCGCCGCGCGGTACGCCCATCCGCTGCCACCGGCCGTCGCGGGCCCGGTACAGCACGCCGTCGAGCCCGGCCGCCACGAACACCACGTGCCCGCCGGTGACCGGCCGGACCACCACGTCGACGACCTCGGGCGAGCCGTTCAGGTCGCGCGCGAGAGCGGACAGATCCTCCCCTGCGACCTCATAGGACAGTCCAAAGGAGACACCGCTGTCGGTCGACTCCTCCACCCGGTAGGGCGAGACGACCCGGTAGCACGCCGCCCCGGCACAGTCTTGAACTTGCGGTGCGGGCGGCGTCCGGGCCGCGGCGGCCGACAGGATCCGCGCGCTGTAGTCCAGTTCCCACTGCGTCAGGCGGCCGTGCGTACCGGCCACGGATACGACGACACCGCCGTCGGCGGGCGCCACGCTCACCACCCGATCGCGCGGCGGCAGCTGCACCGAGCAGCCGCTCGCCACGAAAGCCAGCGCCACGACCGCCGCCGCCCGCCTCATGTCCGCTGCGCTCTCGCCGAGGCGTACAGGCACACGGCCGCGGCGGCCGCGAGATTCAGGCTCTCCGCGCCACCGTAGATCGGGACCCGGACCGCCTCGTCGGCCTCGCTCAACGCGTCCGCCGGCAGGCCGTGGGCCTCCGATCCGAAGATCCATGCGGTACGCCCAGCGAGGCGGTCGCCGTCCACCAGCTCGTCGAGGTCGCGAGCGGCGTACCCGGAGGTGGCCAGCGTCTGCAGCCCGGCCTCGCGCAGCCGGCCGATCAGGCCCGGCGTGGATGCGCGTACGACGTCAACTTGGAACAGGCTGCCGGCGCTGGAGCGTACGCACTTGCCGTTGTAGGGGTCGACGGCGTCACCGGCGAAGATGACCGCATCGGCACCGGCGGCGTCGGCCGTACGCAGAATGGTCCCGGCGTTGCCCGGATCGCGGATGTCGAGTAGCACCGCGACCAGGCGCGGCTGCTTGGCCAGCGCCCGGTCCAGCGGGATGTCGATCGTCTCGCACACTGCGACCACACCCTGAGGCTGCACCGTGTCGCACAACGCCGCCATCGCGTCATCGGTCACAACATCGGCGTCGGGGTAGTCGTGGGCTCGGTCGGCGGTCACGTACGTATGGCGTACAACGGCGGCAGCGCAAGCCGCCGCGACCGCGCTCGGCCCCTCGGCCAGGAACTCGCCGCGGGCCTCGCGGTCCTTGCGGCGATGCAGCTTGACCGCGGAAACGATCCGGGGGGTACGCCTGGTGAACATCGGCGTACCCCCCGGACGGTGGAACTCAGGCGGCCTGAGCCGCGACGGCCTTGCGGGCGACCTCGACGAGCGCGGCGAACGCGGCCTCGTCGTGGACGGCCAGCTCGGCGAGGATCTTGCGGTCGACCTCGACCTCGGCCAGCTTCAGGCCCTGGATGAGGCGGTTGTAAGTCATCCCGTTGGCGCGGGCGGCCGCGTTGATGCGCGTGATCCACAGCTGGCGGAAGTCGCCCTTGCGGTCACGGCGGTCGCGATACGCGTACTGCATCGAGTGCAGCACCTGCTCCTTGGCCTTGCGGTACAGGCGGGAGCGCTGACCGCGATAGCCGCTCGCGGTCTCCAGCAGGGTACGGCGCTTCTTCTGGGCGTTGACCGCCCGCTTGACGCGTGCCATGTCGATCTACTCCTTCAGTTCGGTCTGGCGCGCGTCAGCGGCCGAGCAGCTTCTTGATGCGCGGGAGGTCGACCTTGGCGACCTCTTCGGTACCGCTCAGGCGGCGCGTCCGCGTGGAAGCCTTCTTCTCCAGCTTGTGGCGAAGGCCGGCCTTCTGCTTGACGATCTTGCCGCTGCCGGTCACCTTGACCCGCTTGCCCATGCCGGTGTGGCTCTTCATCTTCGGCATTACGAAGTATCTCCCCTGATATCTACAAACAGTGCCCGTACGCCGGTCAGGCGGCGGGCGGCGCGGCGTCGGGGGCGGATCCGCCCTCGTCCGTCTCGGCCTTGCCCTTGGCCTTGGTGGCGCGGTTGGGTGCGAGCACCATGATCATGTTGCGGCCGTCCTGCTTCGGCGCGGCCTCGACGAAACCCAGGTCCGAGACCTCTTCCTCAAGGCGGCGCAGGAGCCGGTAGCCCAGTTCGGGCCGGCTCTGCTCACGGCCGCGGAACATGATGGTCACCTTGACCTTGTCCCCGGCCTTGAGGAATCGCACGACGTGACCCTTCTTGGTCTCGTAGTCGTGCTGGTCGATCTTCGGGCGCAGCTTCATCTCCTTGATGATGGTCTGCTGCTGGTTACGCCGGGCCTCCCTCGCCTTGAGCGCGCTCTCGTACTTGAACTTGCCGAAGTCCATGAGCTTGCAGACGGGCGGGCGGGCCATCGGCGCGACCTCGACCAGATCCAGGTCGACGTCGGCGGCCAGCTGGAGTGCGCGCTCGATCGGGACGATGCCGACCTGCTCACCCTCCGGGCCGACCAGACGGACCTCTCGTGCCCTGATCTGATCGTTGACACGTGGCTCGACGCTGATGTGGCCTCCCTCAGTAGGTGTCGGTGTCGACCTTCGGCGCATCTCCGTGTGCCTTACAAGCAGAAGGCCCCGGCATATGCCAGGGCCTGCTCGACCGGTCCACGCACGCCGAAGGCGCACTCCAGACACCCAGCTCGCCGTCATGGGACGGCGGCGCCGGAGGCCGGTGACCGGACCCGCTTCGCTCGGTGGCGGGCGGGTGGGAGCAGGCTCGCTCCGCTTTGGGTCCGCCTCAGCCCATAAACGTACGAGCGTCGGCGAAGGTCGACGGAAGAAACTTTACCAGGTCGGCGTTAGGACCGCGAATCGGACATCGCCGAGCGGTGCAGCGCTCGCAGGCCGCGTACTGCCTGGAGGGCGTACTCCTTGTCGGTGGCCTGGATCGCCAGCACTGACAGCGTGTCGTCGTCGGCCAGCTCCAGCGTCACCCACGGATGGCCACGCTCGAAGCGCACCTCGCGTACGGCGCTCCACGGCAGGTCGTAGGTGCCGAAGACGTTGCGGACCCAGATGCCCTCGGCGGTTCCCCGCACCCGCGGGCGGGCGAACGCCAGCGCGCCCAGCGCACCGCAGATGCCCAGGCCGATCATGGCTGCTTGGTCGCCGGTGCGAAACACCGCCGGGCCCTCGCCGGTCGAACCGGCCAGCGCCGTGCCGATGAGGGTGAAGACGGCCAAGATCGCCGCGGCCGCGACGTACGCCACGTACGCCGTCTTGCGCGGCCTGGCCTCTACCGTGGACGTCTGCTCGGGGGTCACGGCGCCCATTCTCCCACGCCGCCGGCCGTACGCTGGCCGGCCGGGCAGTTCGGCAAAACGGAGCCGGAGCCTGTCCGGTTCGAGAAGCTGTCGCCGCAGCTGGTCAACGCGTCCACGCCGAATGGCAAGATGCCCGACGCCACCGACATGAACGCGCTGCTCCAGCCGCCCGCCGGGGCGGGCGCCAAACCGGCCGCCTAGGAAACAGGGTTTAGAGCCGGCAGGCGTGGATGTCGGTGACGAGGATCGCCCGGGCTCCGATGTCGTACAGCTCATCCATGATCCGGTGCACCTCGGCTCGGAGCACCATCGCCTGCACGGCCACCCAGCCCTCGCGGTGCAGGGGCGAGATCGTCGGCGACTCGATGCCGGGAGTCAGCGCCACCGCCGCCTCCAGCCGGTCCGCCCGGCAGTCGTACGCCAGCATCACGTACCGGCGAGCCACGAGTACGCCCTGCAACCGGCGTAGCAACTGGCCGATCTGGCCCTGCACGGCCGGCTCGCCGGTGCGGTGGATCAGCACCGCCTCGGAAACCATGATCGGTTCGCCGACCGGGACCAGGCCGGCTTGCCGCAGCGTGGCCCCGGTGGCCACGACGTCGGCGATGAGGTCGGCCACGCCGAGGCGTACGGCGTTCTCGACCGCGCCGTCGAGTTCGACGACGCGCGCCTTGACGTCGTGCCCTTCGAGGTAGCGCTCGACCAGACCGGGGTACGCCGTCGCGATCCGCCGTCCGTCCAATGCGGACAGATCCGGGATCGTGCCGGGCGGCGCGGCGAAGCGGAACGTCGCGCCGCCGAAGCCCAGCGCGAGCATCTGCTCGACCGGCGTACCCGCGTCGACCAGGAGGTCCTGGCCGGTGATGCCGAGGTCGAGGTCGCCCGATCCGACGTAGGTGGCGATGTCGCGCGGGCGCAGGTAGAAGAATTCGACGTCGTTGTCGGTGTCGAGGCAGGCCAGATCGCGGTCGTCGGTACGCTGGCTGTATCCGGCCTCGCGGAGCATCTCGATGGCGGGCTTGGACAGGGTCCCCTTGTTGGGTACGGCGATACGCAGCATTCTCATCTCTCCTGGATCGGTCTTGCTGGGCACAGAGCAGCGTCGTGCGCTGAGCGGAGAGCGATCTAGAGATGTCGGTAGACGTCCTTGAGCTCCAGTCCGGTCGCGAGCATCAGAACCTGAGCCTGGTAGAGCAGCTGGGACAGTTCCTCGGCGGTACGCTCACGGCCCTCGTGCTCGGCCGCCATCCAGACCTCGGCGGCCTCCTCGACCACCTTCTTGCCGATGTTGTGCACGCCGCCGCGGACCGCCGCGACCGTGCCGGAGGTGGGATCGCCGGCGGCGACCTTCGTCCGCAGCTCCTCGAAGAGCTCCTCGAACGTCTTCACGCCCACCATTGTGCCCGATCGGGATCTTCGGCCGGCCCGCGGCGGTGCCCGTTCCACGCAACGGGATGCGCGTAGTCTGTCGCCATGCAGATGATCAAGTTCACGCACGCCTGCGTACGCCTAGAGGACGCCGGCCGCCGGCTGCTCATCGATCCGGGCATCTGGACCGAGCCGGAGGCGTACGACGGTGTGACCGATGTGCTGGTCACCCACGAGCACCACGATCACGTCGACGCCGGCCGGCTGGCCGAGGTCCTCAAGGCCCGCCCGGATCTGCGCGTGTACGCCCCGGATCCGGTCGCGGAAGAACTCGCCGAGGAGCTGGGCGCGGCGGTGACCGCGGTGGCGCCGGGGCAGCGCTTCGAGGCCGCTGGGTTCACAGTGGACACCGTCGGCGGGCGCCACGCGGTGACCTACGAGGGCATGCCGGATTGTGCGAACGTCGGCTACGTCATCGGCTCCGGCGGCCCGGCCGTCTACCATCCGGGCGATGCGCTGTTCGTGCCGGACATCCGGGTCGACGTGCTGCTGACGCCGGTCTCCGGCCCCTGGTTCGCCGTGCGGGACGGGCTCGACTTCATCCGCGCGGTCGCGCCGCAGCAGGCGTACCCGATCCACGACCGGCCACTGTCGCCGGACATCGGCATGCCGCTGGTCGACGGCTGGTTCGAGCGCATGGGCCGGACGAGCTACACCCGCCCAGCCCTCGGCGTACCCGTGGATCTTTGACCTGTGCCGCGTTGATCATGAACTTGGGGTGGTGCTCTGATTCAGAGCACCACCCCAAGTTCATGATCAACGCGGCACAGGTCAACCGACGGTGAAGAAGTGGCTGTCGCGGTGCTGGATGCCGCCGTTCTCCTGGGACACGGCGTACGCCTGTATCAGGTAGTCGCCGGGCTCCAGCTGCACCGTCGTCGTGTACTCCCCTTGCTTGGGCGCGCCGGCGCTCAGCGTGACGACATCGTGCTTGACCACCTTGCCGTCGCGCAGGATGTCGTAGACGACCGTCGCCTCGTGGGCGATGCCGGCCAGATGGACCTTCACCTCGCCGCCGGGCTTCTCGCCCTGCTGCGGGCTGATGACCCAGACGCCGGAGAGCACGTCGACGGCCGGTCCCCGAGCGAGGGGCTTGTCCGTGGCGACGTGGCCGAAGAGGCTGTCAACGGGCTGGCCGTCGGAGAGGATGCGGACCTTGGGCTGGCCGCTGGCCGCGGTCGCGGTGTGAATGAGCTGCTGCAAGGCCATCGCCTCGGCCGGCCCGCCGAGGCCGCCGTGCACCCCGGAAAGGTCCACAGTGGTCGTGTCGCCGTCGACCTTCGCACTGAGGATGCGTACGCCCTGCGGCCAGAGCGTGCCGTAGTCGGGATCCAGCGCCGGACCGGACAGCATGTCGGCCACGGCGGCGGTCACTTTGGTGGCGGCCGACTCGTCGGCCACCGGGAGGTTGTGGAGCTCGCGGATCAGCTTCGGGCCGTCCTGCTCGCTGACCACGTAGTACACGGCCAGCAAGGTCGTCCGGGTGGGCGTACCCATGGGAAGGGGTTGCGGAGCGGGAGCGGGGGACGGACCGGTGCAACCGGCGAGCGCGGCCGTGAGCACGGCGGCGAGGGCGAAACGCGCGGTGCCGGGGAGTGCTTGCACGAGCCGCCAGGAGTGCGGTCGGGTCATGCCCCCAGGCTACGCAACGCCAGCGCGGCATCGAGAGCGGCTATCGCGGACGCCCAGCCTTTGTCCTCAGTGGACCCCGGCAGCCCGGCGCGGTCCCGGGCCTGATCCAGGGTGTTGACGGTGAGTACGCCCTGCGCGACCGGTGTACCCTCGTCGAGCGCGACCCGGGTAAGGCCCTCGGTCACCGACTTGCAGACGTAGTCGAAGTGAGCGGTGTCGCCGCGGATCACGACGCCCAGCGCCACCACGGCGTCGCAGCGGCGGGCCAGCGCCTGCGCGACGACGGGCAGCTCGACCGAGCCGGCCACGCGCAGAACGGTGACGTCGTCGGGCTTGACCCCGCTCGCCGCGGCGGCCGTGCAGGCCCGCTCCAGCATGTTGTCGACGAGGTCGGCGTGCCAGCGCGTGGCCACGATGCCGAGCGTGAGCCCGGACGCTTCGACCGTCTCGTCCTGCGGTGCACCGAACCCCGCCATCAGGCTGTCCCCTCCAACGTGACGCCCTCCAGGTCCTCCAGCAGGTGCCCCATACGATCCCGCTTGGTCTGGAGATACCGCAGGTTCTCCGGGTGAGGTCGCACCGGCAACGGCTCGCGGCCGACGATCGCCAGGCCGTAGCCTTCCAAACCGGCGCGCTTGGCCGGGTTGTTGGTCAGCAGCCGCATCGTGCGTACGCCGAGGTCGTAAAGGATCTGAGCGCCGGTGCCGTAGTCGCGCGCATCGGCCGGCAGTCCGAGATCGAGGTTGGCGTCGACCGTGTCGCGCCCGCCATCCTGCAGCTGGTACGCCTGTAGCTTGTGCATGAGGCCGATGCCGCGGCCTTCGTGCCCACGCACGTAGAGGACCACGCCGCGGCCCTCCAGTGCGACGCGTTCCATGGCCGCTTGCAGCTGCGGACCGCAGTCGCAGCGCAGGGACGTGAAGACGTCACCGGTCAGGCATTCGGAGTGGACGCGCACGAGAACGTCCTGTCCGTCGCCGATGTCGCCGCGAACGAGGGCGACGTGCTCGGTGGAGTCGTTGGTGGCCCGGTAGCCGACCGCGACGAATTCGCCGTGCTCGGTGGGCAGGCGGGCCTCGGCGATGCGCTCGACGAGCCGCTCGGTACGCCGCCGGTACTCGATCAGATCGGCGATGGAGATCAGGGCCAGGCCGTGCTCGGCGGCGAAGCGCTGAAGGTCGGGCAGCCGCATCATCGTGCCGTCGTCGTTGACCAGTTCGCAGATCGCCGCGGCGGGGCGCAGTCCGGCCAGCGTGGCCAGGTCGACGGCGGCCTCGGTGTGGCCCGGCCGGCGCAGTACGCCGCCCGACTTCGCCCGCAGCGGCACCACGTGCCCCGGCCGCGAAAGATCGCTCGCCGTGGTGCCGGGGTCGGCCAGCAGGCGGATCGTGTGCGCCCGCTCGGCCGCCGAGATGCCGGTGGTGACACCCTCGCGCGCGTCCACGGTCACCGTGAACGCCGTGCCCTTGCGGTCCTGGTTGGTGTGCCACTGCGGCGGCAGGTCCAGCCGGTCGGCCTCGGACTCCGGAATCGGCGTGCAGACGTAGCCCGACGAGTAACGGATCATGAAGGCCAGCAGCTCCTGCGTGGCCATCTCGGCCGCGAAGATCAGGTCGCCCTCGTTCTCGCGGTCCTCGTCGTCCACGACGACCACTGCCCGGCCGGCCTTGATCTCGGCGATCGCGGTCTCGATCGTCGACAACGTCATCTCGTCACCAGCTTCTCGATGTACTTGGCCACGATGTCGACCTCGATGTTGACCTGGTCGCCGGGGCCCTTGCGGCCGAGCGTCGTGAGTTCCAGGGTGGTCGGGATCAGGCTCACCGCGAAGGCGTTCGCGCTGATCTCGGTCACCGTCAGCGACACTCCGTCGACGGTGATCGATCCCTTCTCCACAACGTACCGCGTCAGCTCTGACGGCACGCTGAAACGCACGGTCTCCCACAAATCACCGGGTACGCGTTCGGTGATCGTCGCGACGCCGTCGACGTGCCCCTGCACGATGTGGCCGCCGAGGCGGTCGGACGCCTTGACCGCCCGCTCCAGGTTCACCCGGTCGCCGACCTGGAGTACGCCGAGCGAACTGCGGTCGAAGGACTCCTTCATGACCTCGGTGGTGAACACGTCGCCGAGATTCTCGACGACGGTCAGGCAGACGCCGTTGACCGCGATCGAGTCGCCGTGGGCCGCGTCGGCGGTCACCACCGGCCCCCGGATCGCCAGCCGGGCGCCCTCGCCCTTCCAGGTCAGCTCGACGACCTCGCCCAGCTCCTCGACAATGCCGGTGAACACGCCTAATTCTCCCTCTTCGGCACGGCTGTGATCCGCAGATCCGGCCCAACCCGGTCAACGTCGGTGACGTCGAGTTCGATGGCTTCCGTGATAGTCGTCACGCCCGCCGCCATCAGAGCGGCCGGGCCGGCGCCCAGCAGCTTCGGCGCGACATAGCCGACGATCTTGTCCACCAGGCCGCTGGCCAGGAACGCGCCGGCCAGCGTGGGGCCGCCCTCCAGCAGCGCACTGCGTACGCCACGGTCGTAGAGCATCTCCATCAACCGCTGGAGATCGACCCGGCCCGTGCCGTCGTCGCCGACCTCCTCCGCCGTCGCGATCCACGTCGCCGCCGCGCCGTCGCGTACCTTGGCCGTCGACGGGGTCTTGCCGTGCGTGTCGACCACGACCCGCAGCGGCTGGCGGATCGCGAGGCTGCCGTCGCGCAGGTTGCGGGCCGTCAGCCGGGAGTCGTCGGCCAAGACCGTACCGACCCCGACGATGATCGCGTCGACCGTCCCACGCAGCGCGTGGACGTCCATCCGCGACGCCTCCGACGTGATCCACATGCTCGAACCGTCCTCGGCCGCCGATCGGCCGTCCACCGTGGAGGCGAACTTCCAGATCAGGTACGGGCGCTGGCGGCGTACCGACGACAGCCACATGATGTTGCCGCGCGTCGCCTCGGCCTCGCGTACGCCGGTGATCACCTGTACGCCGGCCGCACGCAGCGTCTCAGCGCCACCGGCCGCGGGCGGGTTGGGGTCGGAGACGCCGATGACGACCCGCGCGATGCCGGCCCGGATGAGCGCCTGGCTGCACGGTCCGGTACGCCCGGTGTGGTTGCACGGTTCGAGCGTGACGACGGCGGTACCGCCCTTGGCCCGTTCACCGGCCTGAGCCAGCGCGACGATCTCCGCGTGCGGCCCGCCCGCATAGGCATGGAAGCCCTCGCCGACGACCTCGCCGTGGGAATCGAGGATCACGCACCCGACCACGGGGTTGGGGCTGGTGGTACCCAGACCGCGGGCGGCGAGTTCGATCGCGCGGGCCATCGCGGCGAGTTCGGCGGGTGTGGCCTCCGTCATCCCGCCATCTTCTCCCAACCGGGGTGCACGGGTCAGCCCAGGTTCGGCCGGGCGAGCCAGATCACAGATCGACGCTCTGGTCCGACGTCGCACGCTGCAGTGGAATGCCGTACGGCGGCGTGAAGGGCTCGTCGACGTCGCTGTCGACCCGCCGGCGGTCGATGGCGACATAGGAGCCGGGCTGCGTCTTCGCCACCGTCTTCATCTCCGACGCGGCCGACACGACCTCGCGCGGATCGCCGAACTGCCGCGAAGTCGACAGAGCCACCCCGATGCTCAGGGTCACCAGGTTGGCTCGCTGGACGTTGCCGCGGCGGTCCACGATCTCCAGGTAGCCGCGCCGCGCCGCGACCGGGTCGTACAGCTCGTCGGCCGCTGCCTCGAACAGCTCGACCGCACGCGTGGTGGTCGGCCGCACCTGCTCGGGCGTCAAGACCAGGACGAAGTCGTCGCCGCCGACGTGGCCGAGGAAGACCGGCGGCAGACCGGCCTCGGCCACCGCCCGGTGCAGCGCCCGAGCGAGCGCCGTGATGACCTCGTCCCCACGGGCGAACCCGTAGGCGTCGTTGAACGTCTTGAACCGGTCCATGTCGATGTAGCAGACGGCGTAGTCCGCGCCGCTGCTGACCCGGTCGGCGATCTCCCGCAGGATCCGGGTGTTGCCCGGCAGACCGGTCAGCGGCGACACCTCGCGGTACTCCTGGTTACGCCGCAGCGTTGAGCGTACGCGCGCCACCAGCTCCAGCGTGTCGAACGGCTTGACCAGGTAGTCGTCCGCCCCGGCGGACAGGCCGAGCACCTTGTCGGCGGTCATCGCCCGCGCGGTCAGCATGATGATCGGCAGCGCCGCGGTCAGCGGGTCGGCCCGCAGCCGCCGCGTCAGGCCGAGCCCGTCCAGGTTCGGCATCATCAGGTCGACGATCACCAGATCCGGCCGCTTGTTCTCGATCACGCCCAGCGCCTGCTCGCCGTCGTTCGCAGTGATCACGTCGAACCCGTGCAGGCGCAGGTTCACCTCGACGAACCGGACGATGTCGCGGTCGTCGTCCACGACGAGAATGACCTCGGCCTCGCCACCCTGACCCGGAAAACTCACCCAGCCGACCCCATGCGAAGAGTTTACGGTTCTTCGCCCTGGAGTTTACGGTCCGAAAGTCCTATGTCCATGGGATGCATGTTCCGAATCGTGGGAGGCTTCAAGATCAAGATCAAGATCAAGATCACGTCCAAGGTTCGTGGGTCCACCGATCCGTTGCTCACGTCGGAGACCGGTCGGCGCCCCAGGGGCGCCTCCCTGCCATGTCCGCGGTTGGTAATCGGTGGCGGCGCCGTCGTGATCGCCCGCCATCGAGCTGCTATGGGGTAACCAGGGCGCGCAGGCGGCGGCAGGCTTCCCCCGGGTCGTCGGCGGCGTACACCGCAGTTCCGGCGACGAACGCATCGGCGCCGGCCTCCGCGGCCGCCGCGATGGTGTCCTCGGCGACCCCACCGTCGACTTCGATCCGCAGCTGGAGGTGGCCGGCCGCGGCGTGGCGCCGGGCGGTGCGTACCTTATCCAGCATCTCGGGCAGGAAGTCCTGGCCGCCGAACCCCGCCTTGATCGTCATGATCAGCAGCGTGTCGAAGTGCGGCAGCAGCTCCAGATAAGGCTCCACCGGCGTGTCCCGGTCGATCGCCAGCCCCGCGAGGGAACCCGCCGACCGCAGCGCCTTCGCCAGCCCGACGGGGTCGTCGCTGACCTCCGCATGGAAGGTCACGTTGTACGCGCCGGCTTCGGCGTACGCCAAGGCCCACTTCTGCGGCGCCTCGATCATCAGGTGGCAGTCGAGCGGCAGGTCCGACGCCTGGCGCAGGCTCTGCACCACGGGCAGCCCGATGGTCAGGTTGGGCACGAAGTGGTAGTCCATGACGTCCACGTGCAGCCAGTCGGCGTCGTGCCGGACCACTGCGGCGGCGTCGGCGAGGCGGGCGAAGTCGGCGGCGAGAATGCTGGGCGCGATGATCGGCGGCGTCACGGGGTCAGCCTAAAGGTCGCCGTGACGGAAGGCGCGGCGCGCCGCCAGAACCAATCCGTAGACTTGGGTGCGCACAATCGCCGATTCGCGAAGGAGCCACCCTTGACCGTGCAGCCCATCCGCTACTTCGGCGACCCCGTCCTGCGTACGCCGGCCGACCCGGTGGCCGACTTCGACAAAGAGCTGCGGCGGCTGGTCAAGGACCTCACCGAGACGATGCAGGACGCGGGCGGCGCCGGGCTGGCCGCACCGCAGCTGGGCGTCGGGCTGCGCGTGTTCTCGTTCGACGTCGACGAGGTCGTCGGCCACCTGGTCAATCCGGTGCTGGAGTTTCCCGACGAGGAGGAGCAGGAGGGCCCGGAGGGCTGCCTGTCCGTTCCCGGCCTCTACTTCGACACCAAGCGGCGCCAGAACGTCATCGCCAAGGGCTTCAACGAGTTCGGCGACCCGGTGCAGATCGTCGGCACCGGCCTGATGGCGCGCTGCGTCCAGCACGAGACCGATCACCTCGACGGCGTGATCTTCATCGACCGGCTCGACAACAGCGCCCGCAAGCAGGCGCTCAAGGAGATCCGCCGGGCCGAGTGGTACGACCCGACCAACACGCGGGTGAAGATCAGCCCGCACACCGCCGCGAGCCCGTTCGGAGTGGGGCGCTGATGAGGCTGGTATTCGCGGGTACGCCCGAAGCGGCCATTGCGGCCCTCGACGCGATCGCGGCCTCCCGGCACGAGCTGGCCGCGGTCGTGACGCGACCGGACGCGCCCGCCGGACGGGGCCGGCGCCTGGTCCGCTCCCCCGCCGGAGCCTGGGCCGATGAGCACGGCATCGAGGTGCTGACCCCGGCCCGGCCGCGGGAGCCGGAGTTTCAGCAGCGGCTGAAGGAGATCGCGCCGGACTGCGTACCGGTCGTCGCCTACGGGGCTCTGGTGCCACAAGACGCGCTGGACATTCCCCGGCTCGGATGGGTGAACCTGCACTTCTCGCTGCTGCCCGCGTGGCGGGGCGCGGCACCGGTCCAGCACGCGATCTGGCACGGCGACGAGATCACCGGAGCCTCGGTCTTCCAGCTGGAGGCGGGCCTGGACACCGGACCGGTCTTCGGCACGCTGACCGAGGCCATCCGCCCCACCGACACCGCCGGCGATCTGCTCGACCGGCTCGCTGCCAACGGTGCGGGCCTGCTCGTCTCGGTGCTCGACGCGATCGAGGACGGCAGCATCCAGGCGGTGGCGCAGCCGGCCGACGGCGTCACTCTCGCTCCGAAGATCACCGTCGAGGACGCCCGCGTCGACTGGGCGCAGCCCGCGTTCGCCGTCGATCGCCGCATCCGCGCCACGACGCCCGATCCCGGCGCTTGGACGGCCTTCCGGCAGGAGCGCCTCAAGCTCGGCCCGGTCCGCCCGGCCCCCGGCGAGGTCAAGCTGGAACCCGGTGACCTGCTGGTAGAGAAGAACCGAGTGCTCGTCGGGACCGCGACCGACCCCGTCGTCCTCGGCGACGTCCGGGCGGCCGGGAAGAAGGCGATGCCCGCCACCGACTGGGCGCGCGGCGTACGCCCGGCGACCGACGAGCGGCTCGGCTGATGCGTACGCAACGGGGACGGCGCATCGATCTGGCTCGGCGGGTCGCGTACGAGGCATTGCTGGCGACGCATCGCGATGGGGCGTACGCCAACATCGTGCTGCCGCAGATCCTGCGCGAGGAGGGCGTCCACGGCCGGGACGCGGCGTTCGCCACCGAGATCACCTACGGCACCCTGCGGGCGATGGGCACACTCGACCTGATCATCGCGCGGGCGGCCGATCGGGCGGTGGACCGCATCGATCCGCCCGCTCGCGACGCGTTGCGGCTGGGGGCGTACCAGCTGCTGCACACGCGGGTGCCGCCGCATGCCGCGGTCGCCGAGACCGTCGACCTGGTACGCGAGGTCGCGCCGGGCGCGGTGGGGTTCGCGAACGCGGTCCTGCGCCGCGTCAGCGAGCACACCCTCGACGAGTGGATCGAGCTCGTCGCTCCGGCGTACGACGAGGATCCGATCGCGCACCTGGCCGCGGCCTGGAGTCATCCACAGTGGATAGTGCGGGCGTTCAGCGAGGCGCTCGGCGGCGATCTGGCCGAGACGGCGCAGCTGCTGGCCGAGGACAATGAGCGGCCGCCGGTGCACCTGTGCGCGCGGCCCGGCCGAGCCGACGCGGTCGAGCTGGCCGACGAGGTCGGCGGCGCGCCCGGGGCCTTCTCCCCGTACGCCGTCTACCTGGCCGGCGGTGCCCCCAGCGACCTGGCGGCGATCCGCGACGGGCGGGCCCACGTGCAGGACGAGGGTTCGCAGCTGGTCGCGGTGGCGCTGGCGGACGCGCCGATCGAAGGGCCGGACGAGCAGTGGCTGGACCTGTGCGCCGGGCCGGGTGGCAAGGCCGGCCTGCTCGGTTCCCTAGCCGTACAACGCAATGCGCACGTCACCGCGGTGGAGGTGCAGCCGCATCGAGCCCGCCTGGTCGAGCTGGCCGTACGCGGACTGCCCACGACCGTCGTCTGCACCGACGGCCGCGAAGTCGGGTCGGATCCGGACCTGCCGGCCGAGTCCTTCGATCGGGTGCTCGTCGACGCGCCGTGCACGGGCTTGGGCTCATTGCGCCGCCGTCCCGAGTCGCGCTGGCGCCGCCAGCCCTCGGACTTGCCGCCGCTGACGCGGCTGCAACGCGAGCTGCTCACCGCCGCGTTCCGGGCGGTCCGGCCGGGCGGGCTCGTCGCGTACGTGACGTGTTCGCCACACATCGTCGAAACCCAGGTCAGCGTCGTCGAAGCGGCTCGCCGGGCGCCCGAGTCGATGGACTTCGTGGACGCCCGCCCCCTAATGCCGGCGGGTATGCCCGGGTTGGGTGGCGGTCCGACCGTGCAGCTGTGGCCACACCGGCACGGCACCGACGCGATGTTCCTGGCCGTGCTGCGCCGCACCGCTTGATTTAGAGCAACTCCAGCGGATCGAGCTGGATCCGGACCGCGTCGGCGGCCTTCTTCGCGCTGCGTACGCCGGCCGCGGCGTGCAGCGCATGAGCCAGCGCACCGGCCTCGGACCGCTTGACGCGTAACAGCATCCGCTCCTGCCCGTCGCCGATCTCCAGGGGGCCGAGTTCCTGCGTGCCTTCCGGGAGTTCGGCGGCGGCCAGGAACTCCATGAGCGCCAGCGGCGGGCCTTGCAACGACGCCATGCGGGCGGCCGGCGGGAAGCCCAGCGCCCGGCGGTCGGCCAGCTCGCGGGCGGCCAGCCAGCCGGCGTCCCACCGCAGCAGCGCTTGCACCGGCGTCAGCGAACCGTCGGCGACCACGACGACCGTGCCGCCCTTTCCGGCCGGTACGGCCAGCGCCGCGGCCGTCATCCACCGGCGCAGCGCCTCCTCCGAGGCACGCAGATCCGCGCGGGTCAGCAGCGCCCAAGTGTCCAGCAGCAGGACCGCACCATAGCCGCCGCCCTCCACATAGGGCTCAGCGCCCGGCGTCGACAGCACCAGCGCCGGTTCCGCCGGTACGCTCGCCAGCACCGTCTCGCCGCCCGACGTCCGCACCGGTACGCCCGGCAGCGCCCGGCCGATCTCCTCAGCCGTACGCCGGACGCCCGTGACCGCGGCGCGAAGCCGCCGGCTGCCGCACCGGGGGCAGACGTAATCAGCGACCGGACGCGCACACCACCGGCACGCCGGTATCCCGCTGGCACCGGCCAGCGCCAGCGGTCCCGAGCAGTGCGGGCAGCGCGCCCGTTCCCGGCAGTCCTGACAGGACACCGACGGCACGTATCCGCGCCGCGGCACCTGGATCAGCACCGGTAGTCCACTGTGGATCGCATCGCGGGCGGCCTGCCAGGCGAGGCTGGGCAGCCGGGCCGCGACCGCACCCGGGTCCCGGCCGAGCTGGCGGTCGTCGGCGGTGCCGATGCGCGGGGAGATGATCCGCAGCGTCTCCCGGCTCGGCACGATCGGCTGCGCCCACCCGGTTTCCAGGAGCAGCTGCGCCTCGGCCGTACGCGCGAAGCCGCCGACCAGCGCCGCGCAGTCGGCCAGCTGAGCCCGGCTGAGCAGAACCTGCCGAGCGTGCGGGTACGGTGCTCGGGGCTCGGCGTGCACATCGTCACCGTCGTCCCAGATGACCACCAACCCGAGGTCGCGTACGGGCGCGAAGGCGGCCGCGCGGTTGCCGGCGGCGACGGGCACCTCGCCCCGGCTGACCCGCAGGAAGCGGCGATAGCGTTCGGCCGGACCGGCGGCCGCACTCAGGACGACGTGGCGGTCCGGTCCGCCGAGCGCCCGGTTCAGGGCGGCGTCCAGGCGGTCGAGATCGCGTGCGTCGGCGACCACCGCGATGGCGCCCCGTCCACTTGCGACGGTGTCGGCGATCGCCGCGGCGATGCGGTCGGGCCAGCTCTCGCCGGGCAGGGCGGACCAGACAGCGCGCGGGGACTTGCCGTCCGCCAGCGCTCGCAGGAACGCCTGCCCGGCCGTGTAATGGCCCCAGCCGCCGGCCGCCGAGGCGCTGTGAGCCGAGCCGCTATCGGTCGCCGCGGCCGGTGCACGCTTCTCCGATGCGGCGTGGCGGGGCGGGATGGCCAGGCGCAGGACGTCGATCAGGCTGCCGGCGTACCGGTCGGCGATGTCGCGGGCGAGCGCGTAAACCTCCGGCGTCAGCACCGGCTCCGGCGAGACGACCTTCTCCAGCCAGGCCAGCTTCCCGGAGTGGCCGGTGTCCTCGGCCCGCTCGATCAGCCAGCCGTCGACCAGCTGCCCGCTGAACCGCACCCGGATGCGCGTACCCGGCTGGGCGTCCGCGGCCAGATGCTCGGGCACCTGGTAGTCGAAGAGCCGGTCCAGATGCGGCAGCGGCACGTCCACGCAAACGCGTGCGACCGGCAGCCGGGTCGCCGGCTGCCGGTCGCTACTACGTTTCGCCGGGGAGCGCTTGCGCGAGCCGCCCGGAGTGCGGTCAGTCACACCCGAAGTAGTACCAGGTGGGTAGGACGAAAGATCAGGCGCCCGCGGCGGACTTCAGGTCCGCCACCCGGTCGGTACGCTCCCAGCCCAGCTCCGGCAGCTCCCGGCCGAAGTGGCCGTAGGCCGCCGTCTGCTGGTAGATCGGGCGCAGCAGGTCCAGGTCGCGGATGATCGCCGCCGGGCGCAGGTCGAAGACCTCGTTGAGGGCCTTCTCGATGCGGTCCACCGGCACGACCTCCGTGCCGAACGTCTCCACGAACAGGCTCACCGGGTGCGCCTTGCCGATGGCGTACGCCACCTGCACCTCGCAGCGCTCGGCCAGCCCGGCGGCCACGACGTTCTTGGCCACCCAGCGCATGGCGTACGCCGCGGAGCGGTCCACCTTGGACGGATCCTTGCCGGAGAAGGCGCCACCGCCATGCCGGGCGTAGCCGCCGTAGGTGTCGACGATGATCTTCCGTCCGGTCAGGCCGGCGTCGCCCATGGGGCCACCGATCTCGAACCGCCCGGTCGGGTTCACCAGCAGCCGGTAGCCGTCCGTCGCCAGGCCCAGGCCCTCCATCTCGGGCGCGATGACGTGCTCGCGGACGTCGGGGGTCAGCAGCGAGTCCAGCGAGATGTCGGGCGCGTGCTGCGACGACACGACGACGGTGTGCAGGCGTACGGGCTTGAAGCCGTCGTACTCGATGGTCACCTGGGTCTTACCGTCGGGGCGCAGGTACGGGATGATGCCGTCCTTGCGGACCGCGGCCAGGCGGCGGGCCAGCCGGTGCGCCAGCGCGATCGGCAGCGGCATCAGCTCCGGCGTCTCCGAGCAGGCGAAGCCGAACATCATGCCCTGGTCGCCGGCGCCCTGCGAGTCCAGCAGGTCGTGGCCGCCCTCGCGCTGCTCCAGCGCGGAGTCGACGCCCTGGGCGATGTCGGGCGACTGCGACCCGATCGAGATGCTGACGCCGCAGGAAGCGCCGTCGAAGCCCTTCTTGGACGAGTCGTAGCCGATGCCGAGGATGGTCTCCCGCACGATCGTCGGGATGTCGGCGTACGCCTTGGTGGTGACCTCACCGGCGACGTGCACCTGGCCGGTCGTGATGAGGGTCTCCACCGCGACCCGGCTGCGCGGGTCCTGCGCCAGAAGGGCATCGAGGACACCGTCGCTGATCTGGTCGGCGATCTTGTCCGGGTGGCCCTCGGTGACCGATTCGGAGGTGAAAAGACGGCGTGCCACGGTGCTCCTTCAACGGTTCGCATTACCCGCGCCGGGACGGGCCCGGCGCAGGGTCGGCCGATATTGCGGCAGTCTAGTCACGTCACCAGTGACGTGTGGCCTCGACCGGCCGCGTATTCACAACTCCTGGGGTCTATTGGCTACGCCGTCGCGGCTAACCAGCGGACGACTTCACCCACCGAGCCACCACGAGGTCCCAGACCGCATCCGCGACATCTTCCTTGGACCGGCGGCCCAGCGCTGTCGTAGATCCGTCTGCATCGAGGACGACGACGTCGTTGTCGTCTTCGCCGAACACCCGGCCGCCGGCAACGGAGTTGAGGACCACCAGGTCCGCGTTCTTGTTCACCAGCTTACGAGCCGCGTTGGCCGGGCCGTCCTGCGTCTCGGCCGCGAAGGCCACGGTGACCTGCCCCGTACGCTTGGCCGCGCCGACCTCGGCGCTGATGTCCGGGTTCGTGACCAGCTCGATCGTCGGGGCTGTGCCATCTTCGGACTTCTTGATCTTCTGATCGGCGTAGTGCTTGGGCCGGAAGTCCGCCGGCGCGGCCGCGAAAATGAGCGCATCCGCTCCTTCAGCCGCAGCTAGCACCGCATCTCGGAGGTCTGCGGTGGTGCCCACCCGGACCAGCTCCACACCGGCTGGCACAGGAAGTGACACATTTGCCGCTATCACTGTCACGTGGGCGCCCCGGGCCACCGCGGTCGCCGCGAAGGCGTACCCCTGCTTGCCGGAGGAGCGGTTGCCGAGATAGCGCACGGGGTCGAGGGGTTCGCGGGTGCCACCGGCTGTCACGACGACGTGCCGCCCGACCATGTCCGCCTGCGTACGCCCGGCCAGCACGCGCTGCACGATCGCGAAGATCTCGGCGGGTTCGGGCAGCCGCCCCTTGCCCGAGTCGGCCCCGGTGAGCCGGCCGACCGCGGGCTCGATGACGATCGCGCCGCGGCGGCGCAGAGTGGCGACGTTCTCGGCGGTCGCCGGGTGCTCCCACATCTCGGTGTGCATGGCCGGCGCGTACACGACGGGGCATCGAGCGGTGAGCAGCGTATTGGTGAGCAGATCGTCGGCGAGGCCGTGCGCGGCCTTCGCGAGCAGATCGGCGGTCGCGGGAGCGACGATCACGATGTCGGCGTTCTGGCCGAGACGCACGTGCGGGACGCTTGGCACGTCGGTGAAGACGCCGGTGGCGACCGGCTGGCCGGACAGCGCCTCCCAGGTGGGTGCGCCGACGAAGCGCAGGGCCGCTTCGGTGGGCACGACCCGGACCTCGTGGCCCGACTCGGTCAGCTGCCGCAGCAGCTCACACGCCTTGTACGCGGCGATCCCGCCGCTGACACCGAGAACGACCCTGCTCACAGCGGGCCGATCAGGCCTCACCGGTGGGCTCGGCGACGAGCAGCCCTGCGTTGATCTCGCGCAGGGCGATGGACAGCGCCTTCTCCTGCGGGGTCGTCTCCACCAGCGGACCGACGTACTCGAGCAGGCCCTCGCCCAGCTGCGAGTAGTAGGCGTTCACCTGCCGCGCACGCTTGGCCGCGAAGATGACCAGAGCGTACTTGGAGGAGGTCTTCTCCAGCAGCTCGTCGATCGGCGGGTTGGTGATGCCCTCGGGGTTGGCGACGGTTGCGGCCACTTTCACATCCCTTGACGGTTTTTGTCGAGTTCAGCCGCGCACGCTCGGCGCGAGCTGCCTTGAACCGAGCAATCCTAGCAACTCGTCAGCAGCGCGTTCGACCGAGTCGTTCACGATCGTCGTGTCGAACTCCTTCTGCGCCGCCAGCTCCTCATCGGCGTGGTGCAGCCGGCGCCGGATCGTCTCCTCGTCCTCGGTGCCGCGCCCGCGCAGCCGCCGGTGCAGCTCCTCGACGCTGGGCGGGGCCAGGAACACCAGCCGTGCCTCGGGCATGACCGCCTTGACCTGGCGGGCGCCCTGAATGTCGATCTTCAGCAGGACCGGGATGCCCTGCGAGAGGCGGGCCTCGACACCGGCCCGCGGTGTGCCGTAGAGGTTGCCGGCGAACTCGGCCCACTCCAGCAGCTGGCCGGACGCCTCCAGGTGGCGGAACTGGGTCCGGGTGACGAAGTGGTAGTGGATGCCGTCCACCTCGCCGTCGCGCATCCTCCGCGTGGTGGCCGAGACGGAGAACCAGACCCAGGGCGCGCGTGGTTTGATCCACTCGATGACGCTGTCCTTGCCCACCCCGGACGGGCCGGAGAGCACGGTGAGGCGGGCCGGCGTACGCACTTCGTCGGTCACGTTCTCTCCTTGCGGCGGCCGGTTCCCGGCACAGGTGGTGAGTCCATTTCTACCCAACCGAGCGGATCTTGTCGCGAGCACCCGTCCACAGATCACAGCGACGTAATCCCACGTCACGCAGTGCCCGCGCACCGTCACGCCATGCTTACCCCGTCCGGGCCCGGATCCCGCCCGAAGCACCCCAAGATCCCGCCCGGCTCGCCCCAAGATCCCGCCCGGCTCGCCCCATGATCCCGTTTAGATCAGGGATATTGCACGGATCTTGGGCCAAGATCTGTGCACTATCCCTGATCTAAACGGGATCATGAAGGCGGGGCCGGTGCCGCGACCATGACCCGAGACGGAGCAGGACCGCCGTCCCATCGGGGACGACGGTCCTGCTTCGGTCAACGGCTCGGCCGGCCGCCAAGCAACTGGCGGACCGGACGGAGTCGCTCAGTTGCCGGAAAACTCCGCGAGCAGCGCCTTGCGCTGCTGCTCGCCCAGGCCGCGCAGGCGGCGGGAGTCGGCGATCTTCAGCTTCTCCATGATCTGGGTGGCACGGATCTTGCCGATGCCCGGCAGCGACTGCAGCACCGCCGAGACCTTCAGCTTGCCCACGACGTCGTCGGACTCGGCGCGGCTCAGCACCGCGTCCAGCGTCGTCTGGCCCTTCTTGAGCTTCTCCTTCAGCTCGGCACGGGCCTTGCGAATCTCAGCGGCCTTCTCGAGCGCGGCAGCGCGCTGCTCGGGGCTCAGAGTGGGGAGCGGCACCAGTTCTCCTCAGGTCCCACGCGGCGGTCGAAGGGGTCGACCGTCGCTCGTTCGTTGGTCTGCCCGCCGGCCCCGGTCGAGGCGGCAGGTGGCGTTTCCCCGCGGGTACGCCCTCGGTGAGCGCCCCCGCGACCCACCGCACCGGGGGTGCGGCGGACGTTCTGTGCTGGTGCTGGGGCACGTGTCGCCCACGGTGACTCGTGTGGTTCCCAGTCGCGGGGAAAACTAGCGGTCAGAGCCGGTTTCAGCAACGTCGGCACGCATGATCACGAAATGGTTACGTCCTGAGTGGCGTGCTGATTATCCGGTCAGGGCGGCTCGGCACGACTCAAGCGACCGCTCAGCCGCGGCGCGCAGCCCGCTCACGGACGGTCCGGCCATCAGCACCTCACGTGAGTACGAAGGAAGGACCGCGTCGATGGAATCGCCGAAGATCTCGCGCAGTCCGGAGGGGTCGCCGCCCTGCGTCCCCATCCCCGGCACGAGGAACGGACCCCCCATCTTGGACAGGTCGTGGCCGGTACGCCCGACCGTCGCGCCGACCACCGCACCGATGCTGCCGAGCCCCTCGGCACCCGCGTTGAGCTGCGAAATCTCGTCGATGATCGTCTGCGCGACGGTACGCCCATCGCTAGACCGGGCGTGCTGCACCGACGGTCCTTCGGGGTTGGACGTGAGGGCCAGGACGAACACGCCGCCGCCGTACCGGGCGGCCATCTCGAAAGCCGGCTGGAGCGATCCGAAGCCGAGGTACGGGCTCACGGTGATCGCATCTACATAGATAGGACTCGATGGATTGAGGTACGCGTCGGCGTACGCGGCCATCGTCGAACCGATGTCTCCGCGCTTGGCGTCGAGCAGCACAAGGGCCCCGGCATCCCGCAACTGTCGGATAGTTGACTCAAGGACGGCCACGCCCCGTGATCCGAATCGCTCGAAGAAAGCAGACTGAGGTTTAAAGACAGCTACCTGATCGGCTAGTGCCTCCTCCACTGTTCGGATGAACCGAGTAAGGCCGTCGACGTCATCGCCGAGTCCCCAGGACGCCAGCAGGGACGGATGAGGATCGATGCCTACGCACAGCGGACCGCGCCGCGCCAGGGCCCGGTGCAGGCGTTCCCCGAAGGTTTTCATGAGTCTCTCCTTGACGAAACAGCGCCGGTGTGAGCCAGGACGGCGGCGCCCATACCACGGGTGATGGCGGCGATGTCAAGATCCGTCGCGATGTAGGGCGGCATCGTGTAGATGAGATCGCGGAACGGCCGCAGCCACACTCCGCTGTCCACGGCGGCGGCGGTCGCGAGGGCCAAGTCGACATCGCGGTCGAGCTGGATCACGCCGATGGCGCCCAGAACACGTACATCCCGGACACCGGGTAGGTCTTCGGCACCCGCGAGTCCGCCGCGCAGACCTGCACCGATGCGGGAAACCGCACGGCGCCAGTCGGAATCCCGCAACAATCCGATCGAGGCGTTGGCGACCGCGCACGCCAGCGGGTTGCCCATGAACGTCGGCCCGTGCGCCAGCACCCCAGCCTCGCCGCGCGAGATCCCCCGGGCCACCTCCGCCGTGCACAAGGCCGCGGCCAGCGTCATGTATCCGCCGGTCAGCGCCTTGCCCACGCACATGATGTCCGGGGTCACCCGGCGGTGGTCGGCGGCGAACATCTCACCGGTACGCCCGAAGCCGGTCGCGATCTCGTCGAAGATCAGCAGTACGCCGGCCGCGTCGCACAGCTCCCGGAGTACGCCGAGGTAGTCCGGGTGATGCCAGCGCATGCCGCCGGCCCCCTGCACCAGCGGCTCGACGATGACCGCCGCGATCTCGTCCTTCCCCTCGTCCAGAACCCGCGCGAAAGAATCCACATAGGACTGTTCGAACGAGGCCGGTGGAAGGTCAGCGAAGATCTGCCGGGGCAGCACGTCACCCCAGAGGCTGTGCATGCCGACCTCGGGATCGCAGACGCTCATCGGGTGGAAGGTGTCGCCGTGGTAGCCACCGCGCCAGGTCAGCAGGCGGCGCTTGGCGGGGCGGCCGGTCGAGCGCCAGTACTGCACGGCCATCTTGATCGCGACCTCGACGCTGACCGAGCCCGAATCGGCCAGGAACACGTGCTCCAGCCCGTCCGGTGTGATCTCGACCAGCGTCGTGGCCAGCTGAACCGCCGGCTCGTGGGTGAGCCCGCCGAACATCACGTGGCTCATCCGGCTCAGCTGATCGCGGACCGCCGCGTCGAGGACCGGGTGCCGGTAGCCGTGGATCGCCGCCCACCAGCTCGACATGCCGTCCACCACTTCGCGGCCGTCCGCCAGGCGCAGGCGTACGCCCGCGGCGGACTCCACGACCAGCGGGGCGACCCGGCTGGGCATCGGCCCGTACGGGTGCCACACGTGCGCCCGGTCGAGCGCGAGCAGGTCCATCAACGCCCGGCAACGCTGGTGGCGGCGGCCCGTACGAGCGACGGACCGTGGTAGATGAAGCCGGTGTAGAGCTGGATCAGGCTGGCTCCGGCGTCGAACATCCGCGCCGCATCGTCGGGCGACATGATCCCGCCGACGCCGATGATCGGCAACGCTCCGGCGGTCTGCCGGTGCACGAACGCCACGACCTCGCGAGCGCGGGCCGTCAACGGCCGGCCGGACAGGCCACCGGCCTCGTCGGCCAGGCGCGCGTCGGCCGGGGCCAGCCCCTCGCGGCTGAGCGTGGTGTTGGTGGCGATGAGCCCGGCCACGCCGCGGTCGGCGCAGACCTGGAGCACCTCGCCGATCGCCGGCTCGGTCAGGTCGGGCGCGATCTTCACCAGGATCGGCGTACCGGCAGCTTCCGCGGTCAGCGCGGCGAGCAGCTCGTCCAGGTGCGACCGGTCTTGCAGCTCCCGTAGCCCCGGCGTGTTCGGCGAGGACACGTTCACCGCGAGGTAGTCGGCGTACGCGCGCAGGAGGCGGGCGCTGTAGACGTAGTCGTCGACCGCGTCGGCCAGCGGTGTCGCCTTGGACTTGCCGAGGCTGATGCCCAACGGCGTACGCATCCCCAGCGCCGACGCCATTGGCGGCAGCTGACCGGGGACCCGGTTACGCAGCAGTGTGGCCGGCGTGTCCGGGATTCCCGGCCGCCGGGCCGGCTCGCCGAGCAGCGAACTGAGCCGCTCGGCCAGCACCTGGGCGCCGTCGTTGTTGAAGCCCATGCGGTTGACCACGGTTTCGCTCGCCGTACCGCGGAACAGGCGCGGCTTGTCGTTGCCCGGCTGGGCCTTCGCGGTGACCGTACCGACCTCGACGAAGCCGAAGCCCAGCGCCGGCCAGGCCGGCAGGGCCACGCCGTTCTTGTCCATCCCGGCCGCGAGGCCGACCGGGTTGGGGAAGTCGACGCCGAACACCCGGCGCGGCGCGGCGACGGCGTACCGGCGGCGCATCGCGTCCAGCACCTTCGGCCGGCCGGTCAGCCCGGCCAGACGGTGCAATGTGGACTCGTGCGCCGCCTCGGCGTCGCCGCCGCCGATGCGAAACAGCGCCGGGCGTACGACCGATTCGAAGAAGCTCACGCAGATCCTCCCGCCAGCTCCGGCCGCAAGGCTGCGTGCAGCTCTTGCAGCGGGCGTACCTGAAGATCCCCGCGGATGAGGGCCTCGATGCCCATGACCGCGGCCGCCGCGCCCGGGACGGTGGTGATGCACGGAATGTCGGCACCCACCGCGGCCGAGCGGATCTCGTAGCCGTCGGAGCGCGCCGGTGCGCCCGAGCCTTGCGGCGTGTTGATGACGAGCCTGACCTCGCCGCTGCAGATGAGGGCGACCGCGTCGCGCAGCTCACCGAGGTAGTGCTTGCCGACGACCTCGCAGGCGATGCCGTGGCGGCGCAGCACCTCACCGGTGCCCTCGGTCGCGATGATCTCGAACCCGAGGTCGGCCAGGCGCTTCACCGGGAAGATCATCGCACGCTTGTCGCGGTTGGCCACGCTCACGAAGATCTTGCCGGTGGTCGGCAGCGAGCCGTACGCGGCCGCCTGCGACTTGGCGAACGCCGGCCCGAAGGCGATGTCGATGCCCATGACCTCGCCGGTCGACTTCATCTCCGGGCCGAGCAGCGAGTCGACGCCCTTGCCGGCCGGCGTACGGAACCGCTTGAACGGCAGCACCGCCTCCTTGACCGCGATCGGCGCGTGCTCGGGCAGCTGGCCGCCGTCGCCGTCCTTGAGGAGCATGCCCTCGGCTCGCAGGTCGGCGATGGTCGCACCGAGCATGATGCGGGCCGCCGCCTTCGCCAGCGGTACGGCCGTCGCCTTGGACACGAACGGAACCGTACGCGACGCCCGCGGATTGGCCTCCAGGACGTAGAGCGCGTCGTCCTTGAGGGCGTACTGCACGTTCAGCAGGCCGCGTACGCCGATCGACCGCGCGATCTTCTCGGTGTAGTCGCGGACCATCCGCAGATGCATGGCGCCCAGGGTGATGGGCGGCAGCGCGCACGCCGAGTCTCCACTGTGGATTCCCGCCTCCTCGATGTGCTCCATCACGCCGCCGATGTAGACCTCGCCGTCGCCGTCGCACAGCGCGTCCACGTCGATCTCGATGGCATCGTCGAGGAACCGGTCGACCAGGACCGGGTGCTCCGGCGAGATGTCGGTCGCGCGGCCGATGTAGCCGCGCAGCGTCTCCTCGTCATACACGATCTCCATGCCGCGCCCGCCGAGCACATAGGACGGCCGTACCAGCACCGGATAGCCGATCTCGTCGGCGATCCGCTTGGCCTCCTCGAACGACGTCGCGGTACCGTGCGCCGGCGCCCGCAGCCCGGCGCGGTGCAGCAGAGCGCCGAACGCACCCCGCTCCTCGGCGAGGTGGATGGACTCCGGCGACGTGCCGACGATGGGGACACCGGCGTTCTTGAGGCGCCGGGCCAGGCCCAGCGGGGTCTGCCCGCCGAGCTGGACGATGACGCCCACGACGCCGGGGCCGCCCGCCTCGCGCCCGGACGTGTGCTCGGCGTGGTAGACCTCCAGCACGTCCTCGAACGTCAGCGGCTCGAAGTACAGGCGGTCGGCGGTGTCGTAGTCGGTCGACACCGTCTCCGGGTTGCAGTTGACCATCACGGTCTCGAACCCGGCCTGGCGCAGCGCCATGACGGCGTGCACGCACGAGTAGTCGAACTCGATGCCCTGCCCGATCCGGTTCGGCCCGGAGCCCAGGATCAGCACCTTCGGCCGGTCGCTCGGCAGGACCTCGGTCTCCTCGTCGTAGCTGGAGTAGTGGTACGGCGTACGCGCGGCGAACTCGGCGGCGCAGGTGTCCACCGTCTTGTAGACCGGGCGTACGCCCAGCCGGTGGCGCAGCGTACGCACACCGTCCTCGCCGGCCAGCTCCGGACGCAGAGCGGCGAGCTGGCGGTCGGACAGGCCGGCCCGTTTGGCGCGCCGCAGCAGCGGTTCGTTCAGCACAGGGGCGGCCTCGACGTCGGTACGCAGCTCGATCAGCGCTGCGATCTGGCTCTGGAACCAGGGGTCGACCCCGCCGGACGCCTCGTGCACCTGCTCGACGGTGGCGCCCAGGCGCAGGGCGGTCTCCATTGTGTACAGACGGCCGTCGTGCGGCGTACGCAGAGCGTCGAGCGCCTCCTCGATGGAGGAGAACCGGTCGGATCCGGTCCAGAACCCGGCGAGCCTGGTCTCCATGGACCGCATCGCCTTGCCGAGCGCCTCGGTGAAGTTGCGGCCCAGGCTCATCGCCTCGCCGACCGACTTCATCGTGGTCGTCAGCTCCGGATCGGCGCCGGGGAACTTCTCGAAGGCGAACCGCGGGATCTTCACCACGACGTAGTCCAGCGCGGGCTCGAAGGCCGCCGGCGTCTGCAGCGTGATGTCGTTCGGGATCTCGTCGAGGGTGTAGCCCACGGCGAGCTTGGCGGCGATCTTCGCGATCGGGAAACCGGTCGCCTTCGACGCCAGCGCGCTGGAGCGCGACACCCGCGGGTTCATCTCGATGACGACGATCCGGCCGGTGCCGGGCTCGACGGCGAACTGGATGTTGCAGCCGCCGGTGTCCACGCCGACCTCGCGCAGCACCGCGATGCCCAGGTCGCGCATGACCTGGTACTCGCGGTCGGTCAGCGTCATCGCGGGCGCGACGGTCACCGAGTCTCCGGTGTGGACGCCCATCGGGTCGAGGTTCTCGATGGAGCAGATGACCACGACATTGTCGTGCTTGTCGCGCATCAGCTCCAGCTCATACTCCTTCCAGCCGAGCACGCTCTCCTCGATGAGGACCTCGTGCACCGGCGAGGCGGCCAGGCCCGAGCCGGCGATGCGCTCCAGGTCCTCGGCCGTGTGCGCCATGCCCGAACCGAGCCCGCCCATGGTGAAGCTCGGCCGGATCACGACCGGCAGGCCGAGATCGGCCACCGTCTCGCGGACCTCCTCCATCGAGTGACACACGCGCGAGCGCGGCACGAGGTCACCCGCCATGCCCAGCTTGCGCCCGGCCTCGGCCACGATCTCCTTGAAGAGCTGGCGGTCCTCGCCCTTGCGGATCGCGTCGATGTTCGCGCCGATCAGCTCCACCTTGAACTTTTCGAGTACGCCCGACTCGTGCAGCGCGACCGCCGTGTTGAGCGCGGTCTGACCCCCCAGCGTCGGCAGGATCGCGTCGGGGCGCTCCTTCTCGATCACCTTCGCGACGAAGTCGGTCGTGATCGGCTCGATGTAGGTGGCGTCGGCGAACTCCGGATCCGTCATGATCGTCGCCGGGTTGGAGTTCACCAGCGACACCCGGATGCCCTCCGACCGCAGGACCCGGCAGGCCTGCGTACCGGAGTAGTCGAACTCGCAGGCCTGGCCGATGACGATCGGGCCCGAGCCGATGACCAGGACGTGCTTGAGATCCTCACGCTTGGGCATCAGCGCTTCCCCTCCATCAGACCCACAAACCGGTCGAACAGATAGTCAGCATCGTGGGTTCCTGAAGCTGCTTCCGGGTGATATTGGACCGTGAAGGCCGGCCGATCCAGGGCCCGAAGGCCCTCGATGACACCGTCGTTGAGGCAGACGTGCGACACCTCGACCCGGCCGAATTCGGTGTCCACCACCGTGTCCAGCGGAGCGTCCACCGCGAAGCCATGGTTGTGGGAGGTCACTTCGACCTTGCCGGTCGTACGGTCCATCACCGGCTGGTTGATGCCGCGGTGGCCGTACCCCAGCTTGTAAGTGCCGAAGCCGAGCGCGCGGCCGAGGATCTGGCTGCCGAAGCAGATGCCGAACAACGGGACGCCGCGGCGCATGACCGCCTGCGCGAGCGCGACCGGGTGGTCCGCGGTGGCCGGATCGCCCGGACCGGGCGAGAAGAACACCGCGTCCGGCTCGACCGCGAGCAGATCGTCCAGAGTGGACGCGACCGGCATGACGTGGGTCGTCACGCCGCGGGCGGCGAGCCGTCGGGTCACATTGCGCTTGATGCCCAGATCGAGCGCGGCAACGGTGTAGCGCGGCTCGCCCTCGGCCGCCACGGTGTAGGTCTGCGCCGTGCTGACCTCGGCCGACAGGTCCGCGCCGACCATCTGCGGCGACTCCAGCACCCGCCGGTGCAGCGCCTCGGCGTCGAGGTCCACACTGGACACACCGGCGCGCATGGCGCCGCGCTCGCGCAGATGCCGGGTCAGCGCCCGGGTATCGACGCCCGCGATGCCGACGACGCCCTCGGCCTTGAGCCGGTCCTCCAGCTCACCGGTGGCCCGCCAGCTGGACGCCTCCCGCGACGGGTCGCGCACGACGTAGCCGGCGACCCAGATCCGGTCCGACTCGTCGTCCTCGCCGTTGACACCGGTGTTGCCGATGTGCGGAGCCGTCTGCATGACGACCTGGCGGTGGTACGACGGGTCGGTCAGGGTCTCCTGGTAGCCGGTCATGCCGGTGGTGAAGACGGCCTCGCCGAACGTCTCCCCCACCGCGCCGAACGCCTCACCGCGGAACGTCCGCCCGTCCTCCAGAACCAGGATCGCTTCGCTCATACCCCGCCCATTCATACCGCTGCCTTTCCGTCGAGCGCCGTGCACTGTCCCCGCAAGAAGGTCGCGACCACCCGGCCCGGCAGCTCCATCCCCGCGTACGGGGTGTTGACGCTCAGGCTGGCCAGTGCGGCGGGATCCACGGTGATCCGGGCCTTCGGGTCCAGCAGTGTGAACGTGGCCGGCGCACCGGCCACCGGGTCGTGGCCGTGCCCCTCCAGACCGGCGATCCGGGCCGGCTGGCGCGACATCCGTTCGGCGATGCCGTCCCAGCCCAGCTCACCGCCGACGGTGTGCACGACGATCGACAGGGCCGTCTGCAGGCCGAGCATGCCCGGCCGGGCGTACGCCCACTCGCACTCCTTGTCCTGCGCGGCGTGCGGAGCGTGATCGGTGGCCACGACGTCGATCGTCCCGTCGACCAGGCCGCGGCGCAGAGCCGCCACATCGGACGCCGTACGCAGCGGCGGATTCACTTTGAAAACCGGGTCGTACTTGCTCTCGCTGCGCACATGGGCGGATCCCCGCGCCTCGCTTCGCTCCTCTGGTGATCCGCCGTCGACCAGCGCGTCGGTCAGCAGCAGGTGATGCGGAGTGACCTCGGCGGTGACCCGGATCCCCCGGGCCTTGGCCTGCCGGATGATCTCGACGCTGCCGGCCGTCGACACATGGCACACGTGCAGCCGGGCCCCGGTGTGGGCGGCCAGCAGCACATCGCGGGCGACGATGGCCTCCTCGGCCACGGACGGCCAGCCGACCAGCCCGAGACGGGCCGACACGTCGCCCTCGTGCATCTGCGCCCCCTGGGTCAGGCGCGGCTCCTCGGCGTGCTGCGCGATGACGCCGTCGAACGCCTTCACGTACTCCAACGCGCGGCGCATCAGCCGCGGGTCGTGTACGCACATGCCGTCGTCGGAGAAGATGCGTACGCGCGCCGCGGAGTCGGCCATCGCGCCCAGCTCGGCCAGGTGCTCGCCGCCCAGGCCGACGGTGACCGCACCGATCGGCTGCACGTCGACCAGGCCCGCCTCGCGGCCGAGCCGCCAGACCTGTTCGACGACGCCGGCCGTGTCGGCGACCGGGTTGGTGTTGGCCATCGCGCAGACCGCGGTATAACCGCCGAGCGCGGCCGCGCGGGAGCCGGTGAGAACGGTTTCGGCGTCCTCGCGACCCGGCTCGCGCAGGTGCGTGTGCAGGTCGACCAGGCCCGGCAGGGCGATCAGCCCGGTGCCGTCGATGATCTGCTCGGTGCCGTCCGGCTCCACGCCGGCTCCGGCGATGACACCGTCACGGATGAGGAGATCCTGCGGCTGCCGGCCGAGAACACTCACGTTGCGGATGAGAAAGCTCATGGACGGCCTCCGAGGAGCAGGTAGAGGCACGCCATGCGTACGGAGACTCCGTTGGCGACCTGTTCGACGATGGTGGAGCGGGGCGAGTCGGCGACCTCCGGCGCGATCTCCACGCCGCGGTTCATCGGGCCCGGGTGCATGACGATCGCGTGGTCGGGCATGCGCCGCAGCCGCGCGGCGTCCAGACCGTAGCGGCGGTAGTACTCGTGCTGCGACGGGAAGAAGGCGGCGTTCATCCGCTCCTTCTGTACGCGCAGCATCATGACGACGTCGGCGTCGGCGAGTACCGAGTCGAAGTCGTAGCTGACGCTGACGTCCGGGGTCAGGTTCGCGAACGCCGGAGTAACCAGCGTCGGCGGCCCGACGAGGGTCACCTTGGCGCCCAAGGTGTGCAGCAGCAGCGCGTTGGACCGGGCGACCCGGCTGTGCAGGACGTCGCCGACGATGGCGACGTTCAGCCCGGCGACCTTCCCCAGCCGCGAGCGCATGGTGAACGTGTCCAGCAGCGCCTGGGTCGGGTGCTCGTGCGTACCGTCGCCGGCGTTGAGCACGCTGCCGTGCACCCACCTGGTGAGCCGGTGCGGCGCGCCCGACGCCGGATGGCGGATGACGACCGCGTCGGCCCCCATCGCCTGCAGCGTCCAGGCCGTGTCCTTGAGCGACTCGCCCTTCTCCACACTGGAGCCCTTGGCCGAGAAGTTGACCACGTCCGCGCTCAGCCGCTTGGCCGCAACCTCGAACGACGTTCGGGTCCGCGTGCTGTCCTCGTAGAAGAGATTGACTACCGTACGCCCGCGCAGCGTCGGCAGCTTCTTGACTTCGCGTCCGGCCACGGTGGCCATCTCTTCGGCGGTGTCGTGGATCTGGGCGGCGGTGGCGGCGTCGAGGTCGCCCGCCGAGAGCAGATGCTTGATCATTTCCCGTCCTCCAGGCGTACCTCGTCGACTCCGTCCACCTCGCGCAGCAGGACCTTGACCTGCTCGGTCAGCGAAGTGGGGATGTTCTTGCCGACGTAGTCGGCGCGGATCGGCAGCTGCCGGTGCCCGCGGTCGACCAGGACGGCCAGCTGCACCGCGGCCGGGCGGCCGAGGTCGCTGAGCGCGTCGAGGGCGGCCCGCACGGTGCGGCCGGAGAAGAGCACGTCGTCGACGAGGACCACGATGCGCCCGTCGATCCCACCGCTGGGCACCTCGGTACGCCCGACGGCGCGCGTGGAGTGCCGGCCCAGATCGTCGCGGTAGAGGGTGATGTCGAGCGTGCCGACCGGCAGCTTCACCTGCTCGAACGCCTGGATACGCTCGGCCAGCCGCTGAGCCAGCGGTACGCCGCGAGTGGCTACTCCGAAGAGGACGACGTCGCCCGCCCCCTGGGTCTTCTCCAGGATCTGATGGGCGATTCGGTCGAGAATGCGGTTGATGTCCGCATCACTGAGAATAGTTTTGTACGCCAAGGCGCTATCTCCTTCCCCGCCTCACGGGACGGGCTTTAAAGGAAGTTGCTTCCTAGCAAGATCTTTCCTGGCGAGCTTATCAAACGCCGATGAGCTGGCTTTAATAGGGCGGTTTGGCGGTTCAGACGGGCATGATCGGTCCGTTCGGCTACCAGGGACCCCAACAAGTGGCTTAGCAGCACTTGACCACGGGGCGTAACCACGGATACCGTCACGCTGCGTAGCGATCACTAGTGATCAGCACTGTGGGAGGATGTAGATGTCGACCGAATACTCCAGATCGCTGGGGGCCAGGCTGCGCTCCATCCGGACCCAGCAGGGACTGTCCCTGCAGGGCGTGGAGGAGAAGTCCAACGGGCGGTGGAAGGCCGTCGTAGTCGGTTCCTACGAGCGCGGCGACCGAGCCGTGACCGTCTCCCGGCTCGCGGAGTTGGCCGACTTCTACCGCGTACCCGTCTCGGAGCTCCTGCCCGACGGCGCCGAGGTCAAGCAGAGCGAGGAGCGAGCCACCAAGATCGTCCTCGACCTGGAAAAGCTGTACGAGTCCTCGAACGAGGAGCTGGGCTACGTCGCCCGGTACGCCCGCGCGATCCAGCAGCAGCGTGGCGACTACAACGGCCGGGTCCTGTCGATCCGCGCCGACGACATGCGGGCCCTGGCCATCATGTACGACAAGTCGCCGTCGGAGTTCACCGACCGCCTGGCCGAGCTGGGCGTCCTCGTACCCGACCCGCGAGCCTTCTTCGCCAGCTGAGCCGCCTACGGAAAACGCCGCCCGGTGGGGGCGGCGTTTTCTGTGCTCTCAGCCGGGCGTTCAATGGGCGTAATCCGCTATCCGCCCGAGAATGCCGTTCAGGAAGCGGGGCGAGTCGTCGGTCGACAGCTCCTTGGCCAGCTCGACGGCCTCGGTGATGGCCACCGGATCGTCGACGTCGTCCACGTAGAGCAGCTCGTACACCGCGATCCGCGCGAGGTTGCGGTCGACGACCGGCATCCGGTCGATGGTCCACCCCTCGGCGTAGCTCGCGATCAGCTCGTCGATGCGGTCGAGGTGAGTGGCCACCCCCTCGACCAGGCTCACCGCATAGGGCAGGTGCTCGGGACGCGGATGCTCCAGCCGGGCCACGTACTCGTCGAGCGTGCGGGCGATGTTGCGGTCGCGCAGATCGGCCGCGTACAAGACATCGAGCGCCCGCTTGCGCGCCTTACGCCGAGCCGGCATATGCGACTTCGGTGCCTCAGCCATCAGCCGCCCCTTCGGTGCGCGTAGCCATTACGAGCGGCCCAGGTAACGCCCGTCGCGGGTGTCGACCTTGATCTTCTCGCCGGTGGTGATGAACAGCGGCACCTGCACGGTCGCGCCGGTCTCGATCGTGGCCGGCTTGGTGCCGCCGGTGGAGCGGTCGCCCTGCAGACCCGGCTCGGTGTAGGTGACCTCAACCATGACCGACGTGGGCAGCTCGACGTACAGCGGCACGCCCTCGTGGGTGGCCACGATCACCTCGGCCTCGGGCAGCAGGTAGTTCGCGTTGGTGCCGACGATCTCACCGGTGACGTGGATCTGGTCATAGGTGTCCAGGTCCATGAAGACGAAGTCCGGGCCGTCGGCGTACAGGTACTGCATGGACCGCTTGTCGACGTTGGCGGTCTCGACCTTGGTGCCCGCGTTGAAGGTCTTGTCCACGACCTTGCCCGAGAGCACGTGCTTGAGCGTCGTACGCACGAACGCCGGGCCCTTGCCGGGCTTCACGTGCTGGAACTCGACCACCGTCCACAGCTCGTTGTCGAGGTTGAGCACCATGCCGTTCTTGAGGTCGTTCGTGGTGGCCACTGCAGAAGCTCCCGTATTAGCGGATTGATAACGAACAAGCCGGATCAGTTTACCGGCCCGTGATCAGCCCGCCGAACGCGAGGTGTCGGCGATCACCCGGGCCAGGTGCCCCAGCGCGAGGCGATAGCCGTCGACGCCGAGACCGCAGATGACCCCGGTCGCCACGGCCGAGATCACCGAATGGCGCCGGAACTCCTCGCGGGCGTGGACGTTCGAGATGTGCACCTCGATCAGGGGTGCCCGCAGCATCGCGCACGCGTCCCGTAAGGCGATCGAATAGTGGCTCCAGCCCGCCGGGTTGAGCACCACCGGCGCCTGCTCGTCGGCGGCGCTATGCAGCCAGCCGATCAGCTCGGCCTCGCTGTCGGTCTGGCGGCACTCGACCTCCAGACCCAGCGCCGCACCTTCCTTGACGCACATGTCCACCAGGTCGGCGTAGGTCGTCGCGCCGTAGACCGACGGCTCGCGCGTACCGAGACGGCCCAGGTTCACCCCGTTGAACACGTAAATCTTGGTCATGCCGTCAACTCCTCGTACGCCGCCCGCAGCAGGCCCTCGTCGTCGATCGTGACCGTCGTCGGCTCGGCGACCGCGTCCAGCAGGACGAACCGCATCGAAGCACCCCGGGCCTTCTTGTCCACCCGCATCGCGGCCACCAGCGTGTCCCACGCATCCGGCCGATACGTGACCGGAAGGTCGAGGCTGCGCAGGATCGCCTTCGTCCGCTCGACCACATCCACCCGCCCGGTACGCCGGCCGACGATGGCCGCGTACACCATGCCGACCGCTACGGCGTGCCCATGCGACCAGGCGTACGCCTCCGCCCGCTCGATCGCGTGTCCAAGCGTGTGCCCGTAATTGAGAATCTCCCGGCGACCCTTCTCGGTCAGGTCTTCCGCCACGACCTCGGCCTTGACGCGGACCTTCCGCTCGATCAGCTCCCGCAGCACCGGCCCGGCCGGATCGACGGCGGCACCGGCGTCGGCCTCGATCAGCTCAAGGATCACCGGATCGGCGATGAACCCACCCTTGACCACCTCGGCCAGCCCGGCTCGCAGCTGACCCACCGGCAGTGTCTCCAAAGCGGACAGTTCACACAGGACTCCGGCCGGCGGGTGGAAGGCACCGACCAGATTCTTGCCCGCCCCGATGTTGACGCCGGTCTTGCCGCCGAGCGCCGCATCGACCATCCCGTTGACCGACGTGGCAACGGAGATCCACGGTACGCCCCGCAGCCAGCAGGCGGCGACGAACCCGGCGAGGTCGGTCGCGGCTCCCCCGCCCACCCCGACAACGACGTCGGTACGCGTAAACCCGTTGGCGCCCAATACATCCCAGCAGTGCTGAGCGGTCGCCACGGTCTTGCTCGCCTCGGCGTCGGGCACCTCCACCGGCACCCCGACGAACCCGGCCGCGATCAGCGCCTCTGTGACGTGCTTGGCATAGTGCTCCACCGACCGCGTGAATACGACCGCGACGCGAGCCGCCCCGGCCGCCAGCTCAGGCAGGACGCCATAGAGATCGCGCCCCACGTGCACGTCGTACGCCCGCGGCCCACCAACCGGAATCACTGTCGTCGCCATCGCCGCCCACCCTATCGGACCGGCTGGCCCGCTCCGTCGCGCCCGGATCCAATGTCCACGAACCAATCGGCGGAAGGATCACCTCGCGACCGGAAGCCCGTAGCTCACTGTCTGCGGTCGAACTCGCCTAGACGAACAGCGGCTACGAAATCGGTCCAAGCGGTAGCAGAAAAGCACAGAATCCACTCCGAATTCGTACTGTTCCTCACAACTACCCCTGATCCGGATTCGAGGCGTGCGACTTCCACACACGCGCCCGATTCGCAGCGTGCGCTGCGGTGCCACACTAGGCCGTCCTCCACGTGACCATCTCTTCCTAACATTCTCTGCCGCGGCCACCGTGGTCACGACGTTATTTCGCTCCGCTGATCGCCGCCAACAACTCCGCGCGACGAACCTCGACCAGTCGCTTTGAGGCTTCTTCGCTCAGTGCGCTTTCCCAAAGATCGTCGAAGTCTCTTCGGTAACGTTCGACCTGATCCACGGCATGTATTACTTCGTCCTCCACGCCGATTTCGCGGTACAGCACGGCATCTTGGTCATCCAGGTCAAGCACGAGGAATGCACCAATCATGATCTTTGCCGCACCAGCGGAGGCCGAGAAGGGCAGGATACGAAGCTTCAAATGACGCTTGCGTATGAAATCCAGCAGAGCCTCAAGCTGATCTGCGGCAACGACTAGACCGCCCACATCCCGTCGAAGCACCGACTCATCCAGCAGCATCCTGTAGTCCGGGGGGTCCGGCCGTTCGAACACCAGCTCTCGACGGCGCATACGGGTATCCAGCCGTATTGCACGGTCTTCCGGTGAAAGTTCTGGGTACTGCTCAAGAACGAGAGACGCAGACTTCCTGGTTTGGACCGCGATCGCCTCGCTGTTCCCCGAGTTGTTCGGCGGCGGGCGTCGCAAATAGCGCACACCAGACGACCACCACACGCCATGATGGCGATCCTCCATGACCTGCCGGAGGACCGCCATCCTCGGCTTGCTAGCCGGTCGTGCTGGCTAGGCCGGCCGCTCGGATCTGATCAGCTATCGCGGCGGCGCCGGGCGAACAGCATGCCGACCCAGCCGGCGAAGCCGCCCGAGGCCAGCAGCAGGCCACCGATCGCGCCCGCCGGCGAGGTGACCGCGGACACCAGCGACGCCGGCGACGACGAGTCGGAGCTGGACGGCGTCTCGCTCGGGGTGGACGGGCTCTCGCTCGGAGTCGGGCTCTCGCTCGGTGTCGAGGGGCTCGGCGACGGCGTACTCGTGGCCGGGCAGGTGTGCGTCAGCACGAAGAAACCGTTGGTCGTGCCGCTGACGGTCGCTGAGGCCGCGACCAGCGTGTAGCCGGCCGGTGTGACGGTCCACGCCTTGGTGCCCTTGGCGCTGATCTGGCCGGACGGCGGGATCGAGAGCGTGACCGTTCCGCTGCCAGTGTCGAAGGTCAGCGTCAGCGAGGTGAACGCGCCCTTGTTGCCGGGCAGCACGAAGACCCAGCCGTCCGTGGTCGGCGAGGCGGGCGTCTGCGTGCACTCCTGCGTCGGGTAGCCCGCGGCCGTGGCGGGCAGGTTCCCGGGGTTGATCCAGATGGTGGTGTCGGCCGACGCCGGGCTCGCGCCCAGCAGGATGACGCCGCCGATGAGCAGTGCCGCGGCACCGACCTGTGTTGCTGCTTTCCATCCGCGCATATTGTCTCCCTCGAAGTGGTGGGAACTCCGGTCGCTCCACAGTGGGGACTACGTCGAGCACGCTCCAGTTCCTTGTTGCATTGGCGACACAAGGAGCACCTGTTCAGCGCGCGGCGACCGCTAATAGCCACGGGGTGACGCCGACCGGTCGACCCCTTGCGCGTTGATACGACGGCGCGGTGATACCGGAATCGGTTCGCGGGTGGTAAAGCGAGATCAGCTCGGCGCCAAGGCCCTCGCCAGCTCCTGCGTGATCTCCTCGGGCGTACGCCCGTCCGTCTTGACGGTCAGCGCGGCGACCTCCTCGTACAGCGGCCGCCGCTGGTCGAGCAGGAACTTCAGGGTCGCCCGGGGATTCATCGCCAGCAGCGGGCGCCCGGAGCCGAGCCCGACCCGGGAGATGGCGTCGGGCAGCTCCACGCTCAAATACACAACGGTGTGCGACCGCAGCAGCTCCCGAGTGGCCGCGGCGAGGATCGCTCCGCCCCCCAGCGAGAGAACACCGTCGTGAGTAGACAGTGCATTGGCGACGGCGGCGCGCTCCAGGGCACGGAAATGCTCCTCGCCGTCGTCGACGAAGATCTCGGAGATCGGCTTACCCGCTGTGACGACGATATCCTCGTCGACATCGCGGAACACCACGCCGAGAGCGGCGGCGAGCATCGGCCCGATGGTGGACTTGCCGCTGCCCGGCGCACCGACCAGAACCGCGACCGGCTTGCGGTCCGGGCGCGCGGCCGGGTCACTGTGGACGTTCATCGGACCACCAGCGTTTCGAGGTAGCCGGCGACGTTACGGCGGATCTCGGGGATCGAATCGCCGCCGAACTTCTCCAGCACGGCTTCGGCCAGCACCAGTGCGACCATCGCCTCGGCGACGACGGCAGCGGCGGGAACGGCGCAGACGTCGGACCGCTGATTGATCGCGGTCGCCGCCTCACCGGTCTGTACGTCCACTGTGTTCAGTGCCCGGTTCAGCGACGAGATGGGCTTCATCGCCGCGCGTACGCGCACCGGCTGGCCGTTGGTGATGCCGCCCTCCAGGCCGCCGGCGCGGTCGGTCGTGCGTACGACGCCGTCCGGGCCGGGGTAGATCTCGTCGTGGGCGACGGAGCCACGCGAGCGAGCCTGAGTGAAGGCGTCGCCGATCTCCACACCCTTGATCGCCTGGATGGACATCAGCGCCGTGGCCAAGCGCGCGTCCAGCTTGCGGTCCCACTGGGTATGGCTGCCCAGGCCCGGTGGTACGCCGTAAGCGAGCACCTCGACGATCCCGCCGAGGGTGTCGGCGTCCTTCTTGGCCGCGTCGACCTCGGCCACCATCGCGGCACTGGCCTGCGGGTCGAGGCAGCGCAGCGGGTCGGCGTCGATGCGGTCGGCGTCGGCGGGCAGCGGGACGATGCCCGGCTTCGCCGCTACCGAACCGAGTTCGACGACGTGGGACACGATCTCGATGCCGGCCGCCTGTCGCAGCAGCGCCTTCGCGACCGCGCCCACGGCGACCCGGGCGGCGGTTTCGCGGGCACTGGCGCGTTCCAGGATCGGGCGGGCGTCGGTGTGGCCATACTTCTGCATGCCCGCGAGGTCGGCGTGGCCGGGCCGGGGGCGGGTCAGCGGCGCGTTGCGGGCCTGGCTCGCGAGGAGGTCGGGGTCGACCGGGTCGGCCGCCATGACCGTCTCCCACTTCGGCCACTCCGAGTTGCCGACCGTGATGGCCACCGGGCTGCCGAGCGTACGCCCATGGCGTACGCCGCCGGTGACGGTCACGACGTCCTGCTCGAACGACATGCGGGCGCCGCGGCCGTAGCCCAGACGCCGCCGGGCCAGGTCGCGGCCGATCTCGGCGCTTGTGATCTCGACTCCGGCGGGCAGGCCGTCGAGCACGGCGGTCAATGACTGCCCGTGCGACTCGCCCGCGGTCAACCAACGCAACACGAGATCAGTTTGTCACGACGCGCGCCGGGTGCCCGATCGGCCCGGCCCACCGCGTCAATCAACAGCCCACGCGTCAACGGCTCACCGCATCGATCACCGGCCCACCGCATCGACTACCACCTACAGCGTCGGTCATGAAGAACGGCGGCGGGCGCGCAGGCCCAGCCAGTTCCGGTAGTAGGTCCAGCGGCGGACCCCGAGCACCTCGAAGCCGGCGGCGGCCAGCAATGCGGTCAAGGGCGCCTCGCGGTGGTAGCAGAACCAGCGGCGCGCGTCCGATCCGTAGGTCGAAGCGACCTCCCATCCTTCGTCATCGCCCTCGGCGACCGCGAGGTGCAGCACACCGCCGGGGCGTACCGTACGGGCGAACTCCGACAGCACCTGGTGGGCGTACTCGCGAGGAATGTGGAGGAACGCGGCCTGGCACCAGATCGCGTCGAGGGACCCGCCGCGCAGCGGGAGGCTGCGCATGTCGGCTTGGGCGACGCAGGGCTGGCCACCGGCCCGCAGCATGGCGTCGGACAGGTCGAGGCCGACGGCGCGCAATCCGCGACCGCGCAGCGCCGCGGTGTCGCGGCCGGGACCGCAGCCGATGTCGGCCACGAGCCCGCCGGGCACCTGGGCGGCGATGAAGTCGAGATCGGCGTCGATCTCGGGCGAGCCGAGTACCCGTTGCGCGAAGGTCTGCGCGATGAGGGTGTAGGTGGCCCGGGTGGTGCTGACGGCGTCGCTCATCCGGGCAGCCTAAATTGACTTGTCGCTCAGGCGGGGTCCGGATCAGGATGGGCCGCGTGACCAGCCTCCTTCGCAACCCTCGTTACCTGGCCTTCTGGCTCGGCCAGGTGACCAGCGTCATCGGTTCGGGGGTCTCGCTGATCGCCCTGCCCGCGCTCATTCTGCCCGAGCGCGGCCCGGCGGCGTTCGGTCTGGTGATCGCGGCGGAGGCGGCGTCCTCGGTCCTGCTGCTGCTGTTCGGCGGGGTGGTGGCCGATCGGTACTCCCGCAGCGCCGTCATGGCGATCTCGGATGTCCTGTGCGTCGTCGGCATCGGCGGGTTCCTGCTGTTCGCCGAGCGCGGCTCGCTGGCGCTCGTCATGGCCGCGGCCTGCCTGATCGGCGTCGGCAGCGCGCTCTACCAACCGGCGCACCGCGCGGCCATGCCGCAGGTGGTCTCGGAGGATCAGCTCCAGCAGGCCAACGCGCTCGACTCAGCGGCCAAACGCATCGGGTACGCCGCCGGCGCGCTCCTGGGCGGCCTGCTGATCGCGGGGTTCGGCGCTCGCGGCGCGTTCCTTTTCGACATCGTCACGTACGCCGTGAGCCTGGCGACGCTGCTGTGGCTGCGGCTGCCATCCGTGCGTACCGACGCGGTGTCGCCGGGCGTACGCGCGGTTCTGGTGGAGGCCCGCGAAGGGATGCGCGAAGTACGCCGCCGCCCGTGGGCGCTGATCATCATGATTCAGGGCACCGTGCAGGTCTTCTTCCTCTTCGCGCCCAACTCGGCGCTGGTGCCGATCGTCAGCTTGGACCGGTGGGGGCCGGAGGCGTACGGGTGGCTCAGCTCGTCGGGCTCGATCGGGATGATGGTCGGCTCCGCCGTGGCCGCGAAGATCAAGACTCGCAAGCCCGGCCTGTGGGCGATGCACGCTCTGGTGCCGTGCACGATCCTGCCGCTGTGCCTGGCCGTGCCGGTGTCGCTGCCGGTGTGGTGCGCGGTGCAGTTCCTGGCGTGGAGCGGCATCGGCGTCTTCTTCGTGCTGTGGTTCACCGCCTTGCAGACGGAGTTCCCGACGGAGGTCCAGGGCCGGGTCTTCTCGCTGGAGTCCATCGGCAACTTCGCCCTGCAGCCCATCGCCATCGCGGTCGCCCCGCTGCTGGCGTCGTCGATCGGGCTCACGCCGTTCGCGATCATCGCCGCGGTCGTGATGCTCGTGTCGACCTACGGCGTCTTCCTCGTCCGCGGGACGGTCGAGCTGCGCACTCCCCAACCCGCGGCCGCTTCGGCACCGAGCACTATCGTCAAGGTGTGAACCGACGACCCCCTCGCCCGGTCCTGCTCATCGCGTTGATCGGTGGACTCGTGGCGGTGGGGGCGTTCTCGTTCGACATGTACCTGCCGGCGTTCCCGGCCATCGCGGAGCAGCTGGATGTCTCCCCCGCCCAGGTTCAGCTGACGCTGATCGTGGCCCTCATCGGCCTGGGCGTCGGCCAGATCATGGCCGGGCCGATCTCCGACCGCTACGGCCGGCGTACGCCGGTTCTCGTCGGTACCGCCGTGTTCACGGCCAGCTCGATCCTGATCGCGGTCGCGCCGGACATCACCACATTCACCGCTTTGCGTGTGCTGCAAGGGATCGGCGGCGGCTTCGGGCTGACCGTCGGCCGCGCGGTCATCCGCGACATGTTCCGCGGCGCCGAAGCCTCCCGCTACATGTCGCGGGTCATGCTGTTCTTCGCCGTCGCGCCGATCGTCGCGCCCAGCGTCGGCGCGGCCGTGCTCAGCGTCACCACCTGGCGCGGGATCTTCGTCATCCTCGCCGGCTATGGCGTCGTGCTGACGCTGGCGACCCTGCGATGGCTGCCCGAGACGCTGCCGCCGCAGCGGCGCCGGTCCGGCGGTACGCGCGACACCATCGCCGTGTTCCGCCTGCTGTTCGCCGACCGCCAGTTTCTCGGGTACGCCCTCGCGCAGAACCTCAGCTTCGCCGGGCTGTTCGCGTACCTGTCGAGCAGCTCGTTCGTGTTGCAGGAGGTGTTCGGCGTCTCTGCGCGTGCGTACGCGCTCATCTTCGGGGTCAACGCCGTCGGGCTGGCCGTCGCCGGGCAGGTCAGCGCGTACTTCGTCATGCGGCGTACGCCCCGCGGGCTGCTGTTCGGCGCCCTCATCGCCGGCGTGCTCGCCTGTGCCGCGCTGCTCGCCGCCGCCGAAGCGGGCAGCCTCGTCGCGGTCGTGGCCGCGCTCTTCGCATTCTTCATCAGTCTGGGCTTCATCTTCCCCAACAGCATGGCGCTGGCGCTGGACAAGCACCCGGACCGCGCCGGATCCGCATCGGCGGTCCTGGGCGGACTTCAGTCGGCCGTGAGCATGCTCGCCGCTCCGCTCATCGCGCTTCTCGGTACGGCGACGGGAGTTCCGATGGCGGCCGTCATGTTCGGCTCCGCGCTTGCGTCCCTTGTGGTCGCTGCGGTCCTGACGCGGGAACGGCTCGCCGAACCCGCGCTCAGCACGCCCACGGACTAGTTCGCCTTCAGTGTGATGGTCTCTACGCCGAATGATTCGTAGCCTTCGGCGTCGAGCGTGACCACCGGGGCGCTGTACTCGCGGGCAACGGCTACCGCGTGAGCATTGCGCCAGTCGACGCCGAGCGCGATCAACGCACCGACAATCCCTGTATCCCGCGTAGTCAAATCGACCACTTGAAGGGCCGGCAGGTAGCGAACGTGGCGAGTGAGGCCGGACCTCTCCGCCTCAGCGGCGGCTAGGCACATCGCGGGCACACGGACCGTCTGGTCGATGTTGTGACTGGCACCGGCGACTATCGCGCTGACCTGGCGATGCGTGCCCATGGCGGCCAGAACCGTATGATCCAGGATCAGCTTGGTCACTTTTCCGCCTGCCGTTCCTTCAGCCGCTGCCAGAACTCCTCGGCCTCGGTCATGTCCGCGTCAGTCAGGTCCATACCGAATGCGTCACGGAAGTATTGAATTGCTGCTTCAACGCGGGCTTTCGTCTCTTCCTCCGTCGGTGTCGCGGCGGCGAGATCGGCGACCACGGCGCCGATCGACCGCCCCTGCTCGGCGGCGAGGCGCGCCAGCCGATCGCGTACGAGACTGTCCACCTTGATGGTCGTAACGGCCATGCCCGCAGTCTAGGCGTAAGGTATACGCGTCGTCTACCGCATTGCCGCAGCGTAAAGTGCAGTACGCATGGCGTCCACGGGCGCACGTACGCCGGTGAACATTTCGAACTGGTGGACGGCCTGCGCCAGCAGGAGGTCCAATCCGGACACGATCCGGCAGCCGGCCGCGGCCGCCGACGCCGCTAGCGGTGTGGGCCAAGGTTTGTAGACGGCGTCGAAGACCACTGTGGACGGCCGCCACGGCACGGCCAAGGAATCGGCCACGCCGAACGGCAGCGTCGAGACGACGACGTCGGCGGCGGCCACCGCGACCGGGTCGGGCCAGGCGACGTGCACCAGCTCGGGCAGTCCCAGCGACGCCGCCACCGGGCGCAGTTCGTCCACTGCGGACGATCGCCGGGCATGGACGCCGACCGAGGTGGCTTTCAAGTCCGCCGCAGCGGCCAGTGCTGCTCGCGCCGTTCCGCCGGCGCCCAGGATTGCGACGTCCGCGGCGATGGACACGCCCGCCCAGCCGAGCGCGTCGACCATGCCGGGCGCGTCGGTGTTCTCTGCTCGCCATCGCCCGTCTGGCCGGCGTACCAAGGTATTGGCGGCACCGAGAGCGGCCGCGACGGGCGCGACCTCATCGGCCACCGCGAGCGCGGCCTCCTTGAGGGGCATGGTGAGCGACAGGCCCGCCCACTCCGGGCCGAGGCTCGCGACCAGGCCGGGCAGGCGCTCGATCGAGCATTCGATGCGCTCGTACGCCCAGCCGCGCAGGCCGGCCGCGGCGTAGCCGGAGTTGTGGATCACCGGCGAGAGGCTGTACTCGATCGGAGTGCCGAGCACGGCCGCTCGCCGGTGTTCACGCATGTCTTAGCAGGTACCGCTCAGGACGCCGTTCTTGACGGCGGTCCGGTAGTTGGCGCAGTGACCGTCCCAGTTGGTCGCGAACGCCATGTTGCCGGCCTTGTCGATGGTGAGGAAGTACACCCAGTCGCCCTTCGCCGGGGCCATGGCCGCCTTCAGGGCGTCCTTGCCGGGGTTGGCGATCGGGCCGAGCGGCATGCCCTGTGCGGGCGGTCCGCCGGGGGCGACGTGCGTGCGGTAGGGGTTCTTCGGGTCGGTCAGCTCGGCCTGGGTGAGCTGGCCGGAGGTCTTGCCCTTCTTGCCCTGCAGCCGCAGCCAATAGTTCGTCGCCACGTCGACCTGCAAGCACTTGCACGGGAAGTCCTTGGCGTACGCCCGGTTGTAGAGCACCCGCGCGATACCCGGCATGTCCTTGGTGTTGCCCGCCTCCGCCTGCACGATCGAGGCGGCGATGAGCGCCTCGTACGGCGAGATGTTGAGGTTCTTCTGCACGTTGTCGGCGAACCCCAGGTCGCCGGTCACGGCCAGGAACTGCTGGATCATGATCTTCAGCGCGCTCTCGGCCGTCACGTTCGGCGGGAACTGGTAGGTGTCCGGGTACAGGAAGCCCTCGATGCTCTTGGCGGACTGCTTGCCGTCACCGCGCTTGAACCACCACGACGGGATGTCGAACTTGGTGGGATCCTTCGCCGCCGCCTGGAACTCGGCGACCGGGATCTTCAGCTCCGTCGACAGCTTGGTGTAGATGTCGAGGGTCATCGTGCCCTCGGGGATGGTGACGCCCTTGACGTTGCGGTTCTTGGGATCCAGCAGCGCCAGCACGGCCGCCTCGCCGCTCATCTTTTTGTGCAGCGTGTAGAAGCCGGGCTGGATGCCGACGGACTTCTTGTTCTTGTCGGCCGCCTCCACGAACGCCTGGTAGCTCTTGACGACGCCGGCCTGCACCAGCGTGTTGGCGATGTCGCTGAGCAGCTGGCCCTGCTTGATCTCGATCTGCACCGTCTCGGAGGTGCCGGTGCCGTCGTAGTCCGGGGTGATGAAGTACCCGGTGATCTTGTCGTACGCCAGGTACGCCCCGCCGGCGAGCCCGCCGAGGAGCAGCAGCGTCAGGAACAGGGCCAGGAAGCTGCGGCCCCGGCCGCGCTTCTTCTTCGCCTTCTTGCCCCGGCGGGGCGGCTCGTCGTCGTAGCCCGGCAGCAGGGCGCCCTCGTCGTAGCCTTCTTCGATGTAGCCGCGCCGCTGGCTGCCCGTGTCGTAGCGCTCGTCGGCACCGAGGCGCCCGTACGCCCGCGATCCGGTGTCGTAACGAGGGTCGTAGGGCGGCGGCTCCGGTTGGTGGTGGCGCTGTGCCGTGTCGTACCGGGGGCCGGCGTAGCGCGGGTCCGCATAGCGGGGGTCGGCGTACCGCGGATCGTTGTACTGCGGTTGACCGCCGGTGTCATAACGCGGGTCGCCGTAGCGGGGATCGCCGTAGCGCGGGTCGCGGCCGTAGCCGCCGGTGTCGTAGCCGCCCGTGTCATATCCCCGCTGGCTTTCGTCACGGCTCCAGGGCTGCCGCGGCTCTCCTCCGCCACTGCCCCAGGCCGACTGCCGGCTGCCGCTGCCCGCCCACCCGCTACTGCCGTAGCCGGTCGGCGTGGCGCGGTCGTCACGCTCTGTACGACGGCGCCGGCCGCGACCGCGATCATGATCCTCGAAGTCGAGGTTCAGGTCGTCGATCATCTCTGCCTCCGTCGGCTGTCCAGATAGTGCTGCAGGATCTCCACCGCGGCCGCCTGATCGACGACGGCACGCTGGCGCTTTCCCTTCACGCCTCGATCCGAGAGCCTACGGGCTGCGGTAACGGTTGACATCCTCTCGTCCGCCATGACAATTGGGACAGGTGCCACAGCTTCTCGGAGAATCCCGGCATATTCCCGAATCTTTTTCGCCGCTGGACCCTCCTGCCCCGCCAGGTTGACCGGCAAACCCACGACCACCTCTACGCAGGAACGTTCTTCCACGAGCCGGGCAATCTCCGCGACATCTCGGGGTACGCCCACCGCTGGGCCGATCACGTCGCTCTCAGTGACCGGGCTGGTCGGTGTGGGTTGTATAGGTGTTTTACGCGGTTTACCGGGTTGCCTGCGATCTGCGGGTTTTCCGGCGGCTCCCGCAGCTTCCGGAGGGAGATCACGGGCGAGCGTGACGAGCGGCGTCGCGAGGATGCCGTCGGGGTCGCAGATCGCCACCCCGACGCGCACGGTACCCACGTCGATGCCGAGGCGTACGCCCCGGATCCAGTGCTGAGCCGGATCGGTCACGAAGCCTGCCGGACGGCGTCCTCGACCGCGGTGAGCAGTTTCGGCGCCTCGCCGGCCGCGACGCCACCGCCCTGCGCGAGATCGGCGTTGCCGCCGCCCCGGCCCGACAGCGCACCCTTCACCAGAGCCGACGCGTCGAGCCCGCGGGACTTGGCCGCCCCGTTGACCGCCACGATGAGCGACGCTTTGCCACCGGAACGGGCCGCGACCGCCACCACGCCCGCGCGGTCCGCTGCGATGCGGCCGCGTACCTCTTGAGCCAGGGTGCGTACGTCGTTCGCGGAGGCACCTTCGGGCGCTTCCGTCGTGACCAGTGCGACACCGTTGATGTCGCGAGCGTCGGCGGCCATCGCGGCCGCGCCGGCCAGTACCATCTGCGCCCGCAGCTTCTCCAGCTCCCGTTCGGCGTCACGCAGCTGCGCGACCGTCTGCTCGACGCGGTCGGCGACCTGGTCGCCGGGCACCCGGTACAGCTCGGCCAGCCGCGCCACGAGCAGGTGTTCCTTGGCCAGGTAGGTGAACGCGTCCAGGCCGACGAGCGCCTCGACCCGGCGTACGCCCGACCCGATCGACGCCTCCGAGAGGATCTTCACCAGGCCCAGCTGGCCGGAGCGCTCGGTGTGCGTACCGCCGCACAGCTCGCGGGCGTAGTCGCCGACCTCGACGACCCGCACCACATCGCCGTACTTCTCGCCGAACAGCGCCATCGCGCCCATCGCCTTGGCCTCGGCCTGCGAGGTGTGGAACGCGCGCACCTCAAGGTCTTCCAGCAGAACTTCGTTGATCTTCTGCTCGACGTCGATCAGTACGCTCGGCGGCACCGCGCCCGGCGTGTTGAAGTCGAACCGCAGGCGACCGGGCGCGTTCAGCGAACCGGCCTGCGTCGCGGCCTCACCGAGGAAGTTCCGCATCGTCTGGTGCACCAGGTGCGTCGCCGTGTGCGCCCGCGAAATCGCCTTACGCCGGGAGATGTCGATTTCGGCGTACCCGGCTTCGCCCGCGCGGACCTCGCCGGAGAGCACGCGTACCTTGTGGACGATCAGGCCCGGCACCGGCTTCTGCACGTCGAGGACCTCGACCCGGCCGCCGCCGACCGTGATGACGCCGGTGTCGGCCTGCTGGCCGCCGCCCTCGGCGTAGAACGGGGTCGTGTCGAGCACCAGCTCGATCTGGTCGCCCTCGCCGGCCGCCCGCAGCGGCTCGCCCGACGCCGACAGCAGGGCGCGTACGCGCGACTCCCGAGCGACCTCGACGTAGCCGGTGAACTCGACGTCACCGCCGTCCTCCAGCGCGCCCCGGTACGCCGACAGATCGGCGTGCCCAGTCTTGCGCGCGGCGGCGTCGGCCTTGGCCCGCTTGCGCTGCTCGGCCATGAGCGTCTTGAAGCCGTCGGTGTCCACCGACAGGCCCTGCTCGGCCGCGATCTCCAGGGTCAGGTCGATCGGGAAGCCGTAGGTGTCGTGCAGCTGGAACGCCTTGTCACCGGAGAGCGCGGCGCCCTTGGCCTTCTTGGTGTCGGCGATGGCCGTGTCCAGAATGGTCGTTCCCGCCCGCAGTGTTTGCAGGAACGCCTCCTCCTCGGCGTACGCGTACTGCGAGATGCGCTCGAAGTCGCCGGCCAGTTCGGAGTAGGACGGCGCCATCGCGTCGCGCGCCACCGGCAGCAGGTGCGGCAGCGCCGCCTCCGGCCAGCCCAGCAGGCGCATCGCCCGGATCGACCGGCGCATGATCCGGCGCAGCACGTAGCCGCGGCCCTCGTTGGACGGGGTCACGCCGTCGCCGATCAGCATCAGCGCGGTGCGTACGTGGTCGGCGATGACGCGCAGGCGTACGTCGTCGGGGGCCGACTCGCTCGCGGTGTGGGTGTGGCTGACGTTGTAGCGCTTGCCGGTCAGCTCGCAGGCCCTGTCGATGAGCGGGCGGACCTCGTCGATCTCGTACAGGTTGTCGACGCCCTGCATGATCGAGGCCATCCGCTCCAGGCCCATGCCGGTGTCGATGTTCTTGGCCGGCAGCTCGCCGAGGATCGGGTAGTTCTCCTTGTCGGTGCCGGGGCCGCGCTCGTACTGCATGAAGACGTTGTTCCAGATCTCCATGTAGCGGTCCTCGTCGACGGCCGGGCCACCCGCCTGCCCGTAGTCGGGGCCCCGGTCGACGTAGATCTCCGAGCACGGGCCGCACGGCCCGGGAATGCCCATCGACCAGAAGTTGTCGGCCTTGCCCCGGCGGACGATCCGCTCGGACGGCAGGCCGACCGCCTTCCAGTAGTCGATCGCCTCGTCGTCGTCGAGGTAGACGGTCGCCCAGATCAGGTCGGGGTCCAGACCGAAACCGCCCTCGCCGGCCGGTTTGGTGATGAGGTCCCACGACAGCTTGATCGCCTCGGCCTTGAAGTAGTCGCCGAACGAGAAGTTGCCGTTCATCTGGAAGAAGGTGCCGTGCCGCGACGTCTTGCCGACCTCGTCGATGTCGGGCGTACGCAGGCACTTCTGTACGCTGACCGCTCGCGGGAACGGCGCCGCCTGCTGACCCAGGAAATACGGGACGAACTGCACCATACCGGCGTTGATGAACAGCAGGTTCGGGTCATCGATGGCCGGTAGCGGCGCGCTGGGCACCACCGTGTGCCCGTTCGCCTCGAAGTGGGCCAAGAACCGGCGCTTGATCTCCGCGGTCCTCATCGCCGTGCGTCACCTTCCTGTGGCTCTTGAAACAGCTTGCTCGAATAGAAAGTCGTGCCGACGCCCCGAGCCCAGGGGACCTCGTCGCCGTCGAGCGCCTCGCCGTCGGCGAACGCCCGGTGTATCTCATCCTCCCGCATCGCCATGCCCTCGCGAACGTCGTCCACGAAGGCCCGGATCGATTCGGTCAGCCCGCCGACGGAGCGGCCGACGGTGTCCACCATCCCGCCCGGCGTCAGCTTGCGAGCCTGCTTCGTCACCGCGCGTACGGCGAGGGCGCCGATCGCCAGGCCGGCGCCGAGCCACAACAACCGCTTCACCACGTCTACCCCTTCCGCGAACGCCGACGGGACTTCATGGCCGCGCGGATGTCCTTCTCGTCGTCCGCGTCGCGGCGCATGGCGTTGGCGCGCCGCAGGCCGTACCCGAACGCCGCGACCTTCACCAGCGGGTTGGCCGCGGCCGCCGAGACCACGCCGACCAGGTTCGCGACGTTGGCCGTCGCCGCCTGGGCGTGTGCGGTCATCGTGTCGACCCGCGCCAGCTGGACGTTGACCCCGTCCAACGACACCTGGACCTGGCCCAGCGTGGCGTTGACGTTGTCGACCGTGCCGTTGACGTTGTCCAGGATCGGCCCGGTACGCAGCTGCACATCGCGCAGCGTGTGCGTGGCCGCGTCGATCGTGTGCCGCAGCCGCAGCACCGGCACGACCAGGGCGAGCATCAGCACGGCGAATCCACCGGCGGCGACCAGCGCCGCGATCTCCCAACCACGCATGGCGCGGCCTCCCTCAGACTCAGCCCGACGTGCAGACCTTACCGTTTGAGCCGCGATGCGCCGCTTGCGCCCCGCTGATCGATCTCAGCGGGGCGCGAACGTCCTATGGCGACGCCGGGCTGGGCGGCGCCTGATCGGGCTGGGTCAGCCGCTCGTCGGCGATGGCGTTGTACACCTTGAACGACACCATCGAGCCGCTGCACTCATCCTCACCCGTCGGCAGCGCGGGTGCGGACGGATCCGCCGCCACCGTGGGCCGGTTGCGCAGCAACTCGTCGGAGCACGGCTTGTCTCTTACCCAAAGGTCGAGTGTGTACTCATCGCGCCGCCAGCAGCTGTAATGGCCGTCGACATCGCCCTGCGGGCAGCCCACCGCGGGCTTCCACCGGACCCAGCCGGCGCTCTCCAAAGCCTGCACGTACGCCGTGTTGGTCTCGTCCGGCGCCTTCTCCGACGCGATGTCCCGCTCGCGGAAGCGGCACTCCATGATGCACCAGCGGCTGCCGGCCACCTGGTCCTTGGCCGCGCCCGCCGCCCAACTCGGCACCTGGAGCGCGTCCAGCGAGGTGAACACCGGATCCCGGGTCGCCGCTTGGACCAGCAGGTACAGCGGCAGGGCACCGAGGACGACCACCACGACCGCCATCAGCGTGAGCATCCGCAGGCGCTGCTGTTCGCGCATGCGGCGGCGCAGCTCGGAACGGGCGCCGCCGATCGCGCGCATGCCGTGTTCGAGGCCCGCGCGTGCCGCGGAGCGGGGCGGAGCGTCCGGGCCGGGAGGCCGAGGCAGTACGCCGGGCATCGGGCCCGGGCCGGGTCCCAGCGGGCCGGGGCCACCCGGGCCACCCGGGCCGGCCGGGCCGGCCGGACCGCCAGGTCCGGGTAGGCCGGGTCCGGCCAGGCCCGGCGGCGGTCCCATCGGCGGAGCCGGTGGGCGCATGGTGCCCTGGTTCGGCGCCCCGCCCTTGGGCGCGACGGGGCTGCCGATCGGCCCGGCCGGGCCCCGCCGGGGCGGGGGCGCGCCCGGCATGCCGGCGGGCGGCGATGGCGCAGCCATCGGGCCGGGTCCGGCGCCGCGAGGCGCACTCAGGCCGGGACCGCCAGGTCCACCCGGACCGGCCGGCGCAGCGGAGCCGGCGGGTCCGCGGCGTCCCCAGCCGCGGCCGGGAGCGCGGTCGGGCGCGGGCGGTCCGTCCGGCGCGGGCGGCGCGGCGCCGGGCGGTGCGCCGGCACCGGGCGGCGGCGGAGCACCGCGACGGCCGAGCGGAACGAAGCGCGAGCCGAGTACGCCGCCGCGGCGCGGAGCGCCGGGGGCGGTGTCGGGCGCGGCGGGCGGAGGTGCAGCCTCCGGCTCCGGGGTACGCCGCCGGAACGGCGATTCGGGTGCGGTCAGCGGGTCGGGCTCGGCCCGGCGCCGGCCACCGCCCAGGGTCGGTTCGCCCGACGGGTCTTCTTCCCGGCGCCGCCGACCCCCACCGAGGGTCAGCTCACCCGACGGGTCTTCTTCCCGGCGCCGCCGACCCCCACCCAAAGTCAGCTCACCCGACCGGTCTTCCTCCCGGCGACGGCGGCCACCGGCCGGCGCTTGGGCGGCCGCGGCCTCGGCCGCACTGCGCCGGGCGGCGGCAAGTGCTTCTTCGGCCCAGCTGCGCGCACCGGAAGCCGTCGGCTCCTCGGCCCGGCGATGCCCACCGGAAACCGGTTCGTCGGCTCGCCGGTGTCCACCCGATACGGGCTCGTCGGCCCGGCGATGCCCACCGGAAACCGGTTCATCGGCTCGCCGGTGTCCACCCGATACGGGCTCGTCCACCCGGCGATGCCCACCGGAAACCGGTTCATCGGCCCGGCGATGCCCACCCGATACCGGCTCGGCCGGCATCCGCGACTCCGCAGTTCGAGGTGGCTCCGCAGTTCGAGGTGGCTCCGCAGTTCGAGGTGGCTCCGCCAGGCGGGGCGGCGGCTCCGGGGCTCGCCGGCGTCCGGTCGGTTCGGGCTCGTCGCCGCGCAGACCCTTCCAGCGGACGTCGCCGGAACCCCGGCCGGGCCCCGGACCGCCGGGCGCTGGACCGCCGGGCGCTGGACCGCCGGGCGCTGGACCGCCGGGCGCTGGACCGCCAGGTGCTTGACCGCCGCCGGGACCGATGTCGGACTTGGACTCCTTGGCGTGGCGCAGGTCGTCGAGCCAGCCGGTCTCCTCGCGGGACACCTCGGCCGGCTCGCCGCCGCGGCCCCTGCGACGGCCGCGGCCGTCCTCGGGCCGTTCTTCGCGCGCCATCTACCGCCCCTCCCCTGTCGTCGGGTCATCCGCCGGTCCGCCATTGTGCCGCGCGGTCTCGCCCGAACGGAAACCAGTGCCGCGGACCACTGTCCGCAATTTCGGAAGGCGGGCCGCGACCTCGCGCTCCGCGCCGTGATCGGTCGGTGTGTAGTAGTCGGTGCCCACCAGCGCGTCCGGGGCGTACTGCTGGGCCACCACGCCACGCGGATCGTCGTGCGGGTACTTGTACCCCTCGCCATGGCCGATCTTGCGGGCGCCGGAGTAGTGCGCGTCGCGAAGATGTCCCGGTACGCCGCCCGCCCGGCCCGCCCGTACGTCGGCCATCGCGGCGCCGAGCGCGGTCGTGACGGCATTGGATTTCGGCGCGGTGGCCAGGTGCACGACGGCTTGGGCCAGGTTCAGCTGGGCCTCCGGCAGTCCAACGTACTCCACCGCGTGGGCCGCCGCAGTGGCCACCGACAGCGCCGACGGGTCGGCCATCCCGATGTCCTCGGAGGCGAAGATGACCATCCGCCGGGCCACGAACCGGGCGTCTTCACCGGCGACGAGCATGCGTGCCAGGTAGTGCAGGGCCGCATCGACGTCGGAGCCGCGCATGCTCTTGATGAACGCGCTGACCACGTCGTAATGAGCGTCGCCCTGCCGGTCGTATTGCAGCGCCGCGGTGTCGACCGCTTTCTCCGCGATCGGTACGTCGATCTCCGTCACGCCCAGGGACGCGGCCGAACCGGCGGCCGCTTCCAGCGCCGTCAGTGCCTTGCGGACGTCGCCGCCGGCTAGGCGTACCAGATGATCCTCGGCGGCCGGGTCGAGGGTGACGGCACCGCCCAGGCCGCGCGGGTCGGCGAGGGCGCGCTGGACCAACGCGCGAACCGCGTCGTCGTCGAGCGGCTTGAGTGTCAGCAGTACGCAACGCGACAGAAGCGGCGAAATGATGGAGAAGTACGGGTTCTCCGTAGTCGCGGCCAGCAACGTAATGGTGCGGTCCTCGACGGCCGCGAGCAGCGAATCCTGTTGGGTCTTCGAGAAGCGGTGGACCTCGTCCAGGAACAGCACGGTCGCGGGGCCGCCCCGGCGGCGCAGGGTCCGAGCCGTGTCGATGGCCGCGCGGACGTCCTTGACTCCGGCGGTCAGCGCCGACATCGCCACGAACCGGCGCTCCTCGGCGTGCGCGACCAGGTGCGCGATGGTGGTCTTCCCGGAACCCGGCGGGCCCCACAGGATCACCGACATCGGGGCCGAGCCGCCCACGAGACGGCGCAAGGGCGCGCCGGCGGCGAGAAGGTGATCCTGCCCCACCAGCTCATCGACCGTGGCCGGCCGCATCCGCACCGCCAGCGGCGCATCCGGACCGGGGTCCGCGAAGCCGGACTCCGTGGCCGAGGCCGAGGCCGGCGTACCGGCTGGGATATCGAAGAGCCCGGGTTCCATCGGCACGAGGATACCCTCCGTAATCGGCGGCGCGATACGGCATGATTGGCCCGCCGATCGCCACACCGCCGTGATCCCGAGCGTCAGTGCCGCAACGCGGCCAGGGAACGAGCCGCGCCACGCTTCATGCGCGCAGCCAGCGGGCGTTCCACGAAGCGGTGAATCAGCCAGGCCAGCCCGAGCAGAGCCGCGATCAGGCAGATCAGCAGCAGCCAGGACGGGATGACGCGGCGCAGCCCGGAGATCACCGTGACGCCGAGTGACTGGTGGATCAAGTACAGCGGATAGGTGAGGGCGCCCGCGGTCACCAGCCACGGCCAGTCGAACCGGTTCAGGCGACCGGTCGCGACCAGGATCATGACCGCGAAGCAGGCGGTCACCACGGCGGCAGCCGGCAGCCATGTAGTGGCCGTGCGGTTGTGAAGGGTCGCGTCGATGTGGGAGTCAAGCCGGTAGAGCGCGATCAGCCAGCTCGCCGTCACGATCCCCCACAGCAGCGGCGTCGCGCCGAACCGGTGGATCAGGAACAGCGCCATGCCGGCGACGAAGTAGGGCACGTTCTCGGCGGAGATGAGCCAGGCCAGCCACGGCTGCCCGGAGACGAAGACCGAGACGGCCAGCCAGATCACGCAGAAGTAGACGACCCGGCGGTAGGTCACGCCGATCGCCAGCACGATCGCGAACAGCAGGTAGAACCGCAGCTCCACGGCGAGCGTCCAGTACGACGGATCGATGTCGCGTACGCCCAGCGGATTCTGCAGCATCGTCAAGTTGGCGGCCAGCTGCGGCCAAGTGATCCCATCGCGCCCGGCGAACCCGGCGAGCACCGCCGCCGCCAGCAGCACCGCGAACCAGTAGGCGGGGTAGAGCCGCACGACCCGGGAGGCCGCGAACTCGCCGACGGACCGGCCCCAGCCGCTCATGCAGATGACGAAGCCGGAGATGAGGAAGAACAGCTCGACGCCGAGCCAGCCGTAGCGGCTGACGGCGGTCAGGGCGCCGAAGGGCTGGCCGTCCCAGCCGGCCGTCGGCGCGGCGGTCAGATGCCAGCCGGCGACCGCGAGCGCGGCCAGCAACCGCAGGCCGTCGAGGACTCGCAGGCGTACGCGCCGTTCCGGCTGGCCCTCAAGCCCCACGGCCGGGTCGGTGTCGGGTACCGGCGGTCGGGGTGGCGCTTGCTGAACCGGGGTCTGCTGAAGAACGGGCATTGTGGTGAGCATAACCATCCTTTGTCCGGCTGCACCCCTACTGCCCGTCCTAGGGGGCATTCAGTCCTGTCCAGTGGTCTACGTCACCCTCGGTTCTTTACAGTGAGCGCATGGAGCACGCGTTGACGCCCGGACTGTCGGCTCAGGTGCAGCTGAAGGTCGGCGACGCGGACACGGCCCAGGCGCTCGGCTCGGGGGACGTGCCCGTCCTCGGTACGCCGAGAGTCCTGGCGCTGGCGGAAGCGGCGACGGTCGTGGCGACCGCTCGGCAGCTGCCGGCCGGCACGACGACGGTGGGCGTACGCGTGGAGCTGGATCACCGGTCGCCGACCCCGGTCGGCCGGACGGTGGTGGCCGCGGCGAGCCTGACCAAGGTCGACGGCCGGCGGCTGGTGTTCGACGTGACCGTGCACGATGAGGACCTGCTCGTCGCCGACGGCCAGATCGAGCGGATCCTGGTCGACCGGCACCGCTTCGTCGAGAAGGCCACAAGCCAGTGAATACGTTGAGCCCCTTCACTGAGATCGCGGATCGCGTCTTCGTCCTCGTCGAGCCGCTGATCCAGGTCAACGCGACCCTCGTCGTGGGCGACGGGCAGGCGCTAATCGTCGACACGCTGTCGACCGGCGGGCAGGCGAGCGAGCTGTGCGAGGCGATTCGCGGGATCACGCCGGCCCCGCTGACCGTGGTGAACACGCACCACCACTTCGATCACACCTTCGGCAACGCCACTGTGGACGCCCTCGACGGTCCCGTGACGATCTGGGGTCAGGAGGAGGCGGCCCGCCTGCTGGCCGAGATCGGCGTCGAGCTTCGCCAGGAGGCCGCCGACGAGTACCCGGAACTGGCCGAGGCGATCCAGCAGGTCCAGCTGAGGCCGCCGGACCGGACCGTGCACCGATCGTCCACACTGGACATCGGCGGGCGCCGGATCGAGCTGTACCACCTGGGCCGCGGGCACTCCGAAGGCGACCTGGTCGTCGAGGTCACCGACGCCGCCGTGATCGTCGCGGGCGACCTGGTCGAGGAGGGCAACGCGCCGAGCTTCGGCGACGCGTACCCGATCTCGTGGCCGGACACCCTCGGCGCGCTGCGCGACCGCCTCTCCCCCGCCACCCGGGTCGTCCCCGGCCACGGCGCGGTCGTCGGCGCCGAGTTCGTACGCGCTCAGCACGACGAGCTGTCCGCGGTGGCGTGGCTCATCCGCGAGGCCCACGCCGACGACGGGGATCCGGAGAAGGTCGCGCGGAGCATGCCGTTGTGCCGCTGGGGCGACTACGGCTTGGCCCAGGCGCGGTTCGCGGCCGACCGCGGCTACCGCGAACTCGACGCCCGCCTGTAGGACCCGGACTCGACGCCCGCTGTAAGACCCGGACTCGACGCCCGC